>Ga0187810_10000042_pt1 | contig 57512 bp, 58 predicted proteins | sample NC_wetland_sal_i_9_FD_132963 | JGI IMG/M metagenome (GOLD analysis project Ga0187810, IMG submission 132963) | Wetland sediment microbial communities from Neuse River Estuary, North Carolina, USA - ASW_5 | ecosystem: Environmental > Aquatic > Freshwater > Wetlands > Sediment | place: USA: North...
CCAGTACTTATCAGATCCTGGTAAACAAGACGCCGTTTCTCAGGGAACCCCTGCCGACCCTGCGGTACATGCAGCAGGCCGGGGGGCAGCTGCCCAATAAATATATTCGGATGATTGCGGAAGCATTTCCGGAAAAGAAGTTATTTGTCATGTACGGGGCTACCGAAGCGACCGCCCGACTTTCGTACCTTCCACCGGAAAAGGTTCTCACAAAACTGGGGTCGATTGGCAAGGGGATCCCAGGCGTCGTTCTCGAGGTCCTTGATGACAAAGGTAAGCCGGTCGGGCCTGGTGAAATAGGAGAGATCGCCACATCCGGTGACAATATCATGAAAGGGTACTATGGTGATCCGGAAGGAACGGCAGAGGTGATAAAAAACGGCAGGCTGTATACCGGGGATCTCGCTACGGTCGACAACGAGGGGTATATCTTTATTCACGGCCGGGCAAAGAACATTATCAAATCCGGGGGGTACCGGATATCGCCTAATGAGATCGAGGAGTTCATCTGTTCCCTTGACGGGGTCCTGGGATGTGTTGTGGTGGGATTGCCTGACGAAATCATGGGAGAAGCCATAGTGGCGGTTGTCCAGGATGCAGGAACCCCACCCGGATCCGTGATTAAAGAAACGATTCTGAACCAGTGCAGGCAACAATTGCCATCATATAAGGTCCCGGGCAGGATCTTTTTTGTCCGGGAATTTCCGCTCAATGCATCCGACAAAGTGGATAAACCGGCGCTTGCCGCGTTTATCCGGGAAGAACTCAGGAAAAATAACCGGGCTGGTCAATGATGCCGTGCAGCGAAGAGCATATCTCCCATGGCGCCCGGTCTCGGGATGCCATCCTTTTACAAGAGCCATACTCTAAGGAAGATGCACACAAATGCGAATTCCTCCTTCCCATCATCAAAGAACAACTCAGGACTGCACGGCAGAACAACCGACAGATCGACGCTTTTTTTACCAAACAAAGCATCGATATCGATTCTCTGACCCGCCTTGAAGATGTGCCGTATATTCCCGTCCAGATGTTCAAACATTTCGATCTCAGTACCTGTCCGGAACGGGAAATCGCAAAAGTCCTCCAGTCGAGCGGCACGACCGGCAGCACACCGAGCAGGATCCCGCTTGACAAGTCCACGACCCTGAACCAAATCAAAGCCCTCAAGACGATCCTGTCGGATTATCTCGGGAAAAGCCGGAAGATCTTTCTCGTTATTGATCACGAGGGAATCAACAGCCCGACAATGGCATTTTCTGCACGGACTGCCGGTGTCCGGGGCCTGAGCATTTATGCAAAAAAAACCTTTTACCTCTTAAAGGAAGAAGACGGGAAACTGGTCCTGAACCTGCCGGTTATCCGTAATATTATCGAGAATTATTCACAGGAAGAGGTGTACGCGTTTGGATTCACGTACATCATCTGGACTACGTTTTTCGAGCAGATACGAAGGGAAAATATCCGGTTCTCCTTTAAAAGTTTCACGCTCTTCCATGGCGGGGGCTGGAAGAAGATGCAGGATCTTGCGGTTTCAAAAGAACAGTTTTCAGGGTCGATCGCTGCACTATTCGGTTCGCGGCCGGAAACAATTCTTGACTTTTATGGCATGGCTGAGCAGACCGGGATCATTTTTGTTGACTGCAGGGAAGGGAACAAGCATGTGCCCGGTTTTTCTCAGGTAATTATCCGCGATCCCTATACCCTCCGGCCCTGCCCGACCGGCAAGCCCGGGTTGATTGAAGTGATGAGTATTCTTGCTGACAGTTATTACGACCAAGCCGTCCTTACCGAAGACCTCGGTGTGCTTGTCGGGGTGGACGACTGCCCCTGCGGGCGCAAAGGCCGGTATTTCAGGTTTGTGTCCCGGGTCGAGAAAACAGAAGTACGCGGATGCGGCGATACATTCCGGGAGTGAGATGATGATTACCTGTCACCTGGCAGACGGTAAATTTGAAGAACGCTCATGTCCTGATTTTGAAGAAATTGCACGGGGCATCAACAGGAACCGTGAAGTCCTCGCTGCAGTTCCGCTCGGTGCCATCATAAAAATTCTTGATGCCCTTGGGAAAAAAATCCTCATGAACCCGAATATCAATGCCGTGGCGGGGGTCAGTTATATCTCGCTCTGGCTGCGCCGGGAAAACCTGGACAGGATTTGCAGGATCAATTATTCGGATAAAGCGTATATGGATGGCTTTTTCCGGAACGAACAGAATTTCCTGATGATGGCCCAGCCACGCGGCATCGTGTGCCACTGGATCGCAGCGAACATGCCTACCCTAGGGTTCTTTTCGATGGTCCAGGCAATTCTTTCAAAAAATGGCAGTATCGTCAAGATGCCCCCAGAGTATATACCGCTCATCACGTCCATCCTCCAGGAACTGCCGGATATTTCTCTTGATTACGAAGGAAAAACCTATTCCGGCAAGGCAATTCTCACTAGTATTTCCCTTGTATCATTTGAAGGCAAATCCGCGGGGACCAGCGAAAAATTTTCCCTTGCTGCAGACTGCCGTATCATTTTTGGCGGGAGTGAAGCAATCCGCGCAATCTCACGGCTGCCCTGCCGGGATCACTGCGAGACCATTGTCTTTGGCCCGAAATATTCCTTTGTCGCATTTGATCGTGAGTTCATCGAATCTAAAGGGTTTGAAAAATCACTGGAATTCTTCGCAAAGGATGTGGCCGTTTTCAACCAGATGGCGTGCTCCTCCCCTCACGTCCTGTTCCTGGAGAAAAGCCGGTATCCCTTGGATTCGGTCGTTTCCCTGTTGCGTGAGGCCTTCGAAAAACTGCCCCCTGCACTGCGGAACCAGCCGATCTCGTCCGGTATGTCGGCAAGAATTATCAACGCCCGGGCAATCTATCTCCTTTCCGACGGGAAAAACTGCGTGTCCCCGCAGGACCTAGGCTGGACTATCTTAATCAACCAGAATCCCTGTCTGGAGGAGCCGGTTCAGGGAAAATGCATTTTCGTCAAGGAGATCGATTCTGTTGATGAAGTGATCCCCCTCGTGAACCACAAGATCCAAGCAATCTCTATCGGCATACTGGATCCTGCAAAACGGGAATCGTTTGCCTGTCAAGTAACGTACCGCGGGGCTGACAGGATCATCGTGCCCGGCACAATGCATGATTTTACCCTTCCATGGGATGGGATCATGACTTTAAACCGGTTGGTGCGGTGGGTTATCCTGAGAAACAACTAAAACACGGTGAAGAAGAAAGCATGCTCTCAGACAAAGGGATGCTGATGAGGGGCACAGGTTCGCAACCATTATCATTGTGCCGGGAGGAACGCATGCTAATTTATTCAAAACAAAGTTTGTAAAGGTGATGATTATGCTTCTCCAAGGAAAAACTGCAGTTATCACAGGGTGTTCGGGAGGGATCGGAAAGAGTCTCGTCGAAGTATTTGCACGGAACGGGGCGAATATCTGGGCGTGCAGCCGTACTCCATCGGATGAATATCTTTACGAACTCCGGGATCTGGCAGAACGATCATCAGTAAGGATATCACCCCTTTTTTTTGATTTGTCTGAAAGCGACCAGATAGCAAATTCCATGAAAACAATTCTCTCCTCCCGGGAACATATCGATATTCTCGTAAACAATGCAGGAGTGGTTTCAAAAAATGCCTTGTTTCAGCTTACCCCCATGAATACCATAAAGGAAATTTTTGAGATAAATTTTTTCTCGCATTTACTGATTACCCAGTACCTGTTGAAAGCAATGACCCGGCAGAAGTCAGGAAGTATCATAAATATATCATCAGTCGCCGGAATTGATGGGGAGCCCGGCCAACTGGAGTATGTCTGCAGCAAAGCAGCCCTCATCGGCGCAACGAAAAAACTTTCCCGTGAACTCTCTTTTGCCGGGATCAGGGTAAATGCAATAGCACCTGGAATTATCGAGACTCCTATGATCGATATCATGACTGAAAGTGTGATGGCGAAATTTATGCAGCAGTGCAGTATGAAAAGGGCCGGGGAGCCTCGTGAAATTGCTAACGTTGCTTTATTCCTGGCATCCGATATGTCTTCGTATATTACGGGTCAGGTTATCCGGGCTGATGGCGGTTTATAAAAAGATGAAATTCACAAGTGCAGGTATGGATCATGGATGAGGTAGTAATCTCGGTTCAAAAAATGGCGAAACGTATGCGGGAACATGCTTTGCAGATGGCATTTTCCGCCGGGGCGAATGGAGCGCACCTGGGAGGGGGACTGTCAATGATTGAGATTATGGCAACCCTGTACGGGGGGATATTGCATCTCGATCCGAAAAACCCCGATTGGGACGAACGAGACCGTTTCATCCTGAGTAAAGGGCATGGAGTCCTTGCGTATTACACTGCTCTTGCTGAGGCGGGTTTCTTTCCTGTTGAGGACCTGAAAAAATTCGAAATGAATGGCGGTTTTCTCCCGGGTCATCCGGTTATGAACCTGGAAAAAGGGATCGAGAGTTCCAGTGGCAGTCTTGGCATGGGATTGTCTTTGGGAGTCGGGATTGCACTTGTAGGAAAAATGCGGGAAAAACATTACCGTACATTTGTGCTTATGGGAGATGGAGAATGCAATGAAGGTTCGGTATGGGAGGCGGCAATGTCTGCTTCACATTTCCGGCTCGCAAATCTCATTGCGATCATAGACAGGAACTGCTTGCAATATGATGGATTTTGTTCTGATGTTATGGATATGGAAAATTTTAGATCGAAATGGGAAAGTTTTGGTTGGACTGTAACTGAAACGAATGGCCATGATATACAGGAATTATACAATGCATTTTCATACTGTACTGGCCTTTCTGAAGGAAAACCACGTATCATCATTGCCCGGACCATCAAAGGAAAGGGTATTTCATTCATGGAAAATAATGCAGCATGGCATCATTCACGGTTGTCGCAGACACAATATGATTTGGCCCTTGCTGAAGCGAGAGGTAAAAAAGAATGCCAGCCTTGAATCCCTTGAATGCCCGCATGTATTCTAAACTGGGCCAGCGGGGATCTTTTGCATTGACTCTTGAGGAAATTGCGGCACAGGATGATGAACTGATGGTATTGACCGCAGATCTGGCAACCCTTACAGGACTTACCCGGTTCAAAGAGAAATACCCCCGGAAATTCCTTAATGTCGGGATTGCAGAGCAAAATATGATTGGTATTGCCGCCGGGATGGCAAAAGAGGGGAAAACCGTCTTTGCAACAACCTATTCGAACTTTCTGGCAATGCGATCCTATGAGCAAATCCGGAACCATCTTGGATACATGAATTTCAATGTCAAAGTAATCGGATCCGGGAGTGGTTTTGCGATGGGAATGTCCGGCAATACTCATTACGGTATAGAAGACCTTGCACTTATGAGGGCAATTCCCGGGCTTATGGTGATTTCTCCTGCCGATGGGGGAGAAACCATGAAAGCCGTCAGGAGTGCAGCAGAATATTCGGGTCCCGTTTATATCCGGCTCAGTGGAGCAATGAATGTACCTACCGTCTATCATGAAGAATACCCGTTTAAACTTGGCAAATCGGTCCTGTTACGAAACGGGACGGATATTGCCATCATTGCCACCGGGACAATGGTATATCCTGCACTTGAAGCAGCAAAAACACTTGAATCCCGGGGAATATCCGCTTCCGTTTCTGATATGCACACGATAAAACCGCTCGATACCGATGCCATCGATACTACCTGTGGGAATTCAAAACTGATCGTGACGGTCGAAGAACATAGTATTATCGGGGGCCTTGGGGGAGCGGTTGCGGAATATCTGTGCAGTCGGGCCTCTGCGCCCCGCCAGCTCATTATCGGCATGCCCGATGCATTCCAGAAACCGGGGGATTATCAGTACCTCCTCGAACAAAATGGACTCACCGCTCCACAGATAGCAGAAAAAATTATCTATTCATTTAATTCTCTAGTCCGTTCATGATGGTACAAAACTGAATTGCTCAATACCGGAAAATGTTGGTAATCACAAAGCTGCGGGAGTTACTAATATGAATACAAAATCTTCGGATGTCGACTATCCTTCAGGATGCGAAAATCCCTTACAAGAGAAAACACTTCTCATCATAACCCCGGATTTTCCCGCACGGGATAACCGGTATATGGGTTCGGTATTTGTAAAATATCAAGTGGAGGCACTAAAAAGCCATTTTAAAAAGATCATTGTTATCGTACCGGTTTTGTTCAGTGGCGGGATACTGGCAAATGACCGGTACTGTAATGATTATACCTATGATAATATCTCCGTGTATTATCCCCGATGCTTTTTTTTCCCCCGTAGTCTCTCCATTCCGTTAATAAAAAATTCATATAAATTATTCCTGGATACCCGGTTATCTGCAGTACACAGATTTATCGAGCGCAAGCATCTTCAGTTTGATCTTATCCACGCCCACTTCACCTGGCCATCCAGTTATATCGCGGTCAGATTAAAGGAACGGTACAATATCCCAGTAGCAGCCACAATCCATGAAGATTCGAGTTGGCTTCGGGATGAAATCCTGATGAACCATGAGAACCTTATCGGGTCCTGGAGAGAGGCTGATGCACTCATACGGGTGAACCAGAATGAAATCCCCCTATTGGAAAAGTATAACCGACATGTGCATTTTATTCCAAATGGTTTTTCCCCCCGGTTCAAACCTCTTGATCAAAAGATCTGCAGGTCACAATTATCCGTTCCCCTTGAAAAAAAAATACTCTTCTGTGTCGGAGATCTCATTGAGCGAAAAGGCTTTTCTTACTTGGTCGATGCAATGAAAATTGTGTGCCAGCAACACCATGATGTTATCTGTTATATTGGGGGAAAAGGGCCGGAAGAAAAAAACCTCCTCCGACAGATCCATGACAATAACCTGGAGAAAAATGTAATTCTTCTCGGTTTCATTTCGGAGGAGATCCTGCCGGTCTGGATGAATTGTGCAGACCTGTATATCCTTCCGAGTATCCAGGAAAGCTTTGGAATCGTGCAGATCGAAGCGTTTGCCTGCGGGAAACCGGTCATTGCCACCCGGAATGCCGGTAGCATAGAGATTATCGCTTCCGGGGACGTCGGTCTGTTATGTGAACCATCTGATCCTGTTTCACTTGCACATGCGATCGTACGAGGGCTGGATAAACCATGGGACATCCAGAAAATTCTTGACTATTCAAAAAAGTACTCAATGGAAATGGTTGTTAAATTAATACTTCCAATATATTCTCATATTCTGAGGAATGAAAAAAACGTATGACCTCCGATAAAACCCTAGTCTCGATTATAACACCGTCATTTAACAAAGGCCCCTATATTGAAGAGACCATCCAGAGCATCCGGAACCAGAGTTACACCACTATCGAGCACATTGTTATCGACGGGGGTTCAACGGATGAAACACTCACGATCCTGAAAAAATATAACGGACTGGTATCCTGGTTCTCCGAACCCGATAACGGGCAGTCGGACGCGATCAATAAAGGCTGGAAAATAGCCCAGGGGGACATCATCGCCTACCTGAATGCAGATGATACCTATACCCCGGACGCAGTCGCGACTGCCGTAACGTACCTGAAGGAACACCCCGATGTCAGCATGGTCTATGGGGATGGTATAATGACCGATGAGACCGGAAAATTTCTCCGGATGGGCTGTGCCGGCGAATTCAGCTTGAGAGAGTTGATTTACTGCCGGAACTATATCCTGCAGCCGGCTGTTTTTCTCAGGAGGGCCGTGTATGACAGGATCGGGGGTGTCGATGAGAATCTTCATCTTGCCATGGATCTGGATTACTGGATCCGTGCCGGGCTCCTGTTCAAGGCTGTACACATTTCTGTCCCTCTTGCGACGGCAAAGGTCTATCAGGATGCAAAAAGTGTTGCATTGATGCACAACTATGTGAGCGATTATGAGCATATCTTGAAAAAAGTGTTTGCAGACCCCCATCTTCCCCGGGAACTGGCAGCTGAGAAAAACTCAGTCTACAATTATGTTTATGTCAAGGGGGGACTGGACTATATCCACCTGAACATGGGGCGGGAGGGATTGCACTATCTCGGGAAGGCATTCCGGATGAACCCGTTTCGGTGTTCACAGAATATTCTCCTTCTTCTTGGGCAGTATGGTTATAGGAAAATCATGTCCTTTACTAAAAAGCCGGTAAGAACTAACGCATGATCCTACGGCGTTAGGAAAAAACCGGCGCTGTAATGACAGGTTTTTACTCAGCATCTTTGCTCGGTCAGTGAAGATACAGGCGAAAGGGATGGTTGTCCTTATGGAGATAACTCCAGTGATTCCCTAAGATGATCCGGACAAACGAAAGTAAAAAGGATGAGCGGAATTGCTGCTTTCACAGCATCTCATGACACGATGTTTAAACAATTTTTACTCTACCCCCAATTAATTACGAACGAAATCACTCAGATTATTTTAATCTAGTATAGATATTTGTCTTTGAAAAAGTAATATTTCCGGGGACTGTTCCGTAAAATTCATTTTTTGAGAAATTATCAAAATATTTCTCACTGCTAATAAGATAATAGTCTCGATCTGAGTTATCAAGAATAATCTTTCCACCAATTCTTACTTTATTTATGCTATGTTTTATGCAGGATGGCCTTGCTCTTCCGTCAATTAAAACCAGATCAAAGTGTCCGTCAGGAAATGCATCTATTTGTGTGACATAATTACAAAATTGATAGTTCATGTATAACATATCGCTGGAAAAATATTTTTCGGGATCAGATGGATCGAAAAACATGTCATCCTTTTCTGCAAGGTCAGGAGCAATCAGCCGATAATCAATTGATTTTTCAGATTGTAGTTTATTTTTCATGAGGTCATACCATTGGGGATTATGTTCGACCGATACTACATTTGCCCCATGATACAACCAAAATAATGTTGATCCCCCACTACCATATTCGAATACATTCATTCCTTTAAGCAAAAAAGGTTTGATACTATCAATTGCATCGAAGACCAACCATGGTGATGGCGTATCAAATAGATATGCTTTTTTCAATGAATTTATCCAGCGTAACACATGTTTGCGTTGGGTGCTATTTTGTAATAATTGCCAAATAAACCATCCATTATTAATTAAAATGTTGATACGATGATACATGGATTTATCAGATTTTTGCATAACGGCACTATCCATAAGAAATCAGTACGTCTCCATGATCACAATTGATAACTTTCCCAGAACCATTAATCATCTTGAAAAACTGTTTCGCTCTTACAATCCAGATCTTGTTGAATATGGTGGGGGAAAGATCCAGCTGACTTGGATACGAAGAAAGAGTTGGTACATTAATAGAATTGTGTAGCATGGAAATTCCTCTGCAATTTATTGGTTTTTCATCATCCCTTTCCACTCCAGAAGTGGAGCGATTACACCTGATCGTTTTTCCGTCCAGTACGGGCCATCACTTAGGCCGCCTTGGATAAGAAGGTTCAGCGAGGGCGTTTTTTTACCTGGCTCAGTAATCCACATTCGACAACGCAGGGATGCACGCAGTTCAATGGTATACATACCCTCATTTAAAAATCGTTTTGGTATTTTCGACATAAGTATGATTTCCCCTTGTGAAAAAACCGGCCATTTTTTTTCTTCGTGATCATTAAAAAATGAGTAATATAACTGTATACCGTCTTCATTGTAAATTGAATAGCCAATTTCGAGCGATGGATCCACGGATTTGAGTCTGCCTTCAATTCGGATCCATATATCCCGATTATTGGATACAGGATTAGCGGTTGGATTGCCTATAGAATCAGTGATAAAAAATTTATCCGGCCGAAACCAGGGGTTTTCAAATTCATTTCCCGGGTTGATCCACTGTGACGAGAGCACATTTCCTCCATCGGGAAAAAGATAGGATCTGATGATATGATTGACATTGTCCCCCTTTTGTTTAAGGCAACCGTTTTCCATCAGGATGCAGTACGAACATAATTGTTCAACTGCATTCATATTGTGGCTCACAAAGAGCACAGTTCGCCCTTCTTTTGCTACATCCGCCATCTTCCCCAGACATTTTTTCTGGAATGCCACATCACCGACAGCAAGTACTTCATCCACCAATAAAATTTCCGGTTCAAGGTGCGCTGCAACTGCAAACGCAAGTCTGACATACATGCCGCTTGAATACCGTTTCACAGGAGTGTCGAGAAACTTTTCAATTTCGGAGAATTTGACAATTTCGTCGAGCTTGGAATCGATCTCCCGGTATTTCATTCCGAGAATAGAACCGGATAGGAAAATATTTTCGCGCCCGGTCAATTCGGGGTGAAATCCGGTCCCAACTTCCAAGAGGGATCCAACTCGTCCATGCAGTTCCACAGTCCCTAATGTCGGCGAGGTGATCCTTGACAAGATTTTAAGGAGTGTGCTCTTCCCGGCACCATTCCTTCCAATAATCCCCACAACCTCCCCTGGTACAATGTCAAAAGAGACATCCTTCAGTGCCCAGAATCCATCTTCCGGTGAGGTTTTCTGGAAAAATTGTGCCGGTGTCTTTAGTACATTCGTAATTGCATCCCGAAGCGTGTGATACTTCTCCTGAGGACCTCCCAGCCGGTACTGCTTGCTCAGGTTGCTGACACGGATGGCGATAGGGTTAGGAGACATGGAATTAATCGTATCTGGAAATATTCTTACTTATTTTGTCTATCATCATTAAATTAGATTCTCGTGGATGCACAACGGTCAATAATTATTTTGATCGGACCGCTTCAGGATCGTACCGGAATATCGGCGGGTTTTTTATCCATTCGATGGTTCTTTTCAGTCCGCGCTCTAGCGTTGCCTTCGGTTCCCATCCGAGGACAGATTTTGCCCGCGAAACGTCCGGTCGACGCCTTAGAGGATCATCTTCCGGCAACGGATGGAATGCTATTGATGATTGCGATGCAGTCAGATCAATCACTTTCTTTGCCAATTCGAGAACAGTGATCTCGTTTACATTTCCGATATTGATTACCTGCCCTTCCGCTGCATCGAGAGCGGCTAGGCGGAGCAGGCCTTCGATCTGATCGGTCACATAGGTAAAACTCCGGGTTTGCGAACCATCTCCGAACACCGTCAGCGGTATACCGTTCAATGCCTGATCAATAAAACGGGGGATGACCCGGCCATAGATGCCATCCATTCTTATCCGCGGACCGTAGGTATTGAAAATCCGTGCGATACGTGTATTGAGGTGATGCTGACGGCGGTATGCAATTACGTATGCCTCCCCGCACCGTTTTGCCTCATCATAGCATCCCCGAAACCCAATCGGATTTACATTCCCGTTGTAGGATTCCGGTGTCGGAACAATCTCGGGATTTCCGTATACCTCACTTGTCGAAGTATAGACAATCCGTGAATGATGCTTCTTTGCGATCCCCAGCGCAACAAGTACACCCATTGTGTTCGCTTTAAGGATCTGGATTGGATAGTGCTCGAACTCAAACGGTGAAGCACGGCTTGCCATGTGAAAAACAACGTCCGGGGGGATCTCTACGGGAAGGGGCGTTGAAATGTCGTGCTCGATAAAGCGGAATCGTTCACTTCCCATCAGGGGCTGAATATTACTCAATTGTCCGCTAGCAAAATTATCGACGCAAGTAACATATGCTCCGGATTGTATCAGGGTTTCACACAACCAAGAACCAAGAAACCCCGCACCTCCGGTGACGAGCACACGTTGGTCTTCAAATGAAATGCATCCAAGGTTTTTTCGGATTACATCAAATTCTTCGCGCGGATCAAATGTCATGGATACTCTCTCCTTAAAAGATGGGATAAAAATGGTATGAGTTCATCAGAAAACTCTTCCCGTTCAAGGGTAAGCTCGATGCTTGATTTCATCCAGCCCAGCTTATCACCAATATCGTAACGGCGGCAATTAGTAACAAGTCCGATAGGGGAATCCAGTTTGCGGAGTGCATCGGTAAGCTGGATCTCTCCCCCGTATCCTGATGGAATTTCATGCAATAACGGGAATATTTCCGGAGTAAGGATATATCGCCCGATCGCGCCGAGATTTGATGGAGCGGTCTCCGGTGCAGGTTTTTCTATGATATCGTTGATCTCATATAAGTCCTTTTTGATCTCAGTTCCGTCAATAATACCATAATCCTTGATCTTGTTCTCCGGGACCGGTTCAACGACAATGATCGGACGGTGGTACTGGTCGTAGGCATCCATCATCTGACGGGTACAGGGATTGACATTTTCAGGAGATATGCAAATCGTATCGCCCAATAGTACAGCAAATGGTTCATCATCGCAATGACGCTCGGCATGGAGGACAGCATTCCCCAGCCCCTTCTGTTCCCGCTGGCGTATGAAGTGTATATCCGGGAAATCAGAAAGGGATTTCAACGATTCTTTGAAGGGATTTTTCTCATGCCGGGTAAACTTTGCCTCAAGTTCAAAACACCGGTCGAAATGATCTTCGATCGCTCGTTTGTTGCGCCCGGTAATAATGAGAATATCTTCGATTCCAGAAAGTATGGCTTCTTCGACAACGTACTGGATAACCGGCTTGTCGACTACCGGAAGCATTTCCTTAGGCTGGGCTTTTGTAATCGGCAAAAACCGCGTGCCAAGTCCTGCCGCTGGAATTACTACTTTACGGACGCTTCGATAGTTTGTCATTTATCTTCCTTTCGGATGTTTTTTTACCAACATATCCCATCATGGTTCTTGCAGGAAAGAATGCGCCGCCCTTCTATTATGACTTTGTGTGCCATCTGATCAAACTCTTTATCCAGATAGGAAAATTCCGGCCATTCGGTCATCACCAGACAACCATCTGCTCCTCGAAGAGCACCGGCTGCATTTTCGGAATAATCAATTTCCGCAAAGATTTTTTTCATATTTGGAATGGCCATTGGATCATATGCCGAAATCCTAGCACCTTTTTCCAATAACTCACGGATCACGAGAACTGACCGCGAGTCCCGGATATCATCGGTATTGTCCTTGAAGGCAAGACCCAGTATCGCGATCCGTTTGCCGGCAAGAGGCCCCGTTCTTTTTTCAAGAAGAGATACCATCCGGGAGGGTTGCTGTTCATTGACAGCAAGAACAGATTGTAACAATAACGGGTTTTCACCGTTTTTCGCTGCCAGAGAGATGAGAGCAGACACATCTTTAGGAAAGCAACTTCCTCCGAAACCGGCGCCGGCATTGAGAAAGAGCGGGCCTATGCGGGGGTCTAGGCCGACTCCTTTCATAACTTCATAGACGTCGATTCCCAGATGCTTGCAAATATTTCCAATTTCGTTAGAAAAAGAGATCTTTGTTGCAAGAAATGCGTTCGAGGTATACTTAATCATCTCAGCAGCAGAAAGGCCGGTGTGAATCACTGGTGCCTTGATGTCCTTGTATACGCTTGCAACCCATTCGCCGGCTCGGGCATCGCAACTCCCAATGACGAGACGATCCGGGTTCATGAAGTCCATGACGGCCCGACCCTCCCGGAGAAACTCGGGATTCATGGCAAATCCGATTTCGTGTTCGGTCTTCCCGGATGCTTGGAGAACCGTGTGACGGACAATATTTTCTGTGGTGCCCGGGGGGACTGTGCTCTTAACTACAATTACACAATACATAGGGACATTCTTTAATGCAGTACCAATCGACCGGCTCGCAGATTCGATGTACGACAGATTTGCGCTGCCATCCGGTTTTGGCGGTGTGCCGACACATATAAAAACAACGTTTGCCCTGGCAATTGAATCATAATCTGCATGTGCCTGCAATCTTATTCCCGCATTTCTTTCCAGCAGGCGTGCAAGCCCATCTTCGTAAATGGTGGGTTGTCCATTATTAATTGCCCGGACCTTTTCCGGATCGATTTCGATGAGGGTCACATCATGCCCGAGCTCAGCAAGACAAGCACCGGTTACAAGACCCACGTATCCCCCTCCAACAACAGAAATTTTCATAAACTCTATAATCACCTTTTTCAGAAAACCTCATTACACCGCACAATAAGATCACACAATGTCTGCGTAATATTGCTCCATTCTCCTGAAGTAAAACATCCCGGAGATCAGCAGTGCAATGACCATACCAACCGAGACAAGTACTATCGCACTGGGCGTCCCGCTGCCAAGCAGCGCCCAGCGGAACCCCTCAATTACACCGGTCATGGGATTGAGCCCGAAGATCAGACGCATTGATTCGGGAACAAGACTTGACGAGTACACCACCGGGGATGCAAACATCCAGATCTGGATCAGAAATGGAACAGTGTACTGGAAATCGCGGTACTTGACATTCAGCGCTGATAGCCAGAGACCCACACCAAGCGATGTGGCAAGGGCAAGCATAAGAAACACCGGTAAAAAAATGATGTTTATTGTCGGCGTAAATCCATAGTAGATCATCATCGCAACAAGAATAATAAATGAGACACCAAAGTCTATAAGCGGCGATATAATGCTTGAAAGCGGCATGATAAGGCGCGGAAAATATACTTTGGTCATAATGTTGGCGTTTGCAACCATGCTGGTGGTAGATCGCGTAAGCCCTTCGGCAAAAAGTGTCCATGGAAGCAGTGCTGCAAGTACGAAAAGCGGGTAGGGAACACCATCTGATGGGATCTTGGCGAGTCCTCCAAAGAAGATCGTAAAAATGAGCATCGTCAGAAGCGGCTGGAGAACGGCCCAAGCAATACCCAATCCCGTCTGCTTATATCGGAGTTTTACATCACGAAGTGTGAACGAGATAATTAGTTCCCGATAAGCCCAGAGTTCATTGAGATCCACCGGCACCCATTTCCGTGGCGGACGGATAACAAGGGCCGGGAGATTTGACTCATTAGTTATTGCAGTATCTGGCATCAGAAATATTCCTTATGCGTGATTTTTTTATTAGTACTAAGTATTTTTGTTATTACGTATATGTTCTCACTATCTGACGTTCGAACGGTTTCTATGTTTTTGGTTCAAAAATCTATAAAACTCATTTGCAACTACTGATATGTTTAGGATTGAAAATAATGCTCATTTAGGTGGATTTTGTTGGTTGGGTCTAACGATAATATCTCCATTAATAATTTTGCCCAAGAATTTGAAAGGGGATAGTAAATATAAGATAAAACGATACGATCTCATAAATATCGGAAGATTATCTCTTCTCGTCCTAATTGTTTGAATGCATTGAAATTGAGGGATCATAGTCGCATTTACGATTGATTTCGATCGTTTCAGATCTTCAATATATGGATAATACAATCTTTCCAGTAAAATTTTTGGGAGCTTTGTTTTATACGTTGACATATGAAGATCATACATCCATCGATTTTCTTGTGTTAATCCCTGAAAATGGTACATAATAAGGGGTTGCCCATCTATAAGCAACTTATCGTTTTCTATTGAATAATCGTAGTTATCGATATTCCACGGAGCTAATCCTGCGCCTTTATGCTTTAAAACAACAACTCCAGCAAATCGATCCGGCCAATAATCAAGATATTTTTGATCTGCATATTTTCCGGCTTCTACTCGATCGAAACACCACTCAAGGCAACGATCACGCCACCATTGTAGGCACGCCAGACCATTTTTATCATGTCTGAACGAGAGCAATCCTACATTATATATTCCACGGGACTCCAGATTTTTCAACGATTGCGGGAATCTATGGCCAATCATCAGAATAGATTTATTTTTCATCTCATTGAAAATCGGTTCAATATCTGAAAAAAAATAGAGATCTGCATCCAGATATGTAATACAATCCACTTCTGAAAAATGATTAAGAATATAGAGAGGTAGATTTGGTGTACAAGTAAAATAATACTCAACAAGCGATCGATTTTGTTTTGCATTCAACAAGGGTAGATCGTTTCTTTCAAAATCAGCTAATAAAATTAAATGAACCTGTGGCAACTGTAATCCTGAAAGTATCGTATAGGTAGTATCATCCATACAGAGAATCCAAAATTTAAATGGTGAACAATTTTGGATCAGGGAATGATAGAGTGTTAACCCTTTTTCCAGATAGTGCTGATCGAAATAGGTGCAGAAGTAATACATAGAATCACGTATTTCCAAAGAACCCATTGATAATGGCACTTATAGCTCTGGCGTCGCATTCCTCCATATAAGGATGCATAGGGAGGCTTAGGATTTCCCTGCAGATGGTTTCGGTTTTGGGGATTCGAGGAATGCCTAGACGCTTCTGGTAAGCTGGCTGCAGGTGGACCGGGACCGGATAATGAATGGATGTTTCGATACAACAACTGGAAAGATAGGTCTTCAGGGCGTCTCGCATAGGAGTTCGGATGACATACTGGTGATAGACATGGTACGCATTATCTGCCTCATGAGGGAGTACCAAATCCTTTGATTGGAGCATTTGTCCGTAAACGCGGGCGATAGCTCGACGTTTTGCATTTTCCGTATCAAGATCTTTAAGTTTTAATCTCAAAATCGCGGCTTGGATCTCATCGAGCCGTGAGTTCAGTCCGGGAATAGTACTCATATTCCGTTCTTTCCAACCGTATTGCCGAAGCAAGCGAACTTGATTTGCGAGATCGGGGTTATCTGTCACTACCATCCCCCCATCACCGATTGCCCCAAGATTCTTGGTGGGATAGAAACTGAAAGCAGTTATATCACCGAACGATCCAGTCATTCTCCCATTAAGACACGCACCGTGCGATTGCGCGCAATCTTCGATAACAAAGAGATCATGATCGCGTGCGATCGGAACAATCCGGTCCAAATCTGCTGGATGACCATACAGGTGAACCGGAAGAATAGCCTTCGTTCGTGATGTGATAGCACCCTCGACAAGATCGGGATCAAGAGTATATGTATCGGGAGAAATATCGATTAGGACGGGTGTTGCCCCGCTCAGCTCAATTGCCGCCACGGTAGCAACTGCCGTGTGGGATACCGTGATTACTTCATCCCCCGTTCCGATATTGCATGCTTTCAGCGCAAGGGTAATAGCATCTGTACCGCTTCCAACCCCAATCGCGTAATTGACCCCAATATATTGCGCGAATTCCTCTTCAAATGAACGTACCTCATCTCCAAGGATATATCTTCCACTATCAAGCACCCGCATGATCGCAGCATCGATTTCCTCCTTATGATTTTGGTACGCAAGTAGGAGGGCATTTTTATTGAAATTCGGTGTAGTCACATATTCTGTCATGAAAAATACCCAGAATTCGTGAGAGGTTTCCACCAATTCTGATGATCGCAGTACCAGGATATAGTCTTCTGCAAGCCCTCATCAAAGGTAACTTTTGGTTTCCACCCAATTTTTGCAACTTTATCTGTTCGTAGCGAATATCTCCGATCGTGCCCCGGGCGATCCCTGACAAACGTAATAAGACTTTCCGGTCTGTCAAGTTTCTCTAGGATTCTTCGAATGATGTCAAGATTCTCGAATTCATTTTGGGCAGCTAGATTATAGATCTCCCCACAGGTTCCTTTCTGTGCCACGGTATCAATACCTGAACAGTTATCCTCGACATACAACCAGTCCCGGATATTTTTCCCGTCACCATAGACGGGGAGTTTTTTATTTTCTAATGCATTTAAGATCATTAGGGGGATCAGTTTTTCAGGATACTGATATGGTCCAAAATTATTAGAACTCCGTGTGACAACGACCGGTAAACCATGAGTAGTATAATATGAAAGAGCAAGAAGGTCAGATCCAGCCTTTGTCGCAGAATAGGGTGAGGAGGGTGCAAGAAGATCCATTTCAGAGAATGATCGTGTGAGTGCTGACCCATAGACTTCATCAGTGGAGATATGGATGAACCGGCCGATGCTCTCTTTTTTTGCCGCTTCCAGAAGGGTGTATGTTCCGGTGACATTAGTCCTTACAAAGTTTCCAGCATCGTTGATTGACCGATCTACATGGGATTCAGCTGCAAAATGAAATACCTGATCGCATCCTGCCATTGCCTTGGATACAATTTCTTTGTCGCAGATGTCTCCCTGAATAAATTGTATACGGTTAAGAAGATCCTGTAAGTTCTCGCGTCGCCCGGCATAGGTAAGTTTATCTAAAACAATTATCTCGCTTTTGGGGTAGTTCCGAAGCCAGTATCGGATAAAGTTCGTTCCGATAAATCCAGCACCACCTGTAACGAGAATCTTCATAAGTGAACCTCGGAATTTTCACCAAGGGTCAGTTTGTATGCATAAGGCCGTCGTTTTGTTGCAGAGTAAATATGGGAGTGCTTTCCAATCAGACTGTCAGTGATCCGTTTGTCCGGTTCAATATCAATGATCGTGTCTCCAACGAGGATGGATGACTCAATTTCTCCTCCACGTATGGAACAATTGTCACCGATTGAGGAGTATGGTCCGATGAATGTAGGTCCGATGGTACAGTTCCTGCCAATGATCACGGGCCCTCGTATCACCGTGCCGGACTTGATTACGGTTCCCTTACCAATATCAATCGTCCCGATAAGTGCAACACCTTCTTCCATGGAACCCTCCAGGTTTTCTGAAATTTCAGTGAGCATAAGTTGATTTGCACGCAGGATAGCCTCGCTAGTACCGGTGTCGTCCCACCACCCATGTATCCGGGCTGCACCTGTGCGAAAATCCTGGGAGGTGATCATGTTATGGAGGGTATCACTGATCTCAAGTTCGCCTCGATTGGAAACTTTCAGCTGTTCGATAACAGGGAAAACACGGGGGGAAAAATAGTACACTCCGATAACAACAAGGTTGGAGGGTGGGTTCTGTGGTTTTTCTACGATGCCGATGATGGCATTCTTATCCATTATTGCAACACCATAAGGGCGTGGATCCTTTTCCTCTGCAAGGAGCATCCCGGCGTCGAGTCCCTGACGATGAAAATCCTGAATAATCGATGATATTGAATCTCTGAGGATATTGTCACCAAGATATACAACAAAATCGTCATTTCCGATAAAATCTTTTGCGCAATAAACCCCATGGGCAATTCCCCGGGGGGCATCCTGTTCAATATAGGTGATGCGGACATCCCATCGTGATCCATCACCAATAGTGTCTTTTACCGACTGGATTCGTTCCGGAGTATAGCCGACGATGATTGCAATTTCGGTGATTCCTGTCTCCTTGAGGTCTTCAATGCAATATTCGAGAACCGGCTTATTAGCAATCGGGATCAGTTGTTTGGCACCGGTATGGGTGAGTGGGCGGAGCCGGGTTCCCAAACCGCCACTAAGAATGACACCTTTCACGATCATCTTTTGTCTTTCATTTTAAAAATAAATATCCAGTTATAAGTACTTAATGTAGTTTATTTTATAATATTCGAGGGAACGCGCCAATCCTTCACGCAATGAAATTTTAGGTGTCCAACCAAGTTCCGTTCTTATTTTACTGTAATCCGAATAATAATCACCAATATCTATGCGTTTGCGTTCGGTGGGAAAATTCTTCGTGATGGATTCTCCCCTGCCGTGTATTTCGATGATCATTTTTCCAAGATCGTGCAGGCTTATTGCATCTCCACCCAGATTGAATATCTGCCCGTCTGCTTTTTCATATTCCGCAGCCAAGAGAAATGCATTTACTGCATCATCTACGTAATTGAAATCCCGCAGTTGCTGTCCTTCCCATATTTCGAAAGGTTTACCTTCAAGAAGCAATTTAATCCAAATCCCTAAAAAAGTCTGACGTGCATCTTTGATCCGCATGCCCGGACCATAAGTATTGGTGAGTCGCAATACACAGGCACGGATACCGTATACGTTGTTATAGAGAATATGGTACCATTCTCCTGCTATCTTGTTGATGCCATTAACATCGACCGGGCGGATGGAATGTTTTTCATCGACTGGCAAGTAATCTGGTTTGCCATAAATTTGACGGGTACTGGCAAAAACAATTTTTATATCGGAATTATATTTTCGACAGGCTTCGAGGATTGACAACTGTGCATTACAGTTAATCTCCATGTCTGTAAATGGATCTTGCATCGAGTCCATATGACTCGTCTGCCCGGCAAGATTGAAGAGATAATGTTGATCCTGAATAAGATGGCGCATACTGTGGGGATCCCGGATGTCAGAGATATTTACGGAAACGTTGTCTTCAATCCCGTGAATATTAAAAAGATTCCCCCCGTATTCGGGAATCAGGCTATCGACAAGGGTAATGTAGGCTCCTTCACGGACCAATCTTCGTGCGAGATTTGAACCTATAAAACCTAGCCCGCCGGTAATGATGATATTGGTATCATGAAAAGAATCTGGCATATTCAATTTTATTGTATCATTTTCATTAGTCATCAAACATTCTCGTGTTTGGCCGGATTGCCTCCATATAAAATGAATCTGGTTTACGAATTGATCCGTCTGGAAGTACGTCAAGATGAAACATCCCAAATCCCTGGATTGCACTATCCGTTACTGCTTTTTTAACCGGATCTGTAAAACCCGCAGACCGTAATAATTTTTTCAATGAATGCTCATCATACATCCATTGATGTACTTCCCCGGATTGTCTGAATTGTCCTACTTCTAATGCCGTAATGCCATCAGAACCGACAATTATTCGTGCAACGTTACTCCTGATTTTATTGAGCATCAGCCTCAAATAACCGAATGCCTGTCTATATGAGAGATGTCGGATTCGTTTTGAGAGCCGGATGGGAGGGCTGTTAATTGATTTGATAATATTCCGGCCTTCTTCGCCAATACGCTGAAGGACGAAACTTTCATTGGGTATTGGATTCTGGCGGAAATAGTCTTGCATAAGCCCGCCACTTTTTTCACGTACCGTCTGATCGTACATTTCCAGGAGAATCCATTCATAGTCCGGATCTTTGGAACAATCTCCATCTTTTATTGCTTTGAGTTTTTCAAGGTACAACCGTGCGATCTCTTCCAAATCCGGAGTTGCTACCCGGATAATTCCTCCTGGTTTCAATACACGAAAACACTCTTTCATAAAAACCAGAGCATCGTGTCTTCGGAAATGTTCAATAATATTGGAATGATAAACAACATCACAACTTTGATCGGGTAATGGAATTCCTTTCCGCAGATCATATTCGATAATTCGGGGATTATTTGAGACGATGTCTATATTCACCCAATCTGGATGGTAGTGATCCCCGCAGCCTAAGTTCACATATTGCATGATTTATTTACCTCATTGATCGTGACTTTATATTTTCATACCACGGATTCAAAAAATTATTTTAAATCAATCGAATCTTCTTTGATTTTAAATATCATTGTTTTGTACACTGCGGGCGTAGTTCCTATATTTACTTCACCATGAAAAGAATGATCTTTTACAATTAATGTATATTTTTTTGTTATAGTGCCAATAAATTTTTGTTCATTAAAGAACCATGCGGGATAGCTTGCATCATATATTTCTTTTGGCACTTTCTGAATAGTCAATTGATCAGGATGTTTTTCAAAAAAAGGTGTCCGGTCGATAATAATATATTTTATTTGTTTTGTAATAATTTTTGATAATAATTCGTAGGGCTTATTAATATATTGGATAACACTTGAAAGAAGAATAACATCGGGTTTTTCATGAATGAAACATTCATCAATGGAAAAATAAAATTTCAATGAATCATCTTCAAAAAATGCCTTTCCTGCATTGACAAATTTTTCCTGCTCTACAATACTCCAATGCAGATTTTTTATTCCGGATAAAAATCCTTTGTTTTGATAATATGAGCTTCCTAATGATCCGCCAAAATCCAGAACACTTAAGCACCCGTTGTTTTCGACAGCCGCACGAAGCAAACCACTCAATAGCGGGAATGAATAGTGTATCTTATCAAATAAAACAGAATCGCGTTCGTATACCACCTTTCCTTCTTTGACTTTCAGAAGCGACTCCTTCACTTTGTTAACAATAATGTCACTATCATATCCGGTTGTTTTTCTCTGGGCCTCATCCCAAGATGAATAGTTGCCGGTAAACCATTGATCATGGGAAAACGTTTCGTACAGCTTTACGATAAATGGGGGGGTTATCATCTTAATAATCGAATTAATTGTATTCAAGGGATCACCATTTTACAAATTCGTTGTTTAGAATCAATATTGTTTCTTTGGGGTTTTATGTGGAGAAAAGGTTTCTAACAGGAATATGCATCTTCAGTTTCATGCACATAAACTATCTTCTTTGGAAAAAATAGCAGAATAATCCCAAATGATTATCAGAAAAGCGTTATGAACGGAAGAAAATTCCGATCTAAAGAATGAAAATCCCGCACATTTGTTATCTGTATGGACCGAAGTGACCGTTTTATTGCTGAAGAATGGCAAGATTAATACCTATTCTTCTTCAACCTTGTTTCATACAATAAATTATATGCTTATCGGGGGCTGATTTGATATGTCATTCGTTACCAAATTCTTTAAAGATTATCTCTTCTATTTTCTCTTACGAAGATATTATGGAAAAGATGTTTTTCTATTTTTCGAACCTTTTTTTTATGATACCATCACAACAAAACAAGGCTTGACGTATAAGGTATCTGAAGTTGCATTGGCAGATATTTCAAGTTCATTAAGTGATTATGATTTTAGTGACATCCGAAAAGATGATGTCGTTTTGGATATCGGTGCCGGCCACGGGGGATTCACGTTACCGGCCGCAAGACAAGCAAAACACGTCTATGCAGTTGAGCCGTTATTCTGTACTAACTTACAGGAAAATCTTGCGTTGAATAACATAAACAATGTTACCGTACTGCCATTTGCATTAGGCGATGGGACCGATATAAAAATAAATTATGGCGGAGTGGCGAAACTCATTAAAACAGTTACATTCCCACAACTTATTCAGCAGTGTGGCGATATTGACTTTTTAAAGTGTGATTGTGAAGGAGGCGAATGGCTAATCACGCCGGAAATGTTAAAAGGTATTCGCAGATTAGAGTTCGAACTACATGCTACCCCTGATATGGATCGAAGATATGTCGAACATTTGATCGAAAGAAAATATAAAATAAAAACGATTAATGGACCAAATGATTTTGCGTATCTCGTATTTCACGGATATTATAATGATGACGATACAATCATTGACCGATAAACAATCTATTTAATTATTACAATGCTATTAATGAACAGAATGTCTCAAGGTGTAACGTTCGGATGGATAAAAACGGATAGTATCTCATCTGAAAAACATGTCCCGTCGCACTGGATTGGCAGGCGAAATATAAAGTTGGGATCAAAAAATAACATTGATTTGATCATTATAGATGGTTATGAAAAATATGATAAACAATACTTGGATTCGCTGGAAGACGTAGGATATTCAATAGTCAATGCATCGAAACAATATCATTTTTTATCAAAAAAATTTCACATTCTAAATCGTTTTGGTGAATACGAGAAAAAATGCTTTTTGAGGTGGTTGATACTGGAAGACCTTTACAGTGGTGATCCGGTAATCCATTACGATGGAGATATTGTCTTTAACGAAACTCCTGAAAGATTAGACAATATTTTTGGGAAATATACTTTTATTTGCCGGGGCTGGCCCGGGTTTGCATCAATAAGAAACCCAGAATGGTATGAACAGTATTCATGTAATCTGAATTCTTTCACCGATAACATTGAAAGTTATTCCGCTGATGCATGGGAAAAAAGGATTGGGTGGGAGCATACATATGAAGATAACTGGGCTGGTTCACGGTATCGAAAAATAATCACCAGTGATCAAGATTTGATATCTCATTTATTGCATACGAAAAATCTGCTTCAGGAATCCCCTCAGGAAATCCTTAATCAAAGTAAGGATCTGATCCTTTTCGATAATCCGACATATTTTTTCGCACAAAATATGGATATTGCCCCGTTCCGGTATAGCCGACAAAATGGCGTTGATTATATCAACGATAAAAAAATTGCATTCTGGCATATGCAAAGTGACTTTTGTTACTATCTGAAATTAGTATACTTTTGGGATTATTTAATGAATCTTGACATCAAAATATTAAATCCTCTTGAGAGAAAAAAATTTAAGTTATATGAAAAAATTAAATGTCTTATTATTGAAGCCGGAGCGAAAATATTTGTCCGGGATGGTTCCCGGTTGAAATTGTGCCAATATTTTTTCGAAACAAATGATTTCCATTTACTTTTTAATAAAGACATTTTTTGGTTATTACCGGAAGAAAAAATTGATCAATTCAAATTGGAAAATATTTAATTTTATTTCCTCAAGAGATACGGAACATAACTTGGATAGCTGATACAGTAAACACTCAATTAATGATGATAGCGTTCAATTATCCGGACCAGTTCCTTCATTCTTTCATAGGTCGAATGTTCTGTTAATGTCTTTTTTTGCCCTGCCCGTGCAATTTCTTCACGTTCTTTATCATGGTTCATATAATATTTAATAAGCTCAACGCATTCTTCGGCCGTTTTGTATGTTATTACTTCTTTGTCCGGTTCAAAAAAATCAGCAATATTTGTTTTCCAGTCTGTGATGAGCAATGCACCCATGCCGGTTGCCTCAAACAAGCGCATATTATTAGCATAATTCTCTGAGAGATTTATATGACAATTCAGGGTGATTTTCGATTTTTTCAGGATTGCGTACATATCCCTCCCCCATGCAGGACCATTATAAAATTGCCGGATCGGAGATTTTTGAGATAATGAATTAATACCATTTCCCCATATTTTGAATTCAGATGGATCAAAATTATTGCAAATCAATTCAAGCCATTTAATCCGGTTCTTATGCTCTATAGAAAGACTTCCAACAAAAGAAATTGGAATATCTGTTGCTGTTTGTGACGTATAACATGACAGAATACCGGGTTCAAAAGATAATTTTTGTAATGTACTATTCACACCCAATGAGGAGAAATATTCAACAAAATTCGGGAGTGATGATAGTATAAGGTCATATATTTTAAAATCAACATGTTTTGGAATAGGAGCCGCAATTTGACCGATAAGATATGTTTCATTCCCTTTAATTTGTTTTAAATAATTCTCTTCTAACGTAAGATCGTGATTCCATATAATCTCCGGCTGATAATATTCTACCTGTTTTCTTAAAATTTCATAATGCCATTCAGGTTTTTCATTTTCCCGTTTTAATAGTGGAAATAGGAGATATTTCAGATATCTCATCGGAGTACTGTGAGAAAGTTTTTGAGAATTTGATTTATTCAGATCACCATCTATTAAACTATCAATAGTCTTTACATCCCTGCTGGAATATTCCTCCACCCATTTTTTTTGCATAAATACATTATTTGCATGAATATCCACCGCCTCATGTCCCAATTTATGCAAATTCAGAGAATAAAAATCAGCAGTTCCAAATAAACTCTCATTGCGCACTTTCATTTGTTGCTGGTAGGATGCTGTGTCCAGTCCAGGATTCTGTGCATAAAGGGATGAGAGGAATTGCGGATAATCTGTGTTGATAATAAGGAATTTCACTTTATTCTCCTTGTCCGGTATTCAGTGATTAATGGATAAAAAATATTAAAAACATTCCCCTTTCAAATAGGGTCTTTAAAATACTCGATTTTAAAACGAGTACCTTGCGATTTATTCCGCAGTGATCTGTCTTTGTTATACCTGCCCGCGATAAAGGCGATACGAAATATTGCATTTCTCTCTATAAAAAAATAGTCATAAGCCGGTCGCGGATGCATCCACAAACAGGGAACTTTCATCTTGGAAAAACCGGACAATACTTTGATTCCCGAATATTTGCACAGGAAGATTAAATTCTGCATAGGAGGAACTACGTACCAGTGCCACTCCCATGTAAGGGGAAAAATCCGGATTGTTCCATTCAGGACTGCCTTGTAAGTTTTATGGTTCGTACCGCAAGACAGCCCGTATTTGTATCAGTGCTGGTAGCACTATCACAGCCTTCCGGTATTTTAAATTCGATGAGGTTGTCTCCCAGTCGGAGAGAAGATTTTAAGGAAACGGGTATCGCAAATTCGGTATACTGTGCCGGGACAGTATAATTCCCTGCAGACTCCCCGTTCACAAAGATTTCCAGTGTCTTTTGAGTATGCCCTGCCGACGCAACCAAAGTTAATGTACAGTTATTCTCAACAAGTGAGTAACGCATGTACTGGATGGAAACTGAAGAGTAATTTGCAATCGTGCGGAACGGTTGTCCATCATGATATTCGAGTTTCCCCCACCCTTCCTGCAAATTGGTCCCCATCCGGATGGCAAAATCGGTTGTGGGATCAATAATGTCATTTTTTCGTTGCAGGTTTTGTGCCACACCGACCGGGTTTATGAGGATTGGTCCTGCATTAAACGTCCGGAAGATTTGGTTATCCATAACGTCCCATAGCCTGGTCGTATCCGCATCAACAAATGACTTCGCGACAGTGAATGTGGCGGGAGAATCATTCCAGTTCCCATTCGGATAGTAGAATGCCCCTACGACCTGAACAAATACTGACCACAGGATGAGTGATGCGATTATCAGACTAAGGACCCTTGCATATGCCGGAACCCGGGCCGTGCATTTTTTGTTGTGATCTCCCCGCGAATCAAGATAAATTCCTACCGGCACGAAAATCAATGGAAGGGAACCTGCAAAAAAACGCGGACCATAGGTTGTTCCTGCCCACCAACAGTTGAATGCTGAATATACCAGAACCTCCAGAATAAATGCAATACCAAAGGAATAGAGCACCCGTCGCAGATCCTGGTTTTTTATCCGGGTTTTAATCATTAAAAAGCCCAGAATGGATAACAATGCAACCGGTGTGAAGACAAATAACCCCCGGTTCGGACTGATTAAAACCCCGGCAATGTGTACGACAGTCTGGAAACCAAAACTAAATTCTGAAAGTAGACTGCTATAGCCCCCGAAAATATTTCCCGCCGCGGATTCATTATAGATTAAAAATGGGAGGGCAGCAATAACTCCTGACAGACAGTATGTTGCAAAATCCTTTCTCTTCTTGAAGGCAGCATATACGAATGCCGGCAGGACCAAGAACATGTCCGATGGCCGGGTAAACACCAGTAATGCAGAACAGATGCCAAGGAGGATAAAGATTCGTGTATCTTCCTGTTTCTCATTTCGTACAATCAGGTAAAAGAGTATTGAAAATAATAATGCGATCATCCCATGCTGCCATAAAGCCTGGCTATTGATAGACCACATACTCGTACCGAATGCCAGAATTAGTGTCGTAACCAAGGCAACATTTCTTCTTACAATTTCTTTCAGCCCGGCAAAAAAAATGACAACGGCAGCAGCGGTGATGAATGAAGCTGCAATCTTCTCCATTATAAAAACAATTAGAAAACAGGTACTATTCGACATATCCAGAGGGATATGCAGCAGATTCATGGTGATGTACGAGGGGACATAAAGCGGGGTAACCAAAATAGGAGTTACAATTGGGTAAGACGAATAGAGGATATTGTTAACTGGCATGAACGATACGATATTTTCAGGAGTAATTAATGGGGAAGACGCCATAAGCCACGGTACATGGGTATTCAGGATGGCAAACGGCAGTAGGGATGCAGCTAAGGTATCAGCGCTGTCAATATTCCGGAAATTGATATTATAGATAATGAACGTGAACAGGAACAGGATCAAATACGGATGACTACAAACATAACAATAAATCTTCGACAAAATCCTGTTTTTCAGGATTTTATCTGAAATACCTGCAAGTTTTCCTGCACCGGGATCCTGTTGAGCGGGCATATTTCAACCTTTAAAAATTAGCTTTTTAATACCAGTACTAATCCGCTTATGATTACGAGCGTTCCAACGATCCTGTATATTCCGACATTTTCATGTAATAAGAATTTCGAGAGGAGGAGGACGATAATAAATGTCAGGGCAATAAACGGATAAACATAACTGAGATCTTTTTGTGAAAGTGCAATCAGCCAGAATATCGTACTTAATCCATACATGCAAAGGCCCAAAAACACAAGAGGGTTCATGAACATCGATACAATTCCTGAAAATGAAAAATTATCAATCGCCCCGACTGCATTCATGCCGATCTTCCAGAAAACCTGACCCAGTGATGCGCATAGAATTCCGCTTAGAATAATGAGAATAACGTTCATTTTCCCACCAGTACATTGTATAGCATTCATGGATTTTTCATCACAGATTTACGATAATTTTTCCTCGATACGGTCTAATTTTTTTGTAAGGAAATCAACAATAAGTCCGATGGAGATCAACTGGATAGCAAGCAATATGGAGAAAACAGCAACCAGAGGATAATATTCATTAACGAGGTTGTAAACGGTTAATCGTTCGTAAATGGCGATCAGTCCAAAGCCCAGCCCGATGATAATAAATATAAAACTAGGAAACATGATCATCTTTCCCAGTGGGGAAGTGTCCTTCCAAGCAATGGTGAGAAGGCCAAAAAACATCTTGAACCCATCACGGATCGGATGCAGTTTCGATACGCCTACCCGTTCCCGGTATTCAATTGGGATTTCCGCAATTTTATATCCCAATTTTGCGGCCCTGACGGTCATTTTTGTCTCAAATTCGAGGCTCTTTGCGTCGACATCGAATTTTTCAAACATCTCCTTCCGAAATGCACGGAATCCCGTCTGGCTGTCCACGATCGTCTTCCCGCTGATATATGCAGCAAGAGAGGAAAAGATGAAATTTCCCAGACGGTTGAATAAAGGGATGTTTTCCCGGTTAATCTGCCGGGAACCGAGAATCAAATCAAAACCATGTTCAATTTTATTGACGAATTCCGGGATGTATCGTGCCGGATAGGTGCAGTCGGCATCAGTGAAAATTACAATATCTCCGGATGTTTGTTCTACCCCGGTCCGGAGTGCTGCAACCTTTCCCTGGTTTTTTTCGTGCCGGAATACTTTTATTACATCATTTTGGAGTTCCTTTGCAATTTCGTAGGTAGAATCTGCAGATCCATCATCTACAATGATAATTTCATCAACAAATGGCATATACTCATGTACCACGAGTGTCAGTGCTTTCTCCTCGTTGTATGCAGGTATAACTAAGGAAATTTTTAGTTTTTCTGCTTTCTCTGCTTGGTGATTTGTGTTCTGCATCATGGTCCCCGATATCCAATCCATTCCTATGGTTACATTACTACACTGATTTTTAGCAATGGTCCCCGGCCCCTTGCGGTTTTCCCACATTTAAACGATGTGCTTCATACCATGCTACTGTTCGCTTCAACCCTTCCCGGAATGGCATCGATGCCTCAAACCCGAACTCACGTTTTGCCCGGCTGACATCAAGGCTGCGTTTTGGCTGACCATCCGGCTTTGCTGCGTCCCAGCGAACTTCACCGGAATATCCCGTCAATTCCTGAATTTGCGTCACCAGATCCCGGATTGTAATTTCCATACCTGCCCCAAGATTTACCGGATCGGGTTTGTTATAACGTTCGGTAGCAAGAATAATGCCTTTCGCTGCATCATCAACATACAAAAATTCCCGGGACGGTTTACCGGTACCCCAGACATCAACAAAAGGTTTATTCTCTTGCTTTGCATCGGTAAATTTTTTGACCAGTGCAGGTATGACATGAGAACTTGAAGGATCAAAATTGTCGCCCGGCCCATAGAGGTTCACCGGTAAAAGGTAGATCGAATTGAACCCGTACTCCTGCCGGTATGCCTGCGATTGGACAAGCAGCATTTTTTTTGCCAGTCCGTAGGGAGCATTCGTCTCTTCAGGATAACCGTTCCAAAGATCGTCCTCTCTGAACGGTACCGGAGTAAACTTAGGATATGCACAAATCGTCCCCACAATAACGCATTTGTCAACATTTTCCTGTCGGGCAGCCTCAAGCATCTGGATCCCCATGATTGCATTATCATAAAAGAGCTGGGCAGGAAATTTCTGGTTAAAACCGATACCTCCAACTTTAGCTGCTAGATGAATGACGATATCGCAACCTTTGACTACATCAACACAGTTTTCCCATTTCCGTAAATCAATTTCCTTGCTGCGCGGAATGCGGATATTCTCTTTCGCTACTCCGTTTTGTTGGAGCTGGCTAACAACTTGAGAACCAAAAAAACCCGCCCCGCCAGTTACAAGTATTGTTTTATCGGACCAGAATGACATTGACAACCCCTTATTGCTATTGGCGGTAAAAAACCTGATATAGCACGTTAACAGTTAGTTAATCTTATACACATTTATGTGTGGCAATTACTAATCAAAAAACATAACTATTGGAGACTTATTATCTCCAAAAAGTACTATACAACAATCACTAGAATCTTCCCGGTCCCCTAATTTCGTTATTGACATTTTATCCGAAACATCTTCAATTATTAAATTCCAATTTTTTCCTTCCACATTAGTAAACAATTCATTTCTTATGTGTTATACATATTGAATCTTCAGGTACAACATGAAGCAATTTTAAAAGAATGCTCATTATAAAGTAAATAGTAAATGAGATTCCGTATTTCCTTCAATCACTATTCCACCAACGTTTCGGGAATTTTGATGTAATAATCTGATCCCCATTGCCAATGGGTGAAAGTCCTGATGCCCGCAGATCAGCATCGACCATTATCTTGACCAGATCGTTGAATTTAATAGCGGGTTTCCAACCCAGTTTCTGCTCAGATTTGGTGGGATCTGCAATCAAAACCTCAACTTCTGTCGGACGGAAATATTTCGGATCGATCCGTACGTGTTTGTCAATATCCAGCCCGGCATAATTGAATGATTCCTGCAGGAATTCGCGCACCGAATGTGTTTCACCAGTACCAATAACAAAGTCATCTGGCTGTTCCTGTTGCAGGATCTTCCACATGCATTCAACATATTCCGGAGCAAAACCCCAGTCGCGTTTTGCGTCGAGATTACCAAGGAATAAATATTTTTCTTTACCAGCAAGAATTCTCGCTATAGACCGGGTTATCTTGCGGGTAACAAATGTTTCCCCTCTTCGTGGGGACTCATGATTGAATAAAATACCATTTGCAGCGAATAGGTTATATCCCTCACGATAATTTCGTGTCATCCAGTACGAGTAAACTTTTGCACAAGCATAGGGACTTCTCGGATGGAATTGTGTTTGTTCACCTTGTGGTGGCGACGCTGAACCAAACATCTCGCTTGATGATGCTTGGTAGAATCTTACGTTATTGTTACTCCTCCGGGCCGCTTCGAGCAATCGGGTAGTACCAAGTGCGGTAACATTTCCCGTATACTCCGGAGTGTCGAAACTTACCCGGACATGACTTTGGGCCCCAAGATGATAGACCTCATCAGGCCGGATATTATACATCACATTTGAGATTTGTTCTGAATCAGATAGATCCCCATAGTGAAGGAAGAGCCGGGCACCTGGGTCATGGGGATCGATATAAATCGAATCGATACGGCTTGTGTTAAATGTTGAGGAACGGCGTATCAGCCCATGTACTTCGTACCCTTTTGAGAGTAACAATTCAGCAAGATACGATCCGTCCTGTCCTGTAATACCAGTTATGAATGCTTTTTTTGTCATGTGAATCAGGAGTACGTAATAATAAAATTTAAGAAAATTTCAATGTATGGATAGGTTTTTAGTACCGACGATAGTTAAAACAGTAAAGCCTCAGCCGTGATTTGAACACGGGACCTGCTGATTACAAGTCAGCCGCTCTGCCAACTAAGCCACTGAGGCGCCATATACTATAGGAATTTGCTGGTAAAAAAGATGGTGCTGAATGATGGATCCTTCTCGAATTAAATGAATCCATGTCTTCGCATTTTTGCTTACTTCACTTTCTCCGTAGCGAGCTCCGGATAAAGATCCAGAAAACAACTGAAAAGCCACACTGAACGAATCTCTCAACTACCCCATTCCAGCATTTAACTCATATCGAGTAAAGGAAATAAGCACCAATCAGATCCCGTTTTTCAAAAAGACAGAAGTCTGATTTGAATCCAGTGAAAATGAGATCTACGCTCATGGAAGACGCTAACTAAATAGGAGTAATTCCAAATCAGGACGATTGTATCCTCCTGACCCTGCAGTATAACGGGCTACCAAGGCCATGTTTTCATAGAGGGGTTTCGGATCATAATAATAACCAACAGACATTTCCCCAGCTATAATCCGCTCATAGATCTTAAAATTCTAAAGTTCATGCCCTGATTCAGGTTCTCCATTCCAAACACATTTTATGCACAACAACGGAGATTCATATACAGATGGCGCAGCTCACCGTGGACATTGGTGGAAGCCCGGGAATCAATTGCCGCGGGTTCTGCGAATATTGCTATTTTAAAAAAGTTAAGGGCGTCCAGCCGCTTGGGTGCAGGTATTGTCTCCCCTTCAAGAAAGGATGTGATTACTGCACCCGCGGAATACGGGAAGAGTACGAGGGATTCAAGGATCTCAAAACAATTGCTGAGGAGACTCTGACAAATCTCCAGACAAAACATGGGGAGCTTGAGCGGATAACCATAAGTGGTGGTGGCGATCCGAGCTGTTACCCAAGGTTCAAAGAACTTATCGAACTTCTTGGCAGCATGAAAACCCCGCTTCACATAGGATATACGAGTGGGAAGGGGTGGGATGATCCAAAAATCGCCGATCTTCTTATCGATAATGGACTCTCTGAGATCTCATTCACCATATTTGCCGCTAATCTGTCATTACGGAAGAGTTACATGCATGATCCAACTCCGGAAGTTTCGCTTGAGATCCTTGAGCGCTTATGCGGAGACGCGGATGTCTATGCTGCGGCTGTAATCCTCCCGGGAATCAATGATGGCGAAGTGCTCGAACAAACCTGCGATTGGCTTCAGGACCGCGGGGCAAAAGGAATTATCCTGATGAGGTTTGCCAATGCAGTTGAACAGGGTCTGGTTCTCGGCAATGGCCCTATTCTCAAAGACCAGTCGGTCCAGACGGTTGAATCATTCCGGGATCTCATAACAGACCTCAGTAAAAAGTTCCGGATGAAGATATCCGGGACTCCACTTTGGGATCCGGACATTGGATCCCCCTTTGCTCTCAGGGATGAACCGGCATTGATAGCAAAACTTCCGCAGGTCGGGCGAAAGGCTACCGTGATAAGCGGAAGTGTCGCAACTCCATACATTAATGAAATCCTGTTTTCATGCGGATCGAAAATTCCAGTTGTCCCGGTCAGGAAAGAGATCGCCTGCCTGATCACGGCTGAAGATCTTGGAGAACTGCCGCTGGGTTCGCTGGAACACATTGTGATTATTCCCGGGCGTGCATTCGTGCACGAATCGGAGGCAAATGATATTCTTTCCCGCGATGGAACTGAACGGATAATTATCCGTGGGCCTGATTTGCTCACGGCAGATGCTGAAACAAGCATGGGCATGACCCGCAACCAGGTACTGGAGATGGAGATGGAAGGGTTCTCAGAACTGATCCGTACCATTAACCGGTATGGGAAGTAAAAACGCAAACTGTTCTCAATTAAAAGGAAAAACAGTCACAATTTTATTGTTTTGTAGAGAGAAATAAAAAAATTATAAGATTGATGCGGTTATGCCGATGACTCCGGACTGGATGATCACGGCAACTGCGATGATCACACCCGCCATTTCAAGGGCGACAGCGACATTGCCTTTTTTGAGCTCTTCGAATTCTTCAACACCCTTTGTCAGCTTATCGAGAATGTTGAGGGCAAGGTAGATCGCACCGACAGCAAGAACAATACCGAGGATGAGCTGGACGATGGCTACTGCAACGGCTAGCAGGCCGTCAACGGAAAAGAGCCCGACACTCAGGGCCTTATTGATGCCAACAGAAAGACCGGATACTCCGGACTGGACTACGAGTGCGATTGCAACAAAGACCGCAGCGACAATGATACCTACTGCGACATTGCCTTTTGCAAGTTCTTTCTCCTCATCGATATCCCGGGTGATCTTACCGAGGACTGAAAACCCAATATACAGTGCAATAACTGCAAAGATAATGGCAATAACCAGCTGGATCAATCCAACTGCTACATTTGCAAGAAGTACCATCTCATATCACCTATTTACGGTAATCTGTACGCAGAAACGGCAGATAAATTTATCCCCGGATAAATAGTAATGTCGCTGAAACGCCCGTAAATTGGCAATTGGCGCAGGTAACGGTACCTGATTAAAAAACCAAGAGAAAAGATCCGTAGTTGTTATGCTGCGAGAGGGTTACGATCCCCCGATCTCCAGATCTCTCAAAGCCAGAAGCGCGAAAAAGCGTTCTTAAACCCTATGAGTCTGGCGCCCTAACCAACTAGGCCACCGCAGCACAAAAGTGCATAGTGAAAAGGCCGTAAAAATTATTAAAGGTTCTGATAAGCGAATTTTCCTGAGTTATCGTGCTAATCCTTTTTCTGTTGCAGATACAGGTTGACCGCCGCAGAGATCGCAGCAACTTTTTTCCCCTGCTCGAATGATCCAGCCAGTGTCTGCATCCGGGTCTCCTCATCCTTCGTGTACCGGTCGAGCGTGCTGAGGATGTGCTCTTCCTGCAGGAAGTGTGTGTGGGTGTTACCTTCAACAAACTGCTGGTTGTTCATGATTGCATAGTGAAGAGGAAGCGTTGTCTTGATCCCGAGAATAATGTATTCGGAGATCGCCCGGCGCATTCGCTTGATTGCCTCTTCACGGGTGCTGTCCCAAGCACAGAGTTTCGCAATCATTGAATCATAATTTGCAGGAATCGTGTATCCCATATGAATGCCGGAATCAACCCGTATTCCCGGACCGCCCGGAGAACGGTATCGTACGATCTTCCCGGGATCGGCTGCGAAATTGTTGTGTGGATCTTCCGCGTTGATCCGGCATTCGATTGCGTGGCCCCGGATCGAGAGATCGCACTGATCGAAAGGAAGAGACTCTCCGGCCGCGATGGCAATCTGTTGTTTTACCAAATCAATACCGGTGACAAATTCCGTGATGGTATGTTCGACTTGAAGCCGGGTGTTCATCTCCATAAAGTAGTAGTTGCCCTCGCTGTAAAGGAACTCCACCGACCCGGCGTTAGAATAATCCGATGCTTCCGCTACCCTGAGCGCAGATGCCGACATCTTGCGGCGGAGATCATGAGTCATAATCGGAGATGGCGCCTCTTCGATCAGTTTTTGGTGACGACGTTGGATCGAACACTCCCGGTCGAACAGGTGAACTGCGTTCCCATGTTCGTCTGCAAGAACCTGGAACTCGATGTGGCGGGGTTTGATGAGGTATTTCTCGATAAAAACCGTTGCATCACCAAATGCTGACTGGGCGATGCGCATGCTGGCAGTGATCGCATCCTCGAGAGATTTCTCATCACTCACGATTTGCATTCCAATGCCGCCACCACCTGCGCTTGCCTTGACTATAACGGGGTACCCTATCTCACCGGCTATTTTCTTGGCTGCATCGATACTTGTGATCCCATTATCGGTTCCCGGCAGGACAGGGACCCCAGCCTCCTTCATCATCTGTTTGCTGCCGATCTTCGATCCCATTGCCTTGATGGTTTTCCACTTAGGTCCGACAAAGACAACATTCTCGTCAAGACAAAGTTTCGCAAACCGGTAGTTTTCTGCGAGGAACCCATAACCGGGGTGAACTGCTTCCGCACCGCTTTTCTTGGCGATGTCAACGATGCGCTCCATGTTCAGATAACTCTTTGAGGGATGTGCATCCCCGACATGAAACGCTTCATCTGCATATTTTACATGAAGCGCATTTTTATCGGCATCAGAATAGATCGCAACCGTCTCGATGTCAAGTTCGCGACATGCACGCATCACGCGAATCGCTATCTCACCGCGATTGGCGATTAAGAGTTTTTCAAAAAATTTCATTGAACCACCAGCAGGACATCGCCGTTCTGGACGACATCGCCGGTGTCAACGAAGATCTCTGCAACCTTGCCATCCACCGGGCTGTGGATCGGGTTTTCCATCTTCATTGCCTCAAGTACGACCAGTGTGTCTCCTTTCTTCACGAAAGCCCCGCGACTTACGAGAACCTGCAGGACCATCCCCTGCATGTTACTTTTGACACCCCCGGCAAATTTCCCACGGGGGGCTTTCTGGGGAGTTGCGCTGGTCACGGTTACCTGATTTCCTCCGACAGAAACGATCCTGACAGAGAAGACCTCACCGTCGACTTCAACCTCCATCTGGCTGGGGACTTCAGGCTGCAGTTTTGCAGCAGACTGTTTTTTGGGGATTTCTTCAATAGCCCGCTCGCCTTTCAGGAACGAAGGGGCAATTGCGGGATAGAGGATATAGGTGAGTATATCTTCCTCTTTTTTCACGAGTCCCGCAGTTTCTGCTTCAGCCTTCATCTTTTCATATGCAGGTTCGAGGAGATCTGCAGGGCGGACAGTGATTACCTCTTCGTCCCCTATGATGAGGTGCCGGATGGCATCACTTACGGGTGCCGGGGACTTTCCGTACAAACCTCTTACATAATCCTTGACTTCCTTGGTAACATTGCAGTAACGCTGGCCGCTTACAAGCACATTGAGAACCGCCTGCGTCCCGACAATCTGGCTCGTGGGGGTAACGAGCGGCGGATACCCGAGATCTTCGCGCACTCTCGGTATTTCTTCAAGGACCTCATCCCAGCGGTCCAGTGCATCCTGTTCCTGCAATTGTGAGACTGTGTTTGAAATCATTCCACCGGGAAGCTGGTAGATGAGTACATCAGAATCGACACGTTCCGAAATCGGGTTGACGAGACCCGCATATTTTTCCCGGACCTGCATGCAGAGGTTGCGAACGATCCGGAGTTTTTTCAGATCAATTCCGGTCTCCCGTGATGTGCCGATGAGCGAAGCGACGATACTCTCAGTCGGAGGCTGGGAAGTTCCCATGGAGAATGGGGACATCGCAGTATCAAGGATATCGACACCCGCTTCGATCGCAGCCTGGTAACTCATCGGAGCGATACCGCTCGTTGAGTGGCTGTGAAGGTTCACCCGGATATCAACTGCTTTTTTAATGCCGGTGATAAGATCCCGGGTTGCATCCGGCATGATGAGCCCTGCCATATCCTTGATACAGATTGAATCGCATTCGAGCGAATAGAGCTCTTTTGCCATGTCGATGAAGGTCTGGGTATTGTGAACAGGACTCGTCGTATAGGATATCGTTCCCTGAAGATGGCCGCCAACGTTCTTGACCTGGTCCATCGACCGCTTCATATTGCGTATATCATTCAGAGCGTCGAAAACCCGAAAGACATCGACACCGTTCCTGTGAGACGCTTCAATAAACTTGTCAACAACATCATCGGGATAGTGACGGTAGCCAACGAGGTTCTGCCCCCGGAGGAGCATCTGGATCGGAGTGTGCTTTAATTCAGCCTTGAGCGCCTTAAGGCGGTCCCAGGGATCGTCTTTCAGGAACCGGATACTGGTGTCAAAAGTCGCACCGCCCCAGGCTTCAACCGAGAAGAAACCGCAGTTATCAATCTCGCGTGCAAGAGGAAGCATATCCTCGGTCCGGAGCCGCGTCGCTATGAGCGACTGGTGGGCATCACGGAGTGTTGTGTCAGTTATGAGAACTTTTTGAGGAGAGGCGTTATGCATCGAGGAAACCTCAGGGCCCCTAAAATTTCAGATTTAGCCTCTCAAAAATTCATCGGTATAGTATAAAAAATTCACTAACGGGAATAAATGCAGTAATCAACACGAAAATTGCAGTGATTCCTGCGAAAACGTCCAATCTGTTTTCCTTGAATTCAGGGCGCAGGGTCCCCCCTCCGCAGTACCCTCTGACTGCCAGCAGTTCCGCAGAATCTTCGGCTCTCGCGATTGAACCCTGGACAAGAACAACTCCGGTTGGAATAAGAGCGTGGACTCCCCACCGGAGACCTTTGAGTCGTTCGGCGATGCGAATGTGATCGATGTCGAGAAGAAGGGTTTCCAGGGCCTGCATCCCCATCTCCGCAACCATACCGGCATCAAACCCTTTTTTGTTCCCGAGTAACCATACACAAAAGTTGAGAAAATCTCCCGGCCGGTACTCACTGTACATCCATACACCAATGAGGACTACGACAGACATCCGGATGAGATAAGAGATACCGTCTCCCCCGGTAAACTCAAGAACTGCACTGAAAAATATAATAAGGGCAAACACCGGGGAGAACCGGATTATTTTTTTTATCATCAAAACCGGCGAAGAAAATACAAACCACCATATAACCGCCGCAACTGCTCCGGGGATACTGATAAAAGCCGCTATTGACAGGATCGAGGCTGCAGCCACACGAATCCTTACGTCCTGCATGCAGCCTCCATGAGATCATCCGGGGAAATATTCCGGGGAATCTTCCCTGCGTCTATAAGGTTCCTGATGAAATGGGGAGCCCTCGTCCATTGAAAAAGATCCTCAGGCATTCTGCCCACGAAGTTGAGCGAACCGTTTCGGATCTCCCAGAGGAAATCAACCCGGGGAAAAATAGATTGTTCGTGGGCGAAAATGATCGTTATTCCCGGAGCCCGCGATGAAATGTTCTTACATGCCAGCATTTTTTCGCGGCAGTCAAGCGAACTAAAGGGTTCATCAAGAATCAGGAGTTCGTAGTCCTTTGCGAAGATGCAGGCAAGGTGCAACCGTTTGAGCTCTCCTCTGCTGAGTGAGTGCGGAGAAAACTCTCGTTTACCCTGGAGGTTTACGTGAGAAAGCACTGTATCCGGATCCAGCCCCCATGACTGGCATTCTTCACCAATGGTTGAACCGGTGACATGAAACTCCGGGAATTGGAACGATAGCATCCGGGATACGATCCCACTTGAGGTTATCGTTCCGGATTCTGGAGGTAACAGACCCGCCAGAGCCAGGGCCAGCGTTGACTTCCCGCTGCCAACCTCACCGGTTACCAGGTGAATCCCTTTTTCAAATCTGCCTTGAGCAGTGAGTGACCAGTTTCCCCGGCCGAGCCGTACCGAATCAAGGACAAGGTTCATACCCTGCACCGCCAGGAGAGCGGATAGAATGGAGTGCCGGCCAGAGTATTGAATACGGCTTCAGGATTGCCGGCAGTTATGATCTGCCCGCGTTCAAGGTAAATGATGCGATCCCCGAGGGCTGCGGTCTCCATCTGCTGGGTAGAGCGGATGATGTAAGAAATGCCACTCGACGTTATTACATCTTCGATCCGGGAAGTGAGGGTGAAATCAAGGTGAGAATCATACTCATCGAGGATCAGGACTTCGGGCTGGTGTACCAATGCGGCAGCGAGAGCAACCATGATCTTCTCGCCCCCGGAGAGCTCGCGCATAGAACGCATTTTCAGGGCCACAATTCCAAGAGTTTCTATACAGGTTTCGACCTTCGCGTCGATCTCTTCGCAGGGAGTGTGCCGGAAACGGAGCGAAGAGGCAATCTCGTCGATAACCGTCCCGAAAAGGATGTTACGGTCGGGGAATTCATTCACCCAGCCGATTTCTGATTCCCGGGGTGTTTTGCTATCGATGAGAATGGCCCCCGCTTCCGGCACTTCAATGCCCGCACACAACTTCAGAAGCGTGGTTTTTCCGCTCCCGTTTGGCCCGATAATAGTGGTAATTCCCGGCTCTATCGAAAAAGAGTCGATGGCAAGGGACCTGTAGCGGAGATTATTGATAGCGATCATGAGAACCGTTTTCCGATTGTATACGCAGCTCCCGCCTTGATCGCATCGCCGGGTATGAAAGGAACTGCCCCGGCTAGGACCGCAGGAACAAAGTTCATTCCAGCAGAGATCATCAGCCACGCAATGCCGAACCCATAAATGACCACGGTTCCGGCCATAATCCCTAATACTCGGATAAAGCAGGATTGAGACTCATATGCGAGTCCCGTAACTAACGCAGCAACAATAAACCCGATAAGAAAACCACCGGTCGGCCCGAGAAGAATGCCAATGCCCGCGATCCCATTATGGAAAACCGGAACGCCAAGGGCACCAAGCAGGACATAAAAGCCTACCGGGACAACCGCGGATCGCTTCATGATCACGCCAGCAAGCAGGACAAATAGTGTCTGGAGAGTCAGGGGCACCGGAAAAAAGGGAATGGATACCCAGGAACCAAGGGTGATAAGTGCGATGAACGCAGCGGAATATGCAATGAATCGTGATTTTTCGAGATCCCCAAACATCGTCAACCATAAAAAAATGAGTGGTTGACAATAAAGAAGGTGCCGATTTATTCGGACTGATGACAGCAGTCCCCGGCAATGACCCGTTCTATTTTGCCGTTGTCTTTCCTGATAACGAGCGCCCCGGAGGCATCAATATCGATAGCCTCCCCTTCAAAACTGTTTTTCAGCGTTCGGATCTGGACCCGACTGTCAAGGGTACACGAGAGACTCTTCCATTCTTGGATGATCGTGTCGTATTCCCCGCTTTCGATCAGGATATAATGGCCCTCAAATTCTTTGAGGATCCTCGCAAGGAATGCGGCACGGTCTACTTCGTGTCCGAGTTCTGCGCTAATCGAAGTGATGGCACTTTGCAGTTCCGGAGGGAATGTGTCAAGTTTCACGTTGACATTAACACCGATCCCGAGGACGCAGTGGTGGACCGCATCGGCCTCTGCAGAAAGTTCGAGAAGAAGACCGGAAACTTTCTTACTCCCGATGAAAATGTCATTCGGCCACTTGATGAGGGCACCAAGATCGAATTCCTTCCGGATTGCACGTGCCACCGCTATTGACCCGGCCATAGTAATCATGAAGATGTGATCGATAGGCATGTGAGGTTTCAGAATTAAGGTGACCCAGATCCCGCCGCTCGGTGAAACCCACGACCTTCCCATTCTGCCGACAGCTCCAGTCTGCTGTTCCGCGATAATCGCCGTCCCGTTGAGCTTTTCCATGTTGCCTTCGGCAGCAAGCTGCTTGCCTATCGCGTTTGTAGAGGGGGTATTCTCAAGATACCGCATCTTCTTCCCGATAAACTGCGTCTTAAGTCGTTTATGGATCTCGTAGGGAAGGAGTTTGTTGCTCGCATGCACCAGCTGGTACCCTTGCTTCTGCGATGACGAGATATCGTAGCCCATTAACCTGAGTTCATTTATCTGTTTCCAGACTGCAGAGCGGGTAATCCCGAGCTCGTTGCTTATCGTTTCTCCGGATATGGGATCTTTGGATCGTTCGAGAATTTCGAGGACTTTGAACGCAGATTCCAGCAAGAAGATCACCGCTTGGATTCTATTTGTTCTGAAGGAAGAGGACAGGGATCCTTGCCGCACACCTGTTTAAGAATAGCAGACTGATGCTCCATAAGGGTCGCAAGATCGAAAATGCCGGTAATATCGACAACGCCGATCGCCCCAATTGCTTTTCCTTCATTGTCCTGTATCGGTACGACGGTGACCGGAACTCCCCGGTATGCTCCCTCTGCAGGAGTTACCTTGATAATACTGTTCGTCCTGATCGCCTCGAGGAGAACCGGGCCGTTATAGTGACGGTCTATGACCCTTCCATCCTCAACCCGTATGCCATCCCGGTCCCGGGATTTGGCCGTGACCGGGAGCCGGTGTATCAGATTGTGGACGGCAAGAACGAATGGCTCTAGATCGACAGCCTCTGCGCTGCATGATAACGTGTAGCGGTCCATAAGACGGGAACCTCATAACTCTGGTCATTCTCTATCTAGATGAATATTCCGTAAAGGGGACTGCATTCTTTCAATAATTCAGTGACTTATGGATAATCCGACTTGTGGTCCAGTGGATTCGGTAAACATCCGTTCGCGGTCAATTTCCGGTGTCAACCATCTCATTTCATATTCTGGCCCGGTGTCGAGACCGGGTAGCCTGCAGAATGGTGCAACGGGTCAACTCCTATTTACAATACGGGTCATGATTCCGGCCTTCCAATATGAACGTACTCATCCGACCCCCTGCACAATTTAATTATTATATTCCGGGAAATTCACATCATAAAAAATGGACAAAACCCTATAAAATCAAAAGGGGTATGTAGGGGGTCGGACCACTTTTTTCGAGCGGACCATGGATCTACGAATCACAAAAAATGTTTAATTTTCCGATGTCAATTATTAGCCATTTTCCTAATCGTTTGAAAAATAAAGTACACTGCCCGACCCCCACCATCCCCTTAAGCCAACAGTTAAACTGTCTTGCTGGAAAACTTCCATTAACATCGTGAAACGCTTCAGACCCACAGATTCCGGTGTGCCCATCCAGTCTATTTGTTTCCTCTAACCTTCCAAACGGGATTCGTGGGAAATGATCATCTAAAAAAAGGAAAATTGTTGTTATAAGATCTGATTCGGATCGCACGACCCTATCAAAAATCCTGACCCTTATCTCTTAACTTCTCTTCTGCTTATTGACGACATCCATGAAAAAGAGAGTCGGACATTTTCCTATCAAAACGCTGTTTCTCTTCCTGAGCAACAGAACTTTTTAAGAAATTCCCGTGACGGATATTCATGGACGCTTGTTACTACGATCATCCCTTCCCCCATTTTCTGCTCGACAACCACAGGAGCATCTTCCGCAGTGCAGATGCTCTCCCAGCCGGGCGCGGTGAACGAGCCGTCGCATTCGATCCGGGTAGGATCATAATCATCGATAATAGCACTTGTGCCCGAACCCGACGAACGGGTGATCCGTCGCGGATGGATATCATGATGATAAGTGGGGGGCAACGGGAGCCAGTCATAGGCATCCGGCTTCTCTGCGGCTGCGCCGAAGACCAGCAGGTTCCCGCCATTTTCAACGAATGTTTCTATACGCCCGGAAGAGGCCCGGAGGGCCGGAAGGAGATTGGAGAACTGCAGGTTTCCAAAACCCGTGGGGATGATTAAGCAGCTGAACCTCCCGCGATAGAAGGGTGCTGCAAGGAGGTACGGGGTAACGAGTTCGCAGGGAATACCCAAGTCCTCTATATACCGGTTGAAATGCTGGGAGGTCAACCATACGAACCCGGCCCTGCAACTCATCCCTTGATCACTCCAAGCGGTGTCAGGCGCGCAACAAGCCGGGATATCCCCACATTATGTACGACCTGAACAACTTCATCGCTGGACTTGTAAACATCCGGTGCCTCATCGGCGATGGCATTCTCGCTGTGCGCCCGGACAATGATACCTTTTTGCAGGAGGTCCGCAACGACATCCCTGCCGCGTATTTTCTTTTTTGCTGTTGTCCTGCTCATCACACGACCGGCACCGTGGCAGGTGCTCCCAAATGTCTTGTCCATAGCTCCCTGTGTCCCACAGAGTACGAACGAAGATGTTCCCATGCTTCCGGGGATGATGACCGGCTGCCCTATCTTTGCAAGATCCGGTGGAATATCCACCGAGCCCGGACCAAAAGCGCGCGTCGCTCCTTTGCGGTGGACACATACGGTCATGCGCTTCCCGTCAACAACGTGATCTTCCATCTTCGCAACATTGTGTGCAACATCGTATACGAGCGGCATCTCTTCGTAGTCGATTCGGAATGTCTTTGCAAAGATGTTACGCGCTGCATGGGTGATCATCTGCCGGTTCGCCCAGGCATAATTTGCCGAGGCTGCCATTGCACCGAAATAGTCCCTACCCTCAGGTGAATCGATCGGCGCGCACGCAAGCTGGCGGTCAGGAAGATCGATCTTATATTTTTTCGTCGCGGTTTCGAATATTTTGAGGTGATCGGTGCAGGTCTGGTGTCCGAGACCCCGTGATCCGCAGTGGATCATGCAGCACACTTGGCCTAAGCTGATGCCAAATGCCTTTGCCGCATCAGGATCGTAGATCTCTCGCACCACCTGGATTTCCAGAAAGTGGTTTCCCGATCCCAGCGTCCCCCCTTGGGAATAACCGCGCTGTTTTGCACGGGAGGATACCACCCGACTGTTCGCTGCCTTCATGGAACCATTCTCCTCGCACCGGACGAGGTCGCGTTCGAGTCCATTCCCGGACTCTACAGCCCAGCGGGCACCTTTGACCATAATATCGTCAAGTACCGATGAAGAGACGGTTACGGGGCTCTTTCCCCCGACGCCGGTCGGGACGGTCCGAAAAAGATCTTCTATCAAGTCCCTGCGTCCTGCAATTGCCTTTTCCTGAACAGGTGTCGTAAAGAGCCGGACCCCGCAGTTTATATCAAAGCCTACTCCTCCAGGAGAAATTACCCCTTCATCAAGGGAGAATGCTGCAACGCCCCCAATGGGAAAGCCGTACCCGATGTGAATATCCGGCATAGCGAGGGAATTCCGGATGATGCCGGGCATCGTTGCTACATTGGCAAGCTGGTGGATTGCTCCCGGCTCGAGGATACTTTCCAGATGCTCAGAGAGATAAAACCTTCCCGGCACACGCATGCCAGGGACAAAGCCTACCGGCACCTCCCATTCATATTCCTGCTTTCGTATTACTCCATCCAGCATTTTTACTGCTCCCACCGGTTATACATCAAATACGATCTCCACCATATATCCATTCGCATCATGGGAGACCGATAGACCGGTGTAGGATATTCCCTTTACTTCAGTCCCACTGGAATGCTTCGAGGGATCAAAAGGTTCCCCGTCAAGCGATGCAACAAGCTGTCGGCCATCGGTCTGAATTTCAGCCTTTGAGAAGACAAGCCCCTCGACTTCTGACACAAAGAGAACTTCAGAGAGGAAATCAGTCAGCAGGGATTCTATATCCGGTGATTCGATCTGGATTTCACGGGAAATCCCACCAGAACGATCTGTGCCGTATACTACCTGCATCAGGGCATTCATGACTTCGGAGAAGAGTTCCCCGAGAGTCCCTGCACGCGCCCGTATTTTTATATCTGCAGTATGAGAGAGTTCTTCAAAACTCATCCTGTTCGCGTCCACCGTGATCGTAATCATCGAAGAAAGGAAGCATATCCATCCGTATACCTTGTAGGAACCGGGCCTGGTGGATAGATACATAGATCGTGTGGCATCCGGCCTTTAAGAGCAGGTCGCTCTTTTTTGGCGGTTTAATACGGGTAGGGAGCAGGATAGGTCCCCCGCAGGATGTGCAGACTCGGAAATCACAGCCCCGACGATCGATATACTCGATCACTTCAGGAGCGATAGATACCTCGCTTAAACCAGCATGGTCGCGGGGATCGGAAAACATAGTGCTAATAGCATTGGAAATCTGCAGTAAAAACCATTATGGATCAGTCGGGATTAATTGACTCCGACAATCCTGATGACAATATCCACGTACTTCTCCTTGAGTTCATACGCGTTCACTCCATCTGCATTACGTGTGGAATGGAGGATGCCGATACGGGAAGCAATGATGCCGACCATGGATGCGATCGCATGGAACGTAACCGTAAACTGTTTCTGGAGTTCAGCGACGATTTCTGCAACCGAGATCGGTTTGATTCTTACAAAGAGCCTGAGCACTTCCCGCCGGATTCCGGTCCTGTCCCGGGAGAGATAAGACCTTAGGCGTCCCTCAATGACTCTCTTGATCTCTGATGGAGATCTCATGCGATAAAACTCATTGGTGACAATATATATATTTTTCTTTTTTCTGCGATTTAAAAACCCAGAATGAAAATCCAGCCGTTTTTAAAAGAGACGATGATTTTCTGCGAAATCAGAAATTTTCATAAACATACTGCATGTTCTCGAAAAACATCAATACCATCTTCCAGAAGCGTTCTGGTAACTATTTAATTCTCCATTGACAGATGATTACGACATGGGATTGTTCAACTATAATATCGAGAAATATTCGCCAAAGCAGTTGGTGATAATCCCTCTCGCACTTCTTGCAGTATCCTTACTGCTGCTCTCCATGAGCACGATCTCAACGGGGATGCCCGTGACACCGGGAATTGATTTTTCCGGCGGTACTGCCGTCAATCTCTTTACTACAGACAGTAAAGAGACCCTTGCGGCTACCTTTGCCGGCTATCCGCTGAACGGAGTCAGTGAAGGAGTGAACAATGGGAAGTTCCTGACTTTTGGCACCATGGACGATGCAAAGTTCAAGGATCTGTCGGCTCTCATCAGCCAGAAATACCCGGATGCCCAGATCAACCAGATCGGCGAGACGTTTGGGAAAACCCTCCAGTACCAGGCCGTCCTTGCCCTGATATTTTCCTTCATTGGTATGGCGATTGTCATATTCGTGGCATTCCGGACCTTTGTACCTGCTGGAGCTGTGGTACTTTCGGCTTTTGCTGACATGGCTATGACAGCTGCGGTTATGAATATCATTGGAATTCCCCTCACGCTCGGGACAGTCGCGGCGTTACTTATGCTGATCGGGTACTCCGTGGACAGCGACATTCTGCTGACGAACCGTGTCCTTAAACGACAGGGAAAACTACACGACAAGCTAAAGGGAGCATTCCATACCGGTATCATCATGACCTCGACAACGCTCGCTGCTGCAACAGCGATGTTTATCGTCGCGTGGCTAGGCTCTGTCCAGATCCTCTGGGAGATCTCTGCGGTACTCCTTATCGGGCTTGTTTTTGATATCATGAATACCTGGCTAACCAACGCCGCTATCCTGAAATGGTACGTCCAGAAAGGAGGTGGCAAATGAACTCAGCTGAATTGAAAAAACTCGTCACAGACTGGCGCGTCGCTGCCCTTATTATTCTGATTGTCATCTCGATCGTTGCGATCTATCCCCATTTTGACAGTCAGGGGAACCTTGCGACCAATCTCCAGTACGGTCTCGATCTTCAACAGGGAGCATGGCTCCAGCTTGACATCCAGGCTGAAGTTGTAGGCTTTACGACAACGGAACCGCTGGACTCATTTGTTGCGAACCTCTCAAAACAATTAGATACGGAAGTCATAGTAGTCGATTCAACGCATCTGGAGATCAGGAAACTGTATACCCAGACAGCACTTGAACCGATCTTTACTGCATCGGGGGGTAAAATTACCAGTTACCAGCAGGGTGTATCGAAAGCAACCGCTGACGATGTGAAGCTGATCCTTGAGAACAAGATCAATACACTTGGGACCAAGGATGCAAAGGTCAATACCCTTACCGGGCTGAACAACGTCGCACGGTACATTCGTGTCGAGCTTGCCGGAGTCGATATGAACCAGGCGCAGCAGATCGTTGGCAAGCAGGGTAAATTCGAGATACGCATCGTATCGACTGCAAACCAGACAGAACATGTTCTTTCCGGTGATGCGATTACGAGCGTACAGGTCCCGAGCCAGGAACCGGCGGGCAGCAACAACTGGGGTGTTGGTTTCACCCTGAGTGATACAGGTGCTGCTGCGTTCCAGACTGCGGCCATAAAATACGGGGCAACCGTTGATCCAAAGGACCACAATCTTGTCATGCTCCTCGACAACCAGACCGTTTACTCGGCACCTCTTTCATCAGATCTTGCGGCAAAGGTCCAGACCTCGCCGATACGCCAGCTCTATGCATCGACAGGGTCAGGAGATTATGGTAAACAGGAGGCAACGACTCTCGAGATCCACTTAAGAGCCGGTGCGTTACCTGTCGATGTTACTATCGCAGGATCAGGAGGGCAGTCCGCACCTATGGGCGAACGCTATAAAGCGATGGCCCTGCTCGCGGGAATATTCGCCCTCATCACGGTTGGTTTTGTCATCTATTACCGATACCGGGAACCCAGTATTGTGCTCCCGATGGTCCTTATCAATACGTCGGAGATTCTTATACTTCTCGGGTTCATTGCATTGATACGGTTCCAGATGGATCTGCCTACGATTGCCGGTCTGATCGCGGTCCTTGGAACGGGTATCGACCAGCTCGTCGTTATTACTGACGAGATTCTTCACGAAGGAAAAGTGCCCTCGCCAAATATTTACTTAAAGAGACTCTCCCGGGCTCTGAGTATCATCGTGATTGCGGCAGCAACTGTCCTGATAGCGATGCTACCGCTCGCCCTGATGGATCTCTCGACCCTGAAAGGCTTTGCCATCATTACGATCCTTGGTGTACTGGTCGGAGTAATTGTTACCCGACCGGCGTATGGCAGGATCATCATGGAGATCCTCTCGAAATAACCGGGATCACAGATACCATACATTTATCTTTTTTTTAATCGACTAATCTCCGGGTATGTCCAATGAGCAAACCGGTTTTATTTGATTTTTTTGCGACATGGTGCGGTCCATGCAGGATGCAGACACCGATCATCGAAGAGCTTGAAAAGAAGATGGGAGATAAAGTCGAGTTTAAAAAGATCGATGTGGACCAGAACAGGGAACTCGCCGAAAAATATGGCATCAGCGTTGTCCCCACTCTTATCATCGAGAAGGACGGGAAGGTGGTCCAGTCCATGGAGGGAGTTACTGACGCAGCGACGCTTGAGAAACTGCTGGCACCGCTGGTGGGATAGGTGAAAATCGGTATTGTTGGCGGGACCGGCGACATCGGTGAAGGGATGGCTATGCGCCTCTCGCCCTTATTCGATGTCGTTGTCGGCTCGCGCGAGAAAGACAAGGCAGACGCGACGTGCGATTCCTGTATCGATCTCTTAAAACAACGTGGGCAGGAATGCAGCCTGAGCGGGGAGGGTAACCAGTCGTGTGTAGATGTGGCTGACGTGATTATCCTTGCGGTCCCGTTCAGGAATCTTGTCAGTACGCTTGAGACCGTTTCTGGCTTTGAAGGCAAGATTGTTATCTGCCCGGTAAATCCGATGGAAAAACGCGATTACTTCATGTTTGTTCCCCCGACGGAAGGTTCCGCTGCCCTGCTGGCAAAACGCCTTCTCCCTGCAGATGCAAGAGTATGTTCAGCGTTCAACACCATAGCCGCTAACAAGTGGCGTGCTCTCGATGAGGAACTTGATTATTCCGTGCCGGTAACCGGAGACGACGAAGGGGCCAAGCACGTAGTCATGGATATTGTAAACAAGGTTTCGAAACTGCATGCATTCGATGCCGGACCTCTTGCAGCATCATCGATGGTTGAAGCCCTGACCCCGCTCCTGCTCAACATCGCCCGTTACAATAAGATGAGGGATGTCGGCATACAGTTCCATTGAGGAACGGGACGGTTATTGATGTACGCGGGTGAGTTCGAGCGGATAGGAAAGCGGCTGTTTGAAGAGCACCTTGTCGGGGGAAATTTCGGAAATATAAGTATACGTAAGGACGAGGGCTTTTTTATAAAGCGGACCGGTGCATATCTCGACGTTGCCGAAGAACCGGTCTTTGTCCCCTTGTGTGGCGATGTGCCCGCGCATGCGTCAAGCGAATACCGGGTCCACCGGGAAGTTTATAAAAATACGTCCCACCTTGCGGTTGTTCACGCTCACCCGCCTTGCTCGGTAGCAGCTTCTCTCGTGCTCGATCAGATCATTCCTGAAGACAGTGAAGGACAGATGCTATGCCCCTTGATCCCTGTTGTCACCGGGTCACCAGGGTCACAGGAAATTGCGGACAATGTCGGGCACGCACTCACAACATCAAGACTCGTGATCGTCCGCGGCCACGGAACATTTGCTGCCGGAGCAACCCTTGATGAAGCCTACCTTTTCACCTCACTGTGCGAGCACGCATGCAGGGTAATCGCCCTTAAAAAAAACTTCGTATCTTAAATGATAATTTCAGCGGGGAAGCCGGCCGACACGAAATCGTTTTTAATTTTTTTCTCTTTTCAGGAAGTGCTGCAATCGTCAGCTGGATAAAAATCGCGAACTCTGATTCATACCGGTGGGGAACCCTGTTACCTGCATAAGCAGCATGATCTCTTGGAAATTTTCCATTGAGCGCGATTTCGGTACTTCAGGAACATCTAAAAAAAGATTATGCGGGAAATTATTTGGCCGCGGTCGTATTCGTCACCGGAGTTGTCGTTTTTGTTACGGTGACATTCGCAGCTGCAGGAGAGGTGGTGCTTCCGGCCTTGGCCGGTGCAGTGGTTGCGACAACTGCCGTTCCGGGGCTCGTCTGGGGTGTCTTGGCCACACCGGTCGTTACATCGACAGACAGCGTCACTTTCCCTAACGCCGCGTCTGTACTTCCGCTGGTGAGCAGTTTACCGTTCTTATAGATCTCGACCGTAATCGAGTGTTTGGTAGAAGAATCGAGCTTTGCGATGGTTGCCTGCACGGTGCCGGTCGCATTCACAACTTCTAATATTTTCTCACCGGAATCCTGGACGCTCTGGGTTTCTGCCGGGGTACCGTACGTGCCCTTCCATCCCCCAATGTAATCGACATGCACATAAACACCGGTTGCGGGGATAGGAACGGGTGTTGTTTCCTTAGGTATAACAAGGGTGCCCTGCGCAGAAGGCGTGGAAGATCCTCCCGTTGTAGTAGTAGCTGATGGTGTAGGTGTCGTTGTTCCCGATGAGGATCCTCCGGGGAGCTTCAGGCCGCCAACCGAGATCATCGGGTACACTACCAGCACACCCGCAAGGAGAACCACAATTATGATGACAATTCCGACAGCGGCAATGATTGTTTTTTTGCCGGGCCTCCAACCCGGGCCTGAACGACGTTTCGGTTTTTTGGGAGAAGGCGGTGTGCTGCGGGTTGGCATTGACTCAGGTTTGAGAGGGGTCGGTCCAAGCTCTTTTGGTGAGAAAAGCCGGGGCAGGAAACCTTTCCTGGCTTTTTTTACCTTTACCGGGGGTCGACTTTCCGGGGGAGTGGGTGCGATAGAAGGTTCTTGATCAAATTCCTCTTCCGGAATCATTGCAGGTATAGTCGGGCGGATCTGTTGGCGGATGGGCCGAACAGGTTGTTCAGGCATATCTTCCCATGACAATTCGTCATCAACCGGGATCGCAATCTGCCCGGTCACTTTCTCATTCCTCCGGCTTGCCGGGACCGGTTCACTCACCGTCTCCCTTACCGGTTGTGGCGCAGCAGGATGAACAGCAGCCGGGGCAGATGCCGGTGAAGCTATAGGTGAGCCACACCGGTTACAAAAAGCTGAACTTTCTGCGACTTTGTTTCCGCAACGGGAACAATACAGCCCGAAACTGGGGGCCGGGGGTTCATGTATGGGGGCAGATTCAGCACGAACCGGTTCAGGGGATTGAGCCGGGGCAGATTCGATAATCCGTTTCACCGGGCGTGCCGCTTCAACTTCTTTACGGATGGGGATCCGACCGCTTCCCTGAGGGTTCTGCGGGATCGGGGAATTGATGATCTCGATCCGGGGTGCTGAGGGTTGTTCCGGGAACCTGACTTCCTGTTCCGGAGCAGGGGCGCTCCTCCGGACTGACTGCTCAAAGGATGGCCCGGTGTGAACTCTTAAGAATTTCATCCACTCATCCCGTTCTTTGATCCGGTTCCCGCCGGCCTGGCGGGAGAATGTGAGAATCATCTGCCGGGTCTCACCGGTCTTTGTAACCATTGAGAGAGTGATCACCTGGTCCCGGATTGCGTTCTCACCCGGTTCAACGTCTTTTAAACTGGCAAGGGTGACCTCTTTTGGCGGCTGGAAACCCTTTGCCTTATCGAAAAGAAGGATCCGCCGGTTGGTAAGGATACCCTCGAAAGGAATGGACTTGACGTAGATCCCATGAGTCCTTACAAGAATCGTTTCATCGCTGCGGAGTTCTGGATCGCCCATGATATCACGTTATTCCTCATTCTTCCGTAAAAATTGTTCGTCTGCGATGAAAAAGATATTTATGCTTTTTTGGCAGTCATCGCTATTTTTTTTTTGCATTTTCATTGCATTATGTTGCAGGTTTTCCTTCCCGCACGGCCAAGACATTCCAGAAGACTGCGGGAATTACATTTTCCCAAGTTTCCGGGTATCGTCGTTATTTCGGAAAACTGATAGTTTCCGGGAGGGCCCCATGATTCGCGAGAACAGTGCGAAGCTGCTTCGAGTTGTTCATCCGCACCTTAATCTCTGATGAGATGGTGACCCCGCACTCGCTTGACAGGGGATCATCCGGAACACATGTGATGAGTTCCCCGGAAAGAGCCTGATCGAAGATATACTTGATTATGTGGTTCTGGACAAAGGTCAGTTCCGTCATCATATGCTGGCCCGGGATTTTTGCAGCGGCGAACGTGAACCGGATAACATCTTCGAGTGGATGAGGGAATCCCTCGACCGAGAGTTTTAAGAAACATTCGATCTCGAACAGCTCGTTCTCCACTTTCCTTATCGCTGAATGCTCAAGACTCAACATGACGATTCGTTCTGTCGGGATCAGGTGGATGTGGTGATCCCGATCAAGCATGGCAATGCTGGTTTTTGACACGATCTTCACCGGTACAGGATGTTCTTCTGTCAGGGATAAAGGGCTTGTGATAAAAAAGATGTCAGGACTCCAGGATCAGCCCCCGCTCACGCAGTCGTTCCTCTTCATTCCTGGCAATGACGAAGACAATTTCTGGCAGGGTTTCTCCTATACGCACCATATACGCGACATTGTACCTCACCAGTTCACTCCCATCCCCGCGGTAGAGTCCCCATTCAGTGTCGATCATCGTATGGATATCGTCGATACGAATTTCCGATTTCATCAGTATCCTAGCTGAATGCATCCCGATACCAGGGTAAAATGCCGCCGCCTGCATAAGAACGGACCGGAACCGGTGATCATTTGTTATGCACGAGACATTGGTGGGTGACGACATCATGAACGATGGGGCGTATGCACGTGCGATGGCGTCGGTGTCGGGAGCAGAGAAAGCTTCCTCATAGGCAGTGAAAAATTTATCAAGATTTGACATATGCTTCGCCGTTTTTTTGGCACTGATGGTAATCAAAGCTGATCATTCGATAGCACGGCAGGGTGCAAATGCGCATGAGGGCCGGGACAGAGAGACCCGGCAACCATTTAATGTCCAGTACCCATGGTACTTTATGGATCTATGGCACAGGGGAATTATTTTGATCATTCTCATTCTCCTCACGGGGTCAGCAGGCTGCATTGATGCATTCTTTGAAAAGCCTGTCGTGCAACAACCGACGCCGACATCAACCCCACTCCCCATTGTAACATCGACTCCCGATAGTCTGATATCAACTATTACGCCGTCGGAGATGGCTCTCCAGCTCACCGATCTTCCCGGGGATTATTTTATACGTGACCGGTCAGCCACATCGTACGATGAACAATCGGCACTCAGCCGCGATCTTGGCTGGAAGCAGGGCTACTTTGTCTCATTCTACCGGATGAACCTGGACAGGGTGGACATAACCGGTATTACCCAGACAATTAACGTGTATCCCCTGGAAAACATGAACAAGGTATACTCGGTCGAAAAAGATGCGCTCTTCAGTATCGACAATGCAACCGAATTGTTCGAGATCCCGTTCCCTGTTCTCGGCGACCGATCAATCGCGGCGCGGAAGTCAAGTGTGGAAAACCGGCAGACTGTCGTGACATATACCGTGATTTTTACCAAGAAGAATGCGTTCGAAAAGATCTCCATGACGGGAACGACAACAGATTCGGAGACCCTGAAGGATGTCGCAGCGAAAGCAGCTGCCGCGATCAGGTAAGAAACATTTCAAAATGAGCAGATTAGCAGCAAGACAATAAGTCTGGGAAATTCATGACCTTTGACTGCCGACAGTGTGGGAAATGCTGCATGTTCCTTGGCGATTATATCGTGATCGAACAACAGCTCGGACCATTCGAATTCGAGTGCGAATCGGTCTCAACCGGCACACCTTTCACCGCCGAAGTTGACGAAGACAAGCGGGAGATATTCTCTGATTTTTCTTTCCCGTCTGCAAATCCGACCGCATGCCGGTTCCTCCGTCCGGATGGAGACCTTATCCGGTGCACTATTCATCGTGACAGTCCGGCCCAGTGCAAGTTCTACCGGTGTATAGCGATGCGGGTTTTTAACTACGCAGGAGAGCAGATAGGTGTTGTAACTGGTACCCTTGCACTTCACTCATTTGACCCCGCCCTCAGGAGTGTCTGGGAAGAAGCAGGCCGGTTAATCTCATGCCATGACGCTGATGCGGAGCCCCGGTTCCAGAAATTCCTTGAAGACCACGGGTACCGGGTTGAGTGATCGCCAAAAGTTCCACCAAGAGATCTCAAAGAGATGCACAATTTATCGGAAAATATAATCCACTTACATCGTAAAATCCCGCTCCGGCAATTATTGCCCCACGATATATTTTTATAGCCATATCGAGTGATCTGCACTCATACCCAATGCAGGGAAAAATCAGCCGTGACGGTCGTCAGGAATACCGGCGAAAGATCCTCCAGAATATCTGGACTATCGTACGAGAAGTTAATGAACTGGAAAAAACAGCAGCAGGGATCCGGAACCACCTGCACCTCCATGAACGGTACTTCTTCCGGCAGCAGGAACATCTGGTGGAGAACGAATCGTAACGGCACCAAGGAAGACTTAGTCGAGCTCTATCTCGACACCTGCCAGATGATCAGCCAGCTCGAAAAGACCGGGGTACGGCTGACCACCGTATCCACGCCACGCATTTCTACGATTACTCTGCCAACCCGGTAGTCAATGAGTTTGCTGCCATGGGGGCGGAAAACCTGTGACATACGGAACACTCAGTTATGGTTTCTTCCTGGATACCATCCAGTTCTGGCGTAGGATGATGTATTGGCGTATCATTCCTCTTCCGCGGAACTCGGTTTCTGGTGCGGTGGGAAGTCCATCCCGGTCGCAATGGAATCATATGAGGAAGGCGTCCGGATCCAAGGTCAGATAATCCTTGCAACTGGCGCGACGGAAGTAGCAAAGGACAGATCCACGTAACGTTTCAGGCAAACCCCATTTGTTCGTTCATTTTTAGTAAATTGAAAAGGATCATGAAAAGCAAGGCCTCCAAAGGTCCACCGGAATCCAGTAGTCCCGGGAAACCGCAACCCTCCAAAAAGGATTCGATCGGGTCATCCAAAAAACGATAGAAGTTTAGCGAAATTCTCACTTCATAAAGAGCACGTCGTACTTTTTCCGCCGTCTCAGGATTGCCACAAGAATTATCGCGATAAAAACAAGGCAGGCCACGAGGATCAGAATGCCTCCGGAATTGAAACCCGGGAGAGCCGGTAACTGGTTCCCTGTGGTATTCCCGGAAGGTCCGGACACAGGTGTAATATTCAGGCAGGACGTCGACGACCGGCATTTTACAGTAACCAGACCAAATATGCATAACCCGTGAGGTGTAGAGGCCTCGAACATGCTGTTTCCATCTGCATCGGTCCCGGTGTAGGTAGTGGTAAGAATTTCTGTCACTTTGTCGTCGCCGATTCGCGCGATGCGGACAGCTGGGATACCGCCGTTCGTATTCACCCAGTCCGGAGGAATTGTCATGCGAACAATACCAGGACCGGTCATGGTAATCCCTTCCTTCCGGAACGCGGCCGTATAACCGACTGCTGCGATACTTTGGTCTTCACGGACTGCTGCCAGCTGGAATGCGGTACGGGTCTGGTCCGGGACGAGATCGGAGATCGTAACCCCGATATCGGCACTTTCCGGAAGAGTTGGTATAGATGCTTCTGCGGTAACAACTACATTTCCGATACCGACCCGCGCAGGGTCTGGCTGGACGACAAAATTAACATTCTGCACCAAACCGGTTATGAGACCCAATGCAGACTCCTGGACACTATCCCCGTCGATGACCAGTACACTCTGTGACCGGGAAACGGTAACACGGTTCCCCTTGATATCGACCACGTAACCTGCCTTTTCTGCCAGTATCCGGTTGAGCAGGAACTGTTGCTTCCCATTGGATGGCGGCGGGAACCGGAGCCCATCCGGTATGATACCGATCGTTGTCGTGGTGAGAGAGTAAGAAGGGGTTTTCACCGGGGAGATTTCAGGAGTAATTTCCGGTGTAATTTCTAATGTAATTTCCGGCGACACTAACGGTGTTGCAGTAGCTGCGGGCACTATCGGAACACCCTGAGCAGTATTTTGTCCATATCTGGCACCGGACACAAAACTGCTGCCGGAACTTGTTGTCGGTGGAGGATTTGCAGTGATAAACCCGAACTTGGTAGTCGTATTTGTTCCTGATGAGTTAGTCACGGACAGTTTTATCGTGTAACTGCCAGCAGCGTTATAGGTATAATTAGCGTCACGCTGCGTGGTGTCCGTTGTGTTGAACCAGCTTCCGTCGCCGAACGACCAGTTCCATTCCAATATACCCGGCGATGTCGATATGTCCGTGAATTGGACGAGAAGAGGAATAGTTCCTGAAGTTGGAGACCCGGTGAAGTCCACGCCGTTGGGTAAATCGTGGACTGTTACATAGCCGGACCGCGATGTCGTATTTGTTCCGGTTGAATTAGTCATGGAGAGGTTCACGGTGAAGCTTCCGCCGAACTGGTACGTGTAACTCGCATTCCGTTGGGTTACGTCCGTAGTATTGAACCAGCCTCCGTCTCCAAACGACCAGTTCCATTTCGTGATCCCGGGGGATAATGACGTATCATTGAGCTGGACAAGGAGGGGTGCGGTACCTGATAACGGAGAGCCGATGAAGTCCGGGATCGGCGGGGGCGGCGTGGTACTGATATAATTGGAACGGGATGTTGTGTTGACCCCGGTCGTGTTGGTGACGGTCAGATTAACTGTAAACGTTCCCGTCGATAAATAGGTGTGGGTTGCATTCCGGACCGTGATGTCCGTGGTATTGAACCAGATGTTATCGCCAAACGACCAGTTCCATAGCGATATCCCCGGAGACGGGGACGTGTCGTTGAATTGGACGTTCAGTGGAGAGGCTCCGTTCCTAGGCGACCCTGTGAAATCCGGAATGGGAAGCGGGGGGTCCACAATAATATACCCGGACTTGGACGTTGTGTTCGTACCGGATGAATTGGTCAAGGACAGGTTCACGGTATACGATCCTTCGGCTGAATACAGATGGGTGACATTCCGGAGAGTGCTGTCTGTAGTATTGAACCAGATATTGTCGCCAAACGACCAGTTCCATAGCGAGATTCCTGGCGACAGCGATGTCTCGTTGAACTGCACGTTCAGTGTCGCATTTCCTCTCCGGGGCGAGCCGGTGAAATCAGGAAGGGGGAGCGGGCCTGAGACACTGATATAATTCGCTATCGACGTCGTGTTGGTGATAGTTGCAGGGAAACTCAGTCCCGATGAATTGGTGATCGAGAGGTTCACCGTGAAACTACCGGCGGACAAATACGCGTGCGTTGCATTCCGGGACGTGATATCCGTGGTGTTAAACCATATGGCATCACCAAACGACCAGTTCCATTCAAGTATGCCGGGCGTGGTCGACGTGTCGTTGAACTGGACCGCCAAGGGCTCATGACCGGATCTTGGGCTGCCGGTAAAGGCTGGAATCGGCAGCGCTGCTGAGATGTTGATGTAATTCGCCACCGAGGTCGTGTTGGTAACGGTTGCTGGGGAACTCAGTCCGGACTGGTTCGTGATACTCAGGTTCACGGTGTAACTGCCAATGGCTGAATACGTGTGCGTTGTATTCCGTAACGTACTTGACGTAGTGTCGAAGTAGGTCCCATCCCCAAACGACCAGTTCCAGTACTGGACGCCGATCGACAGAGTGGTGTCATTGAACTGGACATCCTGTGGCTCATGGCCGAATGTCGGCGTGCCGGTAAAGGCGGGGATCGGCAGTGCTGCGGATACATTGATGTAATTCGCTATTGACGTCGTGTTGGTGATGGTCGCAGGAAA
>Ga0187810_10000043_pt1 | contig 57243 bp, 54 predicted proteins | sample NC_wetland_sal_i_9_FD_132963 | JGI IMG/M metagenome (GOLD analysis project Ga0187810, IMG submission 132963) | Wetland sediment microbial communities from Neuse River Estuary, North Carolina, USA - ASW_5 | ecosystem: Environmental > Aquatic > Freshwater > Wetlands > Sediment | place: USA: North...
GGAATGCCCAGCCGCATCTCCGGCATCGGCATGACCGGCATCGCCAAGAAGATCGCACGGCTGCACGCCAAGGCCTTCGGCGAAGACGGCACGCTGCCCATCGGCGGCTTCTACAAGGCGCGGGCCTCGGGCGAGACCCACGCCCACCGCGCCGATTTGATTCACCTGTTGCAGAGCGCGGTGGCGAGCGAATCCTATTCCACCTATATGCGCTATGCCGAAGGCGTGCGGGCGATGCCGCCGGTGTCGCTGCGCCATCTGATGGATTTCCGCTCGCCTTTGCCGCCGGCGCCGCTGGAGGAGGTGGAATCCATCACCGAAATCCGCAAGCGCTTCGTCACCCCCGGCATGAGCCTCGGCGCCCTTTCGCCGGAAGCGCACGAGGCCCTCAACATCGCCATGAACCGCATCGGTGCCAAATCGGATTCCGGCGAAGGCGGCGAAGACCCGCAGCGCTTCCATCCCAAGCCCAACGGCGACAATCCCAATTCCGCCATCAAGCAGGTGGCCTCGGGCCGCTTCGGCGTCACCGCGGAGTATCTCAACCAGTGCCGCGAGCTGGAAATCAAGATCGCCCAAGGCGCCAAGCCCGGCGAAGGCGGGCAGTTGCCCGGCTTCAAGGTGACGGAGATGATCGCCAAGCTGCGGCATTCCACATCGGGCGTGATGCTGATCTCGCCGCCGCCGCACCACGACATCTATTCCATCGAAGACCTGGCGCAGCTGGTCTACGACCTCAAGCAGATCAATCCCCATGTGCGGGTCTGCGTGAAACTGGTGGCGGCCACCGGTATCGGCACCATCGCGGCGGGCGTGGCCAAGGCCAAAGCCGACGTGATTTTGATCTCCGGCCATAACGGCGGCACCGGCGCCAGCCCGCAATCCTCCATCAAATATGCCGGCGTGCCCTGGGAGATGGGGCTGACCGAAGCCAACCAGATTCTGACGCTCAACAATCTGCGCCACCGCGTCACCCTGCGCACCGACGGCGGCATCCGCACCGGGCGCGACATCGTCATGGCGGCGATGATGGGAGCGGAGGAATTCGGCATCGGCACCGCCTCCTTGATCGCCATGGGCTGCATCATGGTGCGGCAATGTCATTCCAACACCTGCCCGGTGGGCGTCTGCACCCAGAACGAGAAGCTGCGCGCCAAATTCGCCGGCACGCCGGAGAAGGTGGTCAACCTCTTCAGCTTCATCGCCGAAGAGGTGCGCGAGATTCTGGCCGGACTCGGCTTCCGCAAGCTGGAAGAGGTGATCGGGCGCACCGACCTGCTCGCCCAGATCAGCCGCGGCGCCGAGGAACTCGACGACCTCGACCTCAATCCGCTGCTGGTGCAGGCCGATCCCGGTACTTACGCGCGCTACTCGACGCAGAAGGGTCGCAACGAAGTACCCGACACGCTGGATGCGCAGATCGAGAAGGACGCCGCGCCCCTGCTCGACCACGGCGAGAAGATGCAGCTGGCCTACAACGTCCGCAACACGATGCGGAGCATCAGCGCGCGCATGTCCTCGCGCATCGTGCGCAAATGGGGCATGACGGGATTGCCGCCGGGGCACCTGACGCTGCGGCTCAGCGGTTCCTGCGGCCAGTCGCTGGGCGCCTTCGCGGTGCAGGGCATCAAGATTGAGGTGTTCGGCGATTCCAACGATTATGTCGGCAAAGGCCTGTCGGGCGCCACCATTGCGCTCAGGCCGGCGCCCTCGGCCGGTTTCGTGGCGCACGACAACACCATCATCGGCAACACGGTGCTGTACGGCGCCACGGCGGGAAAACTTTTCGCGGCAGGCCAAGCGGGCGAGCGTTTTGCGGTACGCAATTCCGGCGCAGTGGCCGTGGTGGAAGGCTGCGGCTCCAACGGCTGCGAATACATGACGGGAGGAACGGTGGCCATCCTCGGCGCCATCGGCGACAACTTCGCCGCCGGCATGACCGGCGGCATGGCCTTCGTCTATGACGCCGACAAACTGTTCGCCGAGCACGTCAATCCCGACAGCGTGGTGTGGCAGCGCGTCGAGACGGCGCATTGGCAGAATGTGCTGCGCAGCCTGATCGAGGAGCACCACGCCGAAACCGGCTCGGCCTTCGCCGCCGAACTGCTGGCGCAATGGGAGGTCGAACTGCCGCGCTTTTGGCAGGTGGTGCCGAAGGAAATGGTCACCCGCCTCTCCCACCCACTTCAGGAACCCACCGCCATCCCGGCGGAGTGAGGCGAATGATCGTTCCGCCCAAATGCACACACCAAACCGCATATAGCAAAACAATCGAAACATCAGAGCACGACGGTAGGCAGTGCCTTCGCTATAACTTCAGAAACACCTTGGATTATTCGCGCACACTCCAGGATAAATGCATCATCTACCTCGACCAGCGTAGAAACCTCTGACACATCCCCCTCGTAAAAAAATGCATCTGCGGGCAGTTTTATCCTAAAGGATAAGCGGTCGGCTTTCGCGACGAGCGCATCATAGCTTTGCCCACGTCCGTGTTTGAGTACATTTATGGCCTTCTGAATATCAGTAAAGGTCTCCATGAGTGCGACCTGTCCCTCGCTCTTCAGAATCTTGGTTGCTTCGTCAAACCCATTTTTACAGTTCAAGCCGTCCTGCAATGTGGCCTCAAATAACGAGAACATTCCAACCGCGGTAACAGCCTTTTGCAGCTGTATCATTTGAAGGGTTTTGACAAGCGAGGTGGCGCCGCTGGTCTGTAGCAGATCGACTGTTCTATCTTCTGCCTCTTTCAGCATCGATAGAGTGAAGCTCGTGCAGTGGGATATTAATTCTGTGAACCTGTGCATGGGGCAATCCGATCAAGAAAGATGTCTTTTATCAGAACTATTGATTCGTGACTGCTGACTAGACTGGCTCGTGCCTTGCTCACGACGTCCGGTAATGGCGCAAGCTTCCATTCATCTACGAATGAAACTGCGCCGCACCTGCCTTCCTGATTTTGCAGCGGCGCAAGCGGGCGAAGATTAAATCGCATCCTCCCCTCTTGCAGGTTCGTTGTCCGTTTCCCACATCGATCCCGTGGTCTTTGCAAACGGGAGACGGCCGGCCATCGAGCGGCGAAGGACTTTTCGCGGAAGTCCCGACCCGTAGCGACGCGAGTTCATACAAGGAATGGATGCCCTACCTCGCGTGCATCCAAAGGATCATGCCAAGCCGCGCCCTGCCCAGCGGTGCGCCGGGCGAGACGCACGACCCGAAAGCCTGAGGAAAAGCAAAGGTGCCTGTCGATCACCGGGCAACCGGTTTGCGCTTGCCTGCCGTAGCTTTGCGTCGAAGCGGACTTGCGCCCCCGTGCGAGCCCGCTTTCGGCATAGGAACCGTCAGCCGGTGCCGAAGCAGACGGTGCGCCGCCGCCCCCTCTGAGAAGTAGCAATATCAAAGGCTTGTCCGGCAAACGGGCGTGTATCTGTGCAGAATAAGCAATCCCAGGTTGCATCGGTGCCGGGCACGCTTCACTCTCGGCCTGGAGACTCGATGGGGGGTTGCCATGCCCTGGGGAAACGTCACCGTCACCGGCCAGGACGGCCGCGACATCTTTCTTGACGGCAATTACGAGAGCGCCTGCGGCCGGGCGCCGGGTCCCTTCGTGGTGACCTACGGAATCCACACCTTCGAAACCCTCGACACTTCGCTGCACGTAGAGTGCTGCGGCAACGCCAAGGTCAACAAGACCAATCCGGCCGTCACCATCGTGCTGGTGCCCGTCAAACCGCAGGGGAGTGTCTGACCATGGCCTCCTTAGCCGCGCTTCGCGAAAGAATCGCCCAGCAGAAATCCATCGCCATCCTCGCGGCGATCATCGTGCTGCTCGCCCTCATGGCGCTGGCGCTGTCGTCCTGCGCCTATCCCACCCGCAACGCCGAGATCGGCACGCTGGCCCCGGACCGGGGCTACCGCTGGAACAACCTGAAAGCGGGCGACATGTCCGACACGGTGGTCATCGTCACCGCATCGGGCGGCGGCACGCGCGCCGCGGTGCTCGAACTTTCGGTGCTGGAAGGCATGAACAAGGTGGACCTGCCGCAATACGGCAAGACCCTGGCCGACGAGATCGACGTGATCTCTTCGGTGTCGGGCGGCAGCGTCACCGCGGGCTATTTCGCGGCCCATGGCGCCGCCGGTTTTCCCACGCTGGAGAAGTTCCTGCGTCGGGACGGAATCGCCGCCATCGCCTGGCGGATGCTCAATCCCGTGGCGCTGGTAAAACTGATGACGCCGTCCTACGAGCGCATCGATCCCCAGATCGAATATTTCGACGACAAGCTGTTCCACCAGGAAAGCTTCCAGACGCTGCTGGACGGCCGCCGCAAGCCCTATCTCATCCTCAACGCCGCCGACATGGTGGAAGGCACCCCCTTCCCCTTCACCCAGCGCAAATTCGACCTTCTCTGCTCCGACCTCGCCAGGATGAAACTGGCGACGGCGGTGGCGGCCTCCGCCGCCTTCCCGGTGGCGCTTTCGCCGCTGACGCTGAAGAACTACTCGCCGTGCCAGGCCGAAACCGCCGCGCCGCACTGGCCGCCGCTGTGGGCCGAGAACGCCGCGGACGGCGACTGGAACGACAATCCCGAACGCGTGGTGCAGGGCCGCGTCGAAGTCGCCTACGCCCTGGGCGGCAAGGCGGCGCATCCCAAAGACTACATCCACCTGCTCGACGGCGGCATCGCCGACAATCTGGGCGTGGCCGAGCCTTATCGCCTGCTCACCACGGGCGACGCCGAACCCTCGATCCTGAACGCCATCGCCGCGGGCAAGGTCAGGAAGATCGTCTTCATCATGATCAATTCGCGCTCGGCGGCGCTGTCGAAACTCGACAAGCAACAGGCGACGCCGGGGATGCTGGCCATGCTGAACGGTGCGGTGAACGCCGCCATCGACCGCTCGACCTCGGGCGCCTCCCATCGCCTCAAGACCCTGCTCGAAACCGAATACGCCAACCAGGCGACGGTGGAGGAACAGCTGGGGCAGCCCGAAATCGCCCGGCGCTTCCGCGAAATCGGCGCCAACACGCAGTTCATCGCCGTCGATTTCGACGCCATCGCCGATCCGGGGTGCCGGCAGGCCTATCACGATATCGCTACCAGCTGGACGTTGAAGCCGCGCGACATCGACGGCCTGCTCTTGATGGGCCAGGCGCTGCTGGGGACCGATCCCGAATTCCCCAAGGCGGTCACCTCCCTGGGCGGGAAAATGCCGCCCCTGCCCAGCGTCGCGCAGGCCTGCAAGGCTCTGAACGAACCGGCCAAGTGACGCGCGGCAACGCGGTCACTTAAAACAGCAGCGCGCGCTGCCAATCTAACCATGCCGGAGCCGTGTTTCCGGCATGGAGCGGACATGAAACGCATCTTTCTTCTCGACGGGCATCCCGATCCTTCGCCGGAACGGTTTTGCGCCGCGCTGGCGGATGCCTATGCCGACGGCGCGCGCCGCTCGGGCCATGAGGTGCGTCGTCTCGATCTCGGCGCCATGGCCATTCCCGTGTTGCGCAGCCGTGACGATTTCGTGAAAGGCCCCTTGGCCCCGGATGCCGCGCATGTGCAGGACGCCATAAGCTGGGCCGATCATATCGTCGTCATCCACCCCCTCTGGCTGGGAAGCCAGCCGGCGCTGCTGCGCGCCTTGTTCGAGCAGGTCTTCCGTTACGGCTTCGTGCGCGCCGAGCCCGCGAACAGGCGCTCGCAGAAAATCCTCAAGGGAAGAACGGCGCATGTCGTGGCGACCATGCGGATGTCCGCCTTCCTCTATCGCTGGCAGCAAGGGGCCTTCGGCGTGCGCTCGCTGGAGAAAAGCCTGTTGCATTATGCCGGCGTCAGGCCCGTGTGCCGCACCCTGATCGGCAGCGTGGACGAGCTGAGCGATGGCCGCCGCCGACAATGGCTGCGGCGCCTGCAGGAAGCCGGCGCCGCGGGGCGGTAGAGCCGGTTGTAAGCCGCAGGCTTGCCATCGCCGCCGTCGCGCATTATACCCCCAGGGTGTATATACCCCTGGAGGGTATCCGTGGCCAAAGCCGATCCCAAGCTGCTGTCGCGCCTCGCCCGCATCGAGGGCCAGGTGCGCGGCCTCATCCGCATGGTGGAGGAGGAGCGCTATTGCATCGAGGTGCTCAACCAGCTCGAGGCCGTGAAAGCGGCGCTGACGCGGGTGGAGAACGAGGTGCTGAAAGGCCATGCCGCCCATTGCGTGGCGCACGCCATCAAAAGCGGCAACGCCCGCGACCAGAAGCAGAAATTCGACGAACTGGTGGAGTTGTTCAGCCGCTATGGAAAATGAAACCGCGCGCGATCCCGTCTGCGGCATGACGCCGAAGATCGAGACGGCCAAGGCCAAGGGCAACCACGTCCGCTACCAGGACGCCGACTATTACTTCTGCTGCGCCGGCTGCAAGGCGAAGTTCGAGGCCGCGCCCGAGAAATATCTTACCCCTGCCCCGGCTCCTGCTTCCGAACGGGCGCGCGATCCGGTCTGCGGCATGACGCCCTTCGTCACCGTGGCGAAAGCCAAGGGCAACCACGTTACCTATCGAGGCACGGACTATTACTTCTGCTCCGCCGGCTGCAAAGCCAAGTTCGAGGCCGAGCCGGACAAATACCTGGCAGCGGCCGCGCAACCCGCCCCCTGCTGCGGACACGAGCATAAGGCGCCCGCCGCAAAGCCCGGCGGCAAAAACGTCCTCTACACCTGCCCCATGCATCCCGAAGTGAAGCAGATGGGGCCGGGCGATTGCCCGCTCTGCGGCATGGCGCTGGAGCCGGCCGATCCCGCCGCGCAGGACGACAGCGAAGTCCGCGACATGCGGCGGCGCTTGCTGATCTCGCTTTGCTTTGCCGTCCCCGTCTTTCTCCTCGCCATGTCCGGACATCTGACGGGCTTGCCGCCCATGTTGCGCGGCAGCCTGGAAGCCATCCTCAGCGCCCCCGTGGTGTTGTGGGCGGGCTGGCCTTTTTATGTGCGCGGCTGGAAAGGCGCGGCCACGGGCCACGCCAACATGTTCACCCTGATCGGGCTCGGCGTCGCTATCTCCTTCCTTTACAGCCTCTTCGCCCTTGTCTTCCCCTCGGCGATCCCCGCCGCCTACCACGATGCGGCGATGGGGCCTCCGCTCTATTTCGAGGCCTCCGCCGTCATCATCACCCTGGTGCTGTTCGGCCAGGTGCTGGAGCTGCGGGCGCGGGCCGATACCGGCGCCTCTTTGCGCGCCTTGCTCGACCTCTCGCCCAAGACGGCCTTGCGCCGAACGTCACACGGCAACGAAACCGTGCCGCTGTCGGAGGTGATGGCGGGCGACGTGCTGCTCGTCCGCCCCGGCGAAGCGGTGCCCACCGACGGCATCGTGCTGGAAGGCGAAAGCGCGGTGGACGAATCCATGCTCACCGGCGAATCCGTGCCCGTGGCAAAGGCACCGGGCGATGCCGTCACCGGCGGCACGCTCAACGGCACCGGGGCGCTGACCATCCGCGCCACCAAGGTCGGCGCCGACACCATGCTGGCCAGGATCGTCGCCCTGGTCGCCGAAGCGCAGAGGAGCCGCGCTCCCACGCAAAGCCTGGCCGACCGCGTCGCTTCCTGGTTTGTGCCCACGGTGGTCTCAGCAGCGGCGCTGGCCTTCGTGGTCTGGCTGGCGACGGGCTTCCCCTTCGATGACGCCTTGCTGGCGGCTGTTTCGGTCTTGATCATCGCCTGCCCTTGCGCCTTGGGCCTGGCCACTCCCATGACGGTGATGGTGGCCGTGGGCCGCGGGGCGCAATCGGGCGTGCTGGTGCGGAACGCCGCCACCCTGGAGAAATTCGCGTCTGCCACCCAGCTTATCGTCGACAAGACCGGCACCATCACCGAAGGCAAGCCGAAAGTGATCGCGATTCACGCCGCACCAGGCCTCGGCGAAGAAGAGGTGCTGACGGTGGCCGCGGCGCTGGAAGCCAAAAGCGCCCATCCCCTCGCCCAGGCCGTGACGGGACGCGCCGCCGGGCTGGCGCTGCCGGAGGTCACCGGCTTCGCCAGCGTCACCGGACTGGGCCTGATCGGCAACATCGGCGGCGGGGAGGCGATGGCCGGCAATGCCGCCTTCCTCACGGCCCGGGGCATCGATGTCGCGCCGCTCGCGGAACCCGCGGAACGGCTGCGCGGCGAAGGCGCCACGGTGATCTACGTGGCGCGCGGCGGCAAGGCCGTCGGCCTGGTCGCCGCCAAGGACCCGCTGAAGCCCGGCGCCAAGGCGCTGCTGCGGCAACTGGCGGAGGACGGACTCACCATCGTCATGGCCACCGGCGACGAGGAAACCACCGCCGCCGTGATCGCAAGCGAAGCGGGCCTCAAGGATTTCTCCGCCCGCCTGTCGCCGGAAGGCAAGGCGGCGCTGGTGCGCAACCGGCAGCGCAAAGGGATTGTCGCCTTCGCCGGCGACGGGGTGAACGATGCCCCGGCGCTGGCCGCCGCCGACGTTGCCATCGCCATGGGCTCGGGCTCCGACGCCGCCATCGAGACGGCCGGGCTGGTTTTGCTCAAAGGCGATCTTTCCGCCCTGCTGCGCGCCCGGCATCTGGCGCGTGCCGCCCTGCGCAACATGAAGCAGAACCTGTTCTTCGCCTTCGCCTACAATGCGCTGGGCGTGCCGCTGGCGGCGGGCGTGCTTTACCCCTTCACCGGCTGGCTGCTTTCGCCCATGATCGCGGCTGCGGCAATGAGCTTCAGCTCGGTCTCGGTGATCGCCAGCGCATTGCGCCTGAGGGCGGTGAAGCTCTAAACTGCACGGCCAGGGGGATGAAGGTGAGCAAGGTCGGTCGTTTTCTGAGCCGGAGCTGGAACGGCGACGGCAAACGCAAACCCTGGCTGCGGCGCCTGCTGCTGCTGCTGTTCGCCTTGCTGGTGCCGCTGCCGCTCTTGTACCTTGCCGTGTTCCGCTTCGTGCCGGTGCCCTTCACGCCGCAGATGGCGCTCGACACCGTCACCTTCCAGGAGGTGCACCAGTCCTGGCGCGACTTCGACGACATCTCGCCCAACCTGAAGCGCGCCGTGGTCGGCTCCGAAGACCAGAATTTCTGCAACCACAACGGCTTCGACTGGGGCGACATCGAAAAGGCGATGCAGCAGCACGAGCGCCATCCCAGGAAGCGGCTGCGCGGCGCCTCCACCATCAGCCAGCAGGTGGCGCGCACCCTGTTCCTCTTGCCCGCCCGCAACTGGGTGCGCAAAGGCGTGGAGGCCTATCTCACCGTGCTGGTGGAGTTCATGTGGCCGAAGCAGCGCATCCTCACCGCCTATCTCAACCTGGTCGATTGGGGCCACGGCAATTACGGCGCGGAAGCGGCTTCGGAGGCCTATTTCCACGTCCCGGCCTCGATGCTGTCGAAGGCCCAATCCGCCCGGCTGGCGACCATCCTGCCCAACCCGGACAAATGGCGCGCCGCCCGCCCCGGCCCTTACGTGGCGAGCCGCAGCGAAACGGTGATGACCCGCGCCTGGGAAGTCCAGCGCGATGAGTTGGATTGGTGCTTTAAAGACTAGAGCATCGACGACAGTTTCTTTACATTGCCGCCATGCGTCGGCTTAGCCATCTTGTTTTCCAGCCCGCCTCCCGGCTCGTGCGCCTCATCCTGGGCGAAAAGCGGCTGGTGGTCGATCCGCAACTGGCGGAGGATCACCACGCCCATCTGCCCGTCTTCACCGATCTCGACGGCACGCGCTGCGCCGGGTTGTGGGCCATCCTCGACCACCTGGAAGGCGGCTATCCCGAAATCCCGCTGATCCCGGAGGAGTCCTCGGAACGCGGCGAGGCCTTGCGCTGGCTCGACTGGACCGGCACCGTCCTGGGCGAACAGGCCACCCGGAAGATCATCAACGAAAAGGCCAATCCGCGCTTCACCGGCGCGCCCAGCCGCTCCACCCCCGACATGAACGTGATCCGCGCCGGCCGCGAGATGCTGCACGAGGCCATCCCGCCGCTGGGCAAGGCGGTGGAGAAGCACGGCTATCTGGTCAACCGCGCCTGCAGCATCGCCGATCTGGCGTTGGCGGCGCATCTGTCGGCGCTGGATTATTTCGGCGAAGTGCCGTGGGACGACAACGCCGCCTTGCGCGAATGGTACATGCGGATGAAGTCGCGCCCCTCCTTCCGCTCGCTGCTGGCCGACCGCGTGCCCGGCCAGCCGCCGATCTCCTATTATGCCGACCTCGACTTCTGATCTGCGCCAGGCGATCCGCGCGCAGGCTTCGGCAGAAGGCTTCGATGCGGTGCGCTTCGCCCGCGCCGCCGCGGCGCCCGAAGCGGCGGCACGCCTCGGCGAATTCCTGCGCCACGGCCGCCACGGCAGCATGGACTGGATGGAACGCAACGCCGAACGCCGCGCCGATCCCGCTGTGCTGTGGCCGCAAGCGCGCAGCATCGTGATGCTGGGAGTCAATTACGGCCCCGATCACGATCCGCTGGAGGACCTCGAACACGCCGATACGGGCGCAATTTCGGTCTATGCCCGCGGCGACGATTACCACGATGTCCTGAAGAAGCGCCTGAAGCGGCTGGCCGGTTTCCTGGTGGCAGGCTTCGGCGGCGAGGCCAAGGTTTTCGTCGATACCGCCCCGGTGCTGGAAAAAGCGCTGGCGCAACGGGCGGGGCTCGGCTGGCAGGGTAAGCATACCAACCTGGTCAGCCGCGATTTCGGCTCCTGGCTGTTTCTCGGCTCGCTCTTCACCACGCTCGAGATCGCGCCCGACCATCCCGAGCCCGATCATTGCGGCGCCTGCCACGCCTGCCTCGACATCTGCCCGACACAGGCCTTTCCGGCGCCCTACCGGATGGATGCGCGCCGCTGCATCTCCTACCTTACCATCGAGCACAAGGGGCACATCCCGCGCGAATTCCGCCAAGCCATCGGCAACCGCATCTACGGCTGCGACGATTGCCTGGCGGTGTGTCCCTGGAACAAATTCGCGCAAGTCTCGCGCGAGGCACAGTTTGCCGCGCACACCACCCTGAACCGCCCGCCGCTGTGCGACCTGGTGCGGCTCGACGATGCCGCGTTCCGGGCGCTGTTCCGCGGCTCGGCGATCAAGCGCATCGGCCGCGACCGTTTCGTGCGGAATGTACTGATCGCCATCGGCAACTCCGGCGATCCGGCGCTAGCGGCCGCGGCCGAGCGCCTGCTCGGCGATGCTTCGCCCCTGGTGCGGGCCATGGCGGTGTGGGCGCTGTCGCGGCTATACGCTCCCGCGCGCTTTGCCGCCCTGGCGGCGCAACACCTGACGCATGAAACCGACGAGACGGTACGGGAAGAATGGACAACGGCCTGAACGAATTCTGGGCCGCCATGGAGCGGCTGGTGGCGGATTCGGCTTTGGTGATCGACCGGCCCAAAGGCTCGCATCATCCGCGTTATCCCGAAATCGTCTATCCGCTCGATTACGGCTATCTCGAAGGCACTACGGCCATCGACGGCGGCGGGGTTGATGTTTTTTGCGGCTCGCTGCCCGGGAAACCCCTGGTGGGGCTGATCGCGACGGTCGATGTTGTGAAGAAGGATACGGAGGTCAAGCTCCTCCTCGGCTGTACGGCAGAGGAAACAGCCGCCGTTCACGCCTTCTGCAACCAAGGCCCGTTCATGAAAGGCGCCCTCATTTTACGCTGAGCGGTGTTTCCGCGGGACCCGCCTCCGCCAGCAGGCGCCTGGCTTCGGCGACCGTCTCACCCTGCCCCGTGGCGGCGGCGGTCTTCCAATCCCGGCGCGCCCCGTTCGCGTCGCCCGCGAAATACTTCATTTTGCCGCGTTCCAGCAGCGCCGGGGGATAATCGGGATAGAGTTCCAGCGCGCGGACGATGTCGATGGCGGCGCCCTTCTTGTCGCCCAAAGCCCAGCGGGCGCTGGCGCGCAGCACCAGCAGATCGGCGCGGTTCTGGTCCTGCAGCAGCGCGGTGCCGAGATCGGCGTCGGCGCCTTTCCAGTCCTTCAGCATGGCGCGCGCCCGGGCCCGGTCGGCCAGATAGGAAACGGCATTCGGCTGCGCCGTCAGCGCGGCGGAGAAGGACTCCACCGCGTCCTGCGCCTTGCCGGCAAGGAGCCAAGCCTGGCCCGCTTCGTCGTACAGCGCGGCACGGTCCGCGGCGGGAATGCTGCGGTTGCTTCCCAAGGCATCGAGCACGCGCGCCGCTTCGCCGTAGCGCTTGAGGGCGTACAGCGCCAAGGCATGGCAATGCATCGCCGCCATGCCGCCGCCATGCGACTGCCAGGCGGCGGCACGCTGCTCGGCCGCGCGCGCGTCGCGATCGACCATGGAGGTGCAGTCCGCGTAAGTCATCTCCTCGGCCGCGGCCCCGCCCGAGACCGCCAGCAAGGCTGCCAGCCAGATCGCCTGCTTCAACATGGTTTTGTGTCCTCTGCCAGCCCGTCCAGGGTGCGCTCGATCAGGGCGATGTCGGCGGGCGCGGACAGGCGATGATCGGCCCGTTGCACCAGCGTCATGGTGACGTCGCCGCGGAAGCTCTCGGCCGCTTTCAGGCCATGCCGCCAGGGCACGTCCGCATCGGCCATGCCGTGCAGGATGCGCACGGGATAGTCCGGCGCAATGGTGGAGCCGAGCACCAGGTTGTTGCGTCCGTCCTCGATGATTTCGCGCGTCACGGGATAGGATTCGCCGTCGTCGCCCTGGCGCAGCAAGTAGCCCTCTTCCATGATCCGGCGGCGCATCTCCTCCGGCATCGCGTTCCACATCAGCACTTCGGTGAAATCCGCCGCCGGCGCAATCAGGAGTAGACCGGCGATGCGTTCGGGGCGCAGGCGCGCCAGCAGCATGGCGATCCAGCCGCCCATGCTCGATCCGGCCAGGATTTGCGGGCCTTCAGCCAGCTTGTCGAGCACGGCGAGCGCGTCGTCGCGCCAGCGCGAGATCGTGCCCACGCGGAAATCGCCGCTCGAGGCGCCGTGGCCGAAGTAATCGAAGCGCAGCGAAGCGCGCCCCTTTCGCGCCGCCCAGGCTGCGACCGCCTGCGCCTTGGTGCCGTTCATGTCGGAGTGGTAACCGCCCAGCCAGAGGACGCCGGGTCCCCTGCCTGCGGCAAGACGGTAGGCGATCTTTTCGCCGTTCACGAGTTCGAGAAAATTCTGGTCGGCCATTGCTCATTCCGGAAAATCGGACAATCGTCTGGTGTGACGAATCCGAAATTCGCATGATCTTTAGGCCATGCACTCGGCGAATTTCGGATTCAAGCCACACCAGTGTGCGGCCGCAATCTGCCAGTTATAAGGCGCGACCGCCAGTTTGCGTATACAACAGGGAGGATGACATGACGGCAAGGCTGCTTACGGCGCTTATCCTATCGGTTCTGGCGATTTTCGCCGTTCCGGCCGAGGCCCAGCAGGGCCCCCAGGCAGCCCCCACCACGCGCATCGAAGTGAACGCCCTGCCTCCCGCGGGGGTACAGAATTTCGATCCCGGGAAGGCGACCGATGCGTACCTCGCACGCGTCAGCCCCAAGGACAAGGCCCGTTCCGACGCCTATTTCGAGGGCGGCACCGTCCTTTCCGTGGTCGATGTCGTCTATACCATCGCGATTTCCGCGCTGCTGCTGTGGCTGGGCCTTTCCGCCCGGATGCGCAATTTCGCGGTACGCATCAGCCGTTTCCGCTTCCTGCAGGCGCCGGTCTACGTGGCGCAATACGTGGTGGCGACCACCGTCCTCTCCCTGCCGCTGATCGTCTATGAAGGCTTCATCCGCGAGCACGCTTACGGGCTGTCGAACCAGACATGGCAGCAATGGTCGTTCGAGTTCTTCGTCGGCTTCGTGTTGCAGCTGGTCGGCTTCACCATCCTCCTGACGCTGATCTATGCGGCGGCGCGGGCGGTGCAGCGCCGCTGGTGGATCTGGGGTGCCGGGCTCACCGTCGGCTTCTTTGTCGTGGTCATGACCATCTATCCCGTCTTCATCGCCCCGCTGTTCAACACCTATACGCCGCTGCCCGACAGCGGGATGAAATCCACCATCCTGTCGATGGCGCGCTCGCAGGGCATTCCGGCCAAGGACGTCTTCACCTACGACGCCTCCAAGCAGTCCAAGCGCATTTCGGCCAACGTTTCGGGGCTGTTCGGCACCACGCGCATCTCGCTCAACGACAATCTGCTCAACCGCTGCACACCCTCCGAAGTGATCTCCGTCGTGGGCCACGAGATGGGCCATTACGTGATGAACCATGTGGCCACCAGCCTCACCTGGATGGGCCTCATCCTCTTCGCCGTCTTCTGGCTGGTGGACCGTGCCTTCCACGGGCTGGTGCGCGTCTTCGGTGCGCGCTGGGACGTCAAAGGCATCGACGATCCCGCCGGCCTGCCGGCGGTGACGGCGCTGTTCGCCTTCATCTTCTTCCTGGCGACGCCGCTGACCAACACGCTGACGCGCGTCCAGGAATCCGAGGCCGACATCTTCGGGCTCAATCTGGCGCGCCTGCCCGACGCGGAAGCGACCGTCGATCTCAAGCTGGGCGAATACCGCAAGCTCGATCCCTCGCCGCTGGAGGAGTTCATCTTCTTCGATCACCCCTCCGGGCGCACGCGCATCGCCATGGCCATGCGCTGGAAGGCCGAGCACATCAACGACCCCGACATCATGGCCGGACCGATCTCGCCGCAGTAAAACGGCACGCCTATTCGCTCAAGCTCACACCCAGCGGCGCCAGAAACGAAGCGGCGGCGGTCCGTTGCGCTGCGCTCCACTCGGCCGCGAGGCTCATGGCGAGCTGGGCCTGGCTTTTCAGGATGACGCCGTCGTCCAGCACCTTGAGGCCGTTGGCCTTGAGGGTGGAGCCGGTGGTGGTGATGTCCACGATGGCCTCGGCGGTACCCGCAGTGGGCGCCCCTTCGGTGGCGCCCGCACTGGGCACGATGCGGTAATCGGAAATCCCCGCATGGGCGAAGAAGCCGCGCGTCAGCTGGGTGTATTTGGTGGCGACGCGCAGGCGCTTTTTGTGGTGCTGGGCATAGGCGGCGCAGATGTCGTCGAAATCCGCCATGGTGGAGACGTCGATCCAGCTTTTCGGCACCGCCACCACCACGTCGGCAAAGCCGAAACCCAAGGACTTGAGCAGCGCCACGCGGCCTTCCAGCTCCGGCGCCGCTTCGCGGATCAGATCCTCGCCGGTGACGCCCAGATGCACGTCGCCGCCCGCCAGCGCCGCAGCAATCTCGGACGACGACAGCAGCATCACGTCGATGCCGGGATGGCCTTCCACCGTGGCGCGATAGCCGCGCGCGCCCGCCGTCTGCTTCAGCGCCACGCCGGCCTTGGCGAAATAGCCGTCCACCTGTTCCTTGAGCCGTCCCTTGGAAGGAATGGCGAGCGTGACCGGTTCGCTCATATCGCCCTCGCCGTCAGCAGACGCTGGGTGCGGATGGCGCAGCCGATGGCGGTGGTGCCGCGCGGCGCCCCCAGGGATTCGAGCAGGGTGTCGTAGCGCCCGCCGCCCGCCACTTCCCCGGCCCGCGTCCACAGCTCGAAGACGAAGCCGGTGTAGTATTCGAGGCTGCGGCCGAAATGCGCCACGAAGCGTACCTTCTCCGGCGGAATGCCCAGCGCCTTCAAGCTGCGCAGCCGCTCCGCCATGGCGGCCAGCGGCTTCACCATCCTGGCGGCCACCGGCTTGGTCAGGGTGCGGATGGTTTCGAGGGCTTCTTCCCCCGGCCCGCTCACTTTCAGGAAGCTGGTGATCAGTTCGGCCACCTCCGGACTCAGCCGCGGCGCGGTGCCGTCGGAAGCCTGGATGGTCAGCCGCTCGACGATTTCGTCGCGCGTGCGCCCGCCCAGCGGGGCCTCGCCTTCCTTGTCGATCAAGGCTTCGATGGCGGGCTTGAGGTCCATCAGCTTGAGGCCGTGCAAGGTGTCGGCGGCGCGCTGGGCGTCGTTCGCCTCGCCCGCCACCATGCGCGCCAGCAGCGCCTCGAAATAACCGCTGCGCCAGAAATGCCGCTTGAGGCGTCCGCGCCATTGCGCCGGCACCTCCAGCGCATCGACCAGCGTGGCGAACAGCCCGAGATCGCCGACGATCATGCTGAAATCTTCCACACCGCCCGCGCGCACGGCCTCCACCGCCAGCGCCAGCATCTCGGCGTCACCCGCGGCGCGGTCGCCAAGGCCGAGCAGCTCCGCCCCCGCCTGCCAGAACTGGCCCGCGCCGGGCTGATGGCGGAAGGCCGGGCCGTGATAGCAAAGCCGCGCCGGATAGGCGCCACCGCTTTCCACCTGCCATTTGCAGGTGGGAATGGTGAGGTCCGGGCGCAGGCACAGCTCGCGGCCGGACGGATCGCTGAGTTCATAGGTGCGCCGCCGGATTTCCTCGCCAGAACGGTCCACGAAAATCTGCGCCTTCTGCAGGATGGCGGGCTCGTGGCGCACATAGCCATGCGCCTTGAAGACGCCGAGCACGGCGCCCGCCACGCCGTCCAGCGCTTCGATCTCCTCCGGGCCGTAGGTGGGAAAATCGGGCACTGCTCAACCCCCTCTCATTCCACCCTCCCCTTGAGGGAGGGTCGAAATTTGCGCAGCAAATTTCGGGGAGGGGTATGCCGAGACGGTCACGACAAGACCCCTCCCCGAAAAATCGCTTCGCGCGCATATGCTGCCGCTATGCGCCTTGCAATTTTTCGACCCTCCCTCAAGGGGAGGGTTGAAAAGAGGGATTGATGCCGTCGAGATCATATCAGCCTTGTTTCAACAGCTTCTGCACTTCTGCCACCAGCGCGTCGCGGTCCACCGTTTTCTGACCGGCACGTGCACCAACCCATTCCGCGCGCGTTTCGACGGACTTTGAAACCTCAGCACCGCGTTTCAAGTCTTTGATCGTAACTTTTCCTTTGGCGCGTTCGTCGTCGCCTTCCATCACCACCAGAGCGGCACCGCGCTTGTCGGCATATTTGAGCTGGTCGGGAATCTTCTTGGTGCCGACATAGGTTTCCGCGCGCAGCCCTGCCTGGCGCAGTTCACGCGCCAAGGCGAAACTCCCCGCCACATCGCCCATCGAGAGCACCACGATCAAAGGCTGTTCGTTGCCGGTGAGGCCGCGCGATTGCAGCGCCGCGAGCAAACGGCTGACGCCGATGGAAATGCCGGTGGCCGGAACCTGCTGCCCGGTGAAGCGCGCCACCAGATCGTCGTAACGCCCTCCGCCCGCGACAGAACCGAAGACGACGGTTTCGCCTTGCTCGTTGGTGACGTCGAACAAGAGTTGCGCTTCAAAGACAGGGCCAGTGTAATAATCCAGGCCACGGATGATGCTCATATCAATCGCAATACAATCCCCGTATCCATTTTCCTCTATGAGGTGTTTGATTTTGTGAAGATCATCCATCCCCCTCGTGCCCTCAGGAGGAAAACCTGAGAGAAACTGCATTACATTTCCGATCTGCACAGGTTCTAGTTGAGCACCCGCAGTAAAATCTCCCGATTCGTCCGTGCGCCCTTTGCCGAGGAGTGCCCATACGCCTTTCTCACCTAACCGATCCAGCTTATCTATCGCGCGCAAGACAGACCCACGCTTTGCCGGATCAATATTTGCCGCTGCGAGTACCGCGTCCAAAGTCTGTCGGTTGTTCATTCTGATGGAATAGTCCTCGCCTCGCTTCAGCCCCAGCGCTTCCAACGCATCGCACACCATCATCAGCAGTTCGGCATCGGCCGCAGGGGAAGCACTGCCCACCGTGTCGGCGTCGAACTGGGTGAATTCGCGGAAGCGGCCGGGGCCGGGCTTCTCGTTTCTCCACACCGGTCCCACCTGATAGCGGCGGAAGGGCTTGGGCAGGTTCTGGAAATTTTCGGCAACGTACCGCGCCAGCGGCGCGGTCAAATCGTAGCGCAAGCTCAGCCACTGCTCGTCGTCGTCCTTGAGCGAGAACACGCCTTCGTTGGGCCGGTCCACATCGGGCAGGAACTTGCCCAGCGCATCGGTGTACTCGAAGGCAGGCGTTTCCAGCGGCGCGAAACCGTAGCTTTCGTAAACCCCGCGGATGGTCTCGATCAGGGCGCGCTCCGCCGCGATCTCGCCCGCCAGGCGGTCGCGAAAGCCGCGCGGCAGCCGCGCCTTGGGACGGGAAACCTTCTCGGGACTCATGGCAGGCCTTTCCAGAACGTGCGGGCCTTGTAACGGCTGGTTTTCCGGGCGGCAAGAAATACGCCCGCCCGGGCCCGGTCCTGTTACATCGTTACGCGCTGCGTGCTTTCACGGCCCCGGCCTTGACATACTGTGTGTCACATAGTATGTGTCAAACAGGATGCAGAAAGCCTGGTCTTCCGACGTCCAGACGGTGTTCGAGAACCTCCGCCTTGAGCTGCGGCGGGGAAACCTGACGCTTGCCGTTCTCGGCGCCCTGACGCGGGAGCAATACGGCTACACCCTGCGCAAGACCTTGATGGAGCACGGCATGGCGATCGACGAAGGCACGCTCTACCCGCTGCTCCGCCGTCTCGAAACCCAAGGCCTGCTCGCCAGCCAATGGCGCGAGGAGGACAAGCGCAAAAAGCGCTTCTACCGCCTGTCGCCCGCCGGCACCGAGGTCTTCGCGCGGCTGATGGTCGAATGGCGCGGCATCGGCGAGGCGGTCAACGGCATTGGGGAGCCCGGACATGGACCTGGTTGAGCGGTATCTGGAGGCCGTGAAGTTCTGGCTTCCGGCGCACCTCAAGGACGACGTCGCCGCCGAACTGGCGGAAGACATCCGTTCCGAGATCGAGGAAGCCGAGCGCGCCAAGGGCCGCCCCCTGACCGAGGACGAGATCGCCGCCCTGTTGAAAGCGCGCGGCCGTCCCATGTTGGTGGCCAGCAAATACCTGCCGCAGCACAGCCTGATCGGGCCGGAGCTTTATCCCGTCTACATCTTCGTCCTCAAGATCGTGGCGCTGGTCAGCCTCGCGGCGGCAGCGGCCGGCTGGGCCTTGCAGTCGGGCTTCGGCAACGGGTTCGTGCCGGAGCATGTCCCTTCGTTCCAGCCGCTCAACAGCCTGCTGGTCGCCTTTGCCGTCGTCACCCTCATCTTCGCGGTGATCGAGCGCCGCGGACTGGACCCGGTAGTGATCGACAAATGGAATCCGAAGACGCTGCGCCCCGTGGCGGACAAGAGCCGCATCAAGCGCAGCGCCTCGGTGGGCGACATCGCCGCCAATTTGGTGCTGGTCTGCCTGTTCTTCGCCGGCTACCTGTCGCAGACGCAATACGATTTCCGCCACGGACATATCGCCTTCAGCCCGGAATGGGTGCCTTATTGGCAGGTCATCATGGTTTTCGCCTTTGCGGAGATCGCGCTGTCGGCGACCAATCTGTTCCGGCCGTATTGGAGCGCGCTGCGCATTTTGCTGCGGCTTTGCATCGACATCGGCAAGACCGCCGCCTTCTGCTGGCTGTTGCAGAGCCATTTCCTGCGCGCCATCTGGGCCGACGGGGTGCCGGACCAGGCCTTCGCGCAGCTCATCCGGATCGGCGACACGGCTGCGCGTCTGGCCCTGCCGATCTTCGCCCTCTTCGCCCTCGGCATCGGCGCGGCGGCGCTCTGGCGCCTCTTCCATCTCAAGGGCGGGCGGGGACTCGCCGCGGCCTGACCGAGCCCCGCGGGCGTGCTATGCTGCGTCGAGGCCGACAGGGGCTTTGCGATGAAAGCATGGTTGGTTCCGGCAGCGGTGGCGGTCTTGATGATCTTGCCGGTTGAGGCCGCCGGCCTCTTCGACCAGCCGCTCGACAAGACCGTGGTCGCGCTTCCTCCCGATCCGCTCAATCCGCACAGGAAGCCCAAACGCAGCTGCACCCGTTATCCCGGCTTCCTGGTGAAAGAGGTCGATCTGGGCGAGGTCGGCGCCGAGGAACAGACCATCCTGCCGCTGCCCATGGGCGCCAAAACGCCCGCCTGCGAGGCCAAGCTCAAGCACGAAATCGTCATCAAGCCCGCCCTGTGGAGCGGCAGCTTCGACGGCGCCAAGGGCGGCTTCCTGTTCTACGACGCGGGCGACGGCGTCAACGGCGGCATGCCGTTCGCGGTGTTCTCGGCCGGGACCGGCAAAAAGCTGTTCGAGGATGCGCGCGCCGGCCAAGGCTTCGCCTCCGTGGCGCTGGAGAACGGCGCCCTGGTGGTGCGCTACCGGCGCGTCTGGCTGGCGCCCTGCTCGCTTTACGCCGACGCCGGACGCTGCTGGAAGAAGATCATGGCCCGTACCGCGCTGGCGCCGTCCGCGCGTCCCGACTGCAGCGCCAAGTACCGCGATACCATCAAGGCCTGGCCGCGCGCGGTCGAAACCACCGTGCACCTGCCCACGGTGATCGCCTACGAGGCCGAAGCACGCTTCGCCCGCGGCAAGCTGTTCATCACGCCCCGGGCGGGCAAAACGGCGTGCTGGATAGAAGATTAGCAACCGGCTCAGGTTGCTTGTCAAAAGCACGCACAGCCAATAACCGAGATCGAAACACGGATAATCGCGGTTGCACGCGATTTGGAGTATAATCGCCTCCAAACGTCCGGGACGGGCGGGACGATCTGTCTGGGGCAACCCCGCCCGGACCGATATTTCGGGAGGGGTCAGGGATGCATAACCGGAAATTGACGATTGCGCTCGGTCTGATGAGCGCAACGATGATGACTGCGCCCGCCAGCGCGCAAACCCAGGACAGCGGCCAGCAAGTGCTGTCCATCGAGACCGTCACCGTCACGGCCCGGCGCCAGGAGGAAAACCTCGAACGCGTGCCGGTCTCGGTCACGGCGATTTCGTCCGACAGCATCCGCCAGGCCGATATCAAGAGCGCGCTCGACCTGCAGACCCTGGCGCCGTCGCTGACGGTGTCGGGCAATCTCGGCTCTCGCGACGACAACGTCTTCACCATCCGCGGCCAGAGCCAGCCCTTCGGCGGCGCCGATCCCGGCGTGCAGACCTATTTCAACGAAGTGCCCTTCGGCGCCGGCGGCCCGGGCAATTACTACGACATGGACAGCATCCAGGTGCTGCGCGGCCCGCAAGGCACGTTGTTCGGCCGCAACACCACGGGCGGCGCGGTGCTGTTCACCCCCAAGAAGCCGGACGACCAATTCGGCGCTTATCTCGACGGACAGACGGGCGATTATTCGCTGTACGAAATCCAGGGCGCGGTGAACGTGCCGGTGATCGGCGACAAGCTGCTGCTGCGCGTGGCGGGCGACGTGGCGCGCCGCGACGGCTTCACCAAGGACGTTTCCGACGGCAGCGAGCTCGACAATCTCAGCTACGACGCCTTCCGCGCCGGGGTCACCGTCAGGCCCTTCGCGGGCTTCGAGAACTATCTCGCCTTCAGCTATCTCAACAACCACAACCACGGCAGCGGCGCGGAACTGACGGCCATCGCGCCCGAAAGCGTGCTGCAGGACCGTTACGCCCCGCAGGTCACCCAGATGATCCTGCCCTCCGTCACCTCCAATCTGGAGCAGTACTTCCAGTATGTGGTGGGCCTGCCGCAGGCCCAGGCCCAGGCCATGGCGGCGCAACAGGCCCCTTCCGTGGCGGCGCAACAGGCGGGCGCGGCCATCGACGGCTTCTATACCGGCCTGTTCCAGCCGGCACTGGCGGCCCAGCAGGCGCTGGGGCCGCGCCAGACCAGCGCCAGCATTCCGCTGTTCTACAAACGCCATCTCTGGAGCCTGACCGACATCGCCCATTACGACCTCGCCGAGCACCTGCGCCTGCGCAACATCTTCGGCTACCTGAGCGACAAGACGCAGTCGGCCTTCGATTACGACGGCTCCTATGTGACGCTGCTGGAAATCCCCAATTCGCGCACCTGGGAACAGAATTCGCGCCAGATCACCGAGGAATTCCAGATTCTGGGCGAAACCGCCGACGGCAGGTGGAGCGGCATCCTCGGCTTCTATTACGAACACGATTATCCCGGCGGTTATTCCGAAGTGGAACGCGACGTGTTCGGCGGCGGCAGCGGCAGCGGCCCCTTGGCGGCGCTGGGCTCGACGGAAGTGGACGATTTGAGCAACGGCGGCAATTCGCTGGCCGTCTACGGCAACGCGACCTTCGACGCCTCAGAGTGGGTGGAAGGCCTCAGCCTCACCGGCGGCGCGCGCTACACCTGGGACCACAAGGTCGCCACCGCCGTCTCCTGCCTGCAGCCGGCCGGCTATCCCGCCTGCCCCTATCCGCTTTCCTCCCCGCCCTTGACCGCGGAGGTCGATACCGAATCCTTCCACGCCCCGACCTGGAATATCGGCGTCAACTGGCAGGCCAGCGAAGATTCCCTGCTCTACGCCACCTTGCGCCGCGGCTATAAGAGCGGCGGCTTCAACAGCGGCGCGGCGGGAACCGATTATCTCCTGTTCAAGCCGGAATACCTCACCGACCTCGAAATCGGCACCAAGCACAACTGGGAAATCCTCGGCGTCCCCGGCCGCACCAATTTCGACCTCTATTACGGCTGGTACCAGGACATCCAGAAGAACGACATCGTCGGCTTCGACGTCGATCCTTCAAATCCGGTGGTGCGCCCGCCTGTGGTTCTGACCGTCAACGCCGCCAAGGCGACCATCAAGGGCCTGGAGCTCGAAACCGCCTTCATCCCGGACGAGAATTTCCAGATCGGCGCCTTCTATTCCTATACGGAGGCGAGCTACGACAGCTTCGTGCTGCCCGAGACGCTCGATCCCTCCGGAACCACGGTGACGTCGGTGGCCGACCACAAGGGCGACCCCTTCGCCTACACGCCCAAGCATAAATTCGGCACCACCGCCCGCTTCCATCTGCCGGTGCCGGAGCAATACGGCATGCCCTGGGTGGCGCTCACCTGGTACTGGCAGAGCAAGGTGTGGTTCAGCGACCTCTCGGACATCGAGCCCGACGCCTACCAGGGCGATTACGGGCTGCTCAACCTGCGGCTCGATTGGAACAACATCCTCGGCGCGCCCTTCGACTTCGGCTTCTTCGTCAACAACCTGACCGACCGCACCTACAAGAGCGGCGCCAATGCGCTGGAGCACCAGATCGGCACCAACGCCTCGATCTACGGCCCGCCGCGCATGTTCGGCGTCGAACTGCGCGTGCGTACCGGGGAGGAGCGTTAGCGAACGGCGGCGGCGAACGGTTTAAGGAGACGCACCGCCCTGCCGCGCGCGCCAGAAGGGGGCGTGCGCGAAACGCCGCTCGAGGCCGTAATAGCCGCTTTGATGCGTGTGGAAGGCCGCGACGTGACGGGCGACATCGTCCCGGTAGGCCGTGCCGTCGTCCTCGCCGTTCAGGCTGCGCACGGCGAGCGCGGCCGCGGCCGCGCCGCTCGACAGGGCATAGCCGATCCCCATCGACGACAGGGGATCGAAGGCCGCCGCCGCATCGCCCGCCGCCGCCCAGCCTTCGCCGCAAGGCGGATCGAGGGCCTGCGAGCGGGCGGACCATATCCTGATGCTGTGCGGCGCATGGCCGTCGAGCCGCGCGGCGGTGTGCGGCGCTTCGCTCAGGGCCGCACGCCAGGGCGCCACCCCGGTGAAGCCTTCGCGATGGGCGATGTCCGCGTCGGTCATCAGCGCCACGGCCAGCCTGCCGCCGGGCAGCGGCGCCGAATACCACCAGCCTTGCGGCACGGTCTCGACCAGCACCGCGCCCTCCGCCCGTCCGGTATCGCAGGATAGATAAGCCGCGGCGGCCACCAGCCGGTCGTAACGGCCGAGCCTGGCGCCGAGGCTGCGCGCCAGTCTGGCGCCGCGCCCCGTCGCATCGATGAAGTAACGGGCCTCCATCTCGCCATCGCCCAGCGTCAACCGCCAGTTCCGGCCCGTCCACGCGACGTGCCGCACCGGCGTGTCGGTCAAGAGCGCCGTACCGGCGGCCTCGGCCGCATGGGCCAGCCCCCAGTCGAAGCGCCTGCGATCCAGGGCCCAGCCCTGGCCGCGACCGGTGAAAAGGAAATCGCGCGTCAGGACGCGATCGTCCCCCCAGGCGGCGGCGAAGCCGTGCAGCGGCTCGAAGCCCGCCTGTTCGAAGCTCGCCTTCACTCCCAGATAGGCGAGCAGCGGCAGCGCCCCCGGCGAGATCGTCTCGCCGATGCGCTCGGCCCGCCAGCAATCGGCCTCGAGCTGCGCCACGGCGATCTCCGGCGCATGGCGGCGCAGGGTGAGCGCGGCGGCGGACCCGGCCGGTCCGCCGCCCACGACGACGACATCGAACATACGCACTCAGCGTCCTCTGACGCCGCCGCGCGGCCGCGGCGGATGGCGCAGCGGACGGTAGTCGTCGGCGCGATCGCTGCGTCCGCCGTCGCGCACCGCCATCAGCAGGGAGGCCTGCTGTGCGCCCTCACCCTGCTGCGCCGGCTTCATGTACCAGGTGTTGAAGAAGTTGGCGTCGGCGCCCGTGATGACGTTTTCGGCGCCCGCCACCGCCACGCTGGCCGCGATGAAGCGGTCGTGGTTGCGCTCCTGTTCGACGAAATTGGGGAACATGCTGCGGTGTTTCCCGGTGGTGACGTTGTTGATGAAGCCGAGATAGCTCCAGCCGGTGATCATCTCCGAGAAGCTGTTGATGCCGCGGCTGTAGATGGATTGCAGCGCCGCGGGAATGCCGGCCAGGGCCTGCACCTCGGGGTCGTTATCGCCGGGGATGACGTTCCACGGGCTCTGCGGCGGCCACCAATAGGCGTAATAGGTCGGCGGCAGCGGTACGCCGTCCGTCTTGTTCACGTCCGGCACGGTGAAATTGACGTACTGGATGGTGCACTGGAAGAAGTCCGACTGCCATGGAATCGCCATGCGCTTGGTGAGATCGCCGGGCTCGGCGCCGCTGGCCGGATCGGCGGGCTTGTAGCTGCCCGGCCCGCCTGCCTCGTTGCGGCTGGGATCGAGACCGTGGTTCCAGTAGTAGTCCGGGTCCTTGTAGAGCTTGATCTGCCAGGGGGCGGCATAGAAGCTCGGGCTGTACATGCTCCAGGTCATCTCGATGCCGGGGCAGAGCGGCCCGCCGACGCAATTGCCCATGGTGGAACGGTCGAGATCGTCGACGCCGGGAAGCGGCTTGGCCTTCTCGGTGGTGAACTTGCCGGCCGCCCATTGCCCCAGCAGGAAGTACTGCGTGCGGGTGAGGGTGACGAACTTCTCCACCGGGGGCCTGGGGCTGGCCCCGCCGCTCGGCGTCACCGAGTTCGAGCCGGAATTGAGCGGCATCATCGGCATGCCGGAATTTGCGGCGAAGAGTTGGCTGGTCTGGCCGCCGGTGAAGCCGTTCTCGCCGGGGGCGCGGAAGAAGGCGAAATAGGCCTGGCGCAGCTCCTTGGCGGCATCGCCGTTGTCGCGCGTGTCGAAAGGCGGCGGCGAGAAGCTGTTCATCGAGGGGGTGTTCGCCACCCAGCGATAAGGCCCGGGCCGTTCCAGGATGGGAAGGATGTCGCGTTCGTAATTGGCGACATAGCCGGGGTTGTACTTGCCGCCCGCATAGAGCTCGGGAAGGAGGTTCATCTCGCGCACCGCGATGTCGAACATGACATCGTCCATGGTGACGATATTGACCAGTTCCGGGGCGAATTTCGGCGATCCCACCACCAGCCAGGCCGAGAGGATGGCGTCGAACGAGACCTTTTGCTGGCTCGCGTTGGTATAGGTGCCGGTGATGTGGCAGCGGACATAGCCGTCGCAGATGTCGTCGTGCCAGGTGTTGGCGCCGCCGAAGCCCGTGATGGGCTCGTCGCCGGCCGCATGGCCGTAGCCGCCCAGCACCGAGAGCCGGCCTTCGCCGTCCGTCATCGCCTGGCCGAGCGTCTTGACCGGCGTGCCCTGGGTGGCGGGGGTGGTCTCGGGGAAGGAAACGTACTTGTAGCCGCCGGCACTCGCCTTGTCGAACTCGGCGCGCTGGTTGGCGCCGGAGAGCGTGCGCGGACCGGGATCGATGATCAGCTGGCGCCGCGCCTCCGTGCCGGTGACGCCGGAATTGCGCAGCTCCACATTGCGCACCGCGTAGCTGTTGTTTGCGATCAGCTCGTTGCCTTCGAGCTCGGAGAAATTGTACCAGGCGGCCTTCTTGTTGGCGACGTGCACCTGCCATTCCATCTTGGTGACGGCGAAGCCGTTGCCGCCGGCTAGGGTGAGTTCGACCGGCACCCCGCCGTCCACACTGGCATAGACACGGAAGCGCACCGCCTGGCGGCGGACCTGGCCGTTCTCCTTGAACTGTGTGACGGGGGTGCCGTCCGCTTCGCTCGGCAAGCCGCCGAGCGTCTCGGGGGCATAATAGAAGCTGGTCTTGCTGTTGCCGACGCGCGCGACGCCGATGGTGGGGGAGACACGAAATGCAAGCTGCATGGTTTTCTCCTGGGCTGGATCTCGAACGGCAAAAGGAAGCGTGTCGCGACGGCGCGTTGACGCTGTCGCGTGGCTGGAACGCTGAAAACCGAAAATCGAACAGGGCCGGCAATGCCGGCGCCTGATGAGGACGCGCGTACCATAGGAAATTCGCGTGAAGATTGCAAATGAATATTAGACGAATAGTAGAGTTGTACTGGCGAACCCTCGCCCTTCTAAATACTGCGTTAGTGGAAAGCGTCGCAGTTATGTAAAACGCCTGTTGCAATCCAGCTCAGGTCAAGGCGCCGTAGGAGCAAAGCCATGGACCGCAAGCAATTTCTCACAAGTTGCGCCGGGGGCGCCTGCGCCTGTCTCGCGGCCTCTTTCGCACCGGAAGCGGCCGCCGAAACGCCCGCTCCCGACGGCTGGAAGCTGCCCTTCGTCAAGCAGCGCTATGCCCATCTGATCGAACTTATGTCGAACCGCATGTCCGAAGCCGATTTCGCCGCCCTGCTGCACAATCTGGGCGCCTATTGTTCCAGCCTGGGCAAGGCGTCGCTGGAAAAATACCGCGGCGACGTGGAAGGCTATGCGGCCTTCATGCGCAAAACGGTGTCGGGGGACATCGTCACCTACGACCGCGACAAACGCCTCATCACCATGACCAGCGACGCGCGCGCCGATTGCTTCTGTCCTTTGAACGGCGCCGCCTTCAAGACACCCGGCGCGGTCTGCAACTGCTCGCTGGGCTGGCAGGAGAACACTTGGCAGACGCTGCTGCAGAAGAAGGTGCACGTCGAACTCAAGGAAGCGGTACTGCGCGGCGGCAAGCGCTGCACCTTCGAAATCCATATCTCGGACGAGCCGGTTGAGCACGCCTGACCGCCCGGCGCGGGCGTGAGCCAAGCGAAATTGGAGAGCCCCATGTTTCACCCGGCAACACGACTGCTTCGAGAAGGAAGTCCGCGCCGGCCCTCGCCCGCCATATCAAGACTGACTATCGTAGCGCGTCTGCGGGTCGTTGCCGCCATCGTCAATGACCTGCGAAGAGCATCGAAGCTGCGAGGATCGATATGGCCGAGACGACAAGCCCGCTGGCGGGAAGGCAGGTTCCAACATCCTTGCTGGTCAATGTTCCGCGCCTTGTAAGTACCTATTTCGCGCTCGTGCCCGATCCGGCGATCGCCTCTCAACGCGTCTCTTTCGGCACCTCCGGGCACCGCGGCTCGGCCTTCGCTTCGGCTTTCAACGAAGCGCACATTCTGGCGATCACCCAGGCGGTCTGCCTCTATCGCCGTCATGCCGGAATTGACGGCCCGCTTTTCCTGGGCATGGACACGCATGCGCTGTCGGAACCCGCCTTGGTCAGCGCCCTTGAAGTGCTTGCGGCCAACGGCGTCGAGACGATGCTCGATGCGTCCGGCGGCTACACGCCGACGCCCGTGATCAGCCACGCCATCCTGACCTACAATCGCGGCCGCAAGACGGGCTTGGCGGACGGAATCGTGATCAGTCCGTCGCACAATCCGCCCGACGAAGGCGGCTTCAAATACAATCCGACGAATGGCGGCCCGGCGGATGTCGATATCACCCGCTGGATCGAGAACACCGCGAACGCGTTCCTCACCGGAAAGCTCGACGGCGTAAAGCGGCTTTCCTACGAGCGCGCGCGCAAGGCAGCCTGCATTCACGCCCATGATTACATCACGCATTATGTCGCCGATCTTGCCAATGTCGTGGACATGGACGCCATCCGCTCGGCGGGCGTGAAGATCGGAATCGATCCTCTGGGGGGTGCCGCCGTTCACTATTGGCAACCGATCATCGAGCGCTACCAGATCGCTGCAACCGTGGTGAACGACGCCGTCGATCCCACCTTCCGCTTCATGACCGTCGATTGGGACGGCAAGATCCGGATGGACTGTTCGTCGCCCTACGCCATGGCGCGGCTGATCGCGCTGCGCGACAAGTTCGATATCGCCTTTGCCAACGATACCGACGCCGACCGCCACGGCATCGTCTGTCCCAGCGGGCTGATGAACCCGAACACTTATCTTGCGGCGGCGATTTCCTATTTGTTTGCCAATCGTCCCGCCTGGCGCGGCGACAGCGCCGTGGGCAAGACCGTCGTCTCCAGCGGCATGATCGACCGCGTCGCCGCGAAATCGGGGCGCAAGCTGGTGGAAGTGCCGGTGGGTTTCAAATGGTTCAGCGCCGGCTTGATCGACGGCTCGCTGGGTTTCGGCGGGGAAGAAAGCGCCGGCGCATCGTTCCTGCGGCGGGACGGCTCCGTGTGGACGACGGACAAGGACGGCATGATCATGGGCTTGCTTGCTGCCGAGATCACGGCGCGTACCGGCCAAGACCCTCAAAAATTCTACGATTCCGTCACGGCCGATCTCGGCCGCTCCTTTTATCGGCGAATCGACGCGCCCGCCTCGACCGAGCAGAAAAAGCGGCTCGCAAGCCTGGCTCCAGAGCAATTGGACGCCAAAGAACTTGGCGGCGAACCGATTGAAGCGAAACTGGCCCGCGCACCGGGCAACAACCAGCCGATCGGCGGCATCAAGGTTGTCGCAACGAGCGGATGGTTCGCCGCACGGCCATCGGGAACCGAGAACGTCTATAAAATCTACGCCGAGAGCTTCCGCAGCGAAGATCATTTGAAGAAAATCCAAGGCGATGCGCAAACAGCCATCGATCGCTCGTTCGGCAAGGGCTGAATGGGGCTCTCAAGGCCCGATACCCTTCCAATTTGAGCCGGGGCGCGAACCGGCCGCGATTGCACTCGAGACATGGCGAAGATCGCCGGCGCCGGTCGTTGCCCGGCTGAGTAGATTCCGACCCTGCCTGCCGGCAAGCAATGGTGGCAATACTCCAGCCACGTGATCGCCAGAAGATCGTCGAAGCTGCGCGGCTCCACCGGCGTCTCCCGCTTCATTGCAGCAGAGACAGAGGACACCTTCATGAAAAAAACAATCGCTTTGCTGTTTGGCTTGGCCCTGATGGGCGCGACGGCTGCAAACGCCGGTATCGGCGTTGGCGTCCATGTCGGCGGCATCGGCGCCGGTGTCCATGTCGGCGTCGGCCATCATCATCGCGCCCCCCACTGCGTTGCATGGGGATGGCGCCACCATCATCATCAGCACTATTGCGTGCGCTGGAGTCGATAAATCGCGCGACGGCGGCGCGCCTTAGGACGGCGGGCGGCGAAGGTGCCAGGAAGCCGGGATTGTCCGGCGTCCCGGCCCCGGCGCAGACGCCGCCTGCGGGCGTTGCCGCTGACGGCTAACAAACAAATTAACCTGAGTAGTTTCCGAACCTGCCGCTTCGGCGCTGATGGAGGATATTCTCGGGCACAGCCGACCCGGACGCCGACTGATTCTGCTCTATACGCGCCTCCTCGTGCCCACTTCATACGAAAGTTAATGCCATCAACTGGGATCCGCGCGCGATTCTCTCGAGTTGGCACATCAGCCGGAAATGGTTTTGACCCTCGGTTGCGGCGGCGGTCGCCCTTTGCGGTGCAGCCGTCTATTGGTTTGCCTTCCGCACCGCGCCGGCGAGCTATGTGACGGCGGCGGTGACGCGGGGGGATGTCGTCATCACCATCACGGCCAGCGGTTCGGTCAACCCAGTGGTCACTGTTCAAGTCGGGACGTACGTCTCGGGCACAATCCAGACGCTAAGCCGCGATTTCAATACGCGCGTCCATGATGGCCAGCTGTGCGCGACAATCGACCCCAAGCCCTATCAGATAGTCGTGGACCAGAACCAGGCCGAGTTGAACACGGCCAGGGCCCAACTCGCCAAGGACCAGGCCAATCTCGCCTATACCCAAGTCAATCAAAAACGCTACGACGCCTTGCTGTCGGCGAACGCAATCTCTCATGATGCCGACGACGCCGCCCGCGACGCCAACAATCAGGCGCTTGCGCTCACCCATCTCGACGCCGCCCAGGTCGCCGAGAAAGCCGCGGTGCTGAAGGCCGCTCAGATCAATTTGGCATACACGAACATCGTCTCGCCCGTAAGCGGTACGGTGGTGTCGCGTAGACGAGGTCGTAGGCCATGGGCTTCAGGTCGCCGAAGGGCCATTCGCTCATGGCTCACTCCTGCAGCCAGCGCTGATATGCGGTGTCCGGCGGGACGTCGTGCAGGCCTTCGAGCAGCGTCACACCCAGATCGATCAGCGTCAGCACGGTCGAACGTAGCGCCGCCGGCACATGCCGGTAGATGAGGCAATGGTTGCGCAGCGACATCGCCGCCTTGAACCTGGTGGAGCCGATCGCTTCCTTGTCGAGCCGCGGCGACTTCGCGATCAGGTTGATCGCCTGTCGTACCTTGTTCGAGGCCGGCGTCGCCCCAACATCGGCCTCGTAAATACAGCGAAAGATGTGCCGCGATTTCCCTGTTATTTGCAGGCGGCCCCTGATACCGAGAATAGTCTTCCCTGTTATTTTGGGGGCATTCAGATCAGCTAACGGCCAAGTAAGTACCTGAAAATTTAGAGAGTTTTGACGCGGCGTGCCCGCATGCAGCAGCTGGCTCGAGACCATTCCCTGTATTTTTTTCCCTGTTCTTATTGGAGGTTGGAGACCAGAAGTTTCTACGGCGCACCGCTTGAGCGAAAACTGCAATCCTCAGTTCAGGCCTGAACTGGAGGTCTCGGTTCTGGAGATAGAGACTGGTGCCCATGAGGCGCCCGGTTTCCCTGTTCCGGAGTCTCTTTGCCTGGGCCGGAGATTAGCTCGCACGCAAAACGGCGGCTGGTTGCGCAGTTTTCGCCGGAGCCCTGTGAGGGTCGCGGTTTAGGGAAATCAGCCTGGTACAGGCGGGTGGGGTTGAACCACCGACCTCCGGATCCACAATCCGGCGCTCTAACCAACTGAGCTACGCCTGCCTGCCAGGGGGTCGGGAACCTAAGATTCGCCGCTCCCAAAAGCAAGATGCCGCCCGCACAACCTGTTGTCTCAGCGGTTTAACCCGGCTGTCGCGTCTGTGCAGGGCTGGCGCCGCCCGCCGGCCGAGATATGATCGCAGGCCATGAACAACCCCCTGCGCAACGCCCTGATCGCCGCCGCTGCCGTGGTGGTTGTGGTGCTTGCCCTGCCCTTCCTGGTGCCCCTGGACGCCTATCGCGGCCGCATCGAAAACACGGTCGGCGAGGCCACTGGCCGCAGCTTCAAGATCGAGGGGCCGCTGCGCCTGATGCTGTTCCCGCATCCTGGGCTCCGGGCGCAGCGGGTCACCCTGGCCAATATGCCGGGCGGGCGCGCCGCGGCCATGGCCACGGTGGGCGACATCGAGCTGTCGGTGCGCCTCCTGCCGCTGCTGACCGGCCGGGTCGAACTGGACAAGATCGTCCTCAACAAGCCGGTGATTGCCCTGGAAGTGGACGCGGAAGGGCACGCCAACTGGACCTTTGCCAGGAACAAGCCCGCCAAGGCGGCGCCCTCCGGCGGCTCTTCGGTCACCCTGCCCGCCACCGCGCAATTCTCCGGCCTCGAGATCGAAGACGGCGCCATCACCTACGACAACGCCAGGACCGGCACGCACCGCTCCATCGACCATGTCAACGCCGAAGTGGCCATCACCCGCCCGGACCAGCCGGTGTCGGCGACCGGCAATCTCACCATCGGCCCGCGCCAGCTGGATTTCACCGCCCGGGTGGCGACCTTGCAGACGCTGCTCGGCAGCGGCACCACGGCGCTCGATCTCAAGGCCCATGCCGACATCGTGCAGGCGGAATTCAAGGGCCTGCTGCCGCCCGAAGGCGGCGCCAGCGGCAGCCTCAAGCTCGACACGCCCGATCTGCGCGGACTGGCGGCCTGGCTGGGCGAATCCCTGCCCGGCGGCGGGCTGGGGCCCTTGTCGCTGCAAAGCCGCATCGTCTCGTACGGCAAGGTCACCACCTTCGCGCCCATGCGCCTGATCCTGGACGGCCAGAGCGTCACCGGTACGCTGACGCTTGATCGCACCAGCGGCATCGCGCTCGACGGCGCGCTCGCGGTGGACCGGCTCGACCTCAATCCCTATCTGGCCGCGAAGCCCACTGCCCGCGCCGCCGGCAAGACGACGTCGGGCTGGAGCAAGTCCCCCATCGACCTCGGCGTGTTCCGGAAGCTTGCCGCGCGGCTCACCATCACCACCGGTTCGCTGCGCCTGCGCGGGCTGCATCTGGGCCGCACCGTGCTCCGGCTCGAGGCCGATCACGGCCGCGTCACGGCCCGGTTCGATCCGGTTTCGCTTTATGGCGGCAGCGGCCGGCTCCAGCTCGAGGCCGAGGACCGCGGCCCGGCGCTCGATTTCCGCGTCGGCGCAAACCTCCGCAACATCGCGCTGCGCCCCTTCCTGGACGATGCGCTCGGCATCGACAGCATCGAAGGCGCCGGAGCGCTCGACCTCGATATTTCCGGCCGCGGCCGCAGCGCCGACGCCATCATGCATTCGCTGTCCGGCAAGGGCTCCATCGCCGCCGCGCAAGGGCGTTTCCGCGGCGTCGATCTGGGACGCGTCGCCCGCAGTGTCAGCACGCTGCTGGGCGGTGACGCCACCGGCCGGCTCGCCGCCACCGATTTCCACAGCATGGGCGGCAGTTTCGTCATCGCCCGGGGTGTGCTCGGCAACAACGATTTCCGCCTTGCCGGGCCCGTGCTGCAGATGCGCGGCGCCGGCAACATCGACATCGGGGGCCGCAGCATCGACTTCCGCCTGGAGCCCAGCGCCGCCATCGAAGGCGTCGACATCGGCATCCCCTTCCGGCTGCGCGGCTCCTGGGACAAGGTGCATTACGCCCCGGATTACGCCGAGATTCTGGGCGGCGTCGCCGACAACCTGCGCGCGGGGCGCGCCCCCTTCAAAGGCCTGTTTGGCGGCGGCGACAACAAAAAGCCGCAGAAAAAGAAGAAGAAAAGCATCGGCGACGAGCTGAAAGACATTCTCGGCGTCCATTGAGGAACACATGAAGAAGTGGATTGTGCTTGCGGCTTCGGCCGCGGTCCTGGCCTCGGTTGTGGTGCTGTTCGGCTATCTGGGAATGATGCGGCACGGGCCCCGGCTCATCGTCGCCACCTGGGACGGCACCTACGGCCGGGCGCAGATCACCACGCAGATCGCGCCCTTTGCGCGGACGAGCGGCAGCGACGCGGTGTTCGCCGTCTATGACGGCGGCACGCGCGAACTGGCCCGTCAGGTGGCCGCGCAGCGTTACGCCTGGGACGTGATCGACCTTGAAATGCCCGATGCGGTCGCCGCCTGCGCCGAGGGACTGCTCGAACCCATCGACGCCGCCGCGCTGCCGGCCGGCCCGGACGGCAAGCCCGCAGCGGAGGATTTCGTGCCCGGCGCCATCGGGCCCTGTTGGGTGGCGTCCGCCGTCTACAGCCAGGTGATCGCCGTGGCGCCCATCCATTTCGGCGACGCGACGCCAAGCACGCTGGCGGATTTCTTCGACCTGACGCGCTTTCCCGGCAAGCGGGCGCTGAACCGCCTGAGCCCCAAGCTCAACCTGGAAATGGCGCTGCTCGCCGACGGCGTGGCGCCGAAGGACGTCTATGCCGAACTTTCCACGCCGCAGGGCGTGGCGCGGGCGCTGGGAAAGCTCGAAACCCTGCACGGCCATCTGGTGTGGTATTCGAACCTCGACGAGGTCAAAAAGATGCTGCAGGACGGCAGCATCGTTTTCGCCTCCATGCCCAACTGGGCCGTGTTCGACACCGACAACGGCGAACACTGGCTCGGCCCCAAGCTGAACATCATCTGGGACCGCCAGCTCTACGAGGTGGAAGCCTTCGGCATTCCCAAAGGCGATCCCAGGCGCAAGCTGGCGATGGATTTCATCCGCTTCGCTACCGAGAGCAAGAGCCTGGGGGGCATGGCGAGCTGGGTTGCCTACGGCCCGGCGCGGTTGAGCGCCCTGCCGCTGGTCGGCATCAATCCCGACCTCAAAGTGGCGATGACGCCTTACCTGCCGACGGCGCATTTCGGCACCGCCTTTGCCGTCGATGACGGCTGGTGGCGGCTGCACGGTGCCGACGCCGAAGTGTTGTGGCAGGCCTGGCTGGCCAAGGAACCATAAGCTTATCCCGCAGGCGCGGACGATATGGGCCGATGCCGCCAAACGGCTGCCCGGCAGCGGCGGGCGAAATATGCCGGCCCTACTTGACGCGCTTCACCTTGAACAACGCCGTCTGGCCCGAGATCACCAGGTTGTAGCTGCCCATGAAGCCGCGCGAGATCGTCACCACGTAGCTCTTGTCTTTGCCGAAATGCGCCTCGCTGCTGTCGCCGTCGATCTGCCGCCAGACCTGGCCGTTGTCGAGCGTCACGACGAAACGGCCGTTGCCGTTGTAATCGACGCGCACGACATTGGCGGTGATGTGGTCGAGCGGTTCCGGCTTGGGCGCCTCTCCGGCCATGGGTCGGCCGGCGGGAATGCGCTCGGCGCCGAATTCGGTAGAACCGGCGGTGTTGACCGCTGCCGCCTCGTCGTCCGAACCGAACCAGGAAGTCGGATCGTACCAGGCGCTTTCTTCCTTCTTCGGCGGCGTGGCGGCCTTCTCGGCCGGCGGCACATAAGCGGGCGCCGGCGTGTAGCTGGGTGCGGGCGCGGCAACCGGCGGCGTGTAGCTGGGTACCGCTGCGGGAGCGGCCACAGGCGGCGTATAGGCCGGCGCGGGGGTGTAAGCGGGCGGGGTGTAAGCAGGCGGTACGACGGCGGCGCTGCGTGCGGGCGGCCTGGCCGCCGTAACCGGAAGCCCGGCCTTCAATTGCGCGGCGATCTTGTCGTAGCAGCCGAGCCGCAACCGCGCATCGGGCTGTGCCGAACACATGCCGATGGCGAAGGAAAGCTCCTCGTTCGGGCCGGCATAAGCGGCGGAGAAAACGAAAAAGGCCAGAGTCGTAAAGGCCAAACTGTGCGTGCGCATAGCTGTCTGCCCGTCCGAGGTTGCTCGGGAATCCCGTGTCCCAAGATAGGCTATCGGCCGGAACGGCGCGAGAAGATTCCCTTTCGGCTACTTGATGCGTTTGACCATGTAGTTTCCCCACCGGCCGTCGATCGAAAGGCTGTAGGCATCCATGAAGCCGCGCTTGATGGTGACGGTTTCCTTCTTGTCCTTGTTGAAGCGGGCGACCCTGGTGTCGGCGTCGAGTTGACGCCAGACCTGTCCGTTCTCCAACGTGACGGTGAAATGCCCGATAGCATTGAAGCTGACCATGGCGACGGGCGCAGTGATGCGGTCCAGCGGCACCGGCCCTTTGTCCGCAACGGCCGCCAGGTTCTCGCCGCCGAAATCGGCCGGATTGCCGACCATCGGCCGCGCCGGTTTGGCTGCATCCTTGCCGGACAAGCTGCCGGGGTCGTAGACGGAGGTCTGCTGTTCCGGCGTTGCGGCGGCCCGAGATGCCACCGCTGCGGGAGACGTCGCAGCCACCGGGGCTTGTGCATCCAGCCCGGCGGTGAGCCGGTCGAAACAGGCCAGCCTGGCGGTGTTGCCGGACACGGCACGGCAGGCTTTGAGCGCCTCCGTCATGGCGTCGCCGGATGCCGCTTGTGCGGCGGGAAGCGCAAAGAGAACCGCGGCCAAGGCAAAGCTGCGCAGGATCATCGCAACGGCGTCCTTCAGATGCGGGCGCGAGGTTAGCCCCGCCTGGCACGTGCCGCAAAACTTCTGCAGGCCGAGAGCTGGTGCGGCCGGCTATGCCTGGCTACCCGCTTGGTTCATGCTCACCCGCGACCTGGTGAGCCCGCGCGTAAAGGGGTGTACCGCCAATGCCCGCAATATCAACCGCACACGCCGGCCTGGCGTGGAACCACGATCCACGCTTCAACTTAATATATTGAATATAAACGATAAAATATCATTCAGGCGATTGCGGCGGTTGTAGAAAACTCGCCGGAGTGCGGTCATAGAAAAGTAACTTATGGTTGAATTTTGCCCAGCGTCATATACTTTAAGTCTATAACCTCCAGAATCGCAACCATCGGTTGCTTCACCCGCTATCGTTTCCAACCTGGAGGTCGCCATGAGTCAAATCGACATCGAGATGGTGTTCGACGCCGTCACCATCATGAACAAATATCCGAAGAGCCTCGACCCCAACAAACCGATCGGGATCGAGCACAACGACGTCTTCATGATCACCGAGAAGACCTACCTCGATCCGGGCCACACCAATACGCAAGCCACGGCGGATTTGTGGATCAAGGCTTTCGCCGGAGCGGACTCGATCCGCTGGCGCAGCGAGTCGTTGAGCGACAACGTCTTCACCAGCGTCATCGTCTACAACATTGCGTGGTTCCGCGACCAGCACGTCACCGAGGAGCCCGTGGTCAAGTCCGACGCCACCACCTCGGTTCCGGTGCCGAACGCGGACGCCAGCAACAAGGTCCCCGACGCCACCAAGTTCCATGCCGAGACGGTCACCAAGTACTACCTGCATGCCGAGGTCGTGAAACCCGGCACCGAGGGCTACATGGTGTACTTCTACATCACGCAACGCGATCGCAGCAGCAGCGAGATCAAAGTGGTCAGCTACTATTACTGGGATCCGACCATCACGGCCGTTTCGTGAGCCGTCATCCGGTCTAAAACCGCGGCGCCTGCCGGCCCCTCCGCCGGCGGGCGCCGGCCCCTTCCACGCAGGGAGGTTTCGTTGTCCATCTGGGATTTCCTGAAACGCAAACCGCCGCCCGATTTCAAACCGCAGCACGAAGGCGGAGCCGTGACGGCCCGCTTCGTGGACATTGTCGTGGTGTTCGACGTGGAGACGATCCTGGAAAACTGCCCTGAGCCGAGCCGGGACCCGAAGAAACCCACGCGCATCCCCCAGGACGGGGCATATCTCCTGACCGAAACGCGCTTCCTGGCCGACCCCGCAACCCATGCGACGGAGTCCTTGAGCCTGCACCAGGTGCTCGACTGCGGCCTGCTCTGGCACGGCTGGTCGCTGTCGCATAACATCCTCAAGGGCGCCATCATCACCGGCATCGACAGCCGCAGCCGGAATTCGGTCACCGCCATGGCGACGGGTTTCGAGCGCGTGGCCGACGTTCCCATTCCCCTCCGGGACAAGCGGACGCAAGCCATAAACGCGCTGAAATTCGAAACGCAGAAGCAGACGCGCTATTATCTGGCCAGCGCCGTGCTTCACCCCGGCAAGGAAGAGTTCGACATCCGCTTCATCATCACCGAGCGGGACCGCAGCAGCGGCGGCATCGACACGGTGGGGTATTTCATCTGGTCGCCGTCCTTGAACGTGAAGGCGGATTGAGAGGCCTTGACGACGAAATTCATGGCCTGACGGCCGGGGGATTGCAGCACGGAAGCGCCGAAACCCTCCCCTTCGGGGAATAGCGCTTGGCGAAACGCCCCGGGCGCACTACAAAAGCGGCGTCTATTTCTGTCCATTTGATGACGGAGGGGACCCCGTAGCTCAGCAGGATAGAGCATCGGTTTCCTAAACCGAGGGCCGCGTGTTCGAGTCACGCCGGGGTCGCCAGGCTTCCGCAATATTGGCGCATGGGGACAATCCCCAGCAAATTTTGGATTTCGGCCGATTACGCCAGATTCAATAGGACCGCAGCGGCCCTCAACATTCCACTATCCCGCCCTACGTCTAGCCGGAGGGCCGGTTAGATGAATCAAGCGCTAATCAATGCCATTTCCTTCTATCCACTGAGGCCGGGCGCCGCCTGTTACCCAGTAGAACGGCTTCGTGGCCGTTCGCCGTTTCCGCCACGTGCGGTAAGACATGCTCACATTCATTTGGAGAGAGGTAACGGAGAACGGCGGCATTCGGATGCCACACTGAAAATTATGGGATTCATGCGGCTTGAGCAAATGGGTACCGAGCGCCCGAATTATGCCGCCGCTCGGGCTCATATGAAGGACGTTTCTCTGCCCAAATTCCATCTCAGGAATTGTGCATCTCCACTGGATATCCCTCATGTCAAACCACCAGCTTTCGTTTGTCACTCGAAACGGCATGACAAACGGCGACGTCGGATCAGAGCCTGTGACTTCAATCAACGGAGGCTCGAATGCCAATAACAGACCGACGCCAATTTGCCAGAGGCCAAAAACAGTCACGGCAAGTCCGCTCAAAACCACTAGCGGATGATTTGCGGCGTCTCGTATTAGCCGTCTTACCAATCCTTCGCGCTTTTCTTGTTGGGGCTGTTCCCGTCCTGGCGATTGGGATTGTCGCTGTTTTTGCCGTCTTCTTTTGGCTTTTGTCATAGGTGCGCCGTGTGGCTCCAGGCGGCGTTGGCCGCGTTATTATTTTACGTAGTTCCCACCGGCGTCATCTTGCGCCCAACTATATGCGGCGGCGGGAACATCAACGGGGGGCAGCTTTCTGTCTATAGCCTTTGGAGAGACTCCAAGTTGGAATGGCGACTGCATCGGCATATTCCGTCCGAACTCGTCCTTCCGCCCAACCATGAGCCTGTAGGCCGCTTTGCCGTGAGTATCGCCTCCATAGGTATAATCTACGCATCCTTGGACGGCGAGATATTCAAGACCATTCAGTTTCAATCCAGCCGCAGAAATGCCGCCGGGCAGGTTCGCTGTTTGGCCTGGGAATATCGTGATTCCATATCCATGCGCTCTTCTGGACTGTTTTTCGGCAGCGTCGCATTGCCAGTTTTGCGCGGTATCAAGCAATGGAAATTGTTCTCCGCCAATAGATCGGGGCAAAATGTTTGGAACGATGACTATATTGCGGGCTGGAGCCGTCCCATAATTACGAAGCGTATACTGAAGCGTGAAGCTTACATTCGGTGTGCCATCAAAATCACTAATGGAAAATCGTTTGATGGTCGCCTGAATAGAAACCCACGGTCTACTGTCGGCTTGCATCTGAGCCAACTGGTCAGCCATAATTTTCTGCTGATTCTGCATCGATATAACCTGTTGGCGGGCATACAGAGCAGCGGAGATCACAGCAATAACAGCACAAGCATCAAGCCAAAACCGCCTGCGTTCCCATCTGCCCGTAGATTGATTTGCGGCTTTCTCCTCTTGATAACGGGCATTTTCTTGATCGGCTATGCGTTGAAGCGCACTAATTTTTTGCTTCTCGTATTGTTGGCGGCCGCCATCCCATTTTTTGCCCTGGGAATGGCTCTTATTGATCCCGTCTTGCAGTCTTGGTTGCCGACTTGGATTCCAAATAGTTTTTAGCCGTCGTCCAATCTCAAGGATTTGCACCCAATAGCTTCTAGACATTGGATCAGAAACGCCCCGGTGAATCCCCCGCGACTGATCTTATTGCGCAAGTTCCCTTCCGTCTCGCTCACACCGAGCACGGCGAGTTTTTCCACAAGTTGGGCATAAGTCATGCCTTTCCGCTTCAACTCGCCTTTCAGCAGATTCTTGGCTTTTTCCTCGTATTTGGCAGTTAAGGGATTGTTTTTATAGGTGTTTTTCGGCATCTGTCCGCCTCGTTAAATGTAATCATATCCGATTACAATAATACTTGCATTAGCCTGCATCAATCTCTATATCCAATTGCAGATGTAATTGGATATAGTTACATGGCTATCCACTTCCTCCAATCCAAGGCGGCCCGGACCCTCTCGCTGGCCCACGTCTTCCGCATGACAGAGGAAGAGGCTGAAACGACGTTCCGCAAAATCCGCTGGCAGAGCACGAACGGGCAGGCAGTGTGCCCCGAGTGCGGCGGCGTAGAGCCTTACCAGTACCGCCGCCCCACGGGCCTCCTGCGCTTCCGCTGTAAGGCGTGCGGCAAGAACTTCTCGATTACCTCGGGCACGCTGTTCGCGTCGCACAAGGCCCCGATCCGCGCTTACCTAGCGGCGATTGCCGTATTCATGAACGAGGTCAAGGGCAAGAACGCGCTGGCGCTGTCCCGCGATCTTGGCATGTCGCACAAGGCTTGCTGGATTCTGCTGCACAAAGTCCGCGAGGCGATGGCAGAGGAATTCCGGGGCCGCAAGATTGGCGGCAACGGCAAGACAGCCGAAGTGGATGGCGCGTACTTCGGCGGCTACATCCGCCCTGCTAACTACCATGAAAACCGCCGTGACCGTCGCCTTCTGAAAAACCAGAACGGCAAACGGCAGTCTGTCATCATCGTGCGGGAGCGTAACGGCAACAGCCTCCCGGCCGTGTTCCGTTCGGAAAGCGCCGCGCTGTCTTGGATCAAGTCCCGCGTGAGCCTCGGCACCGTCGTCAATGCCGATGAAGCCTCAGGCTGGAATGACCTTGCTTCCAAATACGAGATGAAGCGGATCAACCACCAAGAAGCCTATTCGGATGGAGAGGCTTGCACCAATTGGGCCGAGTCCTATTTCTCCCGCATCCGCCGCGCGGAAATCGGCCATCACCACCATGTCAGCGGTCCCTATCTTCTCCGGTACGCCCAAGAAAGCGCGTGGCGGGAAGACGCCCGCCGCGTCGATAACGGCGCCCAGGTCCGTCGCGTAACGCAATTGGCGCTTAGCCGGGGACCGTCCGTCGATTTCAGCGGCTATTATCAGCGGCACATTCAGAAGCAGGCGGCTTGATCGCCTGCCAGCGCACGCCGCGTCCATGCCCGATCTTTTCGATCATGTCGGCCTTCCGAAGATCATGCAGCGTGACCAGGATACGGCGATTGAAATCTGCCCTGATCTTCCTGTTCTTCTCCGGGTCCAGCCGCTTGTCGATCATGGCTTGCACAGCCACATCATCGGCGCGGATGATGCCCTTTTGGCGGAGCATATCGCGGCACCGGCGGCTTATCTCGTTCCGGCCGAAGTAGGTACTGCGGACCGGCATCCGGCCCTTGGTGGGGATTTCTGAGGGCTCCAGACCGTACAAGGCCAGCACTCCGTCAACATGCACAAGATCGGCTTGCAGCTTGTCGAGCTGCTTGTAGAGGTCGGCAATCTGCCCGACGATGGCAGAACGGCGTTGTTTCAGGCCGGAGATGATGTAGGTGTCGCCCATGCCCATAAGCTAGGGATTGGGCAATAGATTTGCTTTTCCCTTTGCGCCAACATACCGCAGGCTTCCGGTATGTTGGCGCAAACGCCACTGGAGATTTAACCAGTCGGCCCCCACATAGGGGCACGTTATGAGCGGCGTCCTTCACTCCCGCGAGTCAGTCTCATCCCGCGCCGCATTGGCACGGCCAGAGATTCGTGGGAAGAATCAGCTATGGACAAACTTTCCATCCCTCCTTTTATCGAAAGCCCATACACAGCGCTCGTTATTGCGATTGTTCTGGGTGGTGTCGCAATCAGCGGCAAATTCAGCGTCACAGCAACCCAGTTAATGTTAGTTGCCGCCTGGGTAGTCGCGATGATCGGACTACGCGAACAGCCTATCCCATTGTTGGTAGGATTTGGGGCAATGTTTGGCGGCCTTCTTCTTGTTCTCGGGTATTGGGCGCGGCCTGATGCGGTCCCTGCATGGACCGGACTTTTGCGGCCAGAAACGAAATCAATTGTGTTATTTGCGGCAAAGGGGGCCGATGCGGCACGGAATGTAGAAATCGGAGATTCGGGCACAATTATTCATTACGTGGGTCCCGAGGGAACGCCAACGTTCCAGTTTGCCGCCGACCAAAATCTCATAGTTGAATCCGTTGGCGGCATTTTGAAGGTCTCTACTCAAGTCAAAGACTCAAATGGACATCTCGTCGCCGAACTCGTTCGTAATGAATGGAAAGTTGCGCCTCCTCCTGCCACATGGGACCGCAACTATACGAATGATGCGCTCGAAATCCGCGGACCAGATGGTTCAATAATGCTGCAAATAGTAGTAATGCCAGATCGAATTCGTATACAGGGAGAGTGGTGGCTAGATAATGCGCATGGTATACGATTAGCTTCTTTGGGGCCTGGGAAAGGGGCGGCCGTAACCAAATTGGTACCGAATATGATTCCCACACAAGCGCCCGCAATTAGGCCGTTATTTGTATATCCGAGCGCTTCTCATTTTGGGGAACTCGCGCAATAGCATTCTATATATCCTCCAAATGTACGCCCTCAAGCTCTAGGGCGGCTAGGCAACCAAGTAGAAACGTCGCGGCGAACGTGCCGCGCATGAGCTTCGCCTTGATGGAATCGGCTGTCTCGCCCTTTACACCGTGCTTGGCCAGCCGTTCGGCCAACTCGGCATAGGTCACGTCCGCCCGCTTCAATTCGGCCTTGAGATACCGGCGTACTCTGTCGGCTATTTCCGCCTCAGTTTTCGCAAAAGCAGCCATGCAATCCTCGCGCGTCAGATATGACACCTAGGGAGTATAAACAGTCTCTTTAGGGATTACAAGTAGCCGTATCGGGTCATATATAACATCTGTAGAACATAGGCGATACCAAATGGCCCAGTACTTCCTCCTTAACAAAGAAGCCAAGACCCTGACGCTCATGCAGGTCATCCTTGGGAAGATGGGCTAAGGTGTTCCGGCATCAAGTGGCGTTTGCGCCATAATACCGCAGGCTTCGCCAGTCGATACGAGCGACACTTGGCAAGCCAGCCGACAGGAATTCTACCATGTGCGGGAAGTTCACGCAGATGCTGTGCTGGAACGCGATGGCCGATCACGCCGCGTTGCACGACAGCATGGGCGACGGCCCGCTCGAAACCGTCACCCCGATGCGTTTCGCCAGCGTCATCGCGCTGGACGGCGAAGGCCGCCGCAAAGCCGTGCGCATGCGCTGGGGCCTGGTGCCGCCCGGCGCCGGCGATCCTGCTGCGGCAGGGCCGCATATCCATGCCCGCGCCGAAACCCTCGATGTGAAGCCGACCTTCCGCGATGCCTTCTTCCATCGCCGCGGCCTGGTGGCGGTGACCGGCTTCAACGAAGGCCGCGAAATCGCGCCCCGCAAAACCGAACAGCACGTGCTCGTGCCGCTCGACGGCAAGCCCGTCGCCATCGCCGTGATCTGGGAGCGCTGGAGCGGGGCTGACGACATGTCTTTGTTGTCCTTCGCCATGGTGACGGTACCGCCCAACGAGCTGATCGGCAGCATCACCGACCGGATGCCGGCGCTGATCGAAGAAGCCGACTGGCCGAAATGGCTGGGCGAAGTTCCCGCCACGGTGGATGAAGTGAAGGCGCTGCTGCGCCCGTCGGCGCGCCGCCTCGCCATGCGCCTTGCCGCCAAGCCGAAAGCGCGGGGCGCACAGCCGGAGCTGTTCTAGAGCCTGTTGTGACCCGAACTACCCCGAGTCGTCCGCTTTGGTGTCCTGCGCCGCGGCGGCGTCCTGCAACTCCTGATCGGTAATCCCGTTGAGGTGGGCCACCAGATCGAGACGCGTAATCGAAAGCAGCGCCGCCGTCTCGTGCAGTTGCGCCGCCGTCAATTTTTCGATGCAGCTGTCGAGCGTTACAACGACATCCCGCAGCGTGCGCCGGTCCTGCCGCAGCAGCAGAGCGGGCACGCAAAGGTGTGCGTCGGCCCGGGTTGTGGGCCGCCGCCGGTCATGTGTTCGCGAGAAAGCGTTCAATGAGAAGTTGTGCCCGTTCGACTGTACGGAAGTGTACAGAACGTAATCCGAATCGGGTGTGCTCGATTTTCACACACGGTGTTCCGTAAACGGAACACCGGCATGGCTTCTCGTTTGCGCCTTCAGGGTTCCTGTTCCAGAAGCGAGCGGATGTAAGCGAGGACAGCACGGCGCTTCTGCACATCCTTGATACGCAGGAACGAGACCAGAAGTTGCCGTCCTTGCAACGCCAGCTCCGGATCGGTTGCGGTTTCCGCAGAAATTGCCGCTTCTTCGACCTGTTCTTGCGTCTTGTCGAAAAAGTGAGCAACCGGAATGTCCAGTATTTCCGCGATTTCCATCAACCTGCCGGCGCCGACGCGGTTGACGCCGGTTTCATATTTCTGGACCTGCTGATAGGCGATGCCGAGTTTGTCGGCGAGTTCCTGCAGCGTCATTCTCGCGCTTTTGCGGTGCAGGCGGATGCTCTGTCCTACCTCGGCGTCCAGTATGCGTGAGCGCTTGCGTCTGTCCGTATTCCCCGTTCCATGAGCGGATTTCATTGCGTTCTCATTCTTTTGTGCGCAGTTCATTGTTTTTCTCAGACACGTTCGTCGCCTCTAAAAGGGCCGCCAAAGATAACCCCTCGGCCCCGTCCGGCAAGTCCCGGGGGTGAATGAAGTCGTCTGCAAACCAGGGGTATCTCCTGGGGGAAAAGGTCTCCCCCAGCCAGTCGATCACCAGCCGCACCCGGGGAATTTTCGCCAAATCCGGGTGGTAGACGAGGTAGATGTCCTGGGAGAAATGCAGGTCGACATCGACCGGTTCGACCGTTTTGGTGGACACGATATAGGTCGGCAGGATGCCGATGCCGGCCCCTTTGGCGATCGCCCAGTAATGGGTGCTGCTGGCGTTAGTGCGGATCGAAACCAATCCAATCTGCGACACCCCCGGAAACAGCCGCGCGAAGCCAAGGGCGTCGATTTGCTCGGAAACTTGCAAAACCAGGCGGTGTCCCGCCAGGTCTTGGAGCCCCCGCGGATGGCCGTGACGCGCCAGGTAATCGGGCGAAGCGAACGGCATGGCGTGGACGCGCCCGAGCTTGACCACACGCAAATCCCGCGTCTCCGGCGGCGTGAGTTGCAGGCCGATATCGGATTCCAGGCGCATCACGTCGGCCGGGCGCATCGAACAATGCATGTCGATCAAAAGGCCCGGGAAGCTCTGCTGCAGCTCCACCAGCCGCGGCGTAATCCAGTACGTACCAAGACCTTCTGTGACGCTGAGCCGCACTTCGCCGCACAGGTTTTGATCGAGATTGCGGGCGCGCAACAGATCGAAGGAAGCGCTTTCCATGCGTTTGGCGACGGCCAGCAGCCGTTCGGCTTCCTTGGTCGGGCGCACGCCGTCGGCGTGGCGGGTGAACAGCTTGAGACCGGTTTCCGCCTCGAACTCCCCGATCTGTCGGCGCAGCGTGTTCACCGAAACTTGCAGTTTTTGCGAGGCGGAACGGAAACTGCCGCCACGCGCCACTTCGAGGAAAGCCCGTGCGTTTTCCCAATTGCGCAATCCGGTGTTTTCGGCGGCACAGCCGCCGCTGTCCGGTTTGGTGCTTCGCGAACGGTGCAAGGCATGGCCCCCTGGTTCGGACCGCCGGAATATAAGTGTTCCGCGCGCGTTGCGTGCACGCCGCTTTGCCGCATACACCTCAGCGGGAAATCTCGCAGCGCTTCGCTGCGCTCTCCTCGCCCGCCTCGAGGCACTCCATGACGGCCAGCGCCTCTTCCGCCGAAACCGGCAACGGCGCCGTACCGCACAGCGTGTCCCTGATTCCACGGTAATAGGCGCGGTAATCGCCGCACAAACTTTCCACAGCTTTTTCTGCACCGCCGGGCAGCACCAGGTGTCCCGGCCGCGGATCGCGGCCGAAAGCGGCATCCTGCGGCTTGCCGCCGGAAGCGAGGAAAGCCTCCTGCGTATCCAGTCCGTATTTGAGGAAACCGGCGCGCGTGCCGTGCAGGCGGAAGCGCAGAGCGTCGGCCGCTGCCAGCGCATTGCCCGTCAGCACGACGCGCAGCTTTTCGTAACGCAGCAGCACGCGGAAATAATCGGTGGCGGCCGCGCCCTCGCGCCGCGCGGCGAGATCGGCGGCAATCCCGAGCGGCGCGCCGAACAGCTGCAACACCTGATCCAAAAGATGCGAACCCAGATCGTACCAAGTGCCGCTCGCCGTTCCCGCACGCTCGCGCCAGCCGCCTTTCAGTCGCGGCCGGAAGCGGTCGAAATGGGATTCGAAATACACCACCTCGCCCAGCGCGCCTTCGCCGATCAGCCGCTTCAAGGTGAGGAAATCCCCGTCCCAGCGCCGGTTGTGGAACACCGAGAGGATGCGCCCGCGCGAAGCTGCGATCAGCCTGCGCGCCTCGGCGGCGGTGCGCGCGAAAGGCTTGTCGATGACGACGTGCTTGCCTGCGGCAAGCGCGCGTTTTGCCAGTTCGAAATGGGAATCGTTGGGCGTCGCCACCACCACCAGATCGATGGCGGGATCGGCGAAGACCTCCTCCGCGGTGCGAACCGCGACGGCGGGCCAAGCCTTGGCGATTCCCTCGCGGCGGCTGGAAACGACGGCGGCCAGCCGCAGCCCTTCCACCGCCGCGATCATCGGCGCGTGGAAAACACGGCCCGCCAGGCCGTAGCCGATCAGGGCGACGTTCGCGATCATCTCACAAAGCCACTTCGCGCCGTTCCGCGACGCTTTTTTCGCCCGCTTCCAGGATGTCCATCACGGCGATGCCTTCGTCCACCGGCACGGGATTGGGCGCCTCGCCCAGGATGGCGTCGCGCACCGCCGCATAGAAGGCGCGCTCGTCGGCCCGTCCGGCGGGTGCCGGCTTCTCGGCCCCGTCGCCGAACACCAGCGTACCCGGCTTGGGATCGACTCCGTTGCGCAGGTCGATGCCGTACTTGATCAGGCTGGCCTTGCTGCCGTGCACGACGAAGCGCAGCTCTTCGGCCGCCGCCAGGAAACAGCTCGTCAGCACCACCCGCAGTTTCGGGTAGCGCAACAGGACGTGGAAAAAATCGGTGGCGCCGCCGCCTTCGCGCTGGATCGCCATATCGGCAAAGAGCGCCTCGGGCTTGCCGAACAGCTGCAGCACCTGGTCGATGAGATGCGGCGCCAGATCCCACCAGGTGCCGCTGCCCGGCCCCGGCTTCTCGCGCCAGGCATCGGGCACCAGCGGCGCATAACGGTCGAAATGGGATTCGAAATACGTGATCTCGCCCAGCACGCCGCTCCCGATCATCTGCTTCAGCGCCAGGTAATCGGCGTAATAGCGGAAATTGTGGAACACGGTGAGCATGCGCCCCGCCGCCTCGGCGCGGCGCTTGAGTTCGCGCGCTTCCTCGCCGGTGACGGTGAAGGGCTTGTCCACCACCACATGCTTGCCGGCGGCGAGGGCACGGGCCGCCAGCGGAAAATGCGCCGTGTTGGGCGTCGAGATGGCGACAAGATCGATGGTGGGGTCGGCGAACACCGCCTCGGGCGAAGCGTGAACCGCCACGCCGGGATGATCGCGCGCGATCTCCGCCTTGCGTCCGGAAACGACGGCCGCAAGGCGCAAGCCTTCGGTACGCGCAATGGGATGGGCATGGAACACGCGTCCGCCCAAGCCGTAGCCGATCACGGCAGCGTTGAGGGGCTGTTTCATGAATAGAACGTCCGCGCGCGTTTGCCGAGCAGGAAGAAGAAATTCGCTGCCAGAAAGACGACGGCGAAGGCGGCCAGGAGGGCGGCATGCGTCAAGGCGCGCTCTGCGTCCGGCAGCTGGGAGACAAAGGCGATGGTCCAGGCGTTCTGAAACAGCAGCATGCCGAGGTAACCGGTGCTCAACAGCAAGAGGAGATTGCGCCCGAGACGGCTGCCGAACCAGGCCATATGGGCCGAGATGCTGATGCCGATCCCGAGCAGGCCCCAGAATGCCACCTGCGCCCTCGGGAAGCCCCAATCCTCGCCCTTGAAACTGGCCGCGATCAGAAGGATGGCGATCAGCACATTGAGGACGGTCAGCACCCAGACCGAAAGCGGTCGCTTGCGTGTTGTAATGACGGCGTCTTTGCTCATGGTTCTCCTCCGCCGGGGCATCATACGCCTTTCCCGCTGCGGGCGAAGCAAGTCAGATGCGCGTAAACGCCGCCAGTCCTGCCGGGTCGGCCACCCGCGCGATGCGGAAGACGCGCGCCAGGGTCGCGTCCGAAAGCGCTTCGGATGGGGTGCCTTCCGCCTCGCGGCGGCCTTGGTGCAGCACCAGGATCTCGTCGCAATGGCGCGCGGCGAGCGACAGATCGTGCAGGGTGACGGCCACGGCGGTGCCGCGCCGCGCTTCTTCGCACAACAGCTCCATCATGCGAAGTTGATGGGAGGGATCGAGAAACGCCGCCGGTTCGTCGGCCATCAGGATCGCCGCACCGGTGGCCAAGGCGCGGGCGAACAGCACCCGCGCCCGTTCGCCGGCCGAGAGTTCGTCCATGCGGCGCGGCCCGAAGACCGATGCGTCGCAGCGCGCCAGCGCTTCGGCGGCAGCCTTGCGATCCTTGGCATCCGCCGCCGTGAAGGCGGTGCGATAGGGCAGCCGTCCCAGCAGCACCACCTCTTCGGCCGCCATGGGCCAGCGTGCTTCGCCGCCTTGCGGCAGATAGGCGGCGGCTTTCGCCAGTGCCTGCCGCGACCAGGACGGCAACGGCTTGTCGAGGATGCGGATGCCGCCGCCCGACAAATCCTGCAAGCCCAGCGCGGCACGCAGCAGCGTGGTCTTGCCGGCGCCGTTGGGACCGATGATGCCGGTCACCGCTCCTGCCTTGAGCCCGGCCGAAACCCCGTCGAGCGCCAGGCGCTTGCCGAAACGTACCGAAACCCCGGTGAATTCCACGGCGTTCATGGCTGCCTCCGCATCCGCAGGATCAGCCAGAGGAAGAAAGGCGCCCCCAGCATGGCGGTGATCACGCCCAGCAGCAATTGCCCGTCGGGTGCGACCAGACGCAAGCCGACATCGGCGGCGGCCACCAGCGCCGCGCCGCCCAGCGCCGAAGGCAAGATCAGCCGCGCCGGGCGGTAGCCGTAGAACGGCCGCAACAGATGCGGCACCACCAGGCCGACGAAACTCACCGCCCCGGCCGCCGCGGTGGCCGCACCCGTCGCCAGCGCCACGCCCAGGATCACCCGCCCGCGCACGCCGGCCACGTCGATGCCCAGGCTGCTTGCCGCATCCTCGCCCAGCGTCAGCGCATCGAGCCCGCGCGCCGCGCTGACCAGCAGCGCCAGTCCGGCGGCCACCAGCGGAAGGGCATAAGCCAGATCGTTCATGGTGCGGTCCTTGAGCGAGCCCATCATCCACATCACCATCTCGCTCATGGCGTAGGGATTGGCGGAGAAGGACAGCGCCAGCGCCGTCAGCGCGGTGGCGAAGCTGGCGATGGCGACGCCGGTCAGGATCAGCGCCACCGCGCCTGCGCCGCTGCGCGACAAGAGATAAAGCACGGCGGCGGCCATCAGAGCACCGGCAATCGCCAAGCCCGGCAAGGCGAAGGGATGCACGGCGGCGAACCCGAAATAGAGCGCGATCACCGCGCCCAGTCCCGCACTCGAGGTCACCCCGGTGACGCCGGGCTCGGCCAGCGGATTGCAGAACAGGCCTTGCAGCGCCGCGCCGCTGCCGCCCAAAGCCGCCCCGATCACCAGCGCCAAGGCGGCACGCGGCAAGCGGATCTGCTGCGCCACGATTCCGGCGGTGCCCTGGCCGTCGAACAGTCCGGCGAAGAGCGCACCGGGCGCGAAATCCGCAGGGCCCAAAAGAAACGACCAAAGGCCGAACACCAGCGCCAGCCCCAGCAGCGCCAGGGTCAGACGCGCGTCGCGTGTCGCGCTTTGCGTCCTGAAGGTCGAAACCGTGGCGTCCATCGCGGCCTTTCCGTCGCCGCTGCCGTGATCACGGCCTCCCGCGGCACACCCCGGCCGGAGGATGGACGACGCACACCGTCAGGTTTCCTGGCTTCGCGGCGCTTTTGGCGGAAACCTTCCCGGGAATGCCCCAGTGGCGTCCGCCTGATGCCGCTGACAGTTGCGGGGGCAGCCGCGGGATTTTCACCCGCGTTCCCTAGAACCGGTGCGCAGGAAGATTAGTAAGCCCGCCCTTTGGCCCGCGCAAGCGCGCGCGCTTCGCGCGCCAGTTTCCCCAGGGTTTGTGCGCTGTCCAGCGACCAGGGGCCGGGACAAAGCAGCGGCGTCAGGTCGGCAAAAGCCATGTGGCTCTTGCCCTCCAGCGCCTTGAGCGCCGGGTGATGCAGCACCGCATAGGCCCGGCCCGAGCCGCTGCGTGCCTCCCCGCCCAGAATCACCAGCTCGGGGGCGGCGGCAATCAGCGCCTCCACCGGCAAGGTGCCCGTGCGGGTGAGCATCTGCGGCGGGGCCGCATCGCGGAGGCCCGCCACTTGCATCACCTCCCGCGTCACGCCTTGTACGGTCGCATAACCGCGCGGCTCATAGACGATGGTGCGCACCGGCGGCCGCGGCGCCAGCGCTTCGGCCGTGGCGATCTTGCGGTCCATTCCGGCCAGCAGCGCCTGTGCCCGCCCTGGCGTGCCGAGCTTGTCGCCCAGCATCAGCGTCACCTTGCGCACATCGGCGAGGCTGTCGGCCCATGGCACGTCCAGGATCGCTATCCCGGCTTTCTTGAGGTTGGCATGCAGGCGCACATTGGTGCCCGCATACATCACGACCAGATCGGGCTTCAGCGCCAGCACGGTTTCCGTCGAAGGACGGATGACCGGCATGTCCCTGGCGGCATCGGCGATGGTGGAGACCACCGGGCGGCGGTCGGTTGCCTCATAGGAAAGCGCCGCGATCCGCGCGCGCGGCAACAGCCGGAAGACGTATTCGTCGGTGCACAGGAAGGTCGAGACCACCCGCTGAGGCGCCGCAAGCGCCTGGGAAGTCATGCTATTTACGAGACATACCAGAACGGTCAGGCAAATGTGAAGGCTATGATGACGGCGCATATTGTTCTTCCGGGCGATCATTCCTACATGCATAAGGGAAATCTGGGGATACCACATGCGCAAGACCTTTGCTGCACTCGCCGTGCTCGCATTCGCGGCCGGCACCGCTTTCGCCGCCCCATCGGCCGGCGACATCCTGCAAGCCAACAAGGCAGCCTCGGGCGGCAGCGCCTGGGACACCAAGACGGTCATGAGCGCCGATGCCGATCTCTCCGGCCAGGGCCTGACCGGTACGGCACATACGCTGAACGACCTCAAGGACGGGCGTTCGGTCCTCGAATACAAGATGGGACCGGCCTCGGGCGCCAACGGCTACGACGGCAAGACGCCCTGGCAAAAGGACATGTCCGGTACCGTCACCGCACAGACGGGCGGCGATGCCGTCGTGCTGGCGGTCAACGACGCCTATCGCACCGCCAACAAATGGTGGCAGCCCGGTTTCGGCGGCGCCACGGTCACAAGCCAGGGCGAGAAGAGCGACGCCTCCGGCCGCTACGACGTCCTCACCGTCACGCCCAAGGGCGGCAAGGCCTTCGAAGCCTGGTTCGACGCCAAGACGCATCTGCTGTCGAAGATCGTCGAAGTGCAGGGGTCGCAGACCGTGACCACGACGATGTCCGATTACCGTCCCGAAGGCGACGTGGATGTTCCGCACAAGCTCGTCGTCGATGCGGGCATGGGCGAGAAATACCTGCAGACCATCACGCTCACCAAGGTGCAGTTCCTGGACCCGCAACCCGCTTCCGCCTTTGAAGCACCCAAGGTGACGGTCAGCGATTTCTCCATCGCGGGCGGCGCGGCCGAGACCACCGTGCCCATCATGCTGATCAACAACCACATCTACGGCGAAGCCATGGTCAACGGCAAAGGCCCGTTCACCTTCATCTTCGACACCGGCGGGCACAACATCCTGACCCCGCCCATCGCCAAGGAACTCGGCCTCAAGGTGCAAGGCAACCTGCCCACCGGCGGCGCCGGCGAAGGCGTGATGGAAGGCGGTTTCGTCCAGGGCATCGACTTCGAAGTCGGCAAGGCCCAGGTCAAGAACCAGATTTCCATCGTCTTTCCGCTCGACACGCTGTTCGTTGCCGAAGGCTTCCCGATGCCCGGCATGGTGGGCTACGAAACCTTCCGCCGCTTCGTCACCCGCATCGATTACGGCGCCCACACCTTGACGCTGATCGATCCCAGGAAATTCGATCCCAAGGACGCGGGCACGCCGGTGAAGTTCACCTTCAACGGCAGCATCCCGGAAGTGATGGGCACCGTCGAAGGCATTCCGGCCAAGTTCGACATCGACACCGGATCGCGTTCCGAATTGACGATCACCAAACCGTTCGCGGAGAAGAACAACCTGAAGGCCGGCCATCCCAAGGGCGTGGTGGCCGTGGAAGGCTGGGGCGTCGGCGGGCCTTCCACCGGATACGTCACGCGCATCCGCGACATGACCATCGGCGGCGTCAAGATCGGCCCGGTGGTGGGAACGCTGACGGACCAGGACAAGGGCGCCTTCGCCGGCAGCGACTATGCCGCCAATGTCGGCGGCGGCATCCTCAAGCGCTTCGTCGTCACCTTCGACTACGACAACCAGGTGATGTACCTGTTGCCCCTGCCCGGCCGCGTGGCCGACACCGGCACTTACGACCGCGCCGGCATGTGGTTCAACGTGGATGCCAAGGGCTTCAAGGTGATCGACGTGGCCAAGGGCGGCCCGGCGGAAGCGGCCGGTTTGCAGAAGGACGACTACATCACAGCCGTTGACGGCAAGCCCGCCGCGGCGCTGAAGCTCTATGAGGTGCGCAAAGCGATGCGCAACGAAAAGCCCGGTACCGTGGTGACCTTCAAGGTGATGCGCGGCGACCGGACCCTCGATTTCAAGGTCACGCTGCGCGACCAGATCTGACGGCCGGGATTACGTTTCTCACTCGCAACGGCCCGGAGGGAAACCTCCGGGCCGTTGGCGCAAGAGCGCTTCCCGAAAAGTGGAGCCGGTAGCGGCAGCGTACCGGCGGTTTTCGGACAACAAGCGCGACAAAAGTAAAGACTGGCGCAAATCGCTGATTCCTTGAATCGGTAGTTTGCGCCAGGGAAGGATGGTTCGCTTGCGTTTGCGCGGTTAAAATCAGCGCGCCGCATCAGATCCGGGAGCGCCCATGCCGCTCTATCGCGCGCCGCTCGACGACTACCGTTTCCTGCTGCACGAATTCCTGGACGTGGAGAAGCAAAGCGACCTGCCGCAATTCGCCGAACTTTCGGCCGAACTGGTGGACGACATCCTCGCCAACGCGGCGAAATTCTGCGAGGAAGTGTTGCAGCCGCTCAACCGGTCCGGCGACGAGGAAGGCTGCCGCTTCGACAACGGCAGCGTGCGCACGCCTGCGGGTTTCAAAGAAGCCTATGGCGCCTTCTGCGCAGCGGGCTGGGGCGGGCTCAGCGCACCGACCGAATTCGGCGGCGCCGACCTGCCGCTGATCCTCGCTATGGCGGCGACGGAGATGGCAACCTCGGCCAACCAGTCCTTCGCCATGTATCCGGGCCTGACCAGCGCCGCGTATGCGGCACTGATCGCCACCGGCGCGCCCTGGATGAAACAGCACATCGTGCCCAAGCTGGTGTCCGGCGAATGGGCGGGCACCATGTGCCTGACCGAGCCCGGCTGCGGCACCGATCTGCGCCTGATGAAGACCCGCGCGGTGGAACAGCCCGACGGCAGCTACCGCATGAACGGCACCAAGATCTTCATTTCGGGCGGCGACCAGGACCTGACCGGCAACATCATCCACATGGTGATCGCCAAGATTCCGGACGCGGACGGCAGGATCGGCAACGCGCTGGCCGATGTGAACTTCTTCATGGTGCCGAAATTCCTGGTGGGCGAAGACGGCAGCCTGGGGGAGCGCAACGGCGTGGTCACCGGCGGCATCGAAAAGAAGATGGGCATCAAGGCGCAGGCCACCTGCACCATCGCCTTCGACGAAGCGGCGGCGTGGCGGCTGGGCCCCAAGCCGGTGCCCGGCGAGAAACGCGCCAGCGCCGGCATGGCGGGCATGTTCGGGATGATGAACACCGCCCGCCTCGGCGTCGGGATGCAAGGCATCGCCATCGGCGAAGTGGCATACCAGAATGCGCGCGCCTATGTGCACGAACGGCGCGCCGGTTACGCCCTCACCGGTCCCAAGCAGCCGGACGAAGAAGCCGATCGGTTGATCGAACAGCCCGACATCAAGCGCATGTTGCTGCATGGCCGCTCTTTCGTGGAAGGGGCGCGGGCGCTGGCGATGTGGAGCACGCTGAACATGGCGGTGGCGAAGTCTGGGCGTCCGGAAGCGGAGCAAGCCGGCCTGCTCGCCGATCTGATGACGCCGGTGATCAAGGCCTTTTTCACCGAAATGGGTTTCGAGACGGCCAATCTCGCCCTGCAATGCTACGGCGGCCATGGCTATATCCGCGACAACGGCGTGGAGCAGTTCGTGCGCGACGGGCGCATCAACCTGATCTACGAAGGCGCCAACGGCGTGCAGGCGATGGACCTGGTCGGCCGCAAGCTGGGACGCAAGGGCGGCGCCGCGCCGATGGCGCTGTTCGCCGTGCTCGGCGGCTGGCTGGAACAGAACGAAAGCGAGACGATCGCCAAACCGGTGCAGCGCGGGTTCGATTGCCTGCAACAGGCGACGCTGTGGCTGGCCCGGCACGGCATCGCCAATCCCAACGACGCGGGTGCGGCGGCCTCAGATTACCTGCGGCTGATGGGCATCGTCATGGTGGGCTGGATGTGGGCGCGCATGGCCAAGCTGGCCGGGGAAAAACTCGCCGACGATCCGCCGAACGCACAATTCTACAAAGACAAGCTGACCGCCGCCAAATACTGGATGGAGCGCATGATCCCCGAATGCCCGATGCTGCTGGAGCGCATTTCCGCCGGCAGTGCGACCGTCATGGGACAGATGTAACCACTGTCCAGCGGCAAAATCTTTTTCGGCCCGGCCTGAACCGGTTTATGATTGCACCCATGTGATTAGGTACCCAACGAAAGACGTTTGCCATGTCCACAGTTGCAAAATCCGGCATCTTCAAGATCGGCGGCGAGATCGCCGTGCACCGTCTCGGCTACGGCGCCATGCGCGTCACCGGCGCCGGCATCTGGGGCGATCCGCCCGATGCGGCCGAAGCGCGGCGCACCTTGAAACGCCTGCCCGCACTCGGCATCGATTTCATCGACACCGCGGATTCCTACGGTCCGGCCGTCTCCGAAGAATTGCTGCGCGAAACCCTGCATCCTTACAAAGGTCTATTCATCGCCACCAAGGGCGGGCTGACGCGGCCCGGTCCCAATCGCTGGATTCCCTGCGGCCGTCCCGATTACCTGATCCAGCAGGCCCATCTCAGCCGCCGCCGCCTTGGCGTGGAGCGCATCGATCTCTGGCAGCTGCACCGCATCGATCCCACCGTGCCGCGCGACGAACAGTTCGATGCCATCAAGACGCTGCTCGGCGACGGCGTGATCCGTTTCGCCGGCCTCAGCGAAGTCTCGGTGGAAGAGATCGAAGCCGCCCGCAAGGTGTTTCCGGTCGCCACGGTGCAGAACCGCTACAACCTGATCGATCGCGGCTACGAAGCGGTGCTGGACTATTGCGCCCAGCACGGCATCGGTTTCATTCCCTGGTTCCCGCTGGCCGCAGGCGATCTGGCCAAGCCCGGCTCGCTGCTCGACGCCGTCGCCAAAAAACACAAGGCGGCACCCGGCCAGATCGCGCTGGCCTGGGTGCTGAAACGCAGCCCCGTGCTGCTGCCCATCCCAGGCACCGCCAAGCTCAAGCACCTGGAAGAGAACGTTGCGGCGGCGGAGATCGTGCTTTCGGACGAGGATTTCGCGGCGCTCGACCAGGCCGGACGCAGCCCGTGAAAACCCTGGCCCTTTCCAAGGTCTATCAACTGCTGGAACCGGGGCCGGTGGTGCTGCTGACCACGGCCGCGAAAGGCCGGGCCAATGTGATGACCATGTCCTGGCACATGATGGTGGAGTTCACCCCGCCGCGGATCGCCTGCGTCGTCTCCAACCGCAATTTCAGCTATGCGGCGCTCACCACCACCAAAGAATGCGTCATCGCCGTGCCGGCGCGCAAGCTGGCGGCCAAGGTGGTGAAGGTGGGCAACGCCAGCGGGCGGCGCCTCGACAAGTTCAAGGCTTTCGGACTGACGCCCCTGCCCGCCGCGTGCGTGGCCCCGCCGCTGGTCGCCGAATGCTTCGCCAATCTCGAATGCAAGGTGATCGACACGCGCCTGGTCGCGGACTACGGCCTCTTCATCCTGGAAGCGGTGAAGGCTTGGCACGACCCGGCGCAGAAAAATCCGAAGACCCTCCATCACCGCGGCTACGGTACTTTCGCGGCGGATGGAGAGGTCTTCAAGCTCAAATCGGGCAAAAAGTAGCGGTACTTATTTCTCCGTCGCCCCCATGAAGTCGCGCTTGCCGATCTCCACGCCGCAATGGCGCAGGATGCCGTAGGCGGTGCTGAGGTGGAAGAAGAAGTTCGGCAGCGCAAACATCGTCAGGTATTCGGCGCCCTTGAAGGGATAGTCCTTGCCCGCGATCTTGAGCACGATGTCCTTGTCGTCGGAGCCGTCGATCTGCCCGGGCTTGAAGCCGCCGACGAAATCCAGCGTCTTGGCGATGCGCGCCTGCAGCTCGTCGAAGCCGGCTTCGGTGTCGGGGAAACTGGGCACTTCACTGCCGGAAAGCCGCGCCGTCGCGCCCTTGGCGTGATCGGTGGCGATCTGGATCTGGCGTGCCAGCGCAAACATGTCGGGATAGAGCCGGCCGCCCACCAGCACGGCGGGGTCGATCTTCTTCGCCTCGCAATGCTGGGCTGCCTTCTTCAGGATGGCCGCCATGGCGGTCAGATATTGCGTGAAGACGGGCACGGAAGCGCTGTACATCGAAATCGCCATGTTCGGATTCTCCTTAGGGTGGTGGCCGGGCAGGCGGACCTTAGCAGGACCGCCGCCGCGAACAAGCGTTACAAGACGCATTCGCGCGGAGATTCATGTCGGATTTGTCACGTAAAAGCCGCTAAAATCATACTCTATAAATCCGCGAGTCGCCGGAGGAACCGTCATGAAACTACGTTGGCTGCTCTTTGCCCTGATCGCCTTCTGCGCAGTTTCGGCGAGTGCGGCACCGGTTCTGATGATCTCGATCGACGGCCTCAGGCCGAGCGACGTGCTTGACGCCAAGAAGCGCGGCCTGAAGCTGCCCAATCTCGAGAACTTCGTGAAGAAAGGCGCCTATGCCACGGGCGTGCGCGCCGCCTTGCCGACGCTGACCTATCCCAACCACACCACGCTGATCACCGGCGTCTGGCCGGCGCAGCACGGCATCTCCGCCAATGCGGTGTTCGATCCCTATGGCAAGAACCAGGACGGCTGGTATTGGTATTCCAGCGACATCAAGGTGCCGACGCTGTGGGACGCCGTGCAC
>Ga0187810_10000044_pt1 | contig 57024 bp, 61 predicted proteins | sample NC_wetland_sal_i_9_FD_132963 | JGI IMG/M metagenome (GOLD analysis project Ga0187810, IMG submission 132963) | Wetland sediment microbial communities from Neuse River Estuary, North Carolina, USA - ASW_5 | ecosystem: Environmental > Aquatic > Freshwater > Wetlands > Sediment | place: USA: North...
CCAGATCACTCTATGACGATACTCCAACCATCTTGAGCTTAATCGGGCAAGGTTGGCTCCATACTCAAGCAAACGCTTCGTAAACCACCATTATACCCATTGTCATTGAGAAATGGTATTATTGCCACATATAAATTTTAATCAAGCATTTTTCGTTTGTAAACTTATTTTTTCAGATTGGCCTTAGGTCACCCACCAAAGCGCCACGCCCCACACTAATATCGCCACAATCGAATACCCCATGACCTTCGAACCGGTTGACCCTTCCCGAAACGTCATCGTATTCCCTGACATCACCCCATCCCTCGGCGCTAATGCGGCTGATGCGGCAAACAGGAACCCTACCGTCATCACCAGCAAGGCCAGTATCAATCGTTGAAACGCGCCCGCTCGTGTTCCGGGTAGAAGGCACGAGTTTTCCGGATGATCCGGTGAGTAATAGACTGTCACGGTTGATCCGGATGAATAGGTTTTCGACATTTCCAGAGTCTTTGACCGCTGCCAGAAAAGGTGCGGATAGATGACGTGCCCTGTATAGGTCGTACCGTTGACATCGAAAGTGTAGGCAAATTCCGAATCTTTCCAGTTCACAAAAATCGCACTGTCTTCCGGTGGGTAGGAAGTGCGAACCTGTCCCGACACTGTTGGCCAACTTCCGCTCGTGCACGCCGTCGCAAGATCTGTCACACCAAAAGTCAGCAGATAAATGCCGCCGACAAAAATCCCAAGACCAACGATTAAAAACGGCAACATGGATAAGAAGCCCTTTTTGTCCAGTGGTGGCTGAGTGTTGTCCGATGGTTCCCTCTCGTCAGCGATCTTTTGCGCAACCGAAGTGCGACCCTCCACCGGGATTTCGTACTTTTCAAGAAATGAAGGGCCGCGAAACGCCGCCTGCACTGTCAGCCGCCAGAGAATCTGATTGAAAGGATCGTCTGAATTCGTTTCTTCCTGATCCGGCGGCACCGACATTGAGACCGGGAGCACTCCACCGAGTAGGAGTGAAACGGTCTTTTCCTCTTCCCAAAGTATCTTCTCAATCCAGCGATCATTCTTGCCGCCTCGCTGGAGTTCGCGCCGGATGCACTGCAACTTCATTTTGAAACTCGGCGCTGTCGTGAGTCCCGCGCCAAGGGTGATCTGACCTTCAACGGTTCCACCCAATGGCACCGGCACTTGTGTCAGGTCCAGCACGGGATCGCCAAACCGTTTCAGTCGAATGGTCTCCCATACGATGCGCCCAAGTATGAACACCGAGACAAGCCCGATGACACCTGCGATGGGATTCGGAACACCCGGCGCCATAAAAAATGGCATGTGGCCCCATCCGAAGAAAAACCCGCTCATGATAAGTGGCACGCCCAGCCCCAGCCAGGCGTTGGTCAGCGATTTTTTTTCCGAGCCCCGGATTTGCTTCGATAGGGGCGCATCGCCCGACCAGTCACCGTCTTGTTTCATGCCGCGACAATGCCAAAAATAGTGACAGCAAAGCAAGGAAACGTTGCAGTCTCTGCGATCAGTTTTTAGGCAGAGCTACAAAAGTTCGTCCTCAAGGATTTCAGAGCAGATGCTTGGCCTTAAAAAATCAGTGAATCCGGCATGTTCAAGGGGAGGAGAGCGTGTGTTTGGCTTTAAAAATCGGTCCGCCATCTTTGAACAGGTAGAAATTTTTGTTCACTTCCGGCTCGTCAGATGCCACCCGGAAAAGTGGCAGGATGGGTTCGCCCTGACTTCGTCCCTGGGTTCCCTTTTCGTACGGATGGTCTTTTTCCTGAATTTGGAGATCGTAAGCGGAGACGGCACCACCTGTTTCGGAAATCAGGATGTCGATGGATCTGTATTCATTGGCCGGCCAGGTGATCCACTCGCCATAGGCCGGGTGATAGGGGCTTGCACAATAGTCAGTCGGAGGATTCCATGAGAAAAACGTTCTTGTATAGGTCCTGATGTCAGGAGAGTGAGCGCAGCAGGTTGTGGTGAAAGAGCCATCCAGCACTACTTTGTGATTGATGGTAACGATCAGCCAGTCATCTCCATATCCGACGAAACGGAAGGTGAGATCATGCGGGGGAGCTATGTAACCATGGTAGTAAACCATGAAGTTGACCGGCTGGATCGTCTTCTCCACTCCGAAGGCTTTTGGACCTTCATCCGCGCTGAAGGTGGGCATGTAAAGATGGGTGGAGTAGAGGACGGTCTTGGGAGAAAAATACTTTTCGAGTTCCCCATGAGAAAATCCCGAGCGTATGATGGCTTGTATATCCTTGCCAACATCGAACTTTTGCGGTCTGCCATCGTGATCCTGCTTGAAATCGTAAATTTTTCCGACCAAGGAACTATCGATTTTCTCCGTATTTCCAAAAAGAGTGGCCTTCCCCAAGCCTCGTCCAAGACTGAGACCACTCCCGGAATCATTCCCGGAACTTCCCCCCTGCCCTCCTTGTTTGAAAACATCGGATGTGATGGTCGCCGAGGCACCCGGAGAGGCGTCCATGCGGGGTCCCATGGAGGAAGGCGTGTCCAGAACGAGGGCATCGGCCTTGGCGGTATCCGGCGTGGGAGCCGCATTCTGAGGTTGATCGGAGATGGGTGAACTGCCGGGATCAAGGGATTGATCCATGGGCGCAGCTTCTTCCATCTTGGGAGGCTGGGGGATATCCACCGGTGTGGTGGGTACGCTTGTCACCGGCAGGAGCTTTTGCACCGCTCCGGGAACAATGACGATGCTGCCGATGATGAGCAGGACGAGGGCATGGATGAAAAGCGAGACGGCAAAGCTGCTCCGGATCATCTTTTTTTCTGTTTTATCCTCTACATTCTTCGGTGAAGTCATAAGTGCCTCGCAACAGCTTTTGTAAAACCCCGGGTCTTTTTTTCCAGCCAGCCCACATGAAATTTACGATCGTTGAATTATGATTTATCTTTATCCATTGCCTACAACGGATGGCGAAAAAGCATAAACTCCAACGTAAACCTTATTTTGAACTTGTAACAAAATATTGCAAGTTTTTTTGCCAACCTGAGAGGCTCTGAAATAGTGATGATTGAGCCTCCCTTCATTGCAGTTTCAGACGTTCTTCCAGCAGGGGGATGGTGACGGCGGAGAGGTTTTCGACGACGAGGTCGGCATCGGAAAGGGTTTCGCGGGGATGGGTGGTGCTGAGGGCGACAACGTGAAGTCCGCCACGGCGCGCCGCTTCGATTCCAACATGGGCGTCTTCAAAAACGACTCCGCGGGAGGGTTCAACTCCGGCGCGTGCTGCGGCTTTCAGAAAGACTTCGGGGTCGGGCTTTCCGGTGGAGACATCCTCGGCGGTGATCATGTCGTCGAAGGCGGAGGAGAGTCCCATTTGCCCGAGGGCGGTTTCGATGTTCAGGCGGTGGGTGGATGAGCCGATGATGCGGGGGATGCCGGCGGACTGGAGTTCATTCAGGAAGGTCACGGCGCCAGGAAGGGGCTCGATGCCCCACTCGACGACAATTTCCCGATAGAGGGCTTCTTTCCTCAGAGAGATGCGGCGGATTTCCTCCTCGTTGTCGGTCCAGTGGAGGAGGTTGGGGATGATCCACTCGTTTTTTCGGCCAAAGCTTTTTTCAAAATGTCCCGTCGGGAGGCTGGCCTTTTCCTCCTTTGCCAGTCGTTCCCAGCTTTCCTCGTGATGACGCGCGGAGTTGATGATGACGCCGTCCCAGTCAAAGAGTGCCGCCCAGATCTTTTTCACGCCGTGTGGGGTAGCATGCGGAGGGTGGAAGGACGAGAGAAATCAGCCGACTTTTTCCGCAACGAGGATGAGGAAGGGCCACCACCAGACGGTTTTGCCATCTTCTTCGCCGAGTTTGAGGAGGTCGATGACTTCGCGGGGGGCGGTGTGGATGGCTTTGCGCACTTTTTCCCGATTTTCGGGAGAAGTATCGGCAACGTTGAAGTACCATTCAAGGTCGGGCTGTTTTTTGGGAATGAGGGTGCAGTTGAGGATGGAAAAGCCAGACTCGTGGCAGAGCCAGGACCATTTCCTGGGGGTCACGAAGCGGTTGTGGCTGGGGTCGCGAAGTTTTTCGACACGGTGAAGCCATTCCTCGGCCTCGGGGTGGTCATCTTCAAAAGAGCCGTCGATGAGGATGAACTTTCCGCTTTTTTTCAGCACGCGCGCCGACTCCATGACAAATGTGGCAGGGCAACTGAAGTGATGTGCGGCGACTCGGCAGGTGACGAGATCGAAGGTCTCGTTGTCCCAAGGCATCTGCTCAGCGGTGTGGCGGCAGAAGTCGGCCCGCAACTGACGGGAGGCGGCACCCTCCATGCAGCGTTGGAGCATGGAGAGGGAAAGATCGGCCAGGACGACGCGATGTCCGAGAGAAGCGAGGTGAAGCCCGGTATTGCCCGCACCGGCGGCGACATCCAGCACCCGAGCCGAGGTGGGAAGGGGCGCGAATTTCAAGGCCATTTTCAGGTCGTCTACTTCCTGAAGAATGTGGCCGCTGGAGTAGCAGGTGCTCCGGCGGCTGAATTGTTCCTCGGATGCCTGCTGGATGGCGTTCAAATGCGTGTTATCGCTCACGGTTGGATCATGCCCCCGGCTGATTTTTCTGCCAAGCGGCTTTTCCGGCGCACGGCAACAGAATGCTTTGTGCTTGCACTCGTTTCGGGAATGGATTTATGTGTGCCCTTTTGAAACAAATACGCTGACCTTCCCCAAGGCTAAATGTAACCTTTTTTCAACCCACTCAATTCCCCCAAAAAATATGCTTCAAATTATTTCGGGCTTGGCCGAGGGCCAGGTCATTCAAAGAATCACCCCGGTTCACGGCAATATCTTTCTCAACCTCTCCGGCAAGGCCCGGGGCGCAGTGACCGCAACCTTGCGCGGGAAAAATCAGGCTTCGCTGAAAGGCTGGGCCAAAAAGAAACTCGCGTCGAAAACAAAGGAAACGGCGAAGGTGGAACTTCGGGGCGTTCCGGCTGGAGGCCCTTATCAACTGACTTTGGAATGTGGAAACGCCCAGATGCGGATTGAGTCCTTTTACGTAGGGGATGTCTGGATTCTGGCCGGACAAAGCAACATGGAGGGACATGGTCTTGTCAACAGCGCCCCCAAAAAGCACCCGTTGATCCGCGCTTTCTCCATGCGGCGCGAATGGCGTGCGGCGGCTGAACCTCTGCACTTGATTTCCGAGTCCCCGGATGCCTGCCACAATGGGGGCAATCAATGTTCCCCGGAGGAGGGGGGAAAATTTCGCCGCACCAGCTCCATCGGCACCGGGCCCGGGCTTTTCTTTGCATACGAAATGTTGAAGAAAAGCGGCGTCCCGCAGGGGCTTATTTGCACCGCGCATGGTGGCACGAGTATGACGGACTGGACACCGGAACCCATCCGGAATGACCAGGTTTCCATTTACGGTTCCATGCTGGCCTCGGTGCGGGCAACCCATCAACCCGTTGCCGGAGTTCTCTGGTATCAGGGTGAAAGTGATGCCGGTGTCGATGCGGCTCCGCTCTACACCGAGCGCATGAAGCTTTTGGTAAAAAACATCCGGAGGGATCTGCGCCAGCCCGAACTTCCCTGGATCATGGTGCAAATCGCCAATGTCTACGGAACACGCACCCTTGATGCGGAAAAATTCTGGAATCGTATCCAGGATCAACAGCGCCAACTTCCCACTGTGATTAAAAATCTGGGAGTGGTTGCGGCGGTTGATCTGACTTTGGACGACAACATCCACATCTCGGGAGAAGGTCATGCCATTCTCGGTAAACGTCTGGCACGCGAGGCGGATCGTCTGGTCTACAAAAACCGGCGCGAACTGCCACCCCCCAGCCTCAAATCCATTTCCTACATCAAAACCTCTGAGGCCAAAGGGATTTCCACCGGCCCCGTGGCGGAAGTGACCTTCGCCCATGTGGTGCCTCCCTTGCAGGCCGCCGGAGTTCCCAACGGCTTCTCCATTGTGGATGATGAGGGTAAAGATCTTCGTGGTATTTTCAAAACCACCCTTCTCAAGGATGCTGTCCGTCTTCACCTTGGCACCAATATCCTGTCTTCCAAACTCAGCCATGGGCATGGCTGTGTCCCCGTCTGCAACATCACCGATGCCCGGGGGCATGCCTTGCCCGTCTTTGGGCCTCAGACCGTCGGTGAACCCAAAGCCTATCTCCCTTTCATCACCACTTGGAAAACTCATGAGCCGGTGCCGTTGGAGGAAAAACTCGACCAGATCAAGACTCCACCGACCGAACTGCCCAAGGGTGAAATCCGCACCTATGTGGATGAAATCTTCCACCTTGACGGCTTTATCAACGAGCATTCCAACTGGGTAAAACATTACGGGCTGGCCTTCTTTTCATCCAGCATCCAGCTGTCCGAACCGATGCGACTCGAATTTCTGATGGGCTACGACGGTCCCTTCCGTCTCTGGATTGACGGCAAGTCCTTCTTCATCGACATGAACGGGATCAATCCCTGTCTGCCGGATGAAAGCGGAAAATCCATTCTTCTATCCGCTGGAACACATCGCGTGGACGTTGGCATGGATATCAATCGCGGGCAGGCCTGGGGCTTTTTTGTGCGCATGATCCGCCAGGACCTCAAGCGGAAGCAAATCACTTCCGGCGACTATGCCAAGCCGGTCTACTCGGCGTGATGGGATTTCCCCTTCCCACGCCGGGATGATTTTTCGCGGAAACTAGCTGATGTGGAAAACCTTGGTCAGGCGAAGCAGGCTGATGACGGCTTTCACCTCGGGACGAAGTTCCTTCAAGAACACTTGTCCGTCTGAATTTTTCAGAAGCCGAAAAACACCCAGAAACACACCGATGCCGCGACTATCGACGTACATGACATCGGAACAGTCGATCACGACGGTATTAATTTCGGTCTGCCAGATTTTTTTCAAATCCTCGCAAAAAGGGCCTGCAACCGCTGAATTAAACCGGGCCACGGTGATTTTCAGATGAAGTTCGGCGCCTTTCAGACTTGCCTCGAAACAGTGATCCATGAAGAGGCTAATGGGTTTTTAAAAACGTGAACGCAAGAAAGTTAACTTTACCGATTTTTTATAGTAGAGTTGTCCCATGCGCGATGTTGTGACGGGTATGGGGGTGGAGTGTGTCTCTCGCTGTCGGCTCCCCGCCAGGGTTGAATGGGTACGCCCGGCGATGGATCGTATGCTGTCCGATCTCCATTTCCGCGGCATGGCCGACGGGGTTTTGAAGGATGTTGAGCTGGCCACCATGGAGGCCTTGACCAATGCGGTGATTCACGGCTGTCGGGAAAATGGCCAGCTCTTTGTCGATCTTGAATGGTCCTGGGAACAGAATTGCCTGGCGATCCGGGTGTTCGATCCGGGGGATTTTCTTCCGTCGCCAGATAAGGTTCTCGCCCCTCCCACCGAACATCGGGAGGATGGACGTGGCCTTTACCTGATGTCAAAACTCATGGACAAAGTGGAACACCGTCTCGAAGAGACAGGTCATGTTGCAATCATGAGCCGCACGATTTCCCCATCGACCTTCAGCGGGCTGAATATCATCGACCTGGAGCCGACTCTCCGGCGGATGACGGAGGAGTTGAGCGCGAGTTACGAGATTTCCGCCTCCCTGTTCAAACTCGGGGAAAAGCTGACCCTGACGAATGATTTCAAGACTCTGGCACAAACTGCCCTGGAGGAAGTCCGGAGAATCTCCGGTGCGGATGTTGCCTGCATGCGGTTGCTGAACGAGCATGGCCGACTGGAGCTTCTGGCGATCGATCCACCCTCGTCCGACCTTCCCCCGCAGGTTGCCGGCAGAGGAACGGTTGAGTGGAAGGTGATAGCCTTGGGCGAGGAGCAGTGCATCGAGACTTGGAGTTTGGATGAACGGACGGATCCGTTGCACTCATTGACGGGATGTGCCTTTGTCATCCCCATTCGGAACGGGGTCGAGATTTACGGGACTCTAGCCATCGGCAAGATGGCGGCCCGTCCTTTTTTCAGCGCCGGGCAGACGAATATGACTCGCATGGTGGGGGAATTCATCGGTATCAGCCGCGCCCTGGTTCTCGCGCAGGATCGGAAAGAGCAGGACTTGCTCGCCCGGAAGGAGGTGGAACTTGCCGCAGATATCCAGCGTTCTCTGATGCCGTCGGAATTTCCACAGGGATCGTGGTTCAAGCTCTCCGGGGGCTGGCTGCCCGCGCAAAAAGTGGGGGGGGATTATTTCGACGCCATTTCGATCGGGGAGGAAGGGACGCTTATAATCATGGCCGATGTGATGGGCAAGGGGATGAGAGCCTCTCTGATTGCCCTCGTCTTGCGAACCCTGGTGCGGGCAAACCTGCATCTGGCAAAAGAGCCAGGGGATTTTCTCACCACTCTCAATCGTCAGATGTGGGATGATTTGAATCGTCTAAACATGTTCGTCACCGCCCAGTTCGCCTTTCTTCCCGCACGGACACCCCTGCTTCTGATGGCCTCCGCCGGGCACTGTCCGTTGATTGTTCGCGAGATGAACGGGCATATCAGATCGATCCGGAGCGGAGGAGTTCCGCTGGGGGTGATGGCCGATTCGGTATACATAACGGAAACGATCCCACTGAAACGGGACGATACTCTTTTTCTCATCACGGATGGATTGTTTGAACTGACCGTTCCACCCGGCAGGAGGCTCGGTTTTGATGGTTTTTTGAAGTTAGTCGCCATGACCCATACGAGGGGAAAACGATCTGCCGCGGTGGCAGTGTTGCAGACCTTAAACGCAAAACTCGAAGGAATGCAGGCGGAGGATGACAGGACGCTTCTGGCCGTCGAGGTGCTATGAATCTTTCGGGGAAAACAGTGCTGATTGTCGACGATGAGCCTTTCATGCTGGCCCTTCTCACCCATGTGCTGGGCAATCTCGGTGCCACTCTTCTGATGGCCGTGAACGGAAAAGACGCTTTGGCACTTGCGGAGAAAAACACCATCCATGCGGTGATCGTTGATTATTACATGGAGGGGTGGGATGGGGTGGAGACCATCTCCCGGATAAAATTACTATCGCAATATCGGCAATTGCCCGCCATCCTGCTCACGTCGCGTGGGCAAGCGCTGATCCGACAGAAGAGTGAGGCTTCCGGCATAACGGCTTTCTTCACAAAACCCTTCAGCCCTTCGGAGCTGACTGCGACTGTCGGCAAGCTTCTCTCCGCCCCCGCTCAAAATTCGTATGAAGTTACTGGTGGTGGAGGATGATTCTAAAATCGCGTCGTTCGTGACAAAGGGATTGCGGGAGGCGGGCTTCACGGTGGATCTCGCCGTGAACGGAACCGACGCTCTGGAAATGGGGATGCCGGGTTCTTTCGACGCCGCCATTGTCGACCTGATGTTACCCGGCCTCGACGGTCTGTCGCTGATTCAGCGGTGGCGGGATGCGCGCATCCAGACTCCCGTCATCATTCTCAGTGCCAAACGGGCGGTCGATGACCGTGTCCGAGGGCTTCAGGCCGGGGGGGATGACTACATCACCAAGCCTTTTGCTTTTTCCGAACTTTTGGCACGCGTGCAGGCGGTCCTCCGCCGCACCCGACCGGAGGGTGGCCCGCTGATTCTGAAGACGGCGGATCTGGAAATGGATATTCTGCACCGGGAGGTGAAAAGGGGCGATACCGTCATACCCCTTCAGGCGCGCGAGTTTTCCCTGTTGGAACTGATGCTGCGCCAAACCGGACGTATTGTCACCAAGACGGCCATTCTCGAACATGTGTACGACTACAGTTTTGATCCCCAGACAAATGTGGTGGATGTCCTGGTTCATCGCTTGCGGAGCAAGATCGACAAGGACTTCGAGCCAAAACTGATCCAGACCGTTCGAGGCATGGGCTATGTTCTCCGCATTCCTTAAGAAATTCCACCCCGGCATGGGGTTGAAAATCTGCCTCGCCTGGGGATTCATCCTTCTGCTGGCAGGCGGCGCTCTTTTCTGGATTTCTGGGTTATTCTTCCAGTCACGAAACCAGCCGGCGGTTCTTTTTTTTGCAAAGGCACTTCAGGAAATCCATGCAGGTTATCGGGAAAAAGGGCTCGAAGGGGTTCGGGAAAGATTTGATTATCTCGCCTCTTTTCAGACATTCCCGGTCTTTCTTCATATTGAGGGGCCACATCAACAGTTGATTATTGTGGAACCGGCGGAGCTGAACGGAGTGAATCTGATCGATACGCTGCCGAAAATCCTTTCCGGCACATCCGGCACAAAAATCCGGGGGGAAAAAGGTTATCCGTGGATGACCTATAATTTAACCTCACAGCTGAACCGGGATGTCCCGGAGGATATGGAGGTGGAGATAGGCATGCTGGCCTCTCAGAGGTATCTGAGCTTCGGCAATCTGCTCGCCGCAGCGGGAATTTTCATCTTTCTCATGGGCAGCCTGTGGGTCTACCTGGCCATGCGTCCCCTGCGGGAATTGCAGACATGCGCTGAAAAAGCCCTGCTCTCTCCGCAAAAAATCGAACGCATCACACTCAAATCCCATTCACCGGAAATGCTCCGGCTGGCCGGGCTTTACAACCGCCTTCTGGAACGTCACGAACATCTCATCAACGAAATGAGACATGCGCTCGACAATGTGGCCCATGATTTGAGAACTCCGATGACCCGCCTCCGCTCTTCTGCTGAACAAGCTCTGCTCAGTCCCGCAGATCAAACCGCCTGTCGCGAGGCGCTTGAGGATTGCATGGAGGAATCTGAAAAAGTCCTCACCCTGCTCAATGCGTTGATGGATTTGTCCGAGGCGGAAACGGGGACTCTCAAACTGAATCGGGAGAAAATCTCCCTCCGGGCTGTGGTGGAGCGGGTGGTTGATCTTTTCGAAATCCTTGCCGAAGAAAAACAGGTGAGCCTTACCGTCGATGCGGTGGACGATATTTCCGTCGATGCGGATCGGATTCGTCTTGAACAGGCGGTGGCCAATCTGGTGGACAATGCCCTGAAGTACATTGGTCGGGGGAAAAAAGTGGTCATCCGCGTCAAGGCCGCTGGTGAAACTGCCGAAGTGGAGGTGCAGGACGACGGCATCGGCATTCCCGATCCGGAATTGCCGAAAATCTGGACCCGCCTCTACCGTGGAAACCAAAGTCGCTCCCAGCGCGGCCTCGGCCTCGGCCTGAGCTTTGTCAAAGCCATCATTGAAGGCCACGGCGGAAAAGTCTCCGTCACCAGCGCACCGGATCAAGGTGCCACATTCCGCATTCAATTGCCGCGCGTTGCTGAGTCTTCCTGATATATAAATTTACCTATTCAAACCATGAACAGTGAAATGTGTATTTGATTCCCGCTACCGCACCGTTTTTCATGCCTTCTCTTTTTATCATTGTGGGAGCGAGCCTTTGGCTTCTGGTTGTTTTTTTCTGGGGGGTGGCGATTTTGAAATTTCTCCTCCGCGCTGTTCTCTTCGTCCTTTTTGGATGGATCGGTTTCACCTGCACGGGAATCTCATTTTACCTGTGGTCAGAAGTGGGTGCGCGGGAGCTTCCTCCGTATTTCATCGCCCTGCCCATTTTAGGACTGGTCTCTTTGCTGGTCGCCTGGCGGGCGGCGAGGAGTCTCCTGCTCCGGCTGACCCTGATCCCCCCCTCCGCCCTATGCTGCTGGCTCCTGTATCTGGCTTTAACCCACCTGCCGGGCTCGTGAATCCTCGACGTCAAACGCGGAGACGACGGCAGGCTTGCTGAGCAGACACGCCTGGAAGGCCGCATAACCTATGACGATGCACGACCAGAGGAGGGATGCCGTCACTAGCAAAACCATCCCAAAATCCCCCCAATCGAAACGATAGAAACTCAGAACAATAACCACCCAGAGGATGGAAAGAAGCTGCACCTTAATTTCAATGACGGAATAGATCACGGCTAGAAATCTTCCCCACCATTTCCAGCGCAGCCAGAGTCCCGCTCCCATGATGAGGTAGATAGGGGAAACGGCCATTCCGTAAAAAAGGCGCACCCACGGGTAGACGCCTGTCGCTCCCATCGACTCTTGAAATAAAACGAACACGATGAAAAGTACCAAGAATCCAACAAAGCCGATGATGCCCAGGCAAAAATCAATTCCGCCAAAAACCAGCGCCGTACGAAGGTTGTCAACCTCGGGTAAGGGGGCGGCCCGGTGATGGCGGGAAAGAAACATTTCCCGGTAGGAACGCTTACTCGTCATTCCAAGGGGGGTGATGAGGGAGTCGTCCTGAAGGACTCCCTCGGTCCAGAGTCGCCGGATTTCGACTTCCTCGACCGGTCCGCATAATTTGTGATCTGCTGACTCGTAGTAGTATTGCATCGAAACCCTCCGACCCTGCATGCTGAAGTGAGCTGCCGGAGTGTCAAGCCTAGCTGGGGAGTCCGGATTGAGGACCAAAGGGAATATTTTGCTGGATCGAAAAGTTGAATCAGATTATCATGAAAAAACAACATGGCAATTAAAGCAAGTGTAATTGCCATGTTGTTTTAGTTAAATACAAGGGATGGATAAAAGCAAACCCGCCCCATGAGGGACGGGAAAGCGGGGATTGAAAATCGCTGAGCGGAAGCCGGTTATTTCACCGTAGCGGCCAGACGGGACTTGATCCGGGCAGCTTTGTTGCTGTGGATGGTCTTTTTCTTGGCGGCCTTGTCCACGGAGGATTGGAGCTCGCTCAGAAGCTTGGCAGCTTCATCCTTCTTGCCGTTCTTGACGAGGGCGAGAATCTTCTTTTCAACAGTTTTGTAGCCGCTGATGATGCGCTGATTGTATATACGCTTGCGCAGGCCTGAACGGGCTTGCTTGGCGGCGGAACGGGTATTTGCCATAAGGGATGAACTATTAATGGAATGGATGATCAAGTCAAGTGGGCAGAGTTCTTAAATTCATAATCGGTCTGGCGCTTCTGCCCCTGGTCTGGGCCACGTGCAAGTTTTCCCTGGGCATTTTGCTCCTGGCTATGAACGCCCCGGCCTGGCAATGGGGCAATGTCGCGTGGTTCGGCGCTGGATTTGTCATCTGGCTCGTCTGCTTTCACGTCCTGCCCCGGCCCACCTGGCTCTACGTCTTCGGCCATGAATTAACCCATGTCGTGGCGATCTGGCTCAGCGGAGGGATTATTTTCAGATTCATCGTCACAACCGCCGGGGGGCAGGTTCACACCGACCGCACCTCGATGTTCATCTCCCTGGCGCCTTACATCATCCCGCTTTTCCCCGCCGTGACGGGTCTGGCCTGGGTGGGGATGACCTGGATGTGGCCCGATCTGGTGCACTACCAACATTGGTTTCTTTTCTACTGGGGGCTGGTGTGGAGTTTCCATCTCTCCTTCACCATCGCGGTGTTTGCCACGGAGCAGACGGATTTCAGCAGTCAGGGGTATCTTTTTTCCTATGTGATCATCCTCCTTGGCAACCTTTGGATCATCACGGGCCTCCTCTGGGCCTGGACCGAAGTCTATGGACTCCGGGAAGGATTGAACAACTACCTGACCTATTGCTGGAATGATTACGATGCCTTCATCCAGTTCAGCATCCACGCCATTCGTCACCTTTTCATGCTTTTCAACCGACCTGTAACGTGATGAGGTAGCGGGATGGACTTGACGGATTTGATCCCGCAAGACTCTATTCTTCCCTCCCTCCGGGGAAGGGATAAGGCATCCATCGTGGCCGAGATGGCCGGATTCCTCATCCAGCAGGGCAAGCTCCCCTCCGATCAGCTTCAGGAAGCCATTGCCGGGATCCTTGCCCGCGAGAAGCAGCTCAGCACCTTCATCGGCCTCGGGTTGTGCATTCCCCACGCAGGCATTCCCTCCATGCACGGGCTGGCCGTGGCACTGGCCCGGGTGCCGGAAGGCGTCGACTGGGATTCCCCCGATGGAGCGCCGGGACGGCTCTTCATTCTCCTCATTTATGAGGAGGGAGAGGCAACACTGCACTTGAAGAATCTCGCCGCTCTTGCCAAGTTCTTCTCCCGCCCCGGCGTGATCGAAAAAATCCTCGCAGCACCCGGCGAGGCGGAAATCTACCAACTTTTAAAAAACTAATCTCACATGTCACTGCTTCACCGTCTGGAGCCCATCGTCCTCGAATGGGTTCGCGCCAACTGTCACTCCATCGAAACCGGGCAAAGCTCCGCCCTTATTCAACCGTGCAAAGACCCCCGCCACGGTCATTTTCAATCGAACGCCGCCATGGTTGCAGCCAAGGTGATGAAAAAAAATCCCCGTGAGCTGGCCGCACAACTGGCCGAGCACTGTGCGAAAAGTCCCGTGCTTGAGCCGCCGCAGGTGGCCGGGCCCGGCTTCGTCAATTTCGTCCTGAAGCCGGAAGTCATTGTTGCCGCCACGGAGGAACTTTTCGGGGATGAACGCCTCGGCATTCCCCAGGCCCGCCAGCCAAAGACGGTTGTCGTCGATTTCTCCGGGCCAAACGTGGCAAAGTCGATGCACGTTGGCCACATTCGCAGTACCATCCTTGGCGCAACCATCGCCGAACTTTTCGCTGCCCTCGGCCACAAAGTCATCCGGGATAACCACCTCGGCGACTGGGGCACGCAGTTCGGCATCATACTCCTCGGCTACAAACGGAACGGCCAACCGCAGCTCGATGCCAACGACGCCATTGGACAGATGGAGAAACTTTACAAGGAGACGAACGCTCTCTGCGACACGGACGAAAACCTCCGCGCCCAAGCCCGGGAAGAACTGGTGAAACTCCAATCGGGCGATCCAGACTCCACGGAACTGTGGAAGCTTTTCATCGACTACTCGCGCAAGGATTTTGAGCGGGTCTATGAACGCCTCGATGTGAAGTTCGATCACTGGTTGGGAGAGAGTTTTTATAATCGGTGGCTGAAGGAAGTCGTCGATGAGCTTTTGGAAAAAGGCATCGCGCAAAAAAGCGAGGGGGCCGTCGTTGTCTTCTTCCCGCAAAATGAAAAGATGAAGGACAAACCCTTCCTCATCCAAAAGAGCGATGGGGCTTCCCTCTACGCCACGACCGATCTCGCTACTGTTCGTTATCGCGTTAACGAGTGGAAGGCCGACACCATTGTCTACGTCACCGACGGGAGGCAGCAGCTCCACTTCCAGCAGCTTTTTGCCACATGTCAGCGCTGGGGTTTTGGCAATGTGAAATTCGATCACGCGTGGTTCGGCTCCATCCTCGGACAGGATCGCAAGCCTTTCAAAACGCGCTCCGGTGAGACGGTGAAACTGCGCGATCTCCTTGATGAAGCCGAGTCTCGCGCCGCTGCCATTCTCAAGGAAAAACGGGCCGATCTGGATGATGAGAAGGCAAAACAACTCGCACGCATCATCGGCATCGGTGCGTTGAAGTACGCCGACCAGTTGCAGAACCGGAATCTGGATTACATCTTCGACTGGGACAAACTTCTGGCCTTCGACGGCAACACCGCTCCCTACCTCATCAACGCCTATGTCCGCACCCGATCCATCCTTCGCAAAGCGGAGGATGCCGTCACTCCCGGCCCGATCCTTCTCACCCACGCGCTGGATGACGAGCTTTCGCGCAAGCTGCTCGACTTCGGTGATGTCGTCACGCTCGCAGCGGAAGAACTCCGGCCCCATCACATCTGCGGTTATCTCTACGATCTCGCATCCCTCTTCCACCGCTTCTTCGAGCACTGTCCCGTCCGCCAGGCCGAGACTCCCGAACTGCGCGCCAGCCGTCTCCGCCTCTGCCGCCTCACGGGGGATGTCCTTGCCCGAGGGCTGAATCTCCTCGGCATTCAAACCGTCGAAGAAATGTAGGTCGTCGGTCGGTAAAATAGTACTGGGAAATGAATGAAGCATGCATGAAAGGAGAAGTCACTTCGCCGGTTGGAGAAAGCCGGACTGTGGTCGTGGAGCGTTTGCGCCCGAGGATGAAGAATCCCCGCGCTCTGAAGACATTGAGTGACGACGGCGTGCGTCTTCTCGACGTGGCATTGAAAGCAGTCGAGAAGGCGAACCTTTCCATCCCACCGGAAAAATTCGGCATCATCGTCGGCCTCCAAAAGTTAAGCTGGGCGGAAGAAGAACTCGCCATCGCCCGTCGGGAGGGCGCCGACCATCTGCAGCCCCTCTGGCTTCTCAAACATCTTCCCAACATCCCCGCCGCGCAGATCGCCATCGAAACCGGAGCGCACGGAATCTGTCAGACCATCATGGGAAAAGACTCTGCCGCCGAAGCAAAAGCCCTTGCAGCCCGATGGCTAAAACGCGATGAAGTGGAAAAAGTTCTCCTCGTCCTCATCCACGAAAGCGCCGGGGGAACATCCGCCTCCGCCCGCATCGTTGGGAAGTAAGTCATGGGACATCGACATATGGGGAAAGCTTGGCGGCCAATTCATCGATCAGAGTCGGGTGCATGAATTCAAACTCGTCCGGGATATGGAGGACGATGACTTTTTTTCCGGAAAAGGCTTCGGGAAATTTGCCTCTCACTTTGTTCAGATGGGATTTTTCCATCAGGAAGATCATGTCGGCCCAGCCCAGCAAACCCTCGGTGACTTTCACCCGCGCATCCGGCTGGGTGCCCGCCGAGCGTGCCTCGTAACCGGGAAAGCCCTCGTACATTTTTTCAGCGGTCAGGCTTCGGATTTTATTCCGACTGCAAATGAAGAGCAGTTTTTGGGCGGAGCGCATGCGGTTGATGTGCGTCAGACCTGCATCCTACAAACACTCCCACGGGACGACGGATTTTTGTCCGTGGTGTTCCACTCGCCGGATGGTGATGCGGTAAGCCTTGGAGATGTTTTCCTCCGTGAGAACCTGATCGGGTGCGCCGATGGCAAGGACGGTTCCCCCGTGAAGCATGACGAGGCGGTCGCAGAATCTTGCGGCGAGGGAGAGGTCGTGCATGACGATGACGACGGCCCGGGCGGAATCCAAAACCATTTTCTTCAAAAGTGCCATGAGTTGGAGCTGGTGATAAGGATCAAGTCCGGTGAGTGGTTCGTCGGCCAGGAGGATTTCCGGCTGTCCGGCCAGAGCGCGCGCCGCCAGGACGCGACTTTGTTCGCCGCCCGAAAGAGTGTCAACAGAACGGTGGCGGATCTCCTCCAACTCGCACTCGCGAAGCATGTCATCCATGACTTTTTGATCCTGACCGGAAGGTTTCCGCCACGGCTCGATGAAGGGAAGACGTCCCAGTTCGACGACACGTTCGACGGTGATGGGCCAGTGACATTCGCCCGATTGGGGGAGATAGGCCCGTTTCCGCGCGAGGATTTCAGGAGGAAAATCCTGAAGGGGTTTTCCCATGAGGGAGATCTCTCCCCTTTGCGGCGACAGAAGGCCGACCATGGTGCGCAGGAGGGTCGTCTTGCCCGAGCCGTTTGCCCCGACGATGCCCAAAAACTCCCCCGGTTGGACTTTCAGCGAAACTTCCCGGATAATCGTCTTGCCCTTCAGAGAAACAAAAAGATTCGAGCATTCGAGGAGGGGTGTGGTCACGTGTAGGACCTCCGAAGCTTGAGCAATAGGGCGAGAAAAAAGGGCGTTCCCACGAGGGCCGTCAGCACACCCAGCTTCAATTCCTGTTCCGCCGGAATCAGTCGAACACCGATATCCGCCCACAAAAGGATACAGGCCCCGCCGAGTGCGCTCGGCATCAGGAGTCGCGCCGGGTCCGATTTCACAAAGGGCCGCAGAAGATGGGGAACCACGATGCCGACAAACGCGATGGAGCCAGCCACAGCCGTAGCGGAGCCGACCAGCAGCGTGCAGCCGATGACGATGAGCCAGCGCAGTTTTTTCAAAGAAAAACCGAGTGAGGCCGTGACCTCTTCTCCGAGCGAAAGAGCCAGAAGCCCGCGCCGCGCCATCATGAGGATCACAACTCCGGCGATGAAAAATGGACGGCATAATTGCACCTCCTGCCAGCTCCGATCCGTCAACGATCCCAGCAGCCAGGAGATGATCTGCATACCCGCGTAAGGATTGGGGGAAAGATTCAGCACGAGCGCGGTCAGTGCACCCGCCAGTGAGGAGACCGCCACTCCGGCCAGAATCAATGTGGGGATATTGGTCGTCGGTCCCACCAGTAGAATCACAATCAGCAGGGCGATGAAGGCTCCCGCGAGTCCGCCCATCGGCACCCAGAAATTTTCCCCGCCTGCGCCTCCGCCGAACCAGTCGATGAATTGCCCACAGCCGATGGAGTTCAGAAAACTCGCGAGAAAGCGGGAGGCGCTCTCTGAAAAACCGGTGTAAAACATGCAGACCGCGCCGAGTGCCGCGCCGCTGGAAATCCCCAAAAGCCCGGCGTCCGCCAGCGGATTCCGGGTATATCCCTGAAGGGCGGCCCCACTCATCGCCAGCGAGGCTCCGACCAGAATGGCCAGCACCATTCTTGGCATGCGGAGTTGCCAGACGACCACTCCGAGAGGCGTCTGATCCCCGGAGAGAAGGACTTGCACCAGTTGACCCGGCGTCAGGTTCACCGTGCCGATGCAGACGCTCACCGTGGCGCTCAAAAGCAGGACCGATCCGAGGATGAGGTATAATGTCCAGCTCTTCATTTCGCAGGAAGGGGCAAGGCTGCACCAAAAAGTTTGTCCTGTAAAATCCCAACCGCAAGGGCGCTCAGATTATTTCCGCACAGGGTGTAGGACATCGGGATTTCCACCCGTCGGGGCGGCGGCTTCAGGGCGAGAAAAGCCGGATGATGGACGAAAAGATTCCCCAGTGTCGGATAATCGGAACAATAGGGATGTTCCAGAATGACATCGGGTGGATGGAGCAGGATCGATTCCAGCGAGATGTATCCGGCACTCGAAACCGGAAGGCTGGCGGCGAGATTGATCACCCCGGTCTTTTCCAAAATATCGTTCAGGATCGAATTTTTCGGCTGAGTCTCAGCCCCGACTGTCAGGCTCAGGACGCGGAGTGTCGGCACCGCAGGGCAGCGGCGGGCCGCTACCGTCAGACGACGATCCATCTCGGCAATGAGCGCCTCCGCACGGGCTTCTTCGCCAACTACGGCAGCCAATTCCCGCATGGTTTTCCGCACCTCCCCGAAGTTCGTGGCTAGATCAAGGCAGTAGGTTTTCACTCCGAGCTTCTGGAGCATCTGCGTGGTTGTTGGGGTGCTATATTTCCCGATGATGACGAGGTCGGGCTTCATCTCGATGACCTCCTCGGCGGTGCCCTGGATCAACCGTATCCCCTTCGCGAGATTTGCCACGGGGCAGATTTGAGGATCAGCCGAAAGTTGTGTGAGGGCGGCGATCCGATCTCTGGGCAGGATTTGGAGCAGAATTTCATCCGCCGCGAGATTCAGCGAAACCACCCGCTGGGGTTTTGCCTCCGCCGCACCGACACAAGCAAGGGCGAGAAGGAGATGGAAAATGAATCTCATCCCCTCGCTTTTATCACATTCTCTTTCGGAGGAAACTGTTATCCCCCATGTTTTTCGTCCGTCGAATTATCCTGTGACAAACTCCCCTTCCCGGAAAGCGAGGGGCGTGAGGTTGGTATGCTCACGAAAAACCCGGATGAAATACGAAGGACTGTTGAAGCCGCAAGCCCAGCCAACCTCGGCAATGTTGTATTTCGGATCGCGCAACAACTCCCGGGCCATTGCCACCCTTTCCTGCAAAATCCAGCGGCTCAACGTCATCTTTTTCTCCTCGTGGAAAAGGCGGGAGAGATAATCCGCCGAGCAGCGAACGAAGTCCGCCAGTATGGCAACGGAAAGCTGGGGTTCGGACAGATGGGCGCGCACCAGATTTTCCGTCTCGATGACTTTTGGAGAATTTTCGTGAGAGACGTGCTTTACCGGTTTTTCCAGCTCTTCCAACATCGTCACCAAAAACGCCGACAGCAGCCCTTCCACAAAAATCCGCCGCAGGCCCCGCAGGGAGTCATTTCCGGCGGCTATCTCATCCAGATAGTGAAACGCATCCCGCCCCCGGGTGGTCGCACGATGATCGGAAAAGGAACTGCGGATACGCGCACCTTCGGGAGAGGTTGCATGGTTGACGAAAAATCCATCCTTCTTATGTCCGAAAACCAAAATGGCATAAGGGGTTTTCAAGTTAACCGGCGTCTCGGCGTGTGCAATCCCAGGAGGGATGAGGCAAAGGCAGGGTGCCTTGAGTCGGAAATTTTCACCAGGACACTCAAAATCCGTTGCCCCCCCAAGCTGGAAAAAGATTTCCGACCTCGGGTGAAAATGCGAGCGAGGGAGTCTCCGGTAACGTTCGCGGGAGCGGGGAATTTTCAGCGGCAACTTCCCGGCTTGCAACCGGGCCAGCGTGGAACCCACCACCCTCCGGTACAGAATGCTTCTTGTTTCAAGCGAAGCGATGTCTGACATAAGGTCGGAATTTTTATATAAAGGGCGGAGAATTGCAATCCAATCAGGTTGAATCGGGGAAAGGAATCACCTTAGATAACCTCATCATTCAGTCATTCCATCCACAAAAAATATGAATAAGAATAATGATACATCGATTCAAGTCACCGTTTGGGGAGAATTCCGTCACGAGAAGAAAAACCCCGCTGTCGCAGCCCACTATCCCAAGGGAATGCACGAGACCATCGCCGGATTCCTCCGGAACGATTCCGCTCTGAAAGTCCGCACCGCAACACTCGATGAACCGGAGCATGGTCTGGCGGGAGATATTCTCGACAAGACCGATGTCCTCATCTGGTGGGGCCATCAGGCCCATGGCGAGGTGTCAGACACCATCGTGGAAAAGGCCAAAAAGCGCGTGCTCGAAGGCATGGGGCTCATCGTCCTGCATTCGGGGCATTATTCGAAAATTTTCAAAACCCTGATGGGTTCCACCTGTTCCCTGAAATGGCGCGAAATCGGTGAAAAAGAGCGTCTCTGGAACCTGATGCCCTCCCACCCCATCACGGCGGGCATCGGCGATTATTTTGAAATTCCTCACGAGGAAATGTATGGCGAGCCCTTCGGCATTCCGACGCCTGACGAGCTGATTTTCATCTCCTGGTTTGCTGGTGGAGAAGTCTTTCGTAGCGGTGCCACATGGTATCGCGGAAATGGCCGCGTTTTTTACTTCCGTCCCGGTCACGAGACTTATCCGACCTACCACCAGAAGGAAGTCCAGCAGGTCATCACCAACGCCGTCCACTGGGCAAGAGCCACCGTCCGCATCCCCGATGTCTGCCCGAATACCAAGCCCATCGAAGCCATCACCCCTGCCTGATCCTCCATTCATTCCACGCCTATGAAATCTTCTAAAAAATCCGTTATCCACCTCGCCATCATCGGCACGGGCGGCATGGCAAACTCGCACGTGGAAAACTTTGCAAAGATTCCCGGCTGCACCGTGGTCGCCGCCGCTGATGTCGACAAAGATCGTGTCACAAAATTCTGTGAGAAGCATTCGATTCCCGCCGCATACACGGAGGTGAAGGAACTTTTGAAGCGGGATGACGTGGACGCCGTCTCCATCACCACGCCGGACGCCTTCCACGCCCCCCTTTCGATCCAGTGCCTCCACACAGGCAAACATGTCTTGTGCGAAAAGCCTCTCGCCGTCACCCATCCCGACGCGCTGAAGATGGTTGCCGCCGCCAAAAAGGCCGGGAAAATCAACATGGTAAACTTTTCCTACCGCAATTGGCCCGTCATCCAGGGAGTTGTCCGCGCCATTCAAAAAGGCGTCATTGGAGAAATACGCCATTTGGAAGCCAGTTATCTCCAGGCGTGGCTGACGAGTAAAATCTGGGGCGACTGGAAGACGAATCCCGCCTGGCTCTGGCGTCTTTCCACTTCTCACGGCAGCAAGGGAGTCCTGGGAGATGTGGGCGTTCACATTCTCGACTTTGCCACCTATCCCGCCGGGCCGATTTCGACCGTCTACTGCAAACTCAAAAACTTCCCAAAGGCTCCGCGCAATCGAATGGGCGAATATACCCTCGACGCGAACGACTCCGCTTTGATGACGGTGGAATTCAAAAACGGAGCGGTGGGAGTCATCCACACCACACGTTGCGCCACAGGCCATGCCAACCGTCTTTTCCTGCAGATTTCCGGCACCAAAGGGGCGGTGAGGATCGACTCCGAAGTCTCCACGACAAAATACCAGATCTGTTCGGGAGCAAACGCCGACAAGGGAAAATGGGAGGAAATGGAAACGCCCGCCGTCCCGACGAATTACGAAAAATTCATCACCAGCATCCGGACAGGAAAGCAGGAACAGCCCGACTTTGCCCGTGGTGCCGAAATTCAAAAAATTCTCGACACGTGTTTCGTCTCGGACAAGAAAGCCAAGCCAATCAAGCTGTAAAGCTTTTTGCCGGTTGCGGTTGATTCCTCGAACCGAAAATCCTTCCCAGATTGCGTGCAGACAAGCATTCCTCAACTATGAAATCCTCCCAAAAATCAAATATCCGTCTGGCCATCATCGGCACCGGATTGAAGGCTCATTCCCACGCCGAAAGTTTCGGAAAAATTCCAGGATGCACCGTGGTGGCGGCGGTCGATGTTGACAAGGATCGCGTCACGAAATTTTGTGAAAAGCATTCGATTCCCGCAGCGCATACAGACGTGGAAGAACTTCTGGAAAAGGAGAATCTGGATGCCGTCGCCATTGTCACGCCGGATTCGTCGCACGCCGAACTTTCCATTCAATGCCTGAAGGCGGGCAAGCACGTCCTGTGTGAAAAACCCCTTGCCGTCACCTACCCCGACGCGCTGAAGATGGTCGCTGCGGCCAGAAAAGCCGGGAAGATCAACATGGTGAATTTCTCCTACCGCAACTGGCCCGCCATCCACGGCGTAGCCCAAGCCATCCGCAAAGGCCTCATTGGGGAAATCCGCCATCTGGAAGCGAGCTACCTTCAGGGCTGGCTGAGTGGTGAACGCGATTGGAAAAAATTTGATTCAGCCGCTCTCTGGCGTCTTTCGACGGGGCATGGCAGCAAGGGGGTGCTTGGCGATCTCGGCGTCCACATCCTCGACTTTGCAACCTATCCCGCCGGGCCGATTTCGACCATTTATTGCAAATTCAAAAATTTTCCCAAGGCTCCGCGCAACCGGGTGGGCGAATACATTCTCGATGCGAATGATTCCGCCGCGCTGACGGTGGAATTTAAAAATGGGGCGCTGGGAATCATCCATACCTCCCGCTATGCTGCGGGACACAACAACCGGCTTTTCCTTCAAATTTCAGGAACCGCTGGATCGATGCGAATCGACTCCGATATTTCCACGACAAAGTACTTCCTGTACCGAAGCGGGAAGAGCAATCCGGACAAGTGGGATGAGGTGGAAACACCCACCGTCCCGACGAACTACGAACGATTCATCACCGGCATGCGTACGGGGAAACAGGAGCTGCCCGACTTCGCCCGGGGCGCTGAAATTCAAAAGCTCCTCGACACCTGTTTCGTCTCCGACAAAAAATCGGCACCGGTCAAACTGTAACATTCCTTCGATTCGTATAAAACACCCTCTCCCAAGCCCCGACCTGCTCTTGATTTATTCACTGAGTTCAGCGATGCGCTGGCGAAAATAGATGTAGTCTTCGTAAGACGTTTCCGGAGGTACACCGTGGTCGCACATGGGAAGATAGCCACCGCGCCGTTTCATGGCTGGCAGAATGCGGTTGAGCATCGCGTCGATCGCAGGGCGTCCTTGGGAGAGTACACGCTTGTCCAAACCACCGCGAATGATCAGGTCGGGATAGGCCCGACCGATCTCCACGACATCGCAGTCCGAGGTGACTTCAAACGGACTCATGGAATCCATGCCGACGCCTTTCCGGTAAATCGGAATAACCGAGCGGCAGTCGCCGTCCGAATCAATCTGCACGTACAAGTGGCGTGACGGGTCGAGCTGGCGTTGTCTGAGGTTGTGGATGAGCTGTTGATAATACGGGAGGAGAAACTCCTTCATCATCTCCGGTGAAATGAGAGCGCCGTGATTGTAGCAGATATCTTCCGCAAAGAAAATTTCATCCAGCGTGACATGTTGCTGATGAAAGGCGATGACTGCATCCGCGAGTTCAAACCAGGCGCGCATGCAGTCGTGAATGAGTTCCGGCTGGTCGTAAAATGTGTAGAGCAATTCCGTGGGCCCGATGAGAGAACGCAAATACATGTAACCTCCGATCACCGATTGACAGATGATCTCCCCTTCGGCGGCTGCCCGTTTGGCCGCATCCAGACGGGCACTGAGTTTGGCGTAACGTTCCGGAGTTGTAGGATCGAGCCGCCACTTGACGTTCTCCGTCCAGGTCTTCATGTCCTTGACGGGGTGATCCAGATACTCGGGCATGAAACCCTGTCGCCGACCCTTGAAATAAAGCACGTGGCGTCCGGCAAAATCCTGCTCAACCTCTGTGTCCCCGCGATCTTCGATGACCTGCACCGGGTACAACGGCTCGAATGCAGCTTCACACCATCCCAAGCCCCCGAGCTTGTAATCACCCGAACCCTCAATGAGAAAAACCTCGCGACCAAATTCACCCCATTCATCGGCGTCCGCTGGCATGCCCTGTTGTTTCCAGGCATCAATGGAATAAAAGCCAAACTCACCCCGCAACATGGGGGCGTCGGGCGTGATGTTGTAAGTATCCCGGCGTTTCCGGGCAACCGTGCTCCATTGCTCCCGGGGTGGTAGTCGATGAATTCCGTCAGTGGGCGTGGTCGAACTCCGAATGGTATCCGGGGTGGTGGTCATAACATGGTTCCTGTTGTGATTTTTATTTGCAGTACTGCTGTTGCGGATCAACAAATTTTTCCGATACGATTCTTTTCCGCCCATTCCTCCGTGGCAGGCCCGACCCAGCGGGTATCAATCGGCTCCGAGGCCAACTGGTACCGCGTGTCGGTGGAAAGGCGATAGGAGGATGTCTGGTTGTCCAGACTTGCGTGAATGAGCGTCATCCCGAACGTCAGTAAATCTCCTGCATGGAACTCCGTTGTGAGCCAGCGGCCGCCGAATTTTTCACGGAGTGTGACGGGATTCGTCGACAACCACCCCTGCTTGGGTTTGTAGGGGCCGCGGTTGGAGCAATAAGTCTCCACATCCGTATCGAGATAATTGCCAATACGTTCCTCCTGAAGGTGGGATTTTTCCAGAATAATCAGGCCGCCGAGTTGCAAAGAGGTGTCGCGGTAGGGAATCCATGCCGTCATCACCTGACGGGTGCCGCGTCCCATGTAGGGGAGATCGCAGTGCGGTTTCGTTCCCAGACCGGGACGAATCAGGCGGCACCAGATGTGATCGTAATGCCTCGCGGCGCCCCCCAGCAAACGCTCGTAAAAGGAAAGAAGGTGGCGGGAAAAAACCAGTCCGGGCAGGAGCGTATTGCCCTCAAAGATTTCCCTGCGGGAGAGGCCAACCGGTTCAGGGGATGCAATCACCTCAAAGGATGGATAGTCAGGATGCAGCGCCCCTTTCTTTTCCAAGCGATGAATAAAATCCTCCCCGACAGCCAGCACATCATCGCGATTGAAGAAACCGGGGATGTAAAGGTAGCCGTCCTCGGCCAGCCGATGTTGAAGGATTGCAACATCATGGGCGGCGTTGCTCGAATCACGCAGTTCGCCAAAGCTTTCCGGTCGGGAATCGAGTTCGAGTCCCTGGCAGGCGGGGAGAGTGGTTGTGTTCATGTCATACCTTTAACACCCTCGGCAGGGATTTTGAATGGACATACCGGACTTTGACTTGTGTTTTCTGGTATTTTCTGGAACCTGTTTGGATGAGCAAAAAAGTCGACGTCCGACGACTCGCCATGCAGTTTCGCTCGACGGCAGCTTCGCCTGTTGGCGGCATCACCATCACCGGTTTCGCCATCCGGCAAACGGTGGCACTTGTGCGTCCGCGTGTTTTCGGACAGTACGCGCTGGTTTACATTCTTGCGGGCAGCGGCACCTATTCGGACGCGAATGGTTGGGAGCAACGTCTGGAAGCGGGAGATTGCGTCCTGGTATTTCCTGAACTGCGTCATATTTACGGCCCGACTCCGGGGACGAGCTGGAGCACGACATTCCTCTGTTTTCAAGGAGCCGTTTTCGATCTGTGGCGTGAAAAGGGTCTGCTCAATTCCTCACATCCGGTTTTTCATCTCGAACCGGTGGATGAGTGGAGCCACCGCATCGAGTCGGTCCTTGGTGCAAGCCGCCAGATTGGATTTCTTCCGCCACTTGTGGAAACGTGCCACCTGCTCGAACTGCTGGCCGCCATCCTGACGGGGGAAGGTCGCCCCCAGTTCCATCAGGAGGATCGACAGTGGGTCGACCGAGCCTGCGCACTGATCGAGGCGGAACTCGGGCGGACGCCGGATTGGGAAAAAATAGCGAGCCAGTTTGGCCTTGCCCCGGAAGGCTTTCGCAAACGTTTCGCGAGGCTCGCGGGCCACTCGCCTGCCCGTTACCGGATGGGGCGCTTGATCGACCGCGCCTGTGAACTGATGTGCGAGGGCCGATTCAGGGATTTTGAAATCGCGGAACGATTGGGTTTTTGCGATGAGTTTTATTTTTCCCGGAGGTTCAAGGAGATCACAGGCAAATCACCTGGAACGTTCCGGAAAAACCTCTCTCTGCAAGGTCACGAGTCCAAGCCGCCGGATTTTCGGACGCAAAAATAAAGGCGCATGACATCCCTACTTCTGGAAGGGATTTTTCAGGAATGCGGGAGGCTGAGACAAATCCTGAACAATGTCGACGCCCATCCGCACGAGGTGGTAGCAGGCGGGAGCCGTCATCAGGCAGATGATGAGCGAGACTACCGGGTCGGCCAAGGGCCAGAGTTTTTCACTCACCGCCAGCGCTCCAAGGGCGAGGGCGGGCGGAAGCGGGCCGGGTTCTTTTAAAAATGCCGAACGGGCGAGGCTTTCATACGCCGAGGCGACGGCGACACGCTGTTCATACACTGGTACGATGAAGTTCACCCCGGAACAGGTCAGCAAAAGGAGCGCCGCCAGCCATGAAAACCCCGTGGAGGCACCGCCGAGGAGGAGGTGTTCCAGGCCACCGCTGAGAACTTCCCACGTGCAGAGGAAGAGGAGTCCGCACATCAACATGAGAGAAATGAGGACGACACGGGAGAGAAAGGCTCGACCGGAGGTGGAGGTGGTGCCCATTGCCTGAATGCTCAGAATGGTCAGGACGCTCGATCCGCCGGAAACGAGGGCATGCACTCCGCTGGCAAGACAGGCGAGGCTGTTGTAAGCCCAGCCGATGATGAACAGTCCGGAGGCAACAATGACGTGCGCTCCCAAAATCAGGAGAAGAAGAAGTTGGGTTTTGCCAGCGTCCAGCGGTTTCATGTCCTCAGTTAGCTTAGTTTTCTTTTCTTTCGCTTGCAAGATGGAGGTAGAAAAGACTATTTTTTTTCATCCCCTAGGACAATTTTTGTCTCACCCCTTGTTGCAGAATAGTCGACATGAAACAAGCCCCGGGTCACAAAAAATCACCCCATACTGAAGCATCCTACTCGGCCTTTTTTCGATCTATTTCAGGAAAAACCGCCCCGGTGGTGCTTCTGGAAGGTCGTCGGGACCTGCGCGAAGAGGATCATCGGCACCTGAAAAAAGTGGCCGCTCTGCTGGCGAGAAAATTTCCTCACGTGATCTTCCGCACGGGGAATGCCAGGGGGTCGGACACTCTATTTGCCGAAGGAGTCTGCCAGGTTGATTCACGGCGGTTGGAATACGTGCTCCCCTTTCGTGGAATGGGAGCCGAACGAGCGGCGGCAGATTCGCCCACGCTTTGCCTGGAAGATGTTTCGGATGAGCTGGAGGGGAAGATGCGGCGGATGTGCCAACAGGCAAGCCCCCTCAAACGCTCTCTCTTTCAGCAACCGCACTGGGAAATACAGGAAAGGTACGACCACTTTTCCGCAAAATACCTCCTTCGCGACGCCTTGAAGGTGACGGGCGACCGATTGCAGGGATTCGCCCCCGCCACATGCGCCATTCTCTATGTTGAGCCGGGCGATCCACATGCCGGCGGGACGGGCCACACCCTGCGCCTGTGCCACCTTCGAGGCATCCCCTCATTCACGCAGGACGAATGGTTTGAGTGGCTGAAAGGCCCCATCAGCCCTTGAGGATGGTTTCGATCTCCGCCAACTCGGCTTCGGTGAAGGCCAGATGATCCAGAGCTTTCAAATTACTCTCCAGTTGCAACGGAGAACTCGCCCCAATGAGGGCCGAGGTGATTACCGGGAGTCGCAGAACCCACGCAATGGCCATCTGTGCAAGGGTCTGCCCCCGGCTGACGGCCATCTCATTTAAAAGGCGCACCTTCGGGAGGTTCTTTTCCACCTGATCGCTTTTGAGAAACACGCTGCGGGCCGCCCGAGAGTCGTCGGGGATTCCCTTGAGATAACGGTCGGTCAACTGCCCCTGCGCGAGGGGTGAAAAGACGATGCTCCCGACCCCTTCTTCCTCCAACACAGCGGTGAGACCATCCTCGATCCATCGGTTCAACATGCTGTAGGAGGGCTGGTGAATGACGCACGGTGTCCCCAGCTCGCGGAGAAGTTGGATCGCCCGGCGTGCCTCTTCCGGTTTGTAATTGGATATGCCCACGTAAAGTGCTTTCCCCTGGCGTACCGCATCCGCAAGAGCCATGGTCGTTTCCTCCAGCGGTGTCTCCGGGTCGGGACGGTGTGAGTAAAAAACATCGAAATAATCCAGCCCCGTCCTCTTCAGACTTTGATCCAGACTGGCAAGAATGTATTTCCGTCCACCGCCATTGCCGTAGGGGCCATCCCACATGAGATATCCCGCCTTGCTGGAAATGATCAACTCATCCCGCCAGGCCGAGAGGTCTTCCCTCAGGATGCGGCCAAAATTCTTTTCCGCCGCACCGGGAGGAGGGCCATAATTATTCGCCAGATCAAAGTGGGTGATGCCGGCATCAAACGCCCGGTGGATCGTCTTCCTTTGAGTCTCGATATAATTTGAATCCCCGAAATTTTGCCAGAGTCCGAGAGAAATGGGAGGAAGAAAAAGCCCGCTCCTTCCGCACCGTTTATACTTGAGGGATTTGTAACGATCCGCTGATGGTAGATGTGCCACCCTGTCATCCTCGCGAAATCTCTCCCGGATTCAAGCCATTCCAGGGAAAGATGTGTTGTAAAAAACATCAAAACATCTAATCGATATTCAGGAGCATCAGCATGAAACGATTTATTATTCTATTCCTTATGGCGGTGAGCATCGTCCCGGCATTTGCCCAGACCGGGACAAATGAAATTTCCGTCAACGACATTGGATCGAAGATCAAAGTCATCGGTTTGCTCGGAAAACCCCTGGGGGAAAAGGTCGAAATCACTGGCACCGCCCCCAACCAGCCCCTGATGGTTGCAAATCCCATCAAGGTTATCTCAATTGGTGGAAAGAAGCCGGACAGAGAAATCGTGATGGAAGTCAGGGACGGGCCGCAAATCGAAAAAGATTTTTCCTATACCATGATTGGATATGAGTCAGGTGCATTTGGCAGCTCGCCAGCTTGGACTGTACCGATTGGCGGCCCAAGCCCGCAACAGCCTTTCCAGTTTTACAAGTTTTTCATTCCCGTAAAAGTGATCGGAAAGAAAAAAATCTAAAATTCAATCCACCAAAAAACCTTCTCGACCTTTGCGGATGGGGACTTAAGAAAGGGAGGAAGGCTGGTTTCATCGGGCTGCACGACTTATGTTGAAAGTACTACCACCGGGAAGAATCGGGATGCTGGGCGGAGGCCAGCTCGGGCGCATGTCCGCCATGGCGGCCAGCAGGCTCGGCTACTTTACCCACATCTTTGACCCGCAGAGCGGCGGCCCGGCGGCGATGGTTTCCGGGGAGGAAATAAACGCCAGCTTTCAGGATAAAAAGGCGATTGAAAAATTCGCCGAGAGGGTCGATGTCGTCACTCTCGAATTTGAAAACATCCCGGTACAAACTCTGCGATGGATCGAGGATCACCGCTCCGTATGCCCGCGATCGCAGGCGCTCGAAATCTGCCAGCATCGGGAGCGAGAAAAGCTTTTTCTCCGCAGCAAGGGTTTTCCGCATGCGGAATTCCGCGTGGTCACAACCGCCCGGCAACTCGCCACCGCAACGGAGGAACTCGGTTTCCCCTCCATCCTGAAAAGCGCCGAGTTCGGCTACGACGGCAAGGGACAGATCAAACTCCACAAAAGGGATGATCTTAAAAAAGCATGGAAGGAATTCGGCTTCCCCCGAGGAGTCGTCGAGGCGTTTGTGGACTTCGAGGCGGAGCTCTCCGTCATCACGGCACGAACAGCATCCGACGAATGCCTCTCCTTCCCCGTTGCGGAAAATATTCACACCCATCACATTCTGGAATTTTCCATTGTCCCAGCACGATTCGAAAAGAAAGTGATCCAGAAAGCCGTGCAACTGGGACAGGCGATCACGCGGGAACTGGAGGTGGTGGGACTTCTGGCCGTGGAGATGTTTTTAAGGAAGGATGGAAAAATCGTCGTGAATGAACTGGCTCCCCGCCCCCACAACTCCGGTCACTATACTCTCGACGCCTGCGTCACGTCACAATTTGAACAACACATACGGACGGTATGCGGACTGCCGCTCGGCTCCGTCGAGCAGGTAAAGCCAGTGGTGATGTACAACATTCTGGGCGATGCATGGTCCCATGGCGATCCTCACTGGGACAGGCTTCTGGAACTTCCAAATTTGAAACTCCATCTTTACCAAAAGCACCATGCCAAACCGGGGCGCAAAATGGGACACGTCAACTGCCTGGGATCAACCCTGAAGGACGCCCTCACCCTGGCGGAAAAGGCAAAGGACATTCTCCACGATTAGGGTCTTTCCGGTTTACATAGACGCACTCAAGACGGATAAGATTTATTATTTAAATTATTCTCAACAAATCGAAAAGGTTCTAAACAATCATGCTGGAAAAGTTCACATCCGCGGCGAGAATGCCATGGAGTTTACCTGTCTCGTCCTGGATGGGGCCACTGACGGTGAAGCAAAAATCATTCGTGGCAGCAGAACGGTAGAGATCGGAAGTTTCAATGATCTGCGACCGCATGGGATTCTGGAACCAGGGACGGGATGACCAGTTTTTGCCAAGAGCACTGACGTCATCCGTCTGGCCAATGTTTGAGGTGATCTGGGTTCCGCGAGCATCTGTGACATAGAGAAGTTCCAGCCAGTGATTGGAGCGGATGGCGGCACGCATCGAGGATTCCATACGGGTTTTTTGAAGGGAAAGAATATTGGGATCGGCCAGCAATTGCCCGATTACGGCCTGACATTTTTCATGGGCGGAAATGCGGAAGGTGCCAAGGGTGAGGAGAAGGGATTCCGCCAGGGAGTTGAGGTCATTGCTGATCTTGGCCAGGTTGCTGGACGATTGGCTTTGTCCGGCGGCAATTTGAGCCACTTTTCCGATTTCGCGGCTGAGCAGGGTGAGGCTGACTTCCTGCGTTGCTCCTTCCGGCTCGGCAGCTCCGGTGAATCGCGCCGCATCCTTCACTCGCTGGTTCATCTCACCGAGTTTCTGATTGATCTCCACGGTGGCGGTGGCGGTTTGATCCGAAAGTTCCTTGACCGCCTGTGCCACAACTTCGAAGCCCTTGCCCTGTGCGCCAACGGCGGCGGCCTGGATCGAGGCGTTCAAGGCCAGCATCCTCGTCTGGTCGGCAATGCGGCGGACGACCTGAACCGACTTCATCAACCCCGTGGCAGTCGCCTGCAGGAGTTCGAGTGTGCGGGAAAGCTCGTCCGTCAATGAATTGGAACCTTCTGAAATCGTAACGGAGGAGGATTGCTGACGCTTGGCTTCTTCCTCCAGCTTGTGGGCGGCAGAAGTCAGAAGCGGAGCCAGCTTGGAGAGTTGGATGGCTTTCAATGCCATCGTATCAAATTTTTTCCGATCCGGATCAATGGCCATGGTTTTGAACGGTGTTCGGACTGTCACTTCCCCAATGCTTCGAGGACTTCCAAGGCGTGCTCATCCGGTTTGACTTTGGGAAAGACGGCGGAGATTTTTCCATCCAGGCCGATGACAAAGGTGGTTCTGAGAATGCCCATATAGGTTTTGCCGTACATGCTCTTTTCGCCCCACACACCGTAAGCTTCCGCAATGGCATGATCCTCATCGGCGAGGAGAGTGAAGGGAAGTGAGAATTTGCCGATGAATTCCGCATGCGAGGCCGCCGAATCAGGGCTCACGCCCAGCACCACGGCACCCCGTTTTTTGAATTCCACAAAGTGATCCCGGAAAGAGCACGCTTCCTTCGTGCAGCCGGGCGTATCATCCTTTGGATAGAAGTAGAGAATGACATTTTTCCCGGCAAAATCCTTGAGGGAAACCTCCTTCCCATGCTGATCGACGGTTTTGAATGCAGGGGCCTTTGAGCCGACTTTGAGTTCTGACATGAAAATCTCCGTTTGAATAACGGCGGACACTGTAGACCAAAATGCAATTCTCGCAAATGCCACAGCAAAGTGTGGCGGTTTTGAAAATTTAGGGTATCTTCTCCGGGAATGACGACACTATCCCCGCTGAATATCGTTTCTGCCTCCGCCACCCTGAGTCATCTCGACCCGGCATGGGTCTTGACCGATCCGGACACAACCTCCAACGGGGTGGATGGCCGCCGCGTCTACGAGCAGAATATTTATTTTGAGAAGCCATTCTCCTGCCCGCCCGTTGTTAAAGTATCCTTGGCGGGATTTGATATCTCCAATGCGGCGAATGCCAGACTCCGTGTCCGGGCACTGGAAGTACAGAGCGAAGGCTTTGTTCTGGAAGTGGAGACATGGCTCAACACCATCATCTGGTCGGTGGACGTCAGTTGGATTGCCATCGGCAATTAGGGCCTGTTCGTTTTCACCCTCTCCGCGGGGCCTGTTTTTTGACCTGCTCAAGAAGGGTTTGGCGAAAATGACGGAGGCAGTCTTCCCAGACTTCGGGGGAAAGCGGCTTCCAGCCCCGATGGCCGTTTTCATCTTCGATCTTTTCAAAGATACTCTGCGGTTGCTGGATTAATTCCTCAAAAAGCCCACTCATGAAATATCCGCTCTCCGTTTCATCAAAGGTCGGCGTCGTCTGGCGGGAGGCGTGTTCCACGGCGGCGTCGAGGACGAAAAAAATCTGATCCTCCGAGAGGGAAAGGCGGGAGCGTTTGCCGCTTTCCAGATAGCGGACGAGCAAGTCCTCCAATCGCGCGATCAACTTTGCGTATTCGGCTGGAGAGCTTTTTTTCCCTCCCGGACGAGATGAGTCTTGGGGCGTTACCATGTCTGAAACCTATTGCCTCAAAGATGACACAAAACTTCTCATATGGGAATGCGGAAATAATACAAACGACGAATTTTAATTAAGTATTTATTCATTTGTACACCAAAGCATGGAACGTGCACGAATAGCCGGATTTCCCCTTTCCATGCTCAAATAAGTAGTTTTGCCATGTGTAAAATTCCTCAATTTTGTTCTTTACTAAGAGTCTCACTATCTTATATATAGAAACGTTATTATATTTTATTAGATATGTTTGAGCGAGTCAGCATGGATAATCGACGGGCGGATCTAACGCCCCTGATCGCTATTGCCCCTATCTATCGAGATCACTCATTTTTCTCCTGGAGGCGTGTTTTTTATAATCCATTCACAGGTTGGATACTTTCCTCAGTCGCCCTCCTGACGATCCTTGTCCTCTTCGTCCAGTGGACGATGCAGGTCATCGAATCAAACTCCATCAAGGAACAGCAGTACATCCAGGCGCAAATCGACGCACAAAAACAAATCGAGGATCGCAACCTCCGCATTCAGAAATTAGTCTCCCTGGAAACTTCCGGAATCGTTCGCAGCGTCCGCGTCGGCGCGGCCATCAGCAATATTCTGGATACCGCCTCCGGCCCCCGGCGTGAATACCTCGCTCGCGTCATCCCTGAAGCCCTGAAAATCGGCATCGCCTTCAGCATCCCGCCCTCCGGCATCGTCGGGATGTCCGTCTATGAAAGCGATTACGGCACCAGCACCCTGGCAACTCAGTACCAAAATTACCTCGGCATGAAAGCCTTCCCCTCCCGCTGGGACGGAGCCGTGGCCGAACAAATGCCCACCGTCGACCTCGGCAAACACGTCCACGCCAACTTCCGCGCCTACACCGACCTTGCCTCCTGCATTCTCGGATTTGCAGAATTTTTAAGAGAAACCGGTCGCTATGACGCCGCCTTTCACACCACCACCGGCATCGACTTCGTCACCATCCTCCATAAACAAGGTTACTGCCCCGATCACGACTACGTCCAACACGTCAGCGAAATCATCGCCCGCCACAACCTGGCCGCCCTCGATCCTCTCGCCCGCGAATTAACCATCGAAAGCTCCTGTCCCGACTACAAACCGGAAGACGGCACCCTCCACCAGCTTGTTCTTCACGAAGTGAAACTCGAAACGCTCAACCCCTGAGCGTTCCTCAGTGCCTGTCTGAAAATAGAAAAGATTGCCGCCGGGAGAAATTTTGGTTTTCTGGCGAGCAACGATGAAGGAGCAGATAAGGCACCCTATCTGCTCCAGAAGAGTGACCAAGCCTGAAGGGCAAAGAACCCCGGCCCGGAAGAGTTGTCGGAAGTTGGAATTTTGGACAGGCGTCCGAGAGCGGGCAATGCCGAGGGATCTCACTTGCCGAGGGCAACACATCCGCGCCCATACTCGTGGATCATGCGCTATAAAAAATACCACTGCCCGGAAGGAGTGATCTTTAAAAAACCTTACAACGAACAAGAACTGTCGTTGCAAGCGGGGAAAAGCGGAATTCCTCACATCCCACAACAGAATTATGCCGTGGGATGTGAATGAAACTGGAACTAACTTATTTCAGATGGCCGGAGACGAGCTTGGTCATCTCGAACATCGTGACTTGCTTCTTGCCGTTGAAGACAGGCTTGAGCTTGTCATCGGCGTTGATCTGGGTCTTTTTCTTGGCGTCCTGCAGGCTGTTCTTCTTGATGTATGCCCAGAGCTTTTTGGTGATCTCTGTGCGAGGAAGCGGTTTGTCACCGACAACTTCGGCCAGAGCCGCATCGGGCTGGACAGGTTTCATGAAGGCTGCATTGGGTTTACGTGCTGGTTTTTTGCTCATTATTTCTCCTATGAATTACAGGTGAGGATTACTCGTACAGTATCAATTAAACGTGGCAACAAAATTTTTCATGATGCCTACTCCCTCTTGCACACCTCTACGGCAGTACGTCAAGTCATTCTTGCTGTTAAATGCATATTTTCGCCGCCTTATCACGTCATCTCCTATACAAAACCGGGTCAAATCGCTCGCCACGGGATTTCTTTCCTCTAAAGTGGCTGTTGATGGCTTGGAAAGAATCTCTCCCTTTTTTATTTTTTTCACTCGTTCCGGCACTTTTGCTCAGCGTGTGGGCTCCTTTTTTCTCGATTCCGTTCTGGCTGGTGGTTGTGGGGATCGTCGCTTTTTTCCGAGATCCGGTTCGCAATGTCCAGGCCCGGGGAAAGGATATTCTGAGTGCTGCGGATGGACGGGTGGTGACGGTGGATGAGGTGGAGGCGCCGGAATTCAGTATGGGAAAAACGAAGCGTGTGGCGGTTTTTCTATCGGTCTTGGATGTTCATGTGAATCGGGCGCCCTTCGCCGGACGGATCACGCGGATTGTCCACCGCAACGGGTCGTTCCTCGATGCCCGGACTCAGCAGATCGATTTGAAAAACGAACGGCGGCTCTGGCTCATCGACACGTGTTACGGTTCGATTCTTGTCAGCCAGATTGCGGGGCTCATCGCGCGTCGGATCGTGGGTTGGAAAACCGAAGGTCAGCCGGTGGAGCGCGGAGAGCGTTTCGGCATGATCCGTTTCGGTTCCCGCACGGATGTCTATCTTCCTCTCGAATGTGAAATCCTTGTCCGGCACGGCGACATCGTCCGCGGCGGGCAAACCATCATCGCACGCTGGCCACATCCCCACCCATGAGCAAAGAACAAGACCCCGTCCGCGTTTACCTTCTCCCTAACCTCATGACCGCAGGAAATCTCTTCTGCGGTTTCATGGCCGTCCTGCAGATTTTCCAGGGCACCGTTGCCCGCACGACGGAGAATGGGAACTGGGTGGCTCCATATGAGAACGCCGTTCTCTATATCCTCGCAGCCTTTGTCTTTGACTTGCTGGACGGACGGCTGGCGCGTCTCGGTGGACAGGAGAGTCCTTTCGGACGGGAGTTTGACTCGCTGGCCGATGTCATCTCCTTCGGCATTGCCCCAGCCCTGTTGGTTTACAAGATCGTCCTCTGCGAGTGGGAAAAGGCGGGCCTCGTCATCGCCTTTATTTACCTCGCCTGCGGGGCGATGCGGCTGGCCCGTTTCAACGTCCATTCCTCCATGAAGGAAGCTGGCACTGCCACCGGGGAATTCACCGGGTTCCCCATTCCCGCCGCCGCCGGTCTGGTGGCATCGATCACGCTGGCGCTGCTGCGAGTGTATGAGAAAGACAACGCCATCGGCAACTGGAAGTACTTGCTGGCGGGAGTGCTCTTCTTCCTCAGCATCATGATGTTCAGCAAGTACCGCTACCCGAGCTTCAAAAAAATCGACTGGCGCACCCGCAAATCCGTCCCGACGGTTCTCGTCATCATTGCCGTCAGCGCTCTCGTCGTTCTGTATTACCACATCGGCCTGGCCATTCTCTTCACCTCGTATCTGCTTTACGGTTTCTTTCGGCCACACATTTCCCACGCCTGGCGGAAGTACCTGGAAGTGCATTCCCACGAGGATGAGGAACCCGAAGGCGAAGAGAGCGGGAAAGACTGATTTTTCATCCTCACCCGGATGAGATGAATCGGAGCGGCAAATATATACTTGCAAAGGTATATACCTTAAGTAGTATATATGCATGAGGCTGATCCGGATTTACCAATGTTTCTGTGATGAAACGCGTCTGAGGATTCTTCATCTTCTCGCGATCCGGCCTCTCTGCGTCTGCCACATCCAGTCCGTCCTCGGGCTCAGCCAGGTGCAGGTGTCCAAGCATCTCGCCTACCTACGGAAAGGGGGGATGGTGAACGCATCCCGGCATGAAAACTGGATGATCTACAGTCTCCCTTCCCGCCGTCCTGCGGAACTCGAAAAAAATCTGAAGTGTCTTCAAGATTGCGTCTCCTCGGAGCCGGTCTTTCAAGCCGACCTTCGCAAACTCCAAAAACTCGCGCCCGTCCTGGACTGGGTTGGGCGCGATTCCTCTTCCTCCTGCTGCTCCTCACCCAAACCCAAACTCGCAAAGACCCCATGAAGAAAACCTATAAAATCCTCTTTCTCTGCACCGGAAATTCAGCCCGGTCGATCCTGGGCGAATACCTCATCCGCAAGATTGCCCCGGGAAAATTCGAATCCTACAGCGCGGGTGCGAAACCTTCCGGAAAAATCAACCCGCTGGTGCAACATATTTTACAAAAATCGTTTCAAATCGACGCCTCGGACGCCCGCAGTAAATCGTGGGATGAGTTTAAAGATGTCCATTTTGATTTTGTCATCACGGTGTGTGACAACGCCCGGGAGACCTGCCCGATCTGGCCGGGGCAGCCGGTCATCGCCCACTGGGGCTCGCCCGATCCCGCCGCCTTTGAGGGAAGCGACGAGGAAAAGTTGAAAAAGACCATGGAAGTGGCCATGCAGATTCATCGCCGCCTCAGCCTTTTTGCCTCGCTGCCCTTTGATCAACTGGAACACCTCAAGCTGGAACATGTCGTCAAAGACATCGGCAACAAGTAACCGCAGACTTTATGAATAAAATAGAATTTTACGATCCACCGATGTGTTGTTCCACGGGAGTCTGCGGGACGGAGGTTGACCCGAAACTGGTGCAGTTTGCCAGTGATGTAAAATGGCTGAGAGAGCGGGGCGTATCGGTTGAACGATTCAATCTCGCACAGCAGCCTGCCGCTTTTGTCGCAAATGCTGCAGTCCGTTCCGCACTCTCGACACAGGGGAATGAAGTTCTTCCCCTCGTGCTCGTAAACGGCGAGATCATGATGAAAGGAATCTACCCGACCCGGCAACAGCTCGCCGAGCTGGCGGGAGTGAAGGCATCATCCTCGAAATGCTGTTGTGAAGATTCCGAACAGAAAGAGGAAGGGAAAGCTTCCGAATGTTGCTCCGGACAATCGTCAAAATCCTCCTGCTGCTGAGTGAAAGCATTGCTTCAATCCGCTCCGCGATTCCTTTTTTTTACCGGAAAAGGAGGCGTCGGCAAGACATCCCTGTCTTGTGCAACAGCAGTTGCACTGGCGGATGAGGGGAAACAGGTTTTACTGATCAGCACCGACCCGGCCTCCAATCTTGATGAGGTTTTGGAGACCCCGCTCTCATCCGAACCAACCCCCATTCGACATATTGAGCGGTTGCATGCTCTCAATATCGATCCCGAAGCTGCCGCCCGGGATTACCGGGAAAGAATTGTCGCGCCATATCGGGGAGTGCTGCCAGATGCATCCGTGAAGAGCATTGAAGAACAGCTTTCCGGGGCATGCACGGTGGAGATCGCCAGCTTCAACGAATTCACACGTCTCATCGCGGACGAGTCGGCGATCAAGGACTACGACCATGTCATTCTCGATACGGCGCCCACGGGACACACCCTTCGTCTGCTGGGACTGCCCGCTGCATGGAACGATTTTATCGCCACGAACAAAACGGGGAACTCCTGCCTCGGCCCCCTGGCCGGTCTCAAGGAACAGAGACATTCTTATGAGCGGGCGGTAACGATCCTGCAAAGTTCCGGTCAGACTCTTCTGGTGCTGGTTGCGCGACCCGACAAAAGCTCCCTCAAAGAAGCATCACGCGCCTCTGGCGAGCTTTCCGGGTTGGGTATGAAAAACCAAAGGCTGCTCATCAATGGAGTTTTTACCGCAACAGATTTTTTGGCCCCATTGGCCACCGCTTTCGAGAAACGTTGCAAGCAATCCATGGAGCATATGCCGGAATCGTTGTCCACCCTGCCACGAACGGTATTGCCGTTTCATCCTGAGGGTTTTTTGGGAATAGACTCCCTTCGGTCTTTTCAATATCCGGCCTTCCGCAAAGTATCGCCCCTTTCATCTTCGGCACCAATCGAATCTTTTCCCGCGCTTCAGGAGCTCGTGGACGGTTTGGAGAAAACGGGCAAAGGTGTCATCTTGACGATGGGCAAGGGCGGTGTGGGAAAGACGACGATTGCTGCTGCGATCGCCGTAAAACTGGCGAAAAAGGGACACAAGGTTTTACTTTCCACCACCGATCCTGCCGACCATCTGCAAGACGCCTTGGATGGAAGTTTGCCGAATTTACAGATCAGCCGAATCGATCCGGAGATTGAAACAAGGGAACATTTCCAACGAACTTTGACTACGACAGGTGCCAAGCTGGATGAGGATGGGCGTGCTCTTTTGGAGGAGGAATTGCGCTCTCCCTGCACGGAGGAAATCGCGGTCTTTACCGCCTTTGCCCGGACGGTTGCCGAGGGGGAGAATGGCTTTGTTGTCCTCGACACGGCTCCCACGGGTCACACCCTGCTTTTGCTGGATGCAACCGAAGCCTATCACCGGGAAGTTCTGAAAAATTCCAGCGAAATGCCAGAGACGGTGAAAGAGTTGCTCCCACGTTTGCGCGACGCCGATTTCACCCGGATTCTTCTCGTCACCCTCCCTGAAGCAACCCCCGTCCACGAAGCTGCCCAGTTGCAATGGGACTTGGGACGGGCGGGGATTCATCCTTACGGATGGGTCATCAATCAAAGTTTTGCCTGTGTCCACTCCGCCGACCCGGGTCTGATGGCCAAGGCGCTGAACGAAGTCCGGTTTATTACCGAGGTCACGCAGAAACTGTCCAAGCGCGTGGCTATCATTCCCTGGCTTTTGAAAGAACCTTCGGGGATCAAGTCTCTTTTAAAATTCGGTTCAAAGTCCACTCCCGCCCTTCAAAAAAAATCATGACCTCCACCAAACCTCTCGTCCTTATTTTGTGCACTGGCAACTCCTGTCGAAGTCACCTCGCGGAAGGGATTTTAAAAAACTGCGCGGGCGATCTTTTCCACATCCAAAGCGCCGGTTCCAATCCCGCCGGATACGTTCACCCCATGGGGATTGCCGTCATGAAGGAAATCGGCATCGACATTTCCGGTCACACCTCCAAACACATGAATGAATTTCTGGATCGGAATGTGAACACGGTGATCACCGTCTGCGGCAAGGCCGACCAGGCTTGCCCCATTTTTCCCGGTCAGGTCAACCGTTACCACTGGGGCTTTGATGACCCCGCCCATGTAGCAGGAATGGAGGAAGAAGTCCTCGTGATTTTTCGCCGGGTGCGGGATCAGATCAAACAGGTCTTCGAGGCTTACGCGGCAGGATATCGGGAAGCGACAAGACGAGCGTGACACACGGCCCACACAATTTTTTATGAATACCCAAACAAAACACCTTGATTTTTTCGAACGGTATCTCTCCCTCTGGGTTCTGGCCTGCATGGTGGCGGGCATGACCTTGGGAAGATTTTTTCCCGACGACACAGCCTTCCTTTCACAGCTTGAATTCGGAAACCACTCCCACGTCAACATCCCCATATCCGTTTTGATCTGGCTCATGATTTACCCGATGATGTTGAAGATCGATTTTGGCGGACTGACAGGCGTCGTGAAAAAACCGAAGGGTTTGCTCATCACGCTGATCGTCAACTGGCTGGTAAAACCGTTCAGCATGGCCTTGCTCGGAGCCCTTTTCATCCAGCAAATTTTCTCTCACGGGCTCGGCTGGATCGATCCACAGACTGCCGGAAATTACGTAGCGGGGTTGATCATTCTCGCTGCGGCCCCCTGCACGGCCATGGTCTTTGTCTGGAGCTATCTCACGGACGGCGACGGCCCCTATACCCTTGCTCAGGTCGCACTGAATGATCTCATCATGATCTTTGCCTTTGCACCCATCGTCATGTTTCTGGCGGGAATGGGCGGCGTGGTGATTCCGGCGCAGATCCTTCTCATCTCCGTCATCGTCTTTATTGTCATTCCTCTATCTGCGGGTGGCCTCAGCCGCTGGCTGTTGATTCAGCTCAAGGGGCGGGACTGGTTTGAAAGAGCCTTTCTTCCTCGATTCCGTCCCGTCACGATCCTGGCACTTCTCTCCACACTGACTTTGATCTTCGCCTTCCAGTCGGAGAATATTTTTTCCAATTGGACTGCGGTCCTCTTGCTCGCCGTGCCGATTTTGATCCAGGTTTATTTCAATGCGGGACTGACCTATTTGCTCATGCGTCAGTTTCACGTCGCCCACAACATCGCCTCGCCCGGTTCGCTCATCGGCGCCAGCAACTTTTTCGAGCTGGCGGTCGCGGTCGCCATCACACTTTTCGGGCCCGCTTCCCCCGCCGCTCTGGCGACGGTCGTTGGCGTTCTGGTCGAAGTCCCGGTCATGCTCTCCGTCTGCAAAATCTGCACGTCTTCCAAAGACTGGTATCAACGAACGGATAGTACCCCTTCCAGTTGAGTTGAAGTTTGGAAGGTATTTAGGGCTTTAATCTTTCCAGCGAGGGCGGAGGGGAGTGGCGGGGTTGCCTCCGCAGATCGTGGCAGCGGGCAGATTTTTGAGGACGACGGAACCTGCGGTGATGACGGTTTCCTCGCCGATTTCAACGCCGGGGCCGACGAAGACTTGTGCGCCGACCCACGCGCCGGAGTAAATGGTGATGGGGCCGTTGCGATAGGGCATGGAGGGTTTGCGGAAGTCGTGATTTCCCGCGCAGAGGAAAGCCCGCTGGGAGACGCAGGCGTGTGAACCGATGGAGATTTTCTCAAAATTCAGAATCCAGGACTCTTCGCCGATCCAGGAGTGGTCGCCGACGATGAGCTTCCACGGGAAGAGAATATTGACCGAGGGTTTGATCACCACGCCGTGGCCGATTTCCGCGCCGAAGAGACGGAGGATTTGACATTTGAGGGAGGATGGCCAGGGGAAGGGGGTGGTGAAGAAGGCCATTTTGATGAAGTACCATGCCATTTCGACCAAAAGACTTCCGCCCCGGTCGAGACCTTCTTTGGGGTTGAATTGGTCGAGTCGTATTTTCATGGCGACAGGGGAAGTGATTTTTTCAATTCCCGGAGAAAGATAGCTGCCAGGACGCGGGAACCCACCGCGTTTTCATGAATGAAGTCGCGGTAATTTGCGGCATTCCACTCCGGTTCGCGGGCGATATCGACAAAGCGGAGCATGGGAGGCTGGGCCATGTCTTTGAGAAGACCGCCGTATTTTTCGTACAGAGCCCGATCCGCCGCCGGGGCGTCGAGGAGTTCCACTTTCTGGGGATACCAAGCGAGGAGGATGACGAGAACGGGGTGGCGGGCGCGGAGGATGCGGATAAATTTCTGAAATTCCTGAAAGTTTTTCTCGATCATGTCCTTGGTGATGGGTTCGCCGGGGGGAGGGAATACCCGATCCCAGGTGCGCGGGATGATGTATTTTCCGAAGAGGAACCAAGTGGCGATGAGAGGAGGATGAATCGGTTCCTGGAAGGGGTCGCTCCAGGAAGATTTCCCATCAAAGTCACCGCTGTCGAGTTGCCAGACGAGGGCGTCGGCATTCTGGAGGGCTCCTCCGTTTTTCTTTAGGAAAGCAATCTCATTTCCTGTGTGCCAGCCGGAGGTGGCCATGGGCCAGACGCGGACTCTTCCTCCGGCGAGGGACTGAAGCTGAGGGCCCGGTTTTTGAGGCTGGTCGAGAGGGTTTCCTCCGTAGATGACGCTGTTGCCGACGAGGAGGATGTTCACATGTCCGGCGGGGTCGTAAGGACCAGCCCCCATGCTCAGCTTGTTGAATTCCCAGCGGTTTTGGTTCAGGAAGGCGCCGCTTTGCGCGGGGGCGACAACATAGCCGAGTTGCCCGTCCCGACGGAAGAGGGGTTGATCCATGACGCCCGCCACGCGAAGGCCGATTTCGCAAAGGAAAAAGAGGATGAAGATCATGGAGATGGCGTAAAAGACCATCGGGAGCCAGCCCCGGAAACGGATGTCCGGCGGATGTTTCACGACTTCGCCCAGGAGATCGGCTGAATGGCGTATCGTGAATTTTTCCTCGAAACAACGACGTCCGTTGGAGCCGATTTTTTCCCGTTCGGAGGAGGAGAGTTCCCGCCATTCGGTGAAGGCGGCGGAGAGTCCTTCCACCGTGTCCTTGCAAACGAGGCCTGATTTTGTGTCCCGGATGGCATCGTGGATGTCGACCTTGTCGCTGATGATGACCGGGCATTTCGCTGCCAGAGCTTCGACTACGGCGATGCCGAAATTTTCGCTGTGGGAGGGGAGGACGAAAACCTCGGCGGTGGCCAGGGCGGCGGCTTTTGCCGCTCCGTCGAGCATGCCCGTCCAAATGATCCGATGATCGACATGGAGGGAGCGTGCAATCGCGGTAAGACTGGAACGGTAGGATTCATCACAAGGGCCGGCAAGGACGAGGCGAAATTCTTCCCGGAGAGTCTGGGCGAAGGACTGAATCAGGATGTCGACTCCTTTTTTCGGGTGAATTCTTCCAAGAAAGAGGATGAGGCGACGGTCTTTGGCGGCGGGAAATTTCCCGAAAAAGTTTTCGGTCTCCTCCGGGAAAATTTCAGGTTCTTCGATTCCCAGGGAGACGACGGTTTCAAGGACAGAGTAGAGCCAGAAGGATTCACGCGCCTTGATCCGCTCAGCCTCTGTCGTGAAGATCACGGCCTGGGCGCTGGCGAGTGCACGGAACTCGGCCCACGGCCAGTAGCACCATTTTTTGAGGTGCTTCAGAGGGTGTTGGTGCTTGAACCAGGGATCGAGCATGCCGTGTGGAAAAATAAAATAGGGGAGCCCCGTTTCGCGGAGACCCATGGCGGAGCCGTAACAGTGGTATTGCCAGAGACCATGGATCATCGCACAGTCAAAATTCCTGGAATTTTCGCGAATCCAGGAGCGAAGTCCCGCAGCGTAGCGGTATTTTATCCGGGTGGAGGTGAGGGCCGTCAGCCCCAGCTCTCGTGCAGACAGTGAGGGCGTGCGTCCGCCCTGATCAAGGGTGAGAATGTGGGGCTTGTCCCCTCGGGCAAGTTGTTCCCGCGCGAGGGCGACAACGTATGCCGTGGTGCCGCCGGAAAGGGGATCGAGATCGGGAACGATGTGAAGGATTCGCATGGGTGATTTTATTCTACAAAACCCCGCGACCGATGGAAGTAGGCGGCATCAGCGGGAAGGGTTTTGATCTCCCTTGCGGGGACTCCGCCATAGAGGCGGTAGGGAGTGGAATGTTTGCCGCTCAATACGGCTCCAGCAGCCAGGACGGAGTGATCAGGCAGGGAACTTCCGGCCAGAAAGATGCATCCCGTCCCGACAAAGGATCTTTCCCCAATGGAAACCGGGACGGCGTCCTGACGATTTTTCAAGATGTCGATGGAGTGAGTGAGAATCTGGGTGCGGAAACCAGCCAGCGTGGTGAAGTCCCCGATTTCGACCTCATGCGTGCAATCAATGAGGTGACGGTGGGTGATGAAGGTCTGGGCACCGAGTTTTAACCGCGAAACGCGCTCGGGCTGGTGACTGAAATGAACGGGGTGCCGGGGAAGTCCTGTGATCCAGTTCAGGCGGCCAATGGCTGCGCCAGGGCCGAGGATTAATTCGTCCAAGCCCTTTATAACGGTCAGGTGTCCGATGTTGCTCCCAGCCTCCATTTTTAATTTTTTGGGAAATACCCAGGCAAGACCGATGTGACAGCCTTCCGCAATATCATATCCATAAATGGTGCGAAGAATCCCCCGGCGCAAGGGCCAGGGGAGGAGGAGGAGGGTGAATTGAAAGAGAAGAATCATATTCCCACATGCAAGGCGGCATTCCTTTTCAGGCTCGGTTGAGACGGAATTTTTTGGCGAGTCCTGCGGTTTTCAAAATCGTGCGGGCCACGTTTTTGAGAGTGCCATAGGTCTTGAGACGTACCTTTTGGGAGACTTCCAGGTAAGGGACCTTCCAGAGATGGGAAGCCTCCGGGCAGCGGCGGGTTCTCGAAATACTGACACAGTTTTCGATAATCCGTTGGAACCACATGTTTGGGGCAAACCATTTTTCCCATTCGACGCGGGCGATCTTTCCCATCTCCCGCCATTTGTCCTGATAGGGTGTCAGGATTTCCACAAGTCTGGGCAGGTCTCGCTCGGGTACGCGTATCATGAATTTCTCCCAGTCGGGTCCTTCGGGCGGGTAATACTCATCCGAGATGACGACGATGACTCTTCCCATTTGCATCCCTTCATACATGCGTCCCGCCGTGGGGGTGACTCCCCGGGGACAGATGACGAATTTTGTGCGGGCCATCAACCGGGCATAGTCGCGCTTGTTCTGTTCCCATTCAGGAGACCATGCCGTCCACTCCTGATGGTAGGAAGTGTCACGGATGATGACATCCGGACGGCCAAAATCCAATCGGTACATGCGCTTGCGGAGCCAGGAGGTGGAACCTCCGAGAAAGGAAAAAAAGAGGTCGGGCTCAATGGTTTCGCGGTAGGCTTCCTCAATGTAATTATTTTCCATGGGAAAGCAGTAGGTCCGAAAACGGTGGTTTCGTCCACGGGATTTTCCCAGGACACAGTAGACACCCTGATAGGCGAGGAGAGCCAGGTCACTTGTCTCAAAGACGTAAAAATCATCGGCTCGTTCACGAAGCAGTTTTTTTTGTTCCTCGGTTACCTTTCCGGGAGTCCGAGCGCCATAAATACCAAGAATAAGGTCGGCGTCACTGGTTTTTTCCACAAGGGTGAAGGGGCCGGGATTTTGTCTCGCCAGTTCAGTGAATTTTTTTACAAATTCCACATTTGCCTGGTCGAGAAGTCCAAGGCCGGAGAGACAAACTTTCATCTTCGTTTTTTACTCTCTCCCGAATCCTCCCGCAAGCAGGTAAAGCATAAATCGGGCGCGTCATCTACGTGGAATTCAATGCCATTTTAGCCATCACGTTCTGATAGAGAGAGATGAGTTCGTCCGTCATCTTTTCGAGAGAGAAGCGAGCGGCGTTTTCGTATCCTTTCCTGACAAGTGCAGCGCGAATCGTCTCGTCACGAAGGGAAAGCAAGTCGGCGACAAAGCCTGCCTCATCTAGCGGGGAGCGAATGCAGGCACCTTCCCCCGCCACTTCTGGGAGGGCGCTGACATTCGTAGTAAGGACCGGGCACCCGCAAGCCTGGGCTTCGATCACCGGCCATCCGAAGCCTTCAAATCGGCTGGGAAAAAGGAGCGCGTAGGCGGTTTTATAGAGAGCTTCAAGAAAGTCGTCCGTGGCATTTGGTGCGGACAGGACGTCCTCATCCCCCAACCCGAGGGAGGCAAGAAGTTCTTTGATTTCCCCGGAAAGAGGCTCTCCGGCAAAAACGAGACGACAGGAATGTGTTTTGCGGAACTTGTGGAAGATGCGGATGGTTCCCGCGCGATTTTTTCGTTCCAACCCGCTGCCGACGTGCAAGAGGAAAGGTTTTGCCTGGAGTTGGGGCAGATTTTCCTGAAGAAGTTGCAGGGCTTTTTCCTGCGGCATTTGTCCAATGGGGCGGTTGAAGCCGTTATGGATGACGCTGACTCGTGAGGTGTTTTCCCGGATGACGAGCCGGAGCAAATCCTGCCGCGTGGCGTTTGAGACGCAGGGAATCCGATAAGCCTTCCTCAACCCTGAGCAGATCATGGACTGCAATATTTTCCCGAAAAAAGATGCGGGACAGTCATCCAGTTCCCCCATAGCTCCGCGGATGGCTCCGGCATCGTGGCAGGTGACAACAACGGGAAGCCCCCGGCAAAAAAATACCCATGGGGAATTGGAATGATCACAGATATGAAGAAGGACGCCTTTTCTTCGAACCATCTCGCCTCGCAGCCACCACCAGAGGAAAACAGGAAAAAAGAGGTATTTGTCGAGATAGGCAAGCCATTTGAAGAGACGGGATTTCTTTGAGGTCCATTTTCCGGCCTTCACAGCCGGGTTCCGGACTTCACAACTCACGCCCCGCGCATGGAGTCCGGATCGCAGTCCCTCGGCGTAACGAAGCATGCTTTGCTGGCCATCCGGTGGGTAATTTCCCAGAAGGATCACCTGAAACGGGGAAGAGGTATGATTACTTGAGGGGGGCATGAATGCTGGGGCCGGGGAGGGGCCGGCTTCCTTTTGCGTTCTCTTTTTCCAAATTCCGGGTGATTTCCTCGTGGGCGTGATAAACCGTCGTAAGACACAACCCAGTAATAAAGACAGAAAAACCCAAAGTCGTGGGACGTCCCCACTGACCAATAAGAAGAAGCGTGCTGGCCGCTGCAAACAGGAGAAGAGGGGAAGCATATCCGTAAACCGCCAGTTTCAGGGAAGACCAACATAAATGGATGAACAGGATCAGTCGCCATCCGACTACCGCAAAACCAAGGATGGGGCCGCTTTCCATCACCACGCGAGCCCATTCTCCCTCCGAGAGAAGAAACTGTCTCTCCTGTGTCAAAAGATATGATCCGACGTTTGTGCCCACACCAAGGCCATAGCCAGTGAGCGGTGTCGTTTTCAGATCCATAAACGGTTCATAAAAGACCAAAAAAACTCGATTCAGAAAACCGTGCCAGCCCCCCTCGGCCTGTCCTGCGAGTTCAACACGTTCCTGGAAGGTATTGAGCGCTTCCTGCACGGAATTAATCTGCGAAAGAAAAAAAAAGGTAATCAGAAAAACCGATCCGGCCACCAGAAGTCTTCCTGTGTAATTGGGCCTTATCAGAATGAAGATGCAAAATGCGAACACCACCAAAGCACTGGAGAAAACAGTCAGCCGACTAATGGAAACAAGGCTCCCAAGCATCAGCGCACCAAAAGCCGTCCAGACCAAGCCTGACGGGTAAATGCCGCGATGGATGGTTGCAATCATCAAGATCGCTGTCACAAGAGAAAAATATTCGGAAACTCCAGTAATAAAGGAAAAGGGACCCGGCGGACGTATTTTGCCTGCACCGATGGATGCAATCTGATAACCCTGCCCCCCTGGTGTTGTATTAATCCATGCATCCTGTGGGGACAAATACTGAACGACCATGAGCAGAGCCGTGGGAATGATGATGACCAGAGTCCAAAAACCGATCCGGTGAACATCCCGTGGTGTGAGGATTTTTGGTATGAGAAAAATCAAGGGAATGTGAAAAAAGGTCGTTCTTGCGCCATAGCAGGTGACAAGAAACGAGCAGTTTTCGTTCATCAGGCTGACGACAAAACAGAGAATCCCCAAGGCGGTAATCGAAAGTGTGTAAGAATTCCATGGGAAGTACCTGGACCGGATCGCCAGGAAGTAGGTGACCAACAGGAGCGGGTCGCGGATTAAAAGAAAAAAATCAGAAAACTGGGGAAAAACCCATTTACGCAGAATTCCCTCGAGAAACAGAAGAAAAAAGTATGCGTAAATCAGCATTCGTATCCATTCCAGATCACGGGTCGGGGGAGGACGCAAGGCTTCCACTCTTGGATTCGAAGCCGTAAGCCAAAAGTGGCCCTCCAGGTGTTCCTGCGGATGTTTCATGGTTCGGGCAATCTCGTGACGTTGAGATGTAAAGCATCGGAACCTTTCGCCAGTTGACGAATCATATCTTCAAATCCCTCCTCCGCCGTGAGAGATCCTGCCATCAAGTGCTCGCAGCCGGGAGAGGATTTTCCGAGGTCGAGGGCCCGCATCCATTCCATGGAAAAGATTTTCTGTTTCCTCGCCACCCACTCCCGTACAAGAGGGGAACGGGGCATGACTCCCGGCGGGAGATAAACTCCCGAGTCGAGCTTTTCAGATGTGAACACACCTCCGGAAGTTTCATCAATATTGACTGCATATCGTCCTGGGATTAGATCCGGCACTTGTAGAATAAGATGCAAATCATTGGCGATGGACGCTTCCGATAGCGTCCACTTCAAAATGCTGGGCGGAACGAAGAAACTCATCCTTGCAGATGCTGGGGGCCGGAGAGTGACATCCAGATTGGTTAACGGGCCCTTGTGTTCTGGCAGAGTCACCGTGAGATGGGCTGGGACCGTCCAACCAAGATTTTGGAGAATCGAAATCAAAGCAGCCACATGTCCGGCCTCTGTCAGATGACCGTCTACCGTAACGGGAATATTTTCCTCAGAATACTTCTTCATCAAAGGTTCGAAATTGATCCAACGTCCTTTTTGGTCAGCGGCCACAGATCGATTCTCGGCACGGGAAACGCCCCAGAAAAGCTGAAAGCGGGATGTTTCCCCTCCTCCGTACCCTCCCAGCACGGCAAAGGGGATGTTATTCCGGACAATGCTCTGACACAAGCGTTGCAATGCCAGAGTGAAGGCTTGTTGTCGCCGCCAGTTCACACGACCCTCCGTGGGGTTTTCCGATCCAAACTGGAGGAGAACCAGGGTCGGTCGCAAAGTCAACAGCCCATCCTGCCAATAAGCGGTAGCTTCCTCGACGCCTTTTCGTTCAAAATCGAGAGTGAAAAAGGTAATGTGTTTTTCCGGATACCGCACCCGCAGATACTGTTCCAACAGGATGGGCCACGAATCATCCGCAAGAGAAAGATCCGTCAGAACCAAAATACGCTCATTGTCCCGTAGTGGAAGCGGGTCCGCCACCACCCGGGATGACAAGACCACCAGAAACAACAGATATAGAAACGGGGAAAGAGCCCGCATGCTTCCACCTTACCTTTTCAAACCTTCTCGAACAATGCTCATGATTTGCCCCTCATAGGAGGCCCAGGTGATGTTCCGGGCTCGCTCCAGGGCCGCAAGTCCCATCCCCTCGACTGCAGCGCGGTTTTTCAGAAAGTATTCGATTTTTTCGGCAATCGCATCACTCGATCGGATCGGAATGACAAAGCCGGAACGACCATCCACCACCACCCGGCCCGCACCACTGTTGGGCGTGACAATGGCGGGAAGTCCGCAGCGCATGGCCTCCAGCACGGCGAGCGCCTGTCCCTCAAAAAGAGAGGGAAGAAAAAAGAGATCGTGCCGGGACATGGCCTCGAAAATCTCCTGATGGGGGCGCGGCAGGAGATGTTCAAAAAGATGGGCATAGGGTGCGAAGACGGAGGGCGGCCCCTCAAATTCTCCCAGCAGCGAAAGCTTCACGTCGGCCTTTGGGAAACGTGGAACAGCATCAAGCAGATAGGAGATGCCTTTACGCTGGCCGATTCTGCCGACGAAAAGAAGGCGGAGCGGCCCCTGCCGGGAATAACCGGTGTGAGGAGGTGCCTGATCCGGGGAGCCAAACTGCACCACCCGGATTTTTCCCCGTGGTATTCCAGCTTCCAGCAAGGTATCGGAGACAAAATCACTCGCAGCAATGACGACATCCGCCAACTCCAGTTCGCGGGCCTTGCGTTCGAGTTTTCTCGGCGAATCCTTCAAGCCGGGAATGGTGGCGGCAAAGGCCGGAACCAATTCCTTCTCCTCGATGAAGATGCGCCTCGCGCTTTGAAAATAGCCGACGGGCTGATCGTAAAAACAGGTGAGTCCGCGCTCGCGAGCGGCACGAAAACTGTCCAGCGCACCGTCTTCATAACAATAAACCCCGCGAAATTTTTCATCGCCCCGGCGGATGGTTTTCGCCACCTGACGATCCAATGCCTGCCACACCACATCGACAGACATGCAGCCCGTTTCATGGCGGATGAGCGATTCCCAGCGAAGTTGCAGGGCCGCCAGACGGATCGCCTCGCGGAACGGTTCCCAGGAGATTTTCTCCGGCGGGAGATCATAGGCCCTTCGGAGAAGCTGTCGGGAAAATTTCCCCGGCAGGGGAAGCCGGGCAGCCGCCACGCGGGACAGACCGAGGGTGGTGTAATACTTTTCCAACATTCCTTCCCGTTGGAGGACTTGCAGGACGGAACGGACGTTGGCGTTGCCGTGAGGATGGCTGACGAGGATCATGTGCGGCGAACCAGATCAGAATACGAGTCGGTGTAAAAGCTGTTGGGCAAAAGAAAGTCGGCAAGAGAGTCGTGGGCGAGTCGGCTGCGTCTTTCATACTCAGCCTCGGGCATGTCAGCAGCCTCGCGCAGAGCGCGGGCCAGATCATCGACACTGCCTGGTTCGCAGAGGATGCCTGCCTCGCCCGCCGATTCGGGAAGTCCGCCGTCCCGGGTAACAATGGCGGGGAGAGCCATCGTGCGGGCTTCAATGGGGGTCAGCCCCAAGTCCTCCCGGGTATTCGAGGGGGAGACAAGCCATTTGGAGTGAGACAGAACATCGATTTTTTGTTCCTCGGTCACGTAGCCGAGGAGTTCGATGCCCCGGATGTGTTCATGGGCAATCGTCTGTTCAACGCCCCGACGCAGAGGGCCGTCTCCCATCAGGCGGAGCGGCCATTTTTCCGGGTCGAGTTTTGAGGCGGCGTAGGCTCGCACGAGAATGTCGATCCCCTTGTTCGGAATCCATCGGGAGATGAAGCAAAAACCTTTCCGTCCCGCAAAGGGAGCCGGGCTGGCTTCCATACCGGAGATGGTGGGTACACGGCGGCTGGTGGGAAGTTTTCGCCACCGTTCCCAGGTTCCCCACACAAAGTTGGAGTTGTACCACCGTCGATGAGCCAGCAGGCTGAGCGTTCGCCAGATCCATGCACGAAGGGAAAAATCGCGGGCGTAGTTATGGATGGTGAGGACCAGCGGCTTTCGCCGACACCGGGCCATGAGGATGACATCGGGCGAGGCATTCTGGAGGTGAACGATGTCCGCCGTTCCGATTTCCCGATAGAGGTTGAAGCTTCCGCGCTCAACGAAGGTGCAATCGACACCGCTTTCCTCGCACCGTCGTTTCATGAATGGAGTCAGGGAGAAGTGCTTGGTTTTCTTCCAACAGACGCGGACGGAAAAACCGGGCTGGCGGCGAACGTGCGTGGCCACGGCAAGAACAAAGGCTTCGATTCCCCCGTAGGTGCCGAAGCACGGGCTGACAATCAATACACGAATGGGTTGACTAGGCGGAACCGTCACGGATGTCCTCGAGAAATTCTTCCGTTATCTCATCCAGCCGCCATCTGGGCGGTCGGTGGGGAAGTTTGGCGGCGATTTTTTCGGCGAGACCGTCCTTCATCAAAATCACGAGGGGATCTTCACACGGTTCATGATCACTCGGCAGACCGTAAAACTCCTCGCGATTGGCGACGAGGGGAACTCCATGTTCCAACATGGCCGCCGCACTGCTGCTCTTGCCGATGAGTTGGTAATTCGAAGCCGCCACACCAAAATCAAGTCCTGCGAAAAAGTGGGCTATTTTCTCCGGCGACTGGTGCCCGAGGCGGACAAAGCGGACCGCAGGTTCATAAGTATGTCCCATCGTCCGCCACAATTCCTCCCCGACCCCGATCGAGCCGATGGAAACAAACACGGGAGTTTTCTTCATCTGCTGGCACGCCTTTTGAACATGCGAAAGAAAGGGCTCGGGAGGCCACACCGGGTGGAGGGTTCCGTAAATGCCAAAGATGCAATACCGCTCGTGAGAGACGGGGGCTTCCAGTCCCGCAGCCTCCAGTTCCTCAAACAAGAGATGAGGCATCAGGGGATCCGGTATGGGAATGTTCCCAAAAAGAGGCAACTCCAGAGGTTCCACGCCCGCTTCCGGCAGGAGGTTGCGGTAAGTCGGATTCGACGTGTGGCACAGAAGCGGTTCCAGAAAACGGATGGTGCTGCGGATGGAAAACATCTGCGCCCAGCCGAGGATCCGCGTTTTCCAGGGAGCTCCCTTCATGCGTCCCACCCAGATTTCGTGAAACATGACATGCCATTTGACCTTGGGCAGCGCCCAGCGGAGACGTCTTCCCAGGCTGAAAACCAGACCACGGGGGTGAAAACCGAAGCAGACAAACTGGAGGCTGACCCAGTCGGGATGGAAACCATCGGCAAACTCCCGCAAGAGGCGGGCTTTTTCCGACCACGGGAGAGAGGAGGAGATTCGCAGAAGGGGAATGCCGTGTTCTTCCGTTCGGGTATATTTCTCCTCCGGCGTGATCAGGGTTTCCTCCAGACTGGCCAGAGCGCTGGGAACTCCCTGTCGTGCGCACTCCTCCGCCAGGGAGGTGGTATAGTCGCCCACACCGCTGGCTCCGGGGATCGTGCTGGGAGCGATGAAAAGAATCCTCATGTTGAACCGATCAATGTTAACCGCCTCTTTCTTTCCGCGCGAGGTGTTCGCGGTAAATCTTGTCGGTCATTTGAGCCGCTGTTTTCCATGTGAACTTTCGCCAGACGGTGTCGGCGCGCTTGCGGGCCTGACCGAGAATTTCCGGATCGCTCAAAAGTCCGGCGGCTTTGTTCGCCAGGGCACGGTGGTTCCCCCGGCGCACGAGCCAGTCCTTGGGAAGGATCGAGTTGGGGCCGGGGGAATCATAGGCGATGACGGGCAGCTTGGCCGCGAGCATTTCGAGAACGGCAAAGCCGAAGCTCTCGATATAGGAGGGAAAGATACCCAGAGAGCAGTCGGAAAGAAGCGCCGGGAGATCATCCGCACTGAAACTGGGGATGATCTGGATCTGATTTTGTCGCCGGGTGGGGAGTGCCCGACGCACATCGGCTTCCGTCTCATAGGCTCCTTTGGTGCCGAGCAGACGAAAACGGACGTTGGGAATGGAGCGTGAGACGGTTTCAATGATGTCGGGCAGCTCCGCAGCTCCTTTGCGGATATCAAACGATCCGAGAAACGCAATGCATGGAGCCGGGGGAACATCCGGGAGAACTTTTTCAAAAACAGGTGTCCGCCGCGCATCCATCCCGTAGGGGATCACCTCCACCTTATCCCTGGAATGTCCGTACTGGATGAGCAAGTCACGGTCGGAGGGATTTGCAACATTGATTAAATCGCAGGCATGAAGTGTTTTTTCCGCACGGTTGAGCTGATTGAGCACCCATGAGGGGGAAATCGTTGGCCTCATGAAGTGACGCAAATATTCCCGCCAGGTTTTGATCTGGGGCAGCCGGATGTTTCGGTAGTGGTGGATGAGAAGGCTGACACGACCAACAAGAAGAGGGCGGGGAGGGAGATGGCGCTTTCCCGTTGGGAGGGAATTATGCTCCACCTCTATGACGTCGAAAGGGGAGCCATACTTCATCAGCCATGCCAGGAGCGGGGCGCGATGGTTGGGGGAAATTTCCCGGATGTTTTCCGGTGTGAGAAGAGAACATTCCCAGCCGAGTTTTTCAAGCTCTTCGGCCAGCTCGATCCGGATTTTGGACCCGCCCATTTCACGCGAGGCGTCCGAGTAAAGGCAGAGCAGGATTTTCAGGCGGCGTTCACTCACGGTATTCGCTCCACGATACCCCTTCCCGGACGATCCGGGCGGGATTCCCGGCCACCAGGACATTCGGCGGGCAGGACTTCGTCACCACAGCTCCAGCGGCGACCACACTCCCGCGACCGATCGTCACGCCCCGCAGCACCCGAGCCCCGCTACCCACCCATACGTGATCCTCTAAAATAACGTGTGCCGGTTTGTCGCCCTTCCTTCCTTCATATTCGATCTGGTGAGAATCCCAGTCGATGAATTCCGTGTCCCAGGCGATAACACACCCCTGGCCAATTTCCACATGGTAGCGGGCGACAATCGTACACCCTCCGGTAAAGTGACACCCTTTGAGAACGAGCTTTGCTCCCTTCGAAACCTTGAAACGACATCCGCGACCGATGTGACTCCCCTTTTCCACAATCATTTCCCCCGCTACGTCCAGCCACGCCGGTTCCCAAGGAGGATTGATGTCCCCGATGGTGCCAAGGGTCAGCCGTTCATCCGTGCGAATGTTTCCCAGTCCGCGAATGCGCGCCCGGTGATCGCCCAGAATTTTCTTCCCCCTCAGGTGGAACCAACCGCTCCGGAGAAGATAGGTGGGCAAAAAGACCTCCTTCGTCCGAAGGTGATTCAGGATAAGGTGAAAGAGAGACATGGCTCAACGGTTTTGCCGTTCAACTCAAATATCTCAAACCGGACGCCTCTCTGCAAGCTTCGCGGCAAAACGAGTCGTCTTGACGACCCCGTCTTTCCCGGCATTCTCGTCACCCATGGGTCATGACGAGGGGAAAAATGAAGCTCATATTCCTCAAGGAATACAGACTGGACTCGCTCTGGGAGCGCTGGGGGTGGTCTTTGGGGACATCGGCACCAGCCCCCTCTATACCATGCAGCAATGCCTCGGAGCACTCCCTCATACCGACCACACCTCGGCAGTGCTGGGCATCCTCTCCCTCATTTTCTGGTCACTGACCATTGTCGTCAGCGTGAAATACCTGGGTTACGTCATGTACGTCGACAACCGTGGAGAGGGAGGAGTCTTCGCCATGCTCGCCCTTCTTCATGGGAAAAAGCGGGGCATGCCAGCCATCTCCATCGGCGCCAGTGCCATGCTCATCCTCACGGGAGCAGCCCTACTCTACGGGGACGGTTTCATCACCCCCTCCATCTCGGTTCTTTCCGCATCGGAAGGTTTGAAGGATCTCAACCCGGAGCTGGAACCGATCGTCATCCCGGCAGCCTGTCTGATTCTTGGATGCCTTTTTTACTTCCAGCACAAGGGAACCGGAAGCATCGGCAGAGTCTTCGGCCCGATCATGCTCGTCTGGTTCTTCACCCTCGGCGCCTTCGGGGGATATGAAATCATAAAAAATCCCACCGTCCTCTGGGCCTTGAGCCCCCACTACGGACTGGAACTCCTCTTCTTTCATCCCGGTTCCGTGGCGCGACTCCTCGGAGCCGTCGTGCTGGCCGTCACCGGCACCGAAGCGCTCTACGCCGACATGGGACACTTTGGAAAAAATGCGATCCGCCTCGCCTGGTACACCGTGGCGCTGCCGGGCCTTCTGCTGAGCTATTTCGGCCAGGGAGCCTGGGCTCTGGCCCATGAAACCTCGACAAAGAACCCCTTCTTCGCCATCAGCCCGGAAGGACCCCTCCGCTACTACCTCGTCATCCTCGGCATCGTTGCCACCATCATCGCCAGCCAGGCCCTCATCTCCGGCACTTATTCGCTGACCCGGCAGGGAATCCTCCTCGGCTACTTCCCCCGGCTTCCGATCACCCATACCAGCAGCGAACAGGAAGGGCAGATTTACATTCCCTTTGTGAACTGGACGCTGGCGGTAGGCTGCATCCTCCTCGTACTGGGATTCCGTTCGAGCGACGCCCTAGCCGACGCCTATGGCACGGCGGTAACCGGGACCATGGTCGTAACCACCCTGGCCTTTTACCTCGTCACCCGCAGGGTATGGGGATGGAACAAAGCCTGTGCCCGAACCGTTTGCGGAATATTCCTGGTCATTGATCTGGCCATGTTTGGTGCCAACCTCACAAAATTCCTCACCGGAGGATGGTTCCCCCTGGCCGTCGGTTTTCTTGTCCTCGCCATCATGTATGCCTGGAAAAAAGGACGGGCTTACATCGCCAACCAACTCTATTCCAATTCCATCGACCCCGCCTACCTGATCGAAGATATCAAGGCCAACAAGATTCCCCGCCTGGGCAGCAACGCCGTCTTCATGACCTCCAACTCCAAGGCCGTGCCGATCGCCCTCCTTCACCATCTCAAGGTGAACGAATGCCTCCACAAGTACGTCATCCTCCTCACCATCATCACCGACGACATCCCCTACCTGAAAGATCAGGATCGCGTGACAGTCGAAGATCTGGGGGAAAACATCTATCGCCTGGAAGCTCGTTTTGGCTTCATGGAAATCCCGGACGTCCCCACTGCCATCCGCATGGGGCGAGAGGAAAAAGGGATGCGGCTTGGTCCCAAATCCCTCACCTACTACTTCAACCGGGAACTGGTTCTCATCGACGGCCCCGCCAGACTCGCCCTCCCGCTGAAAATTCTCTACCGATTCCTCAGCAACAACGCCAGCCCCGCCAAGGACTACTTCTGCATTCCGGCCAGCCAGATCGTCGAAATGGGCCTCCCCGTCAAACTATAATACCAATCCGGGAAAATCATTTACAAATAAAAACACTCACTGCTGTCCAGTTAAGTGACAGAGTGATTTGTGTAAGTTCCTGATAACGAGTAAAAAGCAGGAGCCAAGGGGTGTGAGCGATATTCACAAGGCCTGTGATTTTACTGGTGATGCAGCTCC
>Ga0187810_10000045_pt1 | contig 56949 bp, 60 predicted proteins | sample NC_wetland_sal_i_9_FD_132963 | JGI IMG/M metagenome (GOLD analysis project Ga0187810, IMG submission 132963) | Wetland sediment microbial communities from Neuse River Estuary, North Carolina, USA - ASW_5 | ecosystem: Environmental > Aquatic > Freshwater > Wetlands > Sediment | place: USA: North...
CCCAAGATCGCCGCCCAGGGCGCCATCGTCATCGACAATTCCTCCACCTGGCGCATGGACCGCGAAGTGCCGCTGATCGTGCCCGAGGTCAACGCCGCCACCCTCGACGGCGGCATCAAGAAAGGCATCGTCGCCAATCCCAACTGCTCCACGGCGCAGCTGGTGGTGGCGCTGAAGCCGCTGCACGACGAAGCCGTCATCAAGCGTTGCGTGGTGGCGACCTACCAGTCGGTTTCCGGCGCCGGCAAGGCGGCCATGGACGAGCTGTTCCGCCAGACCCGCGCCGTGTTCGTCACCGACCCCGTCGAGGTGGAACACTTCCCCAAGCAGATCGCCTTCAACGTCATCCCCCACATCGACGTCTTCCTGGATTCCGGCTACACCAAGGAAGAGTGGAAGATGATGGTCGAGGTGCAGAAGATCCTCGACCCCGACATCCAGGTCACCGCCACCTGCGTGCGCGTGCCGGTGTTCATCGGCCATTCCGAGGCCGTCACCATCGAATTCGAGAAGCCCATCACCGCCGAACGGGCCCGCGCCATCCTGCGCGAGGCGCCGGGCTGCCTGGTGGTCGACAAGCGCGAGGACGGGGGCTACGTCACCCCCATCGAATGCGCCGGCGAGGACGCCACCTATATCAGCCGCATCCGCAAGGACCCCACGGTGGAACACGGGCTGTCGCTATGGTGCGTCTCCGACAATCTGAGGAAAGGCGCGGCCCTCAACGCCGTGCAGATCGCCGAGTGCCTGGTCAACCGCAAACTTCTTAAGCACTGACCCGGCAGGCCTTTCTCGCCCGCCGAAATCGCTTTACCTTCCCTTGCGGAAAAGGCGGTGAGCCGCCCGGGAGAAAAGGGATGGAATTCTCGCTCAAGCCGGTTTTCATCGGCTGGACCACGTTGCTGGCGCAACTGCCGTTGCAGTTGTTCCTGACGGTGTTTTCGGCGTTCTTCTTCGGCCTGATCGCCACCGCGCTCCTGAGCGGAGGCGACTTCGAGCCCGAAGACCTTTTCCTGGGACCCGCCTTCATGCTGTCTGGGGCCCTGGCGTTCTTCGGCGTGCCTCTCATCATCTGTCTCGGCAAGAAGCTGAATTATGCGCGCACCGAATATCGCTTCCACAAGGACCATCTGGAATTCGAGGAGGGCTTCCTCGCCATCAGAAAGAAGGAAATCCGCTACGCGGATGTCAAAGAGATCACTCTGCGCAAGGGCGTGTTGCAGCGGCCTTACGGATTGGGCACCATCTATCTGGCAACGATGGCGACCGGTTCCTCGTCGGAATCGCAGCCATTCAGCGCTATCAGCATCGGCAGCGTCTCGTCGAGCGGCATCAGCGTCCGCGACGTCCGCGATCCCGACACCGCATATGAGAAGATCCGCCGTATCGTGAATCCATGACCGATATCCGCCCCCGCCGCAGCGTGCTTTACATGCCGGGCTCCAATGCGCGGGCGCTGGAAAAGGCGCGCACGCTGGCCGCGGACGCGCTGATCCTCGACCTGGAGGACGCGGTGGCGCCCGATGCCAAGCCGGCGGCCCGCGAACAGGTTTGCGCCGCGGTGAAAGCCGGCTTCGGCCGGCGCGAAACGGTGGTGCGCATCAATGCGCCGGGCAGCGCATGGGGCGAGGACGATCTGGCCGCCGTGGCCGCGGCCGCTCCGGATGCGGTGCTGCTGCCGAAGGTGGGCGCGGCCCGCGACATCCATCGCGCCGAAGAGAAACTCGCAGGCACCGGCATCGCCATCTGGGCGATGATCGAAACCCCGCGCGCGGTTCTGGACCTCGCCGCCATCGCCGCGGCCGGCGGGCGGCTCGCCTGCCTGGTGCTGGGCAGCAACGACCTCATCAAGGAGATGGGCGGGCGGCACCTGCCGGGACGTTGCAACCTGCTGGCGGCGATGGCGCTGACGGTGATGGCGGCACGGGCGAACGGGCTTGGCGTCATCGACGGGGTGCACAACGACATCGCCGATATGGCCGGGTTCGACGCAGCCTGTTCCCAGGCAAGGGGGTTTGGCTTCGACGGCAAGACGCTGATCCACCCCGTGCAGATCGCCCCCTGCAACGCCGCTTTCGCCCCTGCGGCCGAAGAGCTGGCGGCGGCGCGGAAGATCGTGGCCGCCTTCGCCTTGCCCGAAAACCGGGACAAAGGCGCGATCCGGCTGGAAGGACGGATGGTCGAACGCCTGCACGAGGAAACGGCCCGCCGCACCCTGGCCCTGGCCGAAGCCATCGCGCTTCTGGAAAACGCCTGAAACGTGCTTACATGCTGCGGAGCCTTGCTGCGCTACGCCGATGTTCTGGAACCTGACGACCACCGCCCTGTTCGTGATCGCCGCGCTGGTGCTCTACCGGCTGTGGCCGCGCCTGGCGGCGGCGCTGAAGCGCTTCGACGAAGAAAACCGCGCCCGCATCGAACGCCAGCGGCGCGACCGCGGCGATCACAACGCCCATTTCCGCCACACCATCGAAATCGCCGCGGAGCAGGTGGAAGAGATCGTCGAGGCGGCGCAGACCGATCCGCGCACCGGCACGCCCGTCCAGTGCTATGTCTTCGAAGGGGTCTGGTACGGCAGCCGCGACGAGGCCGAAGCGGTGCGCGCCCGCAAGATCGGCGACATCGCCCGCGGCTTCTATCGCGATCTCCCCGCCGCCCTGGCGGCACGCCAGGGCGACGGGAAGCTCGGCAAATAATGCGCTATTTCATCGGCGTCTTGAGCTTGCCGGCGGAGCCGAGGGCGCCCTGCTCGAAGTTCTGCAGCGTCCAGGTGCAGCTCACCGTCATGCCCTGCTGGAATTGCTTCTTCGCCGGGACATAGAGGTATTCCTGGCATTGCGGGCTGCCCGCGGAGGTTTCGAGGGCGTAGTCGTAAACCAGCTCGCCGGTGTTGAGCGTCTTGTAGACGACGACATGGCCGACGCCGGCGGTCAGCGAATATTTGGCCTTGACCGCTTCATAGCCGGCTTGCAGGTCGGCCTTGATGGCGTGGTTGGTGTAGCGGGCGACGCCGATCCACATCGGGATTTTGACCTCGCCCTTGTTCTTGAGGGCGTGGTCGAAATTGACGACCAGCTTGCCCGTGCCGCTGATCAGAAAGAAATCGTCGAAGGCGTTGACGTCGGTCACCGCCGTCTTATCGCTGCTCTGGGCTTCCAGGTTGAGCACCGTCGCCGATTTGGCGAGCGGAACCAGGTTGCTGCCGGAGAAGAACTGGGTCAGCGTTTCGGCCTCGGCACCAGAGACCGACAAAGCCAATGCGGCACAGGCCACAAGCAAGGCTTGCTTCATGGGGCGTTCTCCCTTTGGGGCTGGGGTTGGAATCAGAAGTAGAAAATGTATCATATACAACTACACATTGCGGTGCAGCCTGTAAATTGGGCAGAGATTGCAAAGCGGCGGGGTCAGGCTTGCATCAGGCGCGGCAGGCGTCCGGCTTCCCCGGCGGCATGGCGCATGAAGAGGCGGCGCAACGGGCCGATCTGATCCACGGCAGCGAGGCCGAGATCGCGCAACAGCCGCAAGGGGGCGATGTCGTTGGAGAAAAGCCGGTTCAAGCCGTCGGTGGCCGCCGCCATGACGAAGCCATCGAAGCGGCGCCAGCGCTCATAGCGTTGCAGCGCGGCAAGGCCTCCGGGATCGAGGCCGATGGCGACAGCATCCAGCACCACCTCGGCCAGCGCCGCCGCATCCTTGAGGCCGAGATTGAGCCCCTGCCCGGCAATGGGGTGAATGCCGTGGGCGGCATCGCCGGCCAGGGCAAAGCGCGGGCGCACATAAGCGCGCGCCAGATGGAAGCGCAGCGGATAGAACCAGCGCGCCTCTTCGGCCGTGATGCTGCCGAGATGGGCGCCGAAGCGCCGGGCGATTTCCGCCGTGAAGGCCGCATGGCCGAGCGTCTTCATCTCTGCGGCGACGGCCTCGCGCTCCGTCCACACCAGGGAGGAGCGGTTGCCGGTGAGCGGCAGGATGGCAAAAGGTCCGGCCGGCAGGAAATGCTCGTAAGCCGTACCGCGGTGCGGCCGCTGATGATGGACGGTGGCGACGATGCCCGTCTGCGCATAAGCCCAGCGCACCACGCCGATGCCCATCCTGGCGCGCATGGGCGAGTCGCGCCCGTCGGCGGCGACCGCCAGGCGCGCTTCGAGCTGCCTGCCGTTCGACAGCGTGGCCGCGACGGCATGGGCGGCCGGCGCCAGCGCAACCACCGCAGCCGGAGCGATGCATTTCAGCTTTGGCGTGCGCGCGGCGGCGGCGAACAGGGCCTGCCGCAGGATGCGGTTCTCGACGATGAAGCCGAGAGCACGTTCCCTCGTCTTCGAGTCGGAAACGTGCTCTCGATTCCTTTGTTTGTCGCGCAATCCGGCGAAAACCGCTTCGCACTTTTCGGGATTGCGCTCAAGCGGCGTGCCGCTTTCCTTATGGTCGAAATAAAGTGAGAAGGGCGAAGGGGCACGCTCGAGCCCCGCATCCGTCACCAGGATGGTTTCGATGGGCTGGGCTTCTGCCGCTATCCCTTGCCACACACCCAGGGCCCGCAGCATCCGGACCGAGGCATAAGACAGGGCCGACACCCTGCCGTCGAAACCCGGCATCTGGGCCTCGGGCGGCGGCACCGGGTCGGCCAGCACCACCTCCAGCCCCTCTTGCGCCAGGGCCAGTCCGAGGCTGAGCCCGACAAAGCCGCCGCCTGCGATCATCACATCCGCTGCCATGCCTTTGGCTTCCCATGCAGGCGGCAACAGGTCAACGCCCAAAAAATGATCATTAACAGAAGAGCGCCTAGAATTTAGGCGTTAATAGCTGGGCAATTTCTGACGCCTCTTTCCCAGGCAATGAAAATTATATGCCACTTCAATGGCTTGGCATGTTTACAGGAGTCGGCACAGTTCTTGATGAAGTGCTCAGAGGCCTAACAGCGGGAAGATGCAATGAAACTGATCATGGCGATCATCAAGCCATTCAAGCTCGACGAGGTGCGTGAGTCGCTATCGGCCCTGGGTGTGCAGGGGATGACCGTCACGGAAGTGAAGGGATACGGGCGCCAGAAGGGGCATACGGAGATTTATCGCGGCGCCGAATACGCCGTCAGTTTCCTGCCCAAGCTCAAGATCAAGGTTGCCGTCAAAGCCGAAATGGTCGCCGCGGTGCTCGATGCGATCACCTCGAAGGCCAAGACCGGCCAGATCGGCGACGGCAAGATTTTCGTCACCTCGCTCGATCAGGTCGTCCGCATCCGTACCGGCGAAACCGACAACGACGCGTTGTGACGCGCCGCACGCAACCTTGGGATCATAGGGGAATTCGTATGAAAGGATCGAACATGAAAAAGCTGGCGCATGGGGCGCTTGCGGGCTTGGCCGCGCTCGTCGCCATGTCGGGAACCGCGTTTGCCGCCACGGCCAAACTCGACAGCGGCGATACCGCCTGGATGCTCACCTCCAGCGCGCTGGTGCTGTTGATGACCGTTCCGGGCCTCGCCCTGTTCTACGGCGGCATGGTGCGCCGCAAGAACGTGCTGGCCACCATGGCGCAGAGTTTCGCCGCCACCTGCCTGATCACCGTGTTGTGGATGATCATCGGCTATTCCATCGCCTTCACGCCCAATCCGGATGCGAATCTCAACCAGTTCCTCGGCAGCTTCAGCTACCTCTTCCTCAAGCCGATGGGATTGGGCGCCATGACCGGCACCATCCCGGAATCGGTGTTCATGTTCTTCCAGATGACCTTCGCCATCATCACGCCCGCCCTGATCGCGGGCGCGCTGGCGGACCGCATGAAGTTCTCCGCCTTCCTCTGGTTCATGGGGCTGTGGCTGCTCTTGGTCTACTGCCCGATCGCCCATTGGGTCTGGGGCGGCGGCTGGCTGATGACGGCGGGCGCCCTCGACTTCGCGGGCGGTTCGGTGGTGCATCTCAACGCCGGTACCGCGGCCCTCGTCACCTGCCTGGTGCTCGGCAAGCGTATCGGCTACGGCAGCGAAAACATGGCGCCGCATAACCTGGTGCTGTCGATCATCGGCGCCAGCCTGTTGTGGGTCGGCTGGTTCGGCTTCAACGCCGGTTCGGCCGTCGCCGCCAATGCCAATGCCGGCATGGCCGCGGCCGCCACCCAGATCGCCACCGCCGCCGCTTCGATGGCGTGGATGTTCTCCGAATGGCTGATCGCCAAGAAGCCGTCGGTGCTGGGCATGATCTCGGGCGCGGTGGCCGGTCTCGTCGCCATCACCCCGGCTTCGGGCTTCGTCAATCCGGTCGGCGCCCTGATCATCGGCCTGGCCGCGGGCGTGGTCTGCTACGTCTCCGCGGTGTGGATGAAGAAGCTGTTCGGTTACGACGACTCGCTGGACGCCTGGGGCGTGCACGGCGTGGGCGGCGCGCTGGGAGCCCTGCTCACCGGCGCCTTCGCCTCCAACGCCATCAACTCGTCCGCCCATGGCTGGCTGCTGGACGGCAATCTCGGCCAGATGTGGTTGCAGCTCGAAGACGTGCTTGCCACCTTCGTCTACTGCGGTGTCGTCACCTTCATCATCCTCAAGGTCATCGACATGATCATCGGTCTGCGTGTCTCCCCGGAAGTCGAGGTCGAGGGTCTCGACATCAACCTCCACGGCGAAACGGTACACGGCTGATCCTCCGTACCGTCTCCGGAACCTGGGCGCCCCCGAAAGGGGCGCCCTTTTTTTAAGCGCTCAAGCGCCGCGCGGGATGCTCCGCATCCCTTGGCTCGCCGCATCGGCGGCGGGCCGCAGTCGCGGCCTTATAAGATGCCCTCAATCGCCGGGCGGGCCGCATCCGCGCCCCTTGGCTCTCGCCGCATCGGCGGCGGGCCGCAGTCGCGGCCTTAAGAAAAGGCGCCGCGCTTGGGTTATTCGCCGGGGCCTTCGATCGCCACGCCTTCGGCGCGCAGCTTGTCGACCACGCCGCTGCTGCGCAGCAAGGGACCGATCTCGGTGACCAGGACGGTTTTGCCGGGCTTGGACAGCGCCTCCTCGATGGCCTTGAGGTAATCGGCCACGCCCCGGTCGTAGAGCTTGTTGAAGCTGACCGTCGCCTTGGCACAGCGTTCCATGCCGGGCGAAACATAATGGGCCTTGATCCCCTTCAGATCGCCCACCGCCCAGGCTTCGGCGGCCGGTACGGCGTGAACGCTGCGCGCTTCCACCTCGGCGACGGCATCGGCCAGGCAGGCCTGTTGCGCCGGCATCGGCAGGCGCAGGAATTCCTTGACCAGGGCCAGAGCGCCGTAACTGGCGATCTTGCGGACCTCCACATGCTTGGCGTCGGCGATCTTCTCGATGGTGCGCCGCGGTTCGTCGCGCCACAGGCCGTTTGCCTTGTTGAAATCCTCTTGCAGCCTCATCGCCGCGATGATCGGCGGATCGTCCGCGTAGCGGCCGGCATCGCGCTTGGCCAATTCGCGCGCCGCAACGAAACGGGCCTTGAGATCCGCCGGCAGCGTCTCTTCCAGCGTCTTGCCGTCCGGCATCGACAACAGGCCGCGATGGGTGAGCAGGAACCAGGAGGTTTCGAAAAAGCCCGCACTGGCCTCCGGCGGCAGAAGGACGGCTTTGGCGCCGTCGATCAACGTGCTCAGATGCGTGCTGTTCCAGGCCAGCTTCTCGGGCATGGGGCCGAGCGTTCCCAGAATCCAGATCTCGGAATCGCCTTTCTTCAAATGCCAGAAGGCCGGGCCGGGCGCCTGGGCGGCCACCACCACCACTTCGTCGGAGGCCCAATCGGTGGTGGGCGGGCTTGGCGGCGTCTCGGCAAAAGAAACGGGACAAAAGAGCGCCAGCAGCGCCAGGGCGTATAATCGCTTCATCATGGCCTCCACCAAGGAGCGGCCAGTCTATGGGGAGAAAGGGCGGCCGCACCATGAGAAGCCGGTAACGCTTGCTTGAGAGGAACGTGGGCTGCGGTTAGGATTCGGCCATCCATAACGGACGTGTCACCTGATGTTTCCCGGTCGCCTGGAACAGCTGCCCCCGTCGTCCTTCGCCATGCTGGCCGAGTTGCTGGAGGGCGTGAAGCCGGGCGCCGAACCGATCAGCCTGGCCGTCGGCGACCCCAAGGGCGAGGTGCCCGCCTTCGTGCTGGAGGCCATTGCCCGGCACGAAGGGCGTTTCGGCGAATACCCCCCCATCCAGGGCACGGCGGAATGGCAAGCGGCGGCGGCGGGCTGGATCCAGCGCCGCTTCGGGGCCGAGCTCGATCCGGCCAGCCAGGTGCTGCCCCTCAACGGCACCCGCGAGGGCCTCTTCCTGGCGCCCAAGATCGTCACCCCCGAACAGAAGGCCGGCGGACGGCCCGCGATCCTTTTGCCCAATCCCTTCTACCAATGCTACGCGGCGGCGATCCTGGCCGCGGGCGCCGAACCGGTTTTCGTGCGCACCGGACCGGCCACCGGTTTCCTGCCGGATTACGCCTCGCTGCCGCTTGCGGTGCTGCAGCGGACGGTGGCGGCCTATTTCTGCTCGCCCTCCAACCCGGAAGGGGCCTGTGCCCGGGAAGCCTATTGGCAAACACTGTTCGCGCTGGCGGATGCCTATGATTTTACAGTGTTCGCCGACGAATGTTACGCGGACATTTATCTGGAGGAACAGCCGCTTGGCGCTCTCTCGGTACGCCGCCCCCCTTATCGACGGCTGCTGACCTTCCATTCCCTCTCCAAGCGCTCCGGCCTGCCGGGACTGCGTTCCGGCATGGTGGCGGGGGATGCGGCCCTGATGGCGCGCTTCCGCGCCTTGCGCAATTATGCCGGGCCCCAGGTGCCGCTGCCGCTCCAGGCCGCCTCGGCCGCCGCCTGGAACGACGAAGAACATGTGAAGGCCAATCGCGCCCGTTATGCCGAGCGCTTCGCGCTGGCCGAGCGGGTGTTGGGCTTCCATCCCGGCTTCAGCCTGCCGCAGGGCGGCTTCTTCCTCTGGCTGGAGGTGGGCGACGGCGAGGCTTGCGCCCTCGAACTGTGGCGGCAGGCAGGGGTGCGGGTGCTGCCCGGCGCCTATATGGGGCGGGAATCTTTACCCGGGAAAAGCCGCTCAAATCCTGGATTTCCGTATATCCGGCTGGCGCTCGTCAACCATTTGTCAACCATTGCGGCCGCACTCGATAGAATAGTACCGGTTTTGGCTGAAGGGGGGCCATGAGCGTGGGCCACACTTCGGATGTTTATCAGCCGCGCCGCCGCGGAGCCGCGATGGCCGAGAAACTGGCCGATGCGCGACGGGGGCTGAGCCGCCTGTTGCGGGTTGCCGCCATGCGCGGCGCCGGCCTTTTGGTGCTGCTGGCGGCGGCGGCGGTGCTGGTGGCGCTGGTCAGCTACGATCCGGGCGATGCCAGCCTGAACAACGCCACCGACCGCGAGGTCTTCAACCTGATGGGGCCGGTGGGGGCCACGGCCGCCGATCTTCTGTTGCAGTTTTTCGGGTTCGCGGCGCTGGCCTTCCTGGCGCCGCCCATCGTCTGGGGCACGCGCGCCCTGATGGGCCGCTCGCTCAGCTATGCCGTGCTGCGCGCCTTCGCCTGGCCGCTCGGCACCATGTTCATGGCGGCGGGCCTGGGCATCCTGCCGCGTCCCGAAGGCTTGCCGGCCGGTGCGGGCGGCTTGATCGGCCTTGCCGGCAGCGCGCTTGCCGCCCGTTTCGGCGACATGCAGCAGCTGCCCTGGATCGGCTGGCTGGTTCCCCTGCTGCTGTTCGCCGCCGGATTGGTGCTGGCGATCCTGGCCGCCGACATCCGCCTGCGCGCCCTCTTGCGGAGCGGCTTCCATGTGCTGACCTTCGTCTACTGGCTCGGCACGCTGCTCAAACTGCCGGGGCGCGAGGTCAAGGCCAAGCCACGCCGTATCGAGCCCGGCGCGGCTGACGAAGACGACGAGGAGGAGTACGGCCTTGCCGTGGCGGAGCCCGCCGCTTCCATCGGCCGCGAAAGCCGCGTCAAGCGCGAAGAGACGAAAAAGGGCACCGCCGTCAAGCGGGCCCGCCAGCCGGCGCTCAAGCTGGAGAGCGGCGAATACCAGCTTCCCGCCCTGGGGCTTTTGGCCGAGCCGGCGCATGTCGGCGATCCGTCGGCCTTTTCGGACGAATCCCTGGAAGAAAACGCCCGCATGTTGGAATCGGTGCTCTCCGATTTCGGCGTCAAGGGCCGCATCGTGGCGGTGCGTCCCGGGCCGGTGGTGACGCTCTACGAATTCGAACCGGCGGCCGGGGTGAAGTCGAGCCGCGTGATCTCGCTGGCCGACGACGTGGCCCGTTCCATGTCGGCGGTGGCGGCGCGCATCGCCGTGATCCCGGGGCGCAACGTGCTGGGCATCGAACTGCCCAACCAGACGCGCGAGATGGTCTACTTGCGCGAACTGCTGGCGGCAAACGAGTTCGAGAAGGCGCGCGCGCCGCTGATCCTGGCCCTGGGCAAGACCATCGGCGGCGAACCGGTGATGGCCGACCTCGCCAAGATGCCTCATCTTTTGATCGCGGGCACCACCGGGTCGGGCAAATCCGTAGCGCTCAACACCATGATCCTGTCGCTGCTCTACCGCATGCCGCCCGAGCAGTGCCGCATGATCCTGATCGACCCCAAGATGCTGGAGCTTTCGACCTATGACGGCATCCCGCATCTCTTGGCGGCGGTGGTGACCGATCCGCGCAAGGCCGTGGTGGCGCTGAAATGGGCGGTGCGCGAGATGGAAGAGCGCTACCGCAAGATGTCGAAGCTCGGCGCCCGCGGCGTCGAGCAGTTCAACGAACGCGTCCGCAAGGCCAAGGCCAAGGGCGAAGTCTTGAAGCGCACGGTGCAGACCGGCTTCGACAAGGAAACCGGCAAGCCGGTCTACGAAGACGAGGTGCTGGACCTCGAACCCATGCCCTACATCGTGGTGGTGGTGGACGAGATGGCCGACCTGATGATGATCTCGGGCAAGGAGATCGAAGGGGCGGTGCAGCGCCTGGCCCAGATGGCGCGCGCCGCCGGCATCCATCTGATCGCCGCCACCCAGCGTCCCTCGGTGGACGTCATCACCGGCACCATCAAGGCCAATTTCCCGACCCGCATCTCGTTCCAGGTGACGAGCAAGATCGACAGCCGCACCATCCTGGGCGAGCAGGGCGCCGAGCAGCTGCTGGGCCAGGGCGACATGCTGTACATGATGGCGGGCGGCCGCATCCGGCGCGTCCACGGTCCTTTCGTCAGCGACCGCGAAGTCGAGGACGTGGTCAAGTTCCTCAAGACGCAGGGCACGCCCGATTACCTCGAAGCCGTCACCGAGGAACCCGACGAGGACGGCGGCGATCCCTATTCGCTTTACGGCGAAGGCAACGGCGAATCGGGCGACGATCTGTACGACAAGGCGCTCGACATCGTGGCGCGCGAACGCAAGGCCACCACCAGCTATATCCAGCGGCGGTTGCAGATCGGCTACAACCGCGCCGCAAGGCTGATCGAGCGGATGGAAGACGAAGGCGTCATCTCCAAGCCCAACCACAAGGGCATCCGGGAAGTTTTGTTGCCGGAACACGAAGAACGCTGATCGCCGCGGGCGTGCAATGGCGGCCATGACGGTGACGGAAAACGCCGGTGCCGGCGAGCCTTAGAGCGCTTCCGGACGCACGATGCCACGTGATGGCGCTGCATCAGGTATTGCATCTCATTCTCATATGATGAGCTTACGCCAGCGATGCCTACAAATTTGTAAGAACAACAAATTGGTTACGGCGCCAAACTGAGTTATTCTCATAACAATGTAAGAATCGGACATCGGCGTGAAAGAGGGCTCCATGCGGATCGTCATCTCCCTGCGCGGCGCAGCACAAGCCGGCGTTTTTCTGCTTGCCGTCCTCGGCATCCTGGCCGTGCAGCCCGCCTGGGCCGTCCCGGCCTTCACGGCCAAGACCAACCAGCCTTGCAGCGCCTGCCATGTCGGCGGTTTCGGCCCGCAGCTCACCCCGTTCGGGCGCATGTTCAAACTGGAGGGCTATACCATGGACGCGGGAAACGACGCCTTCCCGGTCTCGGCCATGGAGATGTCTTCCTATGTCGCCAGCAGCAAGGCGCAGGAAGCCCCGCCCGCCGATCACTACACCGCCAACGACAACTTCTCGCTCGACCAGGCCAGCATCTTCATCGCCGGGGGCATCGGCGATCACTTCGGCGGCTTCGTGCAGCTCACCTATGACGGCATCGGCCGCTCCTTTTCCTGGGACAACGCCGATATCCGCGTCACCGACCGCGTCACGATCTCCGGCAACGACGCCCTGTTCGGCCTCAGCTTCAACAACAATCCCGGCCTGACGGATGTCTGGAACACGCTGCCCGCCTGGGGCTTCCCTTACACCACCAGCGACCTCGCCCCGGCGCCCGCCACCAGCACCATCTTCGACGGCGGCATGGCGCAGAGCGTTCTGGGCACCACGGCCTATCTCTATTGGAATTCGAGCTTCTACACGGAAGCCGGGCTCTACTGGACGCCTTCGAACCGCTTCCTGAGCGCCATGGGGACCGATTTCGGGCCGGGGCCGATTTCCGGCGTGGCCCCTTATGTCCGGCTCGCCTATCAGAAGGATTACGGCAACCGGAACTTCGAAGTCGGCGTTTTCGGCTTCTTCCCGAGCCTCGAACCCGGCGGCGACACCAGTACCGGAAAAACCGATTCCTATTCCGATCTGGGGATCGACGGCTCCTATCAGTTCATCGGCGACGGCGACAACATCTACACGGTCAACCTGCGCTATACGCACGAGACGCAGAATCTCGACGCCTCCGTGCTCTTGGGCGCCGCCGCCAACAGCACCGACTCGCTCAACGATTTCCGCATCGACGCCTCCTATTACTGGCACAACATGTTCGGCGGCTCCGTCCAGTTCTTCAACACGGCCGGTTCGAGCGACGCCTTGCTCTATGCCGGCAACAGGACGTTCTCCCCCGACAGCACCGGCTTCACCTTCCAGCTCGACGCGACGCCGTGGGGCACCGGCAACGCCTTCCTCGGCGGACGGCTGAACCTGCGCGTGGGCGTGCAATACACGCTCTATACGCAGTTCGACGGTGCCCGCGGCAATTACGACGGCACCGGGCGCAATCCCGGCGACAACAACACCTTGAGGCTTTTCACATGGCTCGCACTTTGAAAGCGCTCCGGCCGGCCGCCTTGGCCGCCTGTTTCGCGGCAAGCACGCTTATGGCCTCGGCCATGGCGGGCGACGCCGCCAAGGGCGCGGATGTCTTCAAGAAGATCTGCGCCTCCTGCCATACCATCGAAAAAGGCGCCGGAAACGGATTGCTCGGCCCCAACCTCTTCGGGGTCGCCGGGCGCGGCGCGGCCGGGGCGCCGAACTTCGGCTATTCGGCGGCGCTCAAGAATTCGGCTATCGTCTGGAGCGACGACAAATTGAAGGCCTGGGTGCAAAACCCGCAGAAAGTGGTTCCGGGCGCCAAGATGATCCTGATCCACGTGCCCAGTGCGGAACAGGCCGACGATGTGGTCGCTTTCCTGGAAACCAAGAAATAACGCTGCGGCCGGCCCGCACCATACGGGATCTTGAAATGCGCATTCGCTTGCCGTCCCGGCAAAGCCTTTTGGCGGCGTCTTTCCTGCTCGGGCCAGGCCCCGCCTTCGCCGCCGCGCCCCAGCCGGACGCGGCGGCAGGCTCGCACATTTCGATCACCTGTGCGGCCTGCCACGGCAGCGACGGCATCTCCGTCGATACCAGCATCCCGAACCTGGCCGGCCAGCATTACGTCTATCTGGTGCAGCAGATCACGGCCTTCCGCGACCGCAGCCGCATCAGCCCCTTGATGAACGAGCTGGCCCGCCCGCTGACGGACCGGCAGATCGAGGACATCGCGGCCTATTACGCCAGCGTGCCGATCGCGGTCGGCAAGCCGTCCAATGCCAAACACTAGGTCTTTGTTTTGTCGCGTTTTCGGACGGAAAACCGGTTTCCACTTTTCCTGAAAACGCTTTAACCTTGAGGGCAGCATGAAACGATTGCCGGATTTGCCGCTGGAACTGAAAGTCCTGGTCACGGCGATACTGGTCTTTGCCGGTCTTTCCCTGCTGACGGGCTTTGCCTACATCCTGGCCGCCCATCAAGGACCCGAGGGAGGCTACGGCATTCACGCCTCCGAGATCGCCGCGCTCTACACCGGGCCGGGCGTTTCCACGGTCACCTTGATCTCGCTGGCGCATATCCACCTGCTCGGGCTGCTCTGCGTTTTTTCCCTCATCGGCTTCATCTTCGTCCATTCGACCCTGCCGAGCTGGTGGAAGATCGTCCTGCCCGTGCTGCCTTTCCTGGCCTTCCTGGTCGATATCGCCTCCTGGTTCCTGACCAAGACCGTGGCGTATGCCTTCGTCTATGTGGTGATCGGCTCGGGCGCGACCTTCATCGGCGCCCTGGGGCTGATGATCCTGATCAGCCTGTTCGACCTCTGGTTCGGCCGCCGCAGCGCTGCCTAGAAAGCGTGCCCGCACAAAGATGTGGCGGAGTGCCGTAATTTGCGAAGGAGTCGCAATTTGTGGCTTTTCAAGCCGAGAGGCGGGGATGGGCCGCCTGCGGGCCGGTGCGTTGACAGGGGGTGGGACCCCGCCTAGCGTTTACGCCGCACGAATACGGGTGGCTGACAACAAGGCGCAGGGCTGGCGCGGCTGCTCGTGGCTTCCGATCAAGGAAACGCATGAAAGTCCTGGTGCCCGTTAAACGGGTGGTCGATTACAACGTCAAAGTCCGCGTCAAGTCGGACGAGACGGGAGTCGAACTGGCAAATCTCAAGATGAGCATGAACCCCTTCGACGAGATCGCCGTCGAAGAGGCCGTCCGGCTGAAGGAAAAAGGCAAGGCAACGGAAGTGGTTGCCGTCTCCATCGGGCCGCGCGAGGCCGCCGAGACCATCCGCACGGCGCTGGCCATGGGGGCCGACCGCGGCATCCTGGTGAAGACCGAAGGCGAGACCGAGCCCCTGGCGGTGGCCAAAATCCTGAAAGCCATTTGCGACAGCGAAAAGCCCCGTCTGGTCATCACCGGCAAGCAGGCCATCGACGACGATGCGGGCCAGACCGGCCAGATGCTGGCCGCCTTGATGGGCTGGCCGCAGGGCACCTTCGCCCACAAGCTGGAGCTGGACGAGCACAGCGCCCGCATCGAGCGCGAGATCGACGGCGGCTTGCAGAGCGTGGAGGTGCGCCTGCCCGCCGTGATGACCACCGATCTGCGCCTCAACGAGCCGCGCTACGCCTCGCTGCCCAACATCATGAAGGCCAAGAAAAAGCCGATCGAGGAAAAAACGCCGGCCGATTACGGCGTCGATGCCGCCCCCAGGCTGAAAGTGCTGAAGGTCGCCGAACCGCCCAAGCGGCAGGCCGGGATCAAGGTGAAAAGCGTGGGCGAGCTGATCGGCAAGCTGCACGACGCGGGGGTGCTGTGATGCCCGCCCTGGTCATCGCCGAACACGACAACAAATCGCTCAAAGACGCCACCGCCAAGACGGTCAGCGCCGCGCTGGCCCTGGGCGGCAAGGTGCATGTGCTGCTGGCGGGCCACCATTGCGGCGCGGCGGCGGAGGCGGCGGCAAAGCTGCAAGGCGTCGAAACGGTGCTCGTCTCAGACGCACCGCTTTATGAGCACATCCTGGCCGAACCCATGGCGGCGCTGATCCTGTCGCTGGCGGAGCGCTATGACGCCATCCTGGCGCCGGCGACCACGGGCGGCAAAAACGTCCTGCCGCGGGTGGCGGCCCTGCTCGACGTGCCGCAGATCTCGGAAATCATCAAAGTGCTCGGCCCCAACACTTTCGAGCGGCCGATCTATGCCGGCAGCGCCATCCAGACCGTGGAAGCGCCGCCCGGCAAGAAAGTCATCACCGTGCGCACCACCGCCTTCAAGGCGGCCGGGCCGGGCGGGACGGCGCCGATCGTCGCGATTCCGGCCGGGCCCGATCCCGGCCTGTCGAGCTTTGCGGGCGAGGCGCTGTCGAGCTCCGAACGTCCCGAGCTGACCTCGGCCAGGACCGTCATTTCCGGCGGGCGCGGCATGCAATCGGGCGACAGCTTCAAGCTCTTGGAGCGCATCGCCGACCGGCTGCACGCCGCCGTGGGCGCCAGCCGCGCCGCGGTCGATGCCGGTTTCGTGCCCAACCAGTACCAGGTCGGCCAGACCGGCAAGGTGGTGGCGCCCGATCTCTACATCGCGGTGGGCATCTCCGGCGCCATCCAGCATCTGGCCGGCATGAAGGAGTCCAAGGTCATCGTCGCCATCAACAAGGACGAAGAAGCGCCTATTTTCCAGGTCGCCGATTTCGGCCTGGTCGCCGACCTCTTCCAGGCCTTGCCGGAAATGGAAGCGGAACTGGCAAAACGCGGGTTTTAACGAGGAACAGCATGAGCATCGAACGGATCGGGGTCGTCGGCGCAGGGCAGATGGGCAGCGGTATCGCCCATGTGCTGTCGCTGGCCGGATATGACGTCGTCCTGGAGGACGTGAGCGCCGAACAGCTCGGCAAGGCGCTGGAGACCATCCGCAGGAACATGGGCCGCCAGCTGGCCAAGGGCGTCATCGCCGAGGCCGAGATCGAACCGGCGATGGGGCGGATCAAGACCGCCTCCTCGCTCGAGGCCATGGGCGAGCGCGAGCTGGTGATCGAAGCGGCGACCGAGGACGAAGCGGTCAAGCGCGCCATCTTCCAGGACCTTTGCCCGCATTTGAGCAAGACGGCGATGCTCGCCACCAACACCTCGTCGATTTCGGTGACCCGGCTGGCATCGGCCACCGACCGCGCCGAGCGCTTCATCGGCCTGCATTTCATGAACCCGGTGCCGGTGATGCAGCTGGTGGAGGTGATCCGCGGCATCGCCACCGACGACGCCACCTATCAGGCGGCGCTGGAAATCGTGAAGCGGGTGGGCAAGACCGCCGCCTATGCCGAGGATTTCCCGGCCTTCATCGTCAACCGCATCCTGCTGCCGATGATCAACGAGGCGGTCTATACGCTGTACGAAGGCGTCGGCAATGTGGAAGCCATCGATACCGCCATGCGGCTGGGCGCCAACCATCCCATGGGGCCTTTGCAGCTGGCCGATTTCATCGGCCTCGATACCTGCCTTTCGGTGATGCAGGTGCTGTACGAGGGCTTGGCCGATTCCAAATACCGGCCCTGCCCGCTGTTGGTGAAATACGTCGAAGCGGGCTGGCTGGGGCGCAAAACGGGGCGCGGCTTCTACGACTACCACAGCGAACACCCGGTGCCGACGCGTTAATTTAGGCCCTCAAGCGCCGGGCGGGGCGCATCCGCGCCCCTTGGCTCGCCGCAACGGCGGCGGGCCGCAGTCGCGGCCTATAAGAAGAAGGCCCTCAAGCGCCGGGCGGGGTGTTTACTTCTTCGCCAGCCATTTGAAATAATCGATCGAATCCGGCGCCGACCAGTCGGGAGCGCCTTCGGCCCGCGCCATCTCGTTGCCGTCCTTGCCGATCAGCACGCTCATGGGCAGGCCGTAGCCGCCGAAGGCGCGCAGCAGCGCGGCATTCGAGTCCACATAGGCGGGCAGCGCGCCGGCGCCATGGGCTTTGAGGAAATCCCGGGCGGTGCTTTGCTCGTCGCGGCCGACATCCACCGCCACCACCACGAAACGCTCCGCCGGCAGGGCTTTCTGCAAGGCGGCCAGGGCGGGCAACTCCTTGACGCAGGGCCCGCACCAGGGTGCCCACAAATTGACCAGCACCAGTTTGCCCTTGAATTCGGCAAGGTTGTGCAGCTTGCCGCCTTCCCCGCCGAAAACCGCCATGGGGGCGGGCTTGGCCGGGCTGCTCGCCTTCAAAAGGGCGAGCGCAGCGGGCTTCTCGTGGACAGTAACGGCGGTCATCCAATATAGAACAGCCAGCAGCAGCAAAGCCGCGCCGGCCGCTAGGGTGATCAGGGTCAGGCGGGGTCTGGTCACGGGCGTCTCATGAGCACGAACAAGATGTGGGGCGGCCGCTTCGAAGGCGGCCCGGCGAAGATCATGGAGGAGTTTACGCCCTCCATCGATTTCGACAAACGGCTGGCGGAACAGGACCTGGCCGGCTCGCGCGCCCATGCCCGGATGCTGGCGGGCCAGGGCATCATCGAAAAAGCCGATCTCGACGCCATCCTGAAGGGCCTGGACGCGGTGGAAGCCGAACTCCGCGAGGGAAGCTTCGTCTTCAAGCGGACGCTGGAGGACATCCACCTCAACATCGAAGCCCGCCTGGCGGAGCTGGCGGGGCCCGCAGCGGGGCGGCTGCACACCGCCCGCTCCCGTAACGACCAGGTGGCGACCGATTTCCGCCTCTGGGTGCGGCAGGCCTGCCAGCGGGCCGCAGACGGCCTCAAGGGGTTGCAGCTTGTGCTGCTGCAACAGGCCGGGGCCCATGTAGACACCATCATGCCGGGCTTCACCCATATGCAGGCGGCCCAGCCGGTCAGTTTCGCCCATCATTACCTGGCTTATGTGGAAATGTTCGGGCGCGACCGCGGCCGCCTGGCCGACGCCGCTGCGCGCCTCAACGAATGCCCGCTGGGCGCCGCCGCCCTGGCCGGGACCTCCTTCCCCATCGATCGCGAAGTCACCGCCAAGGCGCTGGGTTTCGCCCGGCCGATGAAGAACTCGCTCGACGCGGTTTCGGCCCGCGACTTCGCCCTGGAATACCTGGCCGCCGCCTGCATCGCCGCCACGCACCTGTCCAAGCTGGCAGGCGAGATCGTGCAATGGTGTTCGCCCGGCTTCGGCTTCGTGCGCCTGTCGGATGCCTTCACCACCGGCTCCTCCATCATGCCGCAGAAGCGCAATCCCGACGCCGCCGAACTGGTGCGCGGCAAGAGCGGCCGGGTGCTGGGCGATTTCGTGGCGCTGGCCATCGTCGTCAAAGGCCTGGTACTGGCCTATGGCAGCGATTTGCAGGAAGACAAGGAACGCGTCTTCGACGCCGCCGATACGCTGGAAGCCTCGCTGGCCGTGATGGCCGGCATGATCGCCGATCTGACGGTGAACGCGGAACGGATGCGCCAGGCGGCATCCCAGGGCTACCCCACCGCCACGGACCTTGCCGACTGGCTGGTGCGGGTCGCCAGAAAACCCTTCCGCGAGGCGCATCGCAGCGCCGGGGCCATCGTCCGGCGTGCCGAGGTTCTGCACTGCGAACTCGACAAGCTGCCGCTCGAAGAGATGCAGAAGATCGATCCCGCCGTCACGGAGGACGTTTATAACGTTCTCGGTCTGGAGGCTTCGCTGGCCTCGCGCATGAGCCTGGGCGGCACCGCCCCGGCGCGGGTACGCGAACAGATCGCCTTCTGGAAGGAGAAGCTGAGATGAACCGCCGCCTGCTTCTGGCGCTTGCGCTGCTCTTTCCGCTCACGGCCTGCGGCGTGAAGGGCGATCTGGAAAAACCGGACGGCCAGCCCGCGCATAAGAACGAGAAAGATCCCTCCAAGCCGCCTTCGCCCATCGGACGATGAACCATTTCTGCTATCGGGGCGGCACCCTTCATGCCGAGGAGGTCGATCTGGTCCGGCTGGCGGACCAGGTGGGCACGCCGTTCTATTGCTATTCCACGGCCACGCTGGAGCGTCATTACAAAATCTTCGCCGCCGCCGTGCCGCAGGAGTCCTTGATCGCCTTTTCGGTCAAGGCCAACGGCAATCTGGCGGTGCTGAGGACGCTGGAAAAACTCGGCGCCGGGGCCGATGTGGTCTCGGGCGGCGAGCTGAAACGGGCGCTGGCCGCGGGCATTCCCGGCGAACGCATCGTCTTTTCCGGCGTCGGCAAGACCAGGGCCGAAATGGAAGCGGCGCTGGCCGCGCGCATCTATCAGTTCAATGTCGAAAGCGAGCCGGAGCTTTACGCCCTTGACGACGCGGCCGGTTCGATGGGCCTGCGCGCCCCCATCGCCTTCCGCGTCAATCCGGACGTCGATGCCAAGACCCACGCCAAGATCTCCACCGGCCATGCCGAAAGCAAATTCGGCATCCCCTGGAACCGGGTGCGGGCGGCCTATGCCGCGGCGGCCAGGCTGAAGCATGTCGAAATCGTCGGCGTGGACGTTCATATCGGCAGCCAGATCGTCGATCTCGAGCCCTTCGCCGCCGCCTTCAAGCGGGTGGTGGAGATGGCGGGCGTCTTGCGGGCCGACGGCCATGCCATCGCCCGCATCGATCTGGGCGGCGGGCTGGGTGTGCCCTACCGCACCGACAATCTGCCGCCGCCCGATCCGGCCCAATACGGCGCGCTGGCGGCCTCCATCACCAAAGACACGGGAGCGCGGCTGATCATGGAGCCGGGGCGCCTGATCGCCGCCAATGCCGGCATCCTGGTCGCCCGCGTCCTCTATGCCAAGCAAGGCGAAGAGAAGACCTTCCTGATCCTCGATGCGGCGATGAACGATCTGGTGCGCCCGGCGCTCTACGACGCCTTTCACGACATCGTCGCGTTGCGCGAACCCGGCCCCGAAACGCCGCGCGCCCGCTACGACATCGTGGGGCCGGTCTGTGAAAGCTCCGACATCTTCGCCGCCGACCGCGACATGCCGCCGTTGACCGCAGGCGATCTGGTGGCGATTTTGACCGCCGGCGCCTATGGCGCGGTGATGTCCTCGGCTTACAATGCCCGGCCCCTGGTCCCGGAAGTGCTGGTCAAAGGGGGCGAGTGGGCCGTGGTGCGGCCGCGGATGGACGATGACGCGATTCTCGCAAGCGAGCGAATTCCGGCCTGGCTACGCTGACCGCGTCGGGCGCTGGGTGGCGCTGGCGCGCGCTGCGCTCGCCTGGGAGCGCATCTGGCCCGCCCTGTGGCCCGCCAGCGGCATCTTCGGCGTCGGACTGGCTGCCGCACTGCTCGATCTCTTTGCGCCCCTGCCCTGGCCGCTGCATGCGCTGGTGCTGGCCTGTTTCGTCACCGCCATCGCGCTGGCGCTTTATTTCAATCTCGAAGCCTTCGCCTGGCCGCGCTGGGAGGAAGGCGCCCGGCGGCTCGAACGCGACAGCGCGTTGGAACACCGGCCGATCTCGGAAGCCGGGGACGAACTGGCCGCAGGCGCCGGCGATCCCGCAGCCGAGGAATTGTGGCGGGCCCATCTGGCCGCGCGTCTCGGCCGCATCGAAAGGCTGCATCTGAAGCGGCCGCATTCCGATTTGCCGCGGCGCGACCCCAAGGCGCTGCGTTTCGTGGTGCTGGTCTTGATCGCCTTCGGCGCCTTCATGGCCAGCGGCGATTGGGCCCGCCGCCTGGAAAGCGCCTTCAGTCCCAATGCCGGGATGCTGGCCACCTTGGATGCCTGGATCGATCCGCCCGCCTATACCGGCGAAGCGCCGGTCTATCTCGCCCGCGGCGCCAGATTGTCGGTTCCGGCCGGTTCGGTTTTGAACCTGCGCGTGCATGGCGCCGATCATCTGCCCTCGGTGACGCTGGACGGCATGCGTTTCGAAGGCGGCGAAGGCGAATACGCCGCCGCGGCCAAGCTGACGCAAAACGGGCATATCCGCGTGCGGGCCGGCGGGCACACCATCGGCAGCTGGAAGATCGCCGTCATTCCCGACCAGCCGCCCTTCATCGCTTTCGCCGATAAACCGGCCGCCACCGAGCGGCAGGCCTTGAAGCTCTCCTACAAGGCGGGCGACGATTACGGGGTGGTGTCGGCGCGCGCCATCATCCGCCCGCATGGCCGCAGCGGCGCACCCCTGATCCTCGACTTGCAGCCGCCCGAACGCGGGGCCGGCAATGCCCCCATGACCGTGTTCCGCGATCTGACCGAGCATCCCTATGCCGGGCTGCCGGTGGACATCACCTTGCAGGCCAGCGATGCGCTGGGGCAGACCGCCACCAGCAACACGCTGGTCTTCCGCCTGCCGCAACGCGTCTTCACCGATCCCCTGGCGCGGGCCCTGGTCGAACAGCGCCAGAACCTCGCCAGCGAGGGCGCCAAGGCGCGCAGCCGCACGGAACGCACGCTGGATGCGCTGACCCTGGCCCCGGAATATTTCTTCGACCGCCAGATGGCGGCCTATCTGGCGATCCGTTCCGCCTTCCGCGCGCTCGGCGGGGCCGAGAACGCCGAAGATTACCGGCGGGTGGAAGACATCTTGTGGCAGACGGCGGTGGGGCTGGAGCAGGGCGGCCTCCTCGACATGGCCGAACAGCTGCGCGCGATGCAACAGCTGCTGATGCAGATGATGGCCCAAGGTGCGCCGCAAGCCGAAATCGACGCCCTGCTGCAACGCTATACCGCGCTGATGCAGCGCTATCTCACGGCGCTGGCGCAGAATGCGCCGCAGAACGCCCCCGTCGCTCCCAATGCCAAGGTCCTGGGCAGCGGCGATCTGGATGCCTTGCTCAAAGCCATCCAGGAATTGTCGCAGAGCGGCAACCGGCTGCAGGCGATGCAGCTTCTCGCCATGCTGCAATCGCTCTTGGAGAACATGCAGGTCGCCGGGGCGAACGGCACCGGCCCGAACGGCGATGCCGCCGGCAACCAGGCCCTGCGGGACTTGAGCGACCTGATGGGCAAGCAGCGCCTCCTGCTCGACAAGACCTTCCGCCAGGGCCAAGGCACGGGCGATCCCAAGGACGGCGGCGCCAAAGGCCTGGCGCAGCAGCAGGGAACGCTGAAGGGCGAACTGGGCGAGATGCTGAAACAGTTCCGCGGCAAGAAAGGCCAGGGAGAGGAGAACCTCGACCGGGCCGGACAATTGATGGGCGATGCCCAGGAGGCCTTGGGGCTGTCGGATTTCCCGCGTGCCGCCACCTTGCAGAAATATGCCCTGGATGAATTGCGCAAGAGCGCCGAAGCGGTGGCCAAGGCGGCCGGCCAGGGCCAGCAGCAGGCGGGCCAGGACCCGCTGGGGCGCAGCATGGGCAATCGCGGCGGCGGCACCGCCGACCTGCACATCCCCGACGCCTCGGTGCTGCAACGGGCGCGCGACATCCTGATGGAACTGCGCAAGCGCGCCGGCCAGCAGGGACGGCCCAAGGAAGAGCTGGACTACATCGACCGGCTGCTGAAGCAGTTCTGAGGGGGGTTATTCCGCCTTGGCGATGTAAGGCAGGGCGCGGTCGTTGCCCGAATCGTCCATGCCGTAGCCGACGATGAAGTCGTGCGTGCCGGTGAAGGCGGCGAAATCGGCCTTGGCCACCGCGTCGGGACGCAGCTTGTCCACCACCACGGCGGAGAGCACCGCATTGGCGCCGTAAGCCAGCACCAGCTCGCGCGCCTTGGCGATGGTGTGGCCGCCGTCGAGCACGCCGTCGACCAGCAGCACGTTCTTGCCGCGGAAATTCTCGTTGGGGCCGATCAGGACGTTGACGCCCTTGCCGGCGCTGCGCCCGCTGTAGCTGCGCAGCCAGAGGAATTCGGTCGGCAGCGAGATGCCTTCCTGCGTCAAGGCGCGCATCAGGTCGCTGGCGAAGACATAGGCCCCCACCAGGATCGGTGCGGCCAGATGCGGCAGCAGCGGCCCGTGGGCGATGGCATGAGCCATGGCCTGCACGCGTTCGGCGATTTCCGTTTCGGAATACAGGATGGTCCGGCGCATCACTCCCCAGCCTTGGCAAAACGCACTTCGAGATGCCGCGCCCCGTCGGGCGGGCTTGAAAGCCGGGTGACGAAATGCGTCGTCTGGCCGGGCCTCAGCGTCATCACATCGGCCGCGAAGGTCCAATGATAAAGCTCGCGCCTGTCGTTATCGGTCAGTCCCACGCGGATCTGCGGCACCGGCAGTTCTTTGCCGGTCACATTGGTCAAGGCACCGCTTACCGTCAATACGATCTGGCCGTTCTGCGGCGCCTGGCTGGATTTGACATCGACGATGTCGAGCCCCGTCGTGTTCACCTTGACGCCGAGCGCGGCGTAGAGCGAGGCCGATTGGGGCCACACCTGTACGATTTGCCGGCGCCAGAGCGCCATGACCAGGACGGCCGCGACGACGACGGCGGCCAGCGCCACCCAGCCCGTGCCCAGGGCCAGCCGGCGCGGCCACAGGGAAGGCTGCGGCACCGCTTGCGGCGCTTCTTCTTCCGGTTGCGGCGCCGCCTCCCGGACTTCGGGTTGGGCGTAATAATCGGGGCGCGGCTCTTCCTGCGGCTCCTCGGGCGGCGGAGGCGGTACGGCTTCCAGTTCGGGCTCGGCTTCCGGGGCCGGCGGGTATTCCGGTTCCGCCGCGGCCTGATGCCAGACCTCGCCGCAGCGGGCGCAGCGCACGTTGCGTCCCTGCGGCGGGAATTTCGCCGCGTCCGCTTCGTAGCGCGTCTGACAGGCAGGACAGGTTAGAATCATACCAAGGTCCCCAAGCCTCAAAAATAAGCGCCAACAGGGGGGTGCCGCAAGGCTCGTAAGCCGAAGAGTGTGAAGCTATGGTCAATTCCCATGGTTCGCTTCGAAAATGTCGGAATGCGCTACGGCGCCGGTCCGGAAGTATTGCGCGATGTCACCTTCGTCCTGGAGGCGGGGTCCTTTACCTTCCTGACAGGCCTGTCCGGTGCGGGCAAGACCACGCTGTTGAAGCTGGTCTGCCTGGCCGAGCCGCCCTCGCGCGGGCTGATCACGCTGTTCGGTTGCGACCTGGCGACCATCAAGCGCTCCGCCCTGCCCGCCTTGCGCCGGCGTCTCGGCGTGGTGTTCCAGGATTTCCGCCTGATCGATCATCTTTCGGCCTTCGACAATGTGGCGCTGCCGCTGCGCATCGCCGGAAGGCAGGAATCCGAATACGCCCGCGACGTGGAAGAACTGCTCGCCTGGGTGGGGCTCGGCGACCGCCTGAAGGCCGTGCCCCCCACCCTCTCGGGCGGCGAGCAGCAGCGTGTGGCCATCGCCCGCGCCGTGGTGGCCAGGCCCGATCTGCTCATCGCCGACGAGCCCACCGGCAACGTCGATCCCGAGATCGGGGCGCGGCTGATCCGCCTCTTCGCCGAATTGAACCGGCTGGGAACCACGGTCTTGATCGCCACCCATGACCGCAACCTGGTCGAATCGACGCGGGCGCGCGAGATGCGCCTGGTCGACGGCAGGCTGGTCGAACTGAGGACGCCGCGGCCATGAGCGCCAGATATCGCATCATGCCCGAGGAAAAAGGCACCGCCCCGCTCGACGTGGTGATCGCCGTGATGGCGTTCCTGGCGGCGCTGGCGCTGGGCGCGCTTTTGATCACGCAACGCGCCGCGCTGAGCTGGAGCGAAGGACTCTCGGGCAAGATCACGGTGCAGGTCCTGCCGCCGGCAGAGGGGCCGCCGCGCCAAGGCCTGGCGCGCGAAGTGGCCGCGGCGCTGGCCGTGCTGCGTTCCACGCCGGGCATCGCCCATGCCGCACCGCTCTCCGAGGAAGACCAGCTCAAGCTGGTCAAGCCCTGGCTGGGCGCCGAAAGCATCGTCGCGGACCTGCCCCTGCCGCAACTGATCGATGCCGATCTGACGCCCGGTTCTTCGCTCGACATGGCCGCGCTGACGGCACGCCTCAAGCGCGCCGCCCCCGATTCGATCCTCGACGATCACAGCCATTGGGTCGGGCGGCTGCACGATGTGGCGCGCACGCTGGTGTGGTCGGCTTACGGCATCCTGCTCTTGATCGCCGTGGCGACGGCGGCCATCGTTTCCTTCGCCACGCGGGCGGGGCTCGAAGCGCACAGCGAGACGGTGGCGCTGCTGCACCAGATGGGCGCCCAGGCCGGCTTCATCGCGCGCGCCTTCGAAGGGCATTATTTCCGCGCCGCCTTGGTGGCGGCCGGTGCGGGCGCGGCCTCGGGCGCGCTGGTGTTCCTGCTGGCCGGCGGACTGCAGACGGTGGGAATCGAAGCGGTGCCCTTCCTGCCGCCTTTGGCGCTGAAGCCGATCGAATTGCCCTGGCTGGCCTTGATCCCCGCCGCCGCCGGGCTGATCGCACTGGGCACGGCGCGGCTTTCCGTGCTGACGGTGCTGCGCGATATCTATTAGCTTAAGCTTTGTGCAGGCCATCAAAACGCTTCACGGCCGCACGCGGCCGGCGCATTATCGCCCCGGTGGAGTGGAGAATCCGCTTGCTGAGACGGATCGTCATCGCGCTGATCGCCGTTTACGCGGCGGGGTTCGTGGTTTTCATCAGCACCCTGCCGAAGGTGCCGCACGCGCTCGGCGATGTGGACGGCATCGTGGCGCTCACCGGCGGCGGCTCGCGGCTGGACGTGGCCGTGGCCTTGTTCGAGAAGGGCATCGGCCAACGGCTTCTGATCTCGGGCGTCAATCCGCAAGCCACGCGCACCGCGTTGAAGAAGCTGGCGCACGGCAAGACGCGTTTCGATTGCTGCGCCGATCTGGGCTACGCGGCGGAAAACACCTTCGGCAATGCCCGCGAAGCGGCCGCCTGGGCGCGCTTCCACCATTACAAACGCATCCTCCTGGTCACCTCGCGTTACCACATGCCGCGCAGCATCCGCGAATTCCACGATTGTCTGCCGGATGCGACGATCATTCCCTATCCGGTCGATCCCGACAACGGGCGCGGTTTCTGGAACGGCTTGCGCAGCTTGCGCCTGCTGCACAACGAGTACGTCAAATACCTGGCCGTGACGGTGCTGGCCGCCGCAGGGCTGGAACCGGGCCTTGACCCCGGCGCCCCGCCGGTCGAGTCTTCCCCCGCAGCGTGAGCCCTTTCGCCCCGTGACCTTCGTCCGTTCGACGCTCTGGTTCGTCTATTTCCTCGCCGTCTCGGTGGCGATGCACATCGCCGCCTTGCCGACCCTGGTCCTGCCGCGCCGGGCGATCGTCCGGACCTCGCAGGCCTGGAGCCGCGTGCTGCTGTGGGGCCTGAAACGCATCGCCGGGCTCGATTACGAGGTGCGCGGCGAAATCCCGCGCGGCGCCGTGCTGGTGGCGGCCAAGCATATGAGCATGTGGGACACCATCGCCCTCTACCTGCTGCTCGACGACACGGTGATCGTGCTGAAGCGCGAGCTGCTCGCCATCCCCTTCTACGGCTGGTACCTGAAGAAGGCGGGCATGATCGCCATCGACCGCGCCGCGGCCGGCAATGCCCTGCGCCGGATGGCGGCCCAGGGGCGCGAAGTCGCCGCACAAGGACGCTCCATCGTCATTTTCCCGGAAGGCACGCGCAAAAAGCCGGGGGCGGCTCCGGACTACAAGCCGGGCGTGGCCGGGCTCTACACCCAGCTGGCGCTTCCATGCGTGCCCGTGGCGCTCAATTCCGGCCAGTTCTGGTCGGGCTTTGCCAGGCGTCCGGGCCGCATCGTCATCGAATTCCTGCCCCCCATCCCGGCCGGGCTGAAACGCGCCGACTTCATGCGCGAACTGCAGACACGGATCGAAACCGCCACCGCCGGGCTTCTCGCCGAAGGAAACAAGCTGTTGGAAAAACAGCCGTAATTTTAAAACTAGAACATTTGGCGAACGTTCATTGACTCGAAACAGGTCCGTGGTTAGCTGTTTAATCCGCTCTTGGGTTTTGTACGCCTATCCTGGGGCGAAAGAGCTAGGCTTATGAGCGACATCGCCCGACAAATCTGGGACATGAAATACCGCTTCAAGCGGGGTGACGGCACGGCCGTGGACGGCGACGTGGCGGACACTTGGGCGCGCGTGGCCTTGGCGGCGAGCGAAGCCGAAAAGCCGGAAAACCGGCGGGCCCAGGCGCTGGAATTCGCCCGGGCGCTGACCGGCCATCGCTTCCTGCCCGCCGGACGGATCCTGGCCGGGGCGGGAACCGGCCGCGCGGTGACGCTGTTCAACTGCTTCGTCATGGGCGCGATCGCCGATTCCATGGACGGCATCTTCTCCCATCTGCGCGAGGCGGCGCTGACCCTGCAGCAGGGCGGCGGCATCGGCTACGACTTCTCCACTCTCAGACCCAAAGGGGCGCCGGTAGAGGGCGTGGGCGCCGATGCCTCGGGGCCCGTCTCCTTCATGGAAGTGTGGGATGCCATGTGCCGCACCATCATGAGTGCGGGGGCGCGGCGCGGCGCCATGATGGCGACGCTTTCCTGCGACCATCCCGACGTAGAGGACTTCATCGATGCCAAGCGTACCCCCGGGCGGCTGACCAATTTCAACCTCTCGGTCCTGGTCGGAGACGCCTTCATCGCGGCGGTGAAAGAGGACAAGCCCTGGGATTTGCAGTTCGGCGGGCGGATCTACCGCACGCTGCCGGCGCGCGCGCTGTGGGACCGCATCATGCGCTCCACCTACGACTATGCCGAGCCGGGCGTGATCTTCATCGACCGCATCAACGCCGAGAACAATTTGGGCTACTGCGAAAATATCCGGGCGACCAATCCTTGTCTGACGGCGGACAGCTGGATCATGACCGCCGAAGGGGCCCGGCAAATCCGGGAACTGACAGGCAAGCCCTTCACGGCCATCGCCGATGGCGCCCCCTGGCCGAGCGATCCCCGCGGCTTCTTCTCCAACGGCGTCAAGCCGGTCGTGCGCCTCGCCACCCGCGAGGGTCATGTGCTCAGGCTGACGGGCGACCACCGTTTGCGCAAAGTGACAAAACGCACGCGCTGGTCTGCCGCCTGGACGTGGTGCGAAGCCGCCATGCTGAAGCCGGGCGATGGAGTGCTGCTGCACAACCATCGCGCCTTGGCCCGGGCGGAAAATCCCGAAGCGCGGCGCGACGATGCCGAAGGCTATCTCCTGGGGGCCCTGGTCGGCGACGGCGTGCTGAAAGCGGACAAGGCCGTGCTTTCCGTCTGGCCGGGTCAGCGCGTGGTCCACGGCGCCGACGAAAGACCGGGGGTGCGCGGCGTCATGGAACGCGTGCTGGACGCGGCACAGTGCCTGCCCCATCGCGCCGATTTTTCCGGCTGGATGGAAGTGCCCGGCCGCGGCGAATACCGGCTGGCCTTGGCCGCCGTGAAGCGGCTGGCGATCGATCATGGGCTTTCCCCGGGCCACAAGGCCGTGACAGCCGCCATCGAACGCCGTTCGCCGGAATTCTGCCGCGCCTTCTTGCAGGCCTTTTTCGACACCGACGGCAGCGTCCAGGGCAGCCAGGCCAAAGGCGTCAGCATCCGGCTGAGCCAGAGCAATCTGACGCGTCTGCAGGCCGTGCAGCGGATGCTGCTGCGGCTGGGGATCGCGAGCACGATCACCAGCGAACGCAGGCCTGCCAAAGCCACGGCCTTGCCCGACGGGAAAGGCGTAAGCAAGCTCTATCGCACCGAAGCGCAGCATGAGCTGGTGGTTTCCGCAGACAATATCGCGGTGTTTGCCGAGCGCATCGGCTTCAGCGACGGCGAGAAAGCGCAGAAGCTGAAACGGCATCTGGCCGGATACAAGCGCCATCTGAACCGCGAGGCTTTCGTCGCCATGGTGGCCTCCGTCACGCCGGACGGCGAGGCCGAAGTCTTCGACGCGGCGATTCCGGGTTTGAACGCCTTCGACGCCAACGGCCTCTGGGCACATAATTGCGGCGAGCAACCGCTGCCGCCCTATGGGGCCTGTTTGCTGGGTTCCATCAACCTGGCGAAGCTGGTGAAGCACCCCTTCGAAGAGAACGCCGAACTCGACCTGGAGGCGCTGGCGGCGCTGACAACCACCGCCGTGCGTTTCCTGGACGACGTCATCGACGTGTCGCGCTTTCCGCTCGAGGCCCAGCGTGCCGAAGCGGAGGCCAAGCGCCGCATCGGGCTGGGGGTGACGGGGCTGGCCGACGCCCTGATCTTCTGCCGCACGCGCTACGGCTCGCCCGAAAGCCTGGTGCTGATCGAGCGCTGGCTTGCCACGCTGTCGCACGCGGCTTATCGCGCCTCGGCCGAGCTGGCGCGGGTGAAAAGCCCCTTCCCCCTCTTCGACGACGAGGAATACCTCGCCCGGCCCTTCGTGCAGCGCCTGCCCGAGGACATCCGTGCCGCCATCCAGCGCAACGGCATTCGCAACGGGCTGCTCACCTCCATCGCGCCCACCGGCACCATCTCGCTCTTTGCGGGCAACGTCTCGAGCGGCATCGAGCCGGTTTTCGCCACCAGCTACAACCGGCGCGTCCTGATGCCCGACGGGAGCAGCCGCGAAGAGACCGTGCGCGATTATGCGGTGGAGGTCTTCCGCGCCCGCTTCGGCGAAGACACCCCGTTGCCGGACTATTTCGTCAGCGCCCAGACCCTGGCGGCGGAAGACCATCTGGCGGTGCAGGCCATGGCGCAGAAATACATCGACAGCTCGATTTCCAAGACCATCAACCTGCCCGAGGGGATTTCCTTCGAGGCCTTCAAGGAGGTTTATGCCCGCGCCTACGAACTGGGCTGCAAAGGCTGCACCACCTATCGCCCCAACGCGGTGACGGGCGCCGTGCTGACCGCCGAGGAACCCGTCCGCGACGAGCCGGTGCCGCGCACGGGCGACATCGTCTACATGACCAAGCCGCTCGACCGGCCGGACGTCTTGATCGGCCAGACCTACAAGATCAAATGGCAGGATGCCGATCACGCCTTCTACATCACCGTCAACGACGTGGAGAAGGACGGGCGGCGACGGCCCTTCGAGGTCTTCATCAATTCCAAGAACATGGAGGCCTATGCCTGGACGCTGGCGCTGACGCGGATGATTTCCGCCGTCTTCCGCCGCGGCGGCGACGTCTCCTTCGTGGTGGACGAGATGAAGGCGGTGTTCGATCCGCGCGGCGGCCAATGGATGGAAGGCCATTACGTGCCCTCGCTCTTGGCCGCCATCGGCGAGGTGATCGAGCGCCATCTGGTCGCTATCGGCTTCATGGCGCCGCGCGACGGCAAGCTGGCGGACGAGTCCCAGCCCGTGGCCGTGGCGGCGGCCAAGGCGGCGGAAGGAGCCCCGGCCAGGCGCTGCCCGCGCTGTTCCTCCCCCAGCTTCGTCAAGCTGGAAGGCTGCGATTCCTGCTTGTCTTGCGGCTATTCCAAATGCAGTTAGTCTAGCGCGCGATGCGCTATTCCAGCCGGTTCTTCCTTTATGCGCCGCTCGGCCTCTTCCTGCTGCTGGCAGCTTGGGTCTCTGTGCATTGGAGACTGGCCGCCTCGGCCTTCGCCGCCAAGCTCGATGCCGTCAACGGGCATGAAATCATGCCCGGCGTGACGCTCACCTTCGCCACCCGCCGCACCACCGGCTTTCCCTTCAGCCTGGACACGCAATTCCGCGGCCTGACGCTTTCCGTGGCCACGCCGCACGGCCCGACGCGCTGGCATACGGCGGAATTCGCCATGCATTCCCTGACCTATGGGCGCAACGAAACCATCTTCGAGGCCGCGGGGCCGCAGAGCCTGTCCTGGAGCGGCGCAGACGGCCAGCGGCGAACCCTGTCCTTTGCCGTCGGCAGCCTCAGGGCCAGCGCCATCCTCCGGAAAGGAGTGCTGGCCCGTTTCGACCTCGATCTGGTCGGCTTCGGCTCCAAGGAATTCACCGCCCAGCGGCTGCAATTCCACCTGCGGCGCGCCGGCCCCGGCCGGCTCGACCTGTATGTGGAGACGGACGCGTTACAGGCGCCCGATTGTCCCGGCCTTCCGGCCGGCCGGCGGCTGACGGGAACGCTGACCGTGGCCGAAGCGCTGGGGCCGCTGTTGGCGGGCGACACGGATTGGCAAAGCGCCGTCGCCGCCTGGCGTGCGGCCCGCGGCCGGACGGCATTTTCGGGAACGGCGTTCGCGATCCCGGCCGAGCAGCTGGTGGCCGTCACCGGTTTTCGCGCCTTGTGTCACTGATCCTTTTTCTTGCCGCGGCCGAAATCGGCGGCCGACGTATCCTGGCCGGCATCGATGATGCTACGGCGGATGGCGCGCGTGCGGGCGAAGAGGTTGAACAGCGTATCGCCGTCGCCCCAGCGGATGGCGCGCTGCAGCGCGCTGAGGTCTTCGCTGAAACGCCCCAGCACCTCCAGCACCGCTTCGCGGTTGTTGAGGAAGACGTCGCGCCACATGGTGGGATCGGAGGCGGCGATGCGGGTGAAGTCGCGGAAACCGCCGGCGGAGAATTTGATCACTTCGCTCTCGGTCACCGTTTCGAGATCGTCGGCCGTGCCCACGATGTTGTAGGCGATCAGGTGCGGCACATGCGAGGTGATGGCCAGCACCAGATCGTGGCGGGGCGCTTCCATCGCCTCCACCTGGCTGCCCAGCGCCTGCCAGAATTCCTTCAGCCTGGCCACGGCTTCGCTGTTGGTGCCCGGGGGCGGCGTCAAAATGCACCAGCGCCCGTCGAACAGCTCCGCAAAGCCCGCTTCCGGCCCGGATTCTTCGGTGCCGGCGATGGGATGGGCGGGGATGAAATGCACCCCTTCCGGCACGAAGGGTCCGACATCGCGGATCACCGCGCTTTTCACCGAACCGACATCGGAGAGGATGGCGCCCGGCTTGAGATAGGGCGCGATTTCTTCCGCCAGCGCGGCAAAGCTGCCCACCGGCGTGCACAGCACCACCAGATCGGCATCGCGCACGCAAGCGGAGGCGTCGTCGTGCAGGGAATCGGCAAAGCCCACGGTACGGGCGCGTTCGAGCGTCGCCGCGCGATGCGAATAGCCGGCGATATGACCGGCCGCCCCGGCACGGCGCATGGCATGGGCCATCGAGGACCCGATCAAGCCGACGCCCAAGAGGGCCACCTTGGAAAAGATCTCGCTCATCGCCCTGCCATGAATTCTGTCAAAGCCGCCACCACTTTGCGGTTGGCATCTTCGGGACCGACGGTCAGGCGCAGGCAATCGGGCAGGCCGTAAGCGGCCACCCCGCGCAGGATCAGCCCGCGTTCGCACAAGAAGCGGTCGGCATCCTCGGCCGTCTTGCCCGCCGTGCCGGGAAAGCGGATCAACACGAAATTGCAGACGCTGTCGTCCACTTGCAGGCCTGTGGCGCGGATCTGCTCCGTCAGCCAGCCCCGCCAATGCTCGTTGTGGTCCACCGAGCGTTGCAGATGATCGCGGTCGGCCAGAGCCGCGGCCCCGGCGCATTGCGCCGCGATGGAGACGTTGAAGGGCATGCGGATGCGGTTCAGCACCTCCACCACAGACGGCGGGCACAGGGCCCAGCCGATCCTGAGACCCGCCAGGCCGTAGACCTTGGAGAAGGTACGGGTCATCACCACATTGGCGGATTTCAGCGCCAGCGCCATGCCGGTGTCGTAGTCGTTGCGCCGCACATACTCGCCATAGGCCGCGTCGATCACCAGCAGCGTCTCGGGGCTGAGGCCGGCGTGCAGGCGCGCCACCTCGTCATGGCTGAGATAGGTCCCGGTCGGGTTGTTGGGGTTGGCGAGATAGACCAGCTTGGTGCGCGGCGTGACGGCGGCCAGCATGGCGTCGACATCGACGCGCCGGTTCTTCTCCGGCACCGCAACCGGCACGCCGCTGTTGGCCAGCGTCGCGATGCGGTAGACGAGGAAAGCATGTTGGCTGAACAGCACCTCGTCGCCGGGCTTGAGATAGGCGTTGGCGACCAGGGTGAGCAGCTCGTCGGAACCGTTGCCGCAGACGATGCGCTCCGGATCGAGGCCGTAAGCCTCGCCCACGGCTTGGCGCAAGAGGCTGGCCGAGCCTTCGGGGTAGAGGGAGAGGCTGGCGGCGGCCCCGGCGTAAGCCTTGAGGGCCTTGGCGCTGGCCCCCAGCGCCCCTTCGTTGGAGGACAGCTTGATGGGGGCGTCCGTACCGGGGACGCTGGCGCGTCCGCCGACATAGGGCGCAATTTCCAAAATGCCGGGTTTGGGCGCGAGCGTCATAATCCCTTCCTTCCGGGGTCTTGATAAGGCGGGCGGGGCGCAAAATCAAAAACCCTGTTCGTTGACACGGACGCCCCCCGGCCTTAGCAAACGGACCCCCGGGGCCAAGAGGAAGCATGTCCGATCCCATTTTCCTGCGTCCATTAACCGCTCCGGACGCGGACAAGGGCCAGGCGGTCGCATTCGGGCCGGATCGCGCGCTGACGCTCGATTCCGGGCGCGTTCTGGCGCCCTGGACCCAGGCCTATATGACCTACGGCAAGCTGAACGCGGCCCGCTCCAACGCGATCCTCGTCTGCCATGCGCTGACCGGCGACCAGTTCGTCGCCAGCGCCCACCCCGTCACCGGCAAGCCGGGCTGGTGGGAAACCATGGTCGGCCCGGGCAAGCCCATCGACACCGACCGCTTCTTCGTCATCTGCGCCAATGTCATCGGCGGCTGCATGGGCTCCAGCGGCCCCGCCGAAATCAATCCGGCCACCGGCAGCCCCTACGGCCTCGACTTCCCCCTGCTCACGGTGCGCGACATGGTGCGCGCCCAGGCCATGCTGCTGGACGAGCTGGGCATCGAGAAGCTGCTTTGCGTCACCGGCGGCTCGATGGGCGGGATGCAGACCCTGCAATGGGCCTCCAGCTATCCCGAACGGGTGGTCTCCGCCGTGCCCATCGCTTGTGCGGCGCGGCACTCGGCGCAGAACATCGCCTTCCACGAAGTCGGCCGCCAGGCGATCATGGCCGATCCCGACTGGTGCGGCGGCGCCTATGCCGAAAAAGGCGTGCAGCCCTCCAAGGGCCTGGCCGTGGCGCGCATGGCCGCGCATATCACCTATCTCTCCGAAGCGGCGCTGCAACGCAAATTCGGCCGCAACCTGCAGAGCCGCAGCGGCATCAGCTTCGCCTTCGCGCCGGACTTCCAGGTGGAATCCTACCTGCACCACCAGGGCACGAGTTTCGTCGACCGCTTCGACGCCAATTCCTATCTCTACATCACCCGGGCGATGGATTATTTCGACCTCGCCGCCGATCACGGCGGCGTGCTGGCCGAGGCCTTCCGCGGCGCCAAGACGCGGTTCTGCCTCATCTCCTTCACCAGCGACTGGCTGTTCCCCACCGCCGAGAACAAGCGCGTCGCCCATGCCCTCAACGCGGCGGCGGCCACCGTCAGCTTCGTCGAGATCGAAACCGACCGCGGCCACGACGCCTTCCTGCTCGACGAACCGCAGATGTTCGCCACGATGCGCGGCTTCCTGGGGGCCGTGGCCTCGCGCGAAGGAGTGGCGTGATGGCGCTGCGACCGGACCTTGCCGCCATCGCCGAAATGATCCCGCCAGGGGCGCGGGTGCTCGACGTCGGTTGCGGCGACGGCGCCCTGCTGGAACATCTTGCCGCCACCAAGCAGGTGGACGGGCGCGGGCTGGAACTGTCGCAGCAGAACGTCAATGCCTGCGTGGCGCGCGGCCTCTCCGTCGTGCAGGGCGACGCCGACGCCGATCTCGGCGAATATCCCTCGCAGGTGTTCGATGTGGCGATCCTGAGCCAGACCATCCAGGCAACGCGCAATCCCAAGGCGGTGCTGGGCGATCTGTTGCGCATCGGGCGGCATGTGGTGGTGTCGCTGCCCAATTTCGGGCATTGGAAGGTGCGCTTCGCCCTGCTGGCGCGCGGGCGCATGCCGCGCACAACGACGCTCTGTTACGAGTGGTACGACACCCCCAACATCCACCTCTGCACCATCGCCGACTTCGTCGATCTGGCCCGGAAAAGCGGCGCCGAGATCGCGCAGGCGATGGCGCTGACGCCGGACGGGAGCACCCGGCCGATGCGGCCGCAGGCCTGGATTCCGAATTTTCTGGCGGAGGGCGCGATTTTCCTTCTGCGCCCGAGCGCGCAATCCCAAAAAATGTGAAGCGGTTTTCGGATAAATTGCGCGGCGATCAAAAACCAAAAGCAGGATCGCCCTTCAAGGAAGCATGACCCTGCTTTAGAAGCTGAAATCCGATCAAAAGAGCGGCCCTGCACGGGAAGCCGGACCGCTCTCTCGGACGGGCAGCGGTCAGTTCTTGCCGAGCAGCTGCAGCGCCTTGGAATAATGGGCGACGCCCTGGGCATACATCGAAGACGTGCAATAGCTGCGGCCCGCATTGGCCTGGTCGCGGGCGGCGTCGGTCGTGTTCCCCGGCTGCGCCGTGGAGAGCGCTTGCGAAACCTCTTTGGCCATATGGACGCAATCGGTCAGGCCGGCGGCACCGGCGGCAGGTGCCAGGGCAAAGGCAGCGCAAACCGCCGCAATCGCGGCCCGGGTGACGAACTTCATGACTTCCTCCTGAATTTTTTCCGGGATTTTCCGGTGACGTTGAGTTAGGCGTCCAACCCTGTTTTTTGTAGGGCAATTCTGCGCATACCGGCTTCTGCCGAAGAAACCTAGCGGCACCCTGATATATATTTCATTGCATGAAATCAGGCACTTATAGGAATCCGCGCCAGGCGAGCCCGGGCTGCATGGGCGATATGCGGCGCACGCAATAATCTTTCACAAGCGGGAGGAGGCGGAGCGCGCGGGGACACGCTCCGCTCCTCTTCGCGCCCGCCGCGTCAGCCCTTGCCGAGCAGCTGAAGCGCCTTGGCGTAATGCGCCACGCCCCTGTTGTAGGACGCGGCCAGGCAAGCATTCTGGCCGGCCTGCGCCTGGCCGCGTGCCTGATCGGTCGTGGTGCCGGGCTGGGCCGCGGCCAGCGCGGTGGAGACCTCCTTGGCCATATGGAGGCAATCGGTGAGCTTGGCATCCGCGGCATTGGCCGCAGGGGCCAAGGCGAGGGTGACGACAGTCAAGGCTGCAAAAGCGGTCCAACGTGCGAACTTCATGATCTCCTCCTCATCGGGTCATCCGATGTTCCGAAAATGGGGAGAGTTCTGTGACGTTTGTAGGCCTGCCCGCGTAACCTGTTTCATCTCCGCGTGAGGACGCTTTTTTCATCTTTGCGGCAAAACGCAGGATTCACCGCCGCTTATCGGATTTCCGTTTTGCCTTTGTAAAAAAACGCGCACCCCCGCATAGGGGCCCTGCAAAGGCCGCAGCATTATTCAACTACTGAAGAAATCTAATAGCGGCCTTGCAGCGTGTGGGCCGGACGCAGCGCAACCTCCTTGGCGCGGAGGGATTTTATTGTCGTTCCGTAAAGCGATTTCGAGGCTTCCACCAGATGCACGCCGGCAATGCCGGGCAGCAAACGCCGGCCGAGCTTCTCCAAACCGTCACCAAGGCGTGACAGGCGCCTGCCGCTGAAGGGCGGCAGGTAAAGCGCCCGCTCCCATTGCAGCGGTTCGAACAGCGTGTCGCCGAGCAGGGCCGTCAATTCGCTGCGATGGAAGGGCCGCCCGCAGGCAAAGGGAGAGACTTCCATCTGCGCCCACAGGCTGGCGCGATTGGGAGCAACCAGCAAAATCCGTCCTTCCGGCGCCAGCACCCGCCACAATGCGCGCAGCAGCGGCCGGGCTGCGTCCGCCCCTTCCAGGCCATGCACCACCAGGATGCGGTCGAACATGGCCTCGGCAAAAGGCAGGGCATCCTCTTCTCCCAGCACGGCGAGCTGGCGCCCGCCCGGCCAGGCCACCACGCCGGTCCGTGCCGGCATCAAAGCCACCACCCGTTCGGCTTCGGCCAGATAGGATTCGAGATAGGGCGGCGCAAAACCGTAGCCCAGGACGCGCAAGCCCTTAAGATGGGGCCATATCTCTTTGATGCGATGCGAGATCAGGCGCCGGGCGGCATGGCCTACCGCCGACTCGTAGAAATCGACCAGTTCGCCTGCATCAAGACGCATCGCTCCTGCCTACGCCGAAGCGAAGCCGGGTTCAATGTGCCTGTCCAAATCTGTACAAAGGAGAGGGAGGCCGCCATGACCGCATACTCGATCGACATCGTTCCGTGCCTGAAAGACAATTACGCCTATCTCGTGCAAGCCGACGGGCTTTGCGCCGCGATCGATCCCGCCGAGGCCGGGCCGGTCGAGGCGGCGCTGGCGGCGCGGGGACTAAAACTCACGCACATTCTCAACACCCATCACCACTGGGACCACACCGGCGGCAACGAAGCCTTGAAGGCGCGCTTCGGGGCCCAGGTGGTGGGACCCGGGAAGGAGCGGGAGCGCATTCCCGGGATCGATCTGGGGGTGGATGAGACGGGCTTCCGCTTGGGCGGGACGGCGGTGCAGGTGCTGGAGGTGCCGGCGCATACGCGCGGGGCGGTGGCCTATGTCTTCGGCGATGCCGTCTTCACCGGCGATACCTTGTTCGCCATGGGCTGCGGGCGGCTGTTCGAGGGCACGGCGGCGATGATGGTGGAGAGCCTGGCCAAGCTGGCCGCGCTGCCGGACGCCACCAAGGTCTATTGCGGCCACGAATACACGCTCAGCAACGGGCGTTTTGCCCTCACCCTGGAGCCGGGCAACCAAGCGCTGGCGGAGCGGCTGCGGGCGGTGGAGGCGCTGCGGGCGGGCGGCAAGCCGACCGTGCCGTCCACCATCGGGCTGGAGAAACAGACCAATCCCTTCCTGCGCACCGCTTCGGCGGAAATCCGCGCCACGCTCAAGATGGAAACGGCCGACGATGTGACGGTGTTCGCCGAAATCCGCCGCCGCAAGGATGCGTTCTAATTTTTTTCTTTAGGCTTGTCGTCTTTTGCGCCGCTGACCGTATCGGCGGCGGCGCCCGCCACATCGGCCGTGGTGCCGACCACGGTGGACGTCACGGAAATGCCGGCGCCGACCACGGCACCGCCCGCTTCCGCCACGGCGCAGCCGCCGAGCAGCAGGCACAGGCCAAGCGGCAGCAGCAGCCTCATCGCACGAACTCCCCCCAGACGCTGGAGAATTGCAGCACGGCGGCCGTCAGCACGCAGCCGTGCCAGATCGCCTTGTGATAAGGGATGCGCTCCATCACATAAAAGACCACGCCGCCGGAATAGACCAGGCCGCCCGCCACCAGCAGCCAGAAATCCGCCTGGGCGAGCGAGAGCGAGAGCGGCTTGATCACCGTCACCACCAGCCAGCCCATGCCGAGGTAAAGGGCGAGGGAACCCATCTCGAATTTGCGCGGCGCCACGATCTTCATCACCACCCCGATGGTGGCGGCGATCCAGATCACCGCCAGGATGATGGTGCCGAAGGGTGCCTCCAGCCGGTTGACGGCAAAGGGCGTATAGGTGGCCGCGATCATGATGAAGATGGCGGCGTGGTCGAGGCGGCGCAGGATCTTCTTCGAGGGGCGGGACTGCGGCATCAGGTTATAGGCCGCCGAGCAGCCGATCATGGCGAGCAGCCCCAGGCAATAGACCGAGACGCTGACCAGCACCGAAACCCCGGCCACATGCCACAGCAGCCACAAGCTGGCGTTGATGGCGAAGACGATGCCCAGCCCGTGAATCACGGCATCGGCCGTGTTTTCGTGACGGGAATAAAGGCGGACGACCTGTTCAACGGTCTTGTTCATGCGCAACACATCCAGGCAACCATGCCGCCAGTATTCCATGCGCCGCGCCGTTCACAAAGAGGGGGCATTGCTTAATGCCGTCATGCTTACCGCGGCGGCAAGGATCAGGTTGCGGGTTTGTCCTTCTGGCTCTGCAACTGGTGGCGCTTGACGAAGGTTTCGAGCTTACGGGCGATCTGGGGGATGTTGTATTCGCGATCCCATACCGCGGCGGCCTCGACCATCAGCTTCTGGCGCAACTCTTCCGGAACCTCGCTCCAATGCAGCAGCAGGGCGCTGCCGAGGCGGCGGATATAAGGCTCGTCCTCGCTGGGATATTTGAAAACGAATTGTTCTTGTTTTGGCATAGGCGTTTTCACGGGTCGAAACCTTTGCTTGGGGGGCCAGTCGCGGCGCGGCGCAGCAAGCCTTTCAATGCCAGGGCGGGCCGTTCGTCAATGGCTTTTCTCGGGATTTCCTGACGCGCCCGCCCGCGTGCTAGAAATCCGCCCGGAAACCAAGGGAGAATTCCATGCGCAGCCGGCTTCTGGCCCTGGCGGCCCTACTTTGCGCCCTGCCGGCCTCGGGGGGAACCGAGGCCCGTCTGACCACCTCGATGGGGGATATCGTCATCGCGCTCGATGCCGCCAAGGCGCCCGCCACCGTGGCCAATTTCGTGCGCTATGCCAAAGAGGGACACTACAACGGCACCGTGTTCTATCGCGTGGTGCCGGGCTTCGTGATCCAGGCGGGCAGCATGGGCGCCGACGGCAAATGGCGGCCCATGCACAAGCCCATCGCGCTGGAAAGCGGGAACGGGCTCTCCAATACGCGCGGCACCATCGCCATGGCGCGCGAAGACAAGCCCGCCAGCGCCATGGCCGAGTTCTTCATCAACCTCAGCGACGCCAACGCGCAGGGGCTGGACCCCAAGCCGGGCGATCCGCCGGGCACCACCGGCTATGCCGTGTTCGGCCGGGTGACGGCGGGCATGGAGGTGGTGGACGCCATCGCCGCGGTGCCGCTGGGCGGCAAGAAGGGACCGTTCCCGGGCGCCTATCCCATCAAGCCGGTGATCATCCGGAAAGTGACCATCGCGGCGACGCCCGATGTGCCGGCTGTTGCACCGGCTGCGGCGGAGCCCGTAGCGGGGCCGGTCACTCCGGGGAACTGAGGAATGGGTTTCAGGGTGCGCGCACGCGGCGGCTTTGAGGAGCGGGTCAGGGGAAATTGGCGGCGAGTATGGCGTGACAACCATACATTAGTATGGTAGCATTGCCATACGATGAGAACGACCAGCTTCGAATGGGACGAAGCCAAGGACTTGGCCAACCAAGTCAAACATGGCGTTCCGTTCCTGCTGGCGCAACGGGCCTTCCTCGACCCCGATCGCGTCGTTGCGGAGGATTTGGGCCATAGCGAGCGCGAGAAGCGCTATTTCTGCTTCGGTCGGGTGGAAGGCGGGGTGATGACGGTACGGTTCACCACCCGCGAAGGACGCATCCGGATTTTCGGTGCAGGGTATTGGCGTAAAGGAAAACGTCTCTATGAAGAAGCGAACGGTTAAGTACACCGAAGGCGAGATCGGCAGGGTGCGGGTGGTGAAAGACTTCCTGCCGCCGCCCGAAAAGCTGGTGCTGCGCCAGGATAATGTGAAGGTGACGCTGTCGCTCAGCCAGCGCAGCGTGGACTTCTTCAAGCGCGAAGCGGCGAAGCAGCGCGTACCCTATCAGCGCATGATCCGCGCGCTGGTGGATGCGTATGCGGAGAAAGAAAATACATAGCCCGAGAAATCAACTCCGACCCTATTTTCACAACGGGGGAAGCAAAAAAACTCGCCCCCATAAGACGGAGGGTGAACATTTACGCTGCACCGTCGGGGGTGGGCGCTTCGTCGGCTTCGGGGCCGGAGTCGTCCTGGGCGAAGTCGTCGTTTTTCGGCTGCGAGAAGGCCGCGACGCCCCGCAGGCGCAGGCAGGCGTAGATCACCCCGACATCGGATTTCGCCAGATCGAGTTCGCGCGTCAGCTCGCGCACATGCTGGCCTTTCTTGGCCAGCTCTTCCGAGGCTTCGACGGCGTTGAGGCGCTCGGTGACGCCGCCCGTGCCGGTGGCGAACATCCGGGCGCGCTGCCATTGCAGCCGGCCGCGTTCCGTATCGCGCGCGAACTTCTTCTCCGCATAGAGCCGCCGCGCGCCGTGATAGGCCGCCAGAAGCTCCGCTTCGGGCATCTGCCACAAGGCTTCGACGGAAATATCCATGACCCAGCCCCCGCCACTGCGCCAGGCAGTATAGCAAAAGAGCGGCAGGCACCACAGCTCGAGAACAGGCGCGCCGGCGAAGCCGATGCCGTTTTGCGGCATCGACCTCCCCACGCGGGGCAGGTAAGAAAAGGGCCGCGCGCAACAACGGAGCCCCGATGAAATCCGAAGCCTGGCTGCAATCTCTCGATCCCCGGATGGCCCGGCAGTTCCGCTTCCTGATCGCCGCGGACCGGCTGAAGACCGTCATGCGGCGTGCCCGCATTTCCGACGATACACGCCACGAGAATTCCGCCGAGCATTCCTGGCACCTCACCTTGTTCGCCCTCGTCTTGAAGGAATGGGCCGTCGGCGAGGTGGATATATCGCGCGTGGTAACGATGCTGATCCTGCACGATCTCGTCGAGATCGAATGCGGCGACACCCCGATCTTCGACGCGGCGGCGGCCGCAAGCCAGGCCGCGCGCGAACGGCAGGCAGCAGATGTGGTGTTCGGGATGCTGCCCGCCGATCAGGGGCGCGAATTGCGCGTTCTTTGGGACGAGTTCGAGGCGGCCGAAACGACAGACGCCAAATTCGCCAAAGCACTCGACCGCTTGCAGCCCATCCTGCTCAACCATGTGGTGGGCGGCGGAAGCTGGACCGAAGCGGGCATGGACGCGGCCTGGGAGCGGCGGCTGACCGGGCGCATCGAACAGGGCTCGCCCGCGCTGTGGCAGGCGGCGAATGTGGTGTTCGCCGACGCGGTGAAGAACGGCTGGATGAAGCCCGCGGCGGAGTAGCGCCGCCGCATCCCGGGCCTGTATTACCCCTCCCCCGAAACGCTACGCGTTTCGGACCCTCCCTCAAGGGGAGGGTGGAAGAGGTATGTCATAGCGTTTGCGTCCCCCCACCCCAATTCGCTACGCGAATTGGACCTCCCCGCGTTGGGGGAGGTGAAGGGGCGCGTCAACGGCGGCGGGCTTTGCGGGCGGCGTAGCGGGCGTCGCGGGCGGCCTTCTGGGCGGCCAGCAGCTTCGCCAGCTTCTTCTTCTCTTCCTCGGCCAGCCATTTCTTGGCGGCTTCGTATTCCTCGTCGTCGCGGCGCTTCTGCTCCTCGGCGGCGCGGCGCTCGGCTTCCAGGCGTTCGGCTTCCGCCCGGCGCTCGGCCTCGAGGCGTTCCTCTTCGGCCTTGCGGGCGGCTTCCTTGGCGGCGCGGCGGGCTTCGCGCGCCTCGGCGATCTGCACCCGTTCGGCCATGCGCTCGGCGGCGGTGGCCTTCATCTCTTCGGCGCGCTTGCGGGCGCGCTCCAATTCCGCCGCGCGGGCCTTGGCGCGGGCGTCCAGACGGTCGTGAAAGGAATTTGCATTGAAAGCGGGCATTGTTACTCCAGGTTCGGTCGTTCGTTTCAAAAACGCGATGCTTCACATCGCGACCCCTCCCTGAAAAATCACTGCGTGATTTTTCGACCCTCCCTCAAGGGGAGGGTTAAAGAGATCAGTTGTCGAGGAAGCTGCGAAGCTTGCGGCTGCGGCTCGGGTGTTTCAGCTTGCGCAAAGCCTTGGCTTCGATCTGGCGGATGCGCTCGCGGGTGACGGAAAATTGCTGGCCCACCTCTTCCAAGGTGTGGTCGGTGTTCATGCCGATGCCGAAGCGCATCCTGAGCACGCGTTCCTCGCGCGGGGTCAGCGTGGCCAGCACCCGCGTGGTGGTTTCGCGCAAATTGGCCTGGATGGCCGCGTCGATGGGCAGGACCGCGTTCTTGTCCTCGATGAAATCGCCCAGGTGGCTGTCTTCCTCGTCGCCGATAGGGGTCTCGAGGCTGATCGGCTCCTTGGCGATCTTGAGGACCTTGCGCACCTTTTCCAGCGGCATGGCCAGGCGTTCGGCCAGTTCCTCGGGCGTCGGCTCGCGGCCGATCTCGTGCAGCATCTGGCGGCTGGTGCGCACCAGCTTGTTGATGGTCTCGATCATGTGCACCGGGATGCGGATGGTGCGGGCCTGGTCGGCGATGGAGCGGGTGATGGCCTGGCGAATCCACCAGGTGGCATAGGTGGAGAATTTGTAGCCGCGGCGGTATTCGAATTTGTCGACCGCCTTCATCAGGCCGATATTGCCTTCCTGGATCAGGTCGAGGAACTGCAGGCCGCGGTTGGTGTATTTCTTGGCGATGGAAATGACCAGGCGCAGGTTGGCTTCGATCATCTCCTTCTTGGCCACGCCCGATTCGCGCTCGCCCTTCTGCACCGTCTGCACGATGCGGCGGAATTCGCTGATCGACTGGCGCATTTCCTGCGCCAGGGTCTGGATCTCGTCGCGGATGGCGTGGACCTTGTCGCGCTCGACGGCGATGAAATCCCTCCAGCCCGGACGGCTGAGGCGCCCCACGCGGCGGGTCCAGTTGGGATCCAGCTCGTTGTGGTAATGCTCCTTGAGGAAGTCCTCGCGGGCGGTGCCGTGGGCTTCGGCCAGGCGCAACAGGCGGCCTTCCAGGCTGACCAGGCGGCGGTTGATGCCGTACATCTGATCGACCAGCGCCTCGATGCGGTTGTTGTTGAGCTTGAGGCCCTTGACCAGATCGACGGTCTCGTTGCGCAGCTTCTTGAAGCGGCGCTCCTGGCTGGTGGAAAGATCGTCGGCGGCCAGCGCCGCTTCGACGGAAGCGTCTTGCAGCTTGCCCAGCTTCTTGTAGAGGGCGGCGATCTGGTCGAGCGTGGCCAGAACCTGCGGCTTCAGCGCCGCTTCCATCGCCGAAAGCGGCAGGTTGCCTTCGTCGTCGAAATCGTCGCCGTCGCCGGCGGCATCGGCCTTGGCGGCGGCTTCGCCCGGATCGATCTCTTCGCCGTCTTCGTTCTTGGCGGCTTCGGGGGCCGCGGCCGGTTTGGGCGGCAGCGGAGACGGCGGCGGAGGTGGAGGAGGCGGGGGCGGCGGCACCGTATTGAGCTGGGCCAGCGGCGGCAGGACGGCCTCTTCGCCCGTGGCGGCGGCATCCGGCCCGGTGCCGTACATGGCTTCGAGGTCGATGATGTCGCGCAGCAGCACCTTGCCTTCGTTGAGCTCGTCGCGCCAGACGGTGAGCGCCTCGAAGGTGAGCGGGCTTTCGCACAGCGCCCCGATCATCAGCTCGCGGCCGGCCTCGATGCGCTTGGCGATGGCGATTTCGCCTTCGCGCGACAGCAGCTCCACCGAGCCCATCTCGCGCAAGTACATGCGCACGGGATCGTCGGTGCGGTCGTAGGTTTCGGTGGCGCCTTCCTTGGCGGCGACGACGGCCTTGCCGGTTTCGGCCAGCGCCGGGACTTCGGCCTCGGCGCCTTCTTCCTGCTCCTCGCTCTCGATGACGTTGATGCCCATCTCGGAGAGCATCGACATGGTGTCTTCGATCTGCTCGGAGGACACCTTGTCGGAGGGCATTACCTTGTTGAGTTCGTCGTAGGTGACGTAGCCGCGGGTCTTGGCGCGCGCGATCATCTTGCGCACGCCGACATCGCTCATGTCGAGCAAGGGGGAATCGGCGTCGCCCGGGGCTTCGCTTTCCGGCTTGGCACCCGGCTTGCCCGGCGCCGGCTTGGCGCCCGGCTTGAGGACGGGCGCCGGCGGCGGAGCCGCCGTTTTCTTGGCGGCAAGCTTCGCCGTCTTGGGCTCGGGCTTGGCGGCTTTCGCCGGCTTGAGCTTGGCGGGGGCCTGGACCTTGGCCGGACTCTTGACGGCAGCCGCCTTCGCCGGCTTGGCGGGCTTCTTCGCCTTCTTGGCGGGAGCCGGCTTGGCGCTGGCCGCCTTGGCAGGCGTACGCTTGACCGCTTTGGCTTTCGCCGTCTTCTTCGACTTTGCTACCACTTTACGTCCGTCAAACTGGAGTTAAATCCCAAACAACGGGCAGGGATTCCGCTCGACTTTTTATTTCGTCGCGCAATCTGGCGGAAAACCGTCGAATACGCTGTCGCTATCGACCGCACTTTCCGGATTGCGCTCCAGACCGTCGCGCGCGCGAACGGGATGATCCTGATCGACCCGCCTCAAACCGCGGGGGGTGTTTCTTCCGGAGCCGGAGGCGCCATCACCTCGATCGGGGCCGGAGCGACTTTTTTCGCCCGCCGGGCCTTGCGCTTGGGAGCCGCCTTCTTCTTGGCAACCTTTTTCGTCTTCTTGGTGACGGTCTTTTTCGCCCTTTTGGCGGCGGTCTTTTTCGCCGCTTTTTTGGCGACCCTTTTCTTCGCCGTCTTCTTGACGGCCTTGGTCGCCTTTTTCGCCTTCTTCGCCTTCTTCACTTTCTTCTTCGCAGCCATGGAATTTCCCTTTTTGTGGTCCGTCGCGCGCGCGCCGGCAGAATCGCAATCTATACGGACTGGACGCAGCGTGCTTGTCTATTTCCCCGGACGGGTCTCAAGCAAGCGCCGGACGTCCTGCCAGCTCTCTTCGCTTGCCTCCCGTTTGAACCGTTCCAGGGCGCGCCGGCGCTCGGGATCGCCTTCCGCCATGTCGCGAAGCTGGCTAACGGCTCGCAAGAAGCGGGCATCTTCATCCTCGCCCAGGGCGCTCCCTTCGGCCGCCTCGGAGCGCGCCACCGGCGCCTTGAGGCGCTCTAGAAGATCGGCCATGCCCTGACGGACGAGATGGTTCTCCAACCCCTTCTTTTCAAGCCTGGAGCCGGAAGCCGCGACGTTTAGAAGTTCCTGACGCAACCTGTCAAGCAAGGGGTCGGAAAAATGAATCGCTGCAACGAGTTCCGCGTGCCTGGCCGCCAGTTCCGGTTCCTCCAGCAGAAGGCGGCAAACCTCCCCCTCCTTGACCTTGAGAACCCCGCCTTGCCGCGCGATCAGGCTGTCTTTCACCGCCGAGGACACCGGTTCCGCCTGGGGGCCGTAAGGGCTTGGCTGGTTACGCCCGCCCCGCTGGTCCCGCGCGGCCTGCGAAGCACGCCCGCCCCGCTGGGGCTGCGAGCTGCGCGGGGCCTGCCCGCCCCGCTGGGGCCGGCGCTTGAAGGCCTCGAAAATACGGTTTTCGAAGTCGCGGCGGTAATAATCGGCGATCTTGCCGTCGGCGATGAGGGAGACGAGGTCGGAGAGGGCGCGCTCCAGCCCGGCGCGGCGCTCGGGCGTCGAAAAATCGTGCCCCTCGGTTTCGGCGCGCCACAGCAGGTCGGTGAGGGGGACGGCGGCCTCCAGCAGCTTCTGCATCGCCCCCGCCCCGGAGTTGCGAATCAGGCTGTCGGGGTCTTCGCCCGCCGGCAGGAAGGCAAAGCGCAGCGAATAGCCCGGTTTCAAGGCCGGCAAGGCCAGCCGCGCGGCCCGGTGTGCGGCCTTGCGGCCCGCCTCGTCGCCGTCGAAGCTCATCACCGGCTCGGGCGCCACCCGCCACAACAACTGCAGCTGGTCTTCGGTCAGGGCCGTGCCCAAGGGGGCGACCGAAGCCTCGAAGCCGGCCCGCACCAGGGCGATGACGTCCATATAGCCTTCGGCCACGATGATGGTCTGGGCTTTCAGCCCGGCCGGCCGGGCGGTGGCGAAATTGTAGAGCAGCCGCCCTTTGGAGAAGAAATCCGTCTCGCCGCTGTTGATGTATTTGGGCTTGGCATCGGCGGAAAGCCCGCGCCCGCCGAAAGCGACCACGCGGCCGCGGCTGTCGCTAATGGGGAACATCAGGCGGTTGAAGAAGAAATCGCGCACCCCGCGTTCGGCATCGGCGGGACGGACCAGGCCTGCGGCGATCATGTCGTCCTGGGTGACGTTCTTGCCCGTCAGATGCTGCAACAGCGCGGTGCCCGAAGCCGAGGCGAAGCCGAGGCGGAAACGGCGGGCAACGGCCTCGTCGAAGCCCCGCGATTTCAGGTAGTCGCGGGCGGCACGGCCGCCGGGGGCATATAATTCGGCCTCGAAGAAGGCGGCGGCGGCCTCGATCACCTCATAAAGGGATTTCTTCTTTTCCTCGCGGGCCTCGTCTTCCGGGGTCCATTTGGGCAGCTCCACCCCCGCCTCGCCCGCCAGCTTCTCCACCGCTTCGGGGAAAGAGAGGCCTTCGATCTCCATCAGCCAGCGGAAGGCGTCGCCGCCCTTGCCGCAGCCGAAGCATTTGTAGGAGCGCCGCCCGTTCTCGACCTTGAAGGAGGGCGTCTTCTCGCCGTGGAAGGGGCAGCAGCCCCAGAAGGCCTGGCCCCGGCGGGTGAGTTTCACCCGGCGCCCGACCAGCTGGACGATGTCCGTCCGGCGCAGGATTTCGTCGAGCAGGTGGGGACCGTAGCGCATGGCGCATTGTGGCAGGGTTGGCGGGCGATGGCGCGGGCGGCGGCCGATGATTCCTGTGAGCGCCATGCCTCCGCCCGCCGGAGGCGATTCGTTAAGCCTCCATTTCCAGGCCTGCAACAAAAAATAGCCTTTCCGAATCCTTGCCTTGTCGTCTTGTTAACCATAGTGACCGGATGATGGTTCCATGGCACTGGCTGTACAAAAACAAACGCAGGCGCCTGGGCTCGGGTGGCTGGCACTGGTCAAGGCCGTCGAGCGGCTTTCGGTCGCAGACGAGCTTGCCGAGATTCTCGAAATCATGCAGGCAACGGCAAACGACGTCTCCGGCGTCGATGGCGTCTGCTTCCTGCAGAGAGACGGCGATTTCTGCCAATGCATCGAAGAACGAGCCATCGGGCCCTTGTGGAAAGGCCTGCGCCTGCCGATGTCCGGCTGCGTCTCGGGCTGGTGCCTGTCGCATAATCAGACCGCAGTCATCCCCGACACCCGTCTCGATCCGCGCGTTCCCCAAGAGCTCTACCGCCCCACCTTCGTGAGAAGCCTTGTTTCGGTGCCGATCCGCACCAACGAGATGCTCGGCGTCATCGCCAGCTATTGGGCCCGGCCGCGCCGCTTTTCGGCCGAAGACGTGAGCTTCATCGAAGCCATGGGCCGCGCCGCCTCGGTGGCCATCGCCGCCACGCAGTTGCGCGAAACCTTGCGCGACAACGAACACCGCCTCTCGCCGGACGAAGGCAGAAGCTGGAAACTGAACCTCGCCACCGGCGAACTCTCCGCCAATGCCGCCTGCAAGGCGATCTTCGGCCTGCCCCCGGACGCCCCATTGACGCGCGAGGCGATCCTGTTCTGCATCCATCCCGAGGACCGCGAGCGGGCCTGGCGCCTGTTCGACGCCGGCCTGGAGCCCGACCCGGTCACCTACCGCGTCCGGCGCCATGGCGGCGAACGCCGGCTCGAAATCCGCCGGCACGTGGTGCTGGGCGCCGACGGCCGGCCGGAGAGCCTGGCCGGCGTGATGCGGGACCCCGGCAGGCGTCCGGCGGGCAAGACGGACAAGGCGCCGCGTCCGGACGAACTGCAGACCGCAAGGCTCAACGATCTGGGCGAAATGGCTTCGACCCTGGCGCATGAACTCAACCAGCCCCTGGCGGCGGCCGGAAACTACATGCACGCGGCGGAGAAGCTGTTGGGCAAGGACGCCGAACGGGCGCTGGCGGCCATCGGCAAAGCCGAAGCGCAATTCAACCGCGCCACCTTGATCATCCAGCGCATCCGCGGCTTCGTCGGCCGGGGCGGCTCCACCCGGACGGCGGAGGACCTTCGCGTGGCGTTCGGCGACGTGCTCGAACTGGCCAAGGCCAGCCTGCGCCATCGGGGCGTGGTGGTACGGCTGGCGATCGAAGAGCAGCTGCCGCGGGTGAAGATCGACAAGATTCAGATTCAGCAGGTGCTGCTCAACCTGTTGCGCAACGCCTTCGAGGCGCTGGCGCAGGCGAGCCGGCAGGAAGTCGTGGTCTCGGCCCGGAAGATGGGCGCAGAGATCGAAATCCGCGTCGCCGACAGCGGGCCGGGGCTCAAGCCCGAGATCGCCCTGCGCCTGTTCGAACCCTTCCAGACCACCAAGAAGAACGGCATGGGCGTGGGCCTGTCGCTCTGCCGCAAGATCGTGGAAGCCCATGACGGGCGCATCTGGCACGAAGCGGGCAATCCCGGCGCCGTCTTCTGCTTCACCCTGCCGGCGGCGGAATAACGGGCGGGATTACGCCGGCTTCGAGAGCGCGGCCTTCACTGCCGGACCTGCCTTGGAGAAATCCAGCTTGCCGGCATGGCGCTCCTTGAGCAGCGCCATCACCTTGCCCATGTCTTTCAGCGAAGCGGCGCCGGTTTCGGCGATGGCCGCGGCAATGGCGGCTTCGGTTTCGGCCGCATCCATCTGTTTGGGCATGAATTCGCGGATGACGGCGATTTCGTCGCGTTCGGCCGCGGCCAGTTCCGGGCGGCCGCCCTGCTCGTACAGGGCGATGGAATCCTCGCGCGATTTGATCAGCTTGGCGAGCAGGGCGGGAATTTCTTCGTCCGGGATGCCGGCGCGGCTGTCTTCGGTGCGCCCGGCGATGTCCTTGTCCTTGAGAGCGGCCAGGACGAGGCGCAGCGTACCGGTGCGCTTCGGATCGCGCGCTTTCATCGCCGCTTTCATGGAATTCATCAGTTGGTCGCGCAAACCCATGGCCGGTCTCCTTCGCTGGGCGTAATCTAGTGCGCGGAGCTTTTCGTCACAACGCGGCCATGGGCATACGCATTTTTTTGGGCTTGCTGGGGCTTATTGCCCTTATCCCGACGTCCAGCCAAGCGCAGGACGCAGCGCAGGAGCGCTTCGCAAAAGCGGCCGAGGTGCTTGCTAAAGGCTGCCTTGGTACGGGCTGCGATTTTGGAATCTCGGATTCCCCAGCCGAGACGGCGGCACTTGAAACGATCTGGAAGGGTAGCCAAGCCTGGGCTGTTGCCTATCTCAATGCTAATCCCGGCATCACGCTCGAGAAACTGCGCACGGAACTGCTTAACCGGCACGGCAATGGACAGGCCGGGCCGGCGCCGGTTGGCGTATTCGCGTTAAAGCCCGGCCTTTATGCCTTCTTTGCACAATATGGCGAGATGGGAAATGTGTTCCTGGTACGCAAGCAGGACAACCGGTTTGCGGTCGTTTGGGACATACGCGATGCCGACGCGACGCAGTTCCCCATCTTGCAGGCGTGGCGCCTCGATCAAGCCAATGATGCGTGCCGCGCCGCCGATGACACCTATTCGGGCAAATGCGGGCCTCTCTTCGCCAACGACATCAAACTGCTGCCGCCTGATGATCAGGGACGGTTGCGCTTTTCTCTCGAGGCGACCTACGCCCAAGCGGCGGAAACCACAGTGGGCGGTCAGCTCAGCATCTGGAGCCTAGAGGGTGGGGTTCCGAAACTGCAATGGTCCAAAAAATATGCCTATAATTTCGAAGACGTATCATGGCACATGCAGGGCCAGCTTCTGAAAATCCGCGCCACAGACTGGTGGCACATGTTCTTCGCTTGCGGCACCTGTATTGGGCGGCAGATGAACTGGACAATCCGTATCCGGCCGGACGGCATCGATGACCTGGGCATGGTTCCCGTGCTGCCGGAGCTGGATGCCGTCGATGCGTTGTTTACCCGCGTTTGGAAGCATCAACAAGCGGACGAGCTTGCCACCCCCGAGGTGCTTGCGGCGGCCGCCAAAATGATAGCCAGGTTGCAGGAAGATGACGCCGCCATGGCAAAGGAGAACCACGATACCGCCGACCCGGATTATCTGTCTTATGGCATGCTGAGCGGAGATCCAAAAGCAGCCGTAATACGCAAGAACCGGGAGGTCTGCCTCGTTACCGACGCTTCCGGGCCCATCCGCATAAAATTCGAGAGACGCGCCGGGCAGCTGTTTGCGACGGAACTGATCCAATTCCCACAATCAGAGACCGAAACTTGTCCTAATTCCACGCCTTGACCCGGGCGGGACGGCTCCCTATTTTCGGCCAAATTCGAGGCCCCCATGAGCGATGTCCTTCACACCCCCTCCGCCGCGGCGGAGGCCGCTTTTCCGCGCGCCAGATTGGTTCTGGCCGACGGCACCGCGTTCGAGGGACACGGCTTCGGCGCGGTCGGCGAGGCCGTGGGCGAGGTCTGCTTCAACACCGCCATGACCGGCTACCAGGAGATCCTGTCGGACCCCTCTTATGCCGGGCAGATCGTCTGCTTCACCTTTCCCCATATCGGCATCGTCGGCACCAATCCCGAGGACATCGAGGCCCTCACCCCGCATGTGCGCGGGCTGGTGGTGCGCGCCGAGGCGGCAAGCCCCTCCAATTACCGCGCGCTGACGGCGCTGGATTCCTGGCTGAAGCAGCACAACATCCCGGCGATTGCGGGCGTGGATACCAGGGCGCTGGCCGGCCGCATCCGCGAGAAAGGCATGCCGCACGGCGTCATCGGGCGGCGCGACGACGTCGCCGCCCTGGCCAAGGCGGCGGGCGATTTTCCCGGACTGGAAGGCCTCGACCTCGCCAAGGAAGTCACTTCGCGCCAGATGTTCAAATGGCGCGAGACGCCCTGGGAATGGAACAAGGGCTATGGCGAACAGAAGGACCCCGGCTTCCGCGTGGTGGTGATCGACTACGGCGTCAAACGGAACATCCTGCGGATGCTGGCAGGGCTGGGTGCCGACGTCACCGTGGTGCCGGCCGAGACGGGCTTCGAGGCGGTGATGGCGCACGCGCCGCACGGCGTGGTCTTGTCCAACGGCCCGGGCGATCCGGCGGCCACCGGCGAATACGCGATCCCGGTGATCAAGGCACTGGTGGAGAGCGGCATGCCGGTGTTCGGCATCTGCCTCGGCCATCAGATGCTGGGCTTGGCGCTCGGCGGGGCGACCAAGAAGATGGCGCAAGGCCATCACGGCGCCAATCATCCGGTGAAGGACCTGGAAACCGGCAAGGTGGAGATCGTGTCGATGAATCACGGCTTCACCGTGGATGCCGAGACGCTGCCGGCGGGCGTCATTGAGACCCATGTCTCGCTGTTCGACGGATCGAATTGCGGGCTGCGGCTGGAAGGCAAGCCGGTGTTCTCGGTGCAGTACCATCCCGAGGCTTCGCCCGGGCCGATGGATTCGCACTATTTGTTCCAGCGCTTTGCCGAGGCGGCGAAGGCGAAGGTTTAAACGAGGATGTCATCACCCGCAAATGCGGGTGATCCAGGTGACACCGGAACAGCTTTTCAAGAAATTAGATTGCGTCACCTGGATGGCCCGCATCCTGAGCTTGTCGAAGGGGCGGGCCATGACAAGAGTGGGGTTGGCCCTTATCGCTTCAGTTCGATCACGTCGAAAGTGGATTCCTGGACCGGGTAGGGAAATTCGATACGCAGGCGGCCGTCGTAGAGCTGCGAGAGGAGTCCGATCTGGTCGTCGGGAGTGTCGGCGGCACCCGCCGATTGGCCGCTTCCCGAATAGGCCGGCGTCTTCTCCGGCGGGCCATAGGACGCCATATAAGAGGCGCCGAGATACACATAGCCTTCGCCTTCGGGATACAGATACCCCGAGGTGCGCTGGCTGCCCGAAAGCTTCTCGAAGAAGAGCGCGCCGTCCTTCTCGGAGATGCGGCAGCGGAACCAGGAATAGACGATCTCGGGACTGACCCCGCCGAGCTTCATGCTGCGGCAGCGCCAGGTGCCTTTCAGCGCGGAGGGCGAGGCGGGCGCGGCGCCCGATTGCAGGATGGATTGGATGGCGGCGAAGTCGGCGGGATTTCCCGCTGCGGCTTCCTGCATCCCCTGGGCACGGGAGGCGGAAAGGTGCGACAGCCGCTCGATGTCGCGCGCCGAGGCCTCGTCGCGCCAGCCGGCGGAGGCGCTTGCCGCAAGCCCAAGCAAGGCAAGCGCGGCGAAAATCCCCCCTCCGGTCCTGCGGACCACCTCCCCCGTAACCGGGGGAGGAAAGCTATTCTTATCAGCTTTCGGGCGCATCGGGTTTTCCCCTTTCCTCCGCCACGCTCCAGCTCTCCAGCACCGGGGCCGGCGGCACGCCCATGACGTTATACCCGGCATCGACGTAATGCACCTCGCCGGTGACCCCGGCCGACAGCCCGCTCAAAAGGTACAGCGCCGCCCCGCCCAGGTGATCGAGCTCGACGGTCTTCTTGAGGGGGGTGAGGCCCTTGATCCATTTGAACATGGTGCGCCCGCCGCCCACCACCGAGCCCGCCAGCGTGCGGATCGGCCCGGCGCTGATGGCGTTCACCCTTATGCCCTCGGCCCCCAGATCGGCGGCGAGGTAGCGCACCGACGCCTCCAGCGCCGCCTTGGCCACGCCCATCACGTTGTAGCTCGGCATCACCTGCCGGGCGCCGAGATAGGAGAGCGTCAGCATGGCGCCGTCCCGTCCGGCCATCAGCTTCACGGCGCGCCTTGCCGCCGCGGTGAAGGAGTAGCAGGAGACCGACAGCGTGCGCGCGAAATTGGCGCGGCTGGTATCGACGTAGCGGCCCTTCAACTCGTCCCGGTCGGAAAAAGCGATGGCGTGGACCAGGAAATCGAGGCCGCCCCATTCCCGTTCGAGCGTCGCGAAGGCGGCATCGAGTTCGTCGTCGTTCTCGACATCGGCCGGCATCAAAAGGGTGGCGCCGATGGAGGCGGCCAGCGGCTTCAGCCGCTTCAGCTGCGCCTCGCCCTGATAGGTGAAGGCGATCCTGGCGCCGTGGGCGGCCAGCGTGCGCGCAATGCCCCAGGCGATGGAATGGTCGTTGGCCACGCCCATCACCAGGCCGCATTTGCCGGCCATCAGATTTGGATTTGTCATGTTCTTTTTCTTTTCTCTTTTGGCGCGGGAAGGATTCAGGTCGTGAAACGCTCGAACACCAGCGAGGCGTTGGTGCCGCCGAAACCGAAGCTGTTGGACAGCACCCGCTCCAGCCTGGCGTCGTCGATGCGGCGGCGCACGATGGGGGCATCGGCCAGTTCGGGGTCCAGCTCTTCGATATTGGCGCTTTCGGCGATGAAATTGCCCTCCATCTGCAACAGCGAATAGATCGCCTCCTGCGCCCCCGCCGCGCCCAGCGAATGGCCGGTGAGAGACTTGGTGGAATTGACCGGCGGGATGTGGTCGCCGAAGACCTCGCGCAGCGCCTTCACCTCCATCACGTCGCCCACTTCGGTGGAGGTGCCGTGGGCGTTGATGTAGTCGATGGGGCCTTTCACCGTGGCGATCGCCTGCTTCATGCAGCGTGCCGCGCCTTCGCCGGAAGGGGCCACCATGTCGTGGCCGTCGGAAGTGGCGCCGTAGCCCGCCAGCTCGGCGTAGATCCTGGCGCCGCGGGCCTTGGCGTGTTCCAATTCTTCCAGAACGAGAATGCCGCCGCCGCCCGCGATGACGAAGCCGTCGCGGTTCTTGTCGAAGGCGCGCGAGGCTTTTTCGGGCGTCTCGTTGTACTTCGAGGACATGGCGCCCATGGCGTCGAACAGCACCGACAGCGTCCAGTCCAGTTCCTCGCCGCCGCCGGCGAACATCACATCCTGCTTGCCCCACTGGATCTGTTCGGCGGCGTTGCCGATGCAATGGGCGCTGGTGGCGCAAGCCGAGCTGATGGAATAATTGATGCCCTTGATCTTGAACCAGGTGCCCAGCACCGCCGAACAGGTGCTCGACATGCATTTGGGCACGGCGAAGGGGCCGACGCGCCGGGGACCGGACTGGCGTGCCGTGTCGCAAGCGGCGATCAGCGTGCGGGTGGAAGGCCCGCCCGAACCCACGATCAGCCCGGTGCGCTCGTTGATCACGTCTTTCTCTTCCAGGCCGCTGTCTTTCAGCGCCTGGTCCATGGCGAGGAAAGCATAGGCGGCGGTGTCGCCCATGAAACGCCGCGCCCGGCGGTCGATGGCGGCTTCGAGATCGATCTTCACCGCCCCTTGCACCTGGGAGCGGAAGCCCATCTCGCGGTATTTGGGCGAAGCGGCGATGCCCGAACGGGCCTCGCGCAAACTCGCCGTCACCTCGGCCGCGTTGTTGCCGATGGACGATACGATGCCAAGCCCCGTGACGACGACGCGTCTCATGGCCGATTCCTTTCCTTGGAGTTTTGACTGCTCAGGCCGGCTGCGCCGCTTCCTGGAACAGGCCGACGCGCAGATCCTTGGCTTCGTAGATGATCTGGCCGTCCACCTTCATGGTGCCGTCGGCGATGCCCAGGATCAGCCGGCGCATGATGACGCGCTTGAAGTCGATGCTGTAGGTGATCAGCTTGTTGGTGGGCAGCACCATGCCGGAGAACTTCACCTCGCCCACGCCCAGCGCGCGGCCCTTGCCGCTACCGCCCAGCCAGCCGAGGAAGAAGCCCACCATCTGCCACATGGCATCGAGGCCGAGGCAGCCGGGCATCACCGGATCGCCCTGGAAATGGCATTTGAAAAACCACAGATCGGGCTTCACATCCATCTCGGCCAGGATCTGGCCTTTGTCATGGGCGCCGCCGCGATCCGCGATCCGAACGATGCGGTCGAACATCAGCATCGGGGGCATGGGCAGGCGGGCATTTCCCAGACCGAAAAGCTCGCCCTTGGCACAGGCCAAAAGGCCTGCCAAATCGAAACTCGACTTGCGCGGGGGGGGCTGCTTGTCCACTTTATCCAGGTCCTTCAACAACTTACTGTCCAGTGACAATTTTCTTGCACCTGCGACGATTTCTTCGTTAGAACAATTCTAACGACAGGCGTACACTCCTCGCAAGGATGACGCTCCGGTGTCATAGACCCTCAGGCCGCGAAAGGCGAGGGCAAACGGATTGCGGAACACCCGGCCGGGTTGGTGAAAAAGGATTGAATATCATGCGTAAGAAATTGCGTGAAAACACCAACGAATCAGCTGTCACACGTCTCCGCCAGGCAGGCCTCAGGCCGACGCGGCAGCGCAACGAATTGGCCGATCTCCTCTTCAAGGACGGCAACCGGCATTTGACGGCGGAAACCTTGCACGCAGAAGCCGTGAACAAGGGCATCCGCGTCTCGCTGGCAACGGTCTACAACACCCTGCACCAGTTCACCCATGCCGGTCTGCTGCGGCAGGTGATGGTGGATGCAACCCGCAGCTATTTCGACACCAACACCGTCGAGCACCAGCATTTCTATTACGAAGAAGACGGCATGCTGGCCGACATTCCGGGATCGGAAATCGACGTCGCCAGTGTCCCGCCGCCCCCCGAAGGCACCACGGTGTCGCGCGTGGATGTGGTGGTGCGCCTGAAGCGCAACTAAGTATCACCATAATTACTTTAGAATTGTTCTAAAGTTCTTGACTTGAACGCCGCAAGACCGTATCCCGTTTCCGGCGCGTGGAACCGCGCGCCTTCAGCAAGGAGACAAGGCGATGGCGACACTTAAAGGCAGCAAGACGGCACAGAATCTGAAGGACGCGTTCTCCGGCGAAAGCCAGGCGAACCGGCGCTATCTCTACTTCGCGCAAAAGGCGGATGTGGAAGGCTTCAACGACGTCTCCACCGTGTTCCGCTCCACCGCCGAAGGCGAAACCGGCCATGCCCATGGCCACCTCGAATTCCTGGAAGCCGTCGGCGATCCGGCCACCGGCGAGCCCATCGGCGACACCATGCTGAACCTCAAGGCCTCCATCGTGGGCGAGACCCACGAATACACCGACATGTATCCGGGCATGGCCAAGACGGCGCGCGACGAAGGCTTCGACGAGATCGCCGACTGGTTCGAAACCCTGGCCAAGGCGGAAAAGAGCCACGCCGGCCGTTTCCAGAAGGCCCTGGATTCGCTGGGAAAATAA
>Ga0187810_10000046_pt1 | contig 56335 bp, 47 predicted proteins | sample NC_wetland_sal_i_9_FD_132963 | JGI IMG/M metagenome (GOLD analysis project Ga0187810, IMG submission 132963) | Wetland sediment microbial communities from Neuse River Estuary, North Carolina, USA - ASW_5 | ecosystem: Environmental > Aquatic > Freshwater > Wetlands > Sediment | place: USA: North...
GCGGAGGTCTGCGATGTTTTGGCGCTTGCCGGGTTCTGGGATACGCCCGGAGTGGCTTGCGATGTAGCTGAAGCAGTGGCAGCCGGCGCACCGGAGCCGGTGTTCTGTGCGGAGGTGCAACCAGCGAGCAGGACACAGGCGATCACAAGGATCGCAGCCAGAGTAATATATCCCAGGATTCTCATGAATTTCCTTTTAAAGCCGGCGCATATATGGATTGCGATCGGCCGGGATTACGAACCGGGATTATAAATTCTGGATCTATTCTTCATGCCAGCTCAGGGTTCGGATGAGGAAATATGAGAAAAACTACTTTGTGCTCGAGCGACAACATTAGTCAAGTACGCTGGGGAGATCTGCCAGGGTAATTGAGAGGGTTTTTGTGAAGGAAGTCACCGCGAACTTCAATGCAAAAGAGATCGAACGTGAGGTACAGGAATACTGGCGCACTGAGGATACGTACCAGAAGGTAAAACAGCTGCGGGCGGCAGGAAAGCCGTTCTTCTTTGTCGACGGCCCGCCGTACACCACCGGCACCATCCACCTCGGTACGGCATGGAACAAGATCATCAAGGACAGCATCCTGCGGTACTACCGGATGTGTGGACGAAATGTGACGGACCGTGCAGGATATGATATGCACGGCCTTCCCATCGAAGTCAAAGTCGAGCAGGCACTCGGCTTTTCCTCGAAAAAAGACATCGAGAAGTACGGCATCCGGGAGTTCATCGAAAAGTGCCGGGATTTTGCGATCAACAACAAACTCCTCATGGACAGCCAGTTCGAGAGCCTCGGGGTCTGGCTCGATTTCAAAGGCGCATACCAGACGGTAACACCGGATTACATCGAGGCAGCGTGGTGGACGCTCGCCCGTGCCCAGGAGAAGGGGATGCTCGAGCGCGGTCACCGGGTCGTGAACTGGTGCCCCCGGTGCGAGACGGCGATCGCGGACGCCGAAGTCGAGTACTGGGACGAGACAGATCCTTCTATCTTTGTCAAATTCCCCATCCGGGGAAAGAACCACGAGTACCTCGTCATCTGGACAACGACACCGTGGACCCTCCCTGCAAACGTCGCGGTTGCGGTGGGGAAGAACTTCGAGTATGCAGAAGTGCTCGCCAAGAAGGACGGAAAGGAAGAGCGCCTCTGGGTCGCAGAACCGCTCGTAAAAGCGGTCCTCAAGAAGGGGCGGTACCAGGAGTTCAAGGTCATTTCAACGAAGAAAGGGTCGGAGCTGGCCGGATGGGTCTACGATTCCCCGCTCCACAAGCACGTCCCGCTCCAGCGTGAGATCGAACATAAGGTCGTAACGGCAGATTTCGTTGCGCTTGAAAATACCGGTATGGTCCACATCGCTCCCGGCCACGGCTGGGACGACTACGTGCTCGGGACAAAGGAGTGCCTCCCGATCGTCTGCCCGGTCGATGGTGCCGGGAAGTTCAAGGAAGAGGCCGGAGAGTTTGCCGGCCAGTTCGTCCGGGACGCAAACGGAAACGTGCTCGAAGCGCTCGGCGACCACCTCCTCGCAAAGGAGATGGTGGTCCACCGGTACGGCCACTGCTGGCGGTGCAAGACCCCGATCATCTTCCGGGCGACCTCGCAGTGGTTCCTCAAGGCTTCCGAGATGCGGGACCTGATGCTCTCGGAAGTGGAGAAAGTCGCTTGGTACCCCGAATGGGCCGGCAGCGCCCGGTTCTACGACTGGATTAAGGAAGCACGGGACTGGTGCATCTCCCGGCAGCGGTACTGGGGTATTCCGATCCCGGTCTGGGAATGCAGCAAGTGCGACAAGTACCGGGTCATTGGGACGATCAAGGAACTCGAAGATGCGAGCGGGAAGCCCATCCCCGATCCGCACCGGCCGTACGTGGACGAGGTCACGATCCCGTGCAGCTGCGGCGGCACGATGAAACGGGTCGAGGACATCTTCGATGTCTGGTTCGACTCCGCAGTCGCATCGTGGGCAACGATCGGGTTCCCGGGTAAGCAGCAGGAGTTCAAGAAACTCTGGCCCGCTGATTTCATCACCGAGGGTCAGGACCAGACCCGGGGCTGGTTCTACTCCCAGCTCGGCGCGAGCGTGATCGCGTTCGGCAAAGCGCCCTACAAGAGCGTCTGTATGCATGGCTTTGCGCTCGACGCCGAGGGCAAGAAGATGTCAAAGAGCCTCGGGAATGTGGTCACGCCTGAGGAAGTCATCGCAAAAGTCGGCGTCGATATCCTCCGGCTCTACGTCCTCTCGTCCTCTGCGCCGTGGGACGACCTCAAGTTCAACTGGGAAGGGGTCGGCACCACCAACCGGGGGATCAACATCCTCTGGAACGTGTACCGGTTCCCGCTCCCGTACATGATCCTCGACAAGTTCGAGCCGGCCTCGACCAACGGCGTCTGGGACGGGGCGTATGTCGCCTCCCATCTCCGGCAGATGCCGGATGAAGACCGGTGGATCATCTCGCGGGTCAACACCGTTGCAGCAACGGTCGATGCAGCCATCAAGGAATGCCAGCTCCACCGTGCAACCCGTGAGATTGTTAACTTCATTCTCGAAGATCTTTCACGCTGGTACGTTCAGCTCGTCCGGCCCCGGATGTGGCTCGAAGGCGAGTCCGACCAGAAGGTCTTCGCGTACGAGACGATCTATTACGTGATGCGCCGGCTCACCGGGCTCCTCGCCCCCTTCTGTCCGCACATCACCGAGGAGATCTACAAGAATCTCCGGTGCCAGAACGACCCGGCGAGCATCCACATGCTCTCGTGGGACGCGGGCAACACGAGCCTCGTGGACCGCGAGCTCGAACACGCGATGGAAGTCATCCGGCAGTTCGATGACGCGACCGCAAACGCCCGGCAGGCCGGCAAGCGCAAGCTCCGGTGGCCGGTCGCGGAAGTCGTTGTCGTTACGAGCGACGATGCCGTGAAGAACGCAATCGCCCGGCTCAACCCGGTCTGTGCCGATCGGGCCAACGCCCGCAAGGTAACCGTCGTCATGGGCCGGTGGGACCGCATCGGCTGGCACGCGGAACCCGTAATGAAAGCGCTCGGCAGGGGATTCGGGAAGGATTCGTTCAAAGTCAAGGGGCTCATCGAAGCGGCTGACGGCAACATGATCAAGGCAGCAATCGATGCCGGCCGTACCGTGCAGCTCGAAAGCGATGGGAAAGTCTTCGAGATCGGCACCGAACACGTCACCTTCACCGAAAAACTCCCGGAGGATATTTTCTCGGCAGCGATGCCGGACGCAACCCTGTATGTCGATATCACGCTGACCCCTGAGCTCGAAGCAGACGGCTACAGCCGTGAGGTCATCCGCAGGATCCAGGAGACCCGGAAGCAGATGGATCTCGCGGTCGAGGACTTCATCTTCGTGGATATTCTCGTGAAAGATGCGAGGATCGTCTCCCTGCTGGGCCAGGACGGGATCGCAAAAACGATCGCAGAAGAGGTCCGGGCAAAACACTTCGGGTTCCTTCCGGTAGAGCGGCCGGTTGACGAACCGCATTACCAGTCAGTGAAGGAGTGGGATGTCGAAGGTATCGAGATGACGATCTGCATGTCGAAGGCAGAGACTCAAGCTTAAAAAAATATATTTTTTACCGTTTTCTCTTTTTACTTTCTTTAAAAATTATTTCTTACGCACCGGAGATGAGGGACCTCAAAAATTCCTTTCCCTCCGGGCTCGAGAACAACGGCAGCTCACGGTTCTCGACAACCGCACTCCGCTCGACTATGACTTCTTCTTCGGTTATCGGGTTGAAGCCTTCCTTGCAGCAGATTTCCTTGTGGACGAGCACACCCCGCCGCTGCCATGCCGGGGTCGCGGCAAGATTCACGCCGCGTGCATGCATAAAGTCGTGCATCTCTTTTGCCGGCATCCCCTTGAGTTTCTCCGCTGCTTTTCTCCCGCTCATGCCTTCGCTTATGAGAGCCTGCTGGCAGTACGCGTTGATGTGGTTGCGCCATGCCTCGGCCTGCCGGTTGATCAGGTACTCGATTGCAAACTCCGGTGTTGCCTGTACGATCCGGGCATCGAACGAGAGCGGGGCGACGCATCCGAGCGTCATAGTAATGGCACTTGCGGCATACGACGCGGCCACCGAATCGATCTTCTCGATCCTTCCGCTGAAGGGAAGTTTTGTGAGATACAGACTGATCTCGTCCGAAAACGTAAACGCAAATTCCGGCGAGAGCCCGCTCTCGGCAACGAGCGATGTGCAGGCCGCAACCATCGCCTTGTTAAAAAATGAATCGAACGGTTTCTCAAAACCGAGGGTCTGGGTCAAGCTGTGGAAGGCCCGCCCGTCGAGCCGGATAAAAACGGGGGGGATGGTCGTGATACTTGAAAAAATTTCCCGGTTTTCCATTATGACAACCAGACAGGAATGATCAAAAAAATATAGGGAGAAGCTCCCGGTTTCTGGTATTTACTCTTACTCTTCAACAGCCCCGCCGGTGAACGCACCGGGGAGGTGGCGGATCAGGACGATATCGTCGATCGCGCTGATGATCCGGTACGGAATCTTCAGCCCTTTGAAATTCTTGAGCTCGAAGAGTTCATCGTTGACTTTGCCAACGACAATCGCCTCGATCTTCTTCTGGTCCACATCGATGACTACGTCCTCAACTTCTCCGACAAACATTCCCTTGTCCGTGTAGATCTGAAGCCCGAACAACTCTGTAATCTGGGTTTCCATCGTTATCAGATGAAAGTATATACTTAAGAGTTAAAAAGATACTCCTTTGCTATGGACGGGTCTTTTCGAATCGGGCGCTTATTTGGCATCCCGATCCTGATTCACTACACATTCCTGCTGGTGATCCCCCTTTTTGCCTGGATCATCGGCAGCCAGATCACACTCACCATCGACATGATCAAGGGAATCTATCTTGTCCCGATAGACATGACGATCGTTACCGCGGGATACATCCCGTACCTCCTCGGGACGATCGTGGCCCTCGGGTTATTTATCGGCGTCCTCATCCACGAGATCGCCCATTGTATTGTGGCACTGCGGAACGGGATCAAGATCAACAACATCACGCTGATGATCTTCGGCGGGATCTCGAGCATGGAGGAGGGAACACCCGACCCGAAAGTCGAACTCCCCATGGCGCTGGTCGGCCCACTAACAAGCCTCGGGGTCGGGCTCGCCTGTTCGGCGTTCGTCTACACAATCCCGGAATTAGGCGTGAGTCCGGCGGCGGCAGGCGTCCTCGTTTTCACCTTCGGCTACCTTGGCATACTTAACATCATCCTTTTCGCCTTCAACCTCCTCCCGGCGTTCCCGATGGATGGCGGGAGAGTGCTCCGGGCATTTCTCGCAAAGAGGATGCCTCTTCATCGGGCAACCCGGATCGCGGCGGATGTAGGTAAAGGCTTTGCGATCCTCTTCGGCATCATCGGGCTTTTCTTCTTAAATCCGTTCCTGATCCTGATCGCACTCTTCATCTACATCGGCGCGAGCATGGAGTCGAACGCGGTAAAATACAGCTACCTCCTGCAGGATGTCACCGTCGGCTCCATGATGAGCAGCCCGGTGACGACCGTGCCCCCGAATATTCCCGTAAGCCAGGTCATCGGCATGATGTACACAAGCAAACATCTCGGCTTCCCGGTCATCGAACGGGACACGCTTGTCGGAATGATCACGCTTGCCGATGTCAACCGTACTTCATCGATCGACCGCGAGGCGATGCAGGTCAGGGACATCATGACCCGCGACCCCATCACCCTCCCGCCCGAAGCCCCGGTCATCGACGCCCTGAAGATCATGTCGGCAAGGAACATCGGCCGGATCCCGGTGGTGAAGGACGGGAATATTGTCGGGATTGTCACCCGGACCGACATCCTCAAGGTTACGGAACTAAAGCAGATCTAAAATAAATTCCTTGATTCCTGTTTCTTTTTTCCCGGTACGTTTTTTCGGTGTTATGCAATTTTGTTTTCAAAACAAATCGTACGCATTTGGACCATGAAGACATGCGATCCCAAAGTTGCTCCAAAAGTACAAGTCCTTTGCAGGTTCTCCCGGTTATGATCTGCGAAAATCCGCATCGTTGGGTCTTCCGTCACGTACAGGTGTCCACCGGGTTTTCAAGCGAGGTGAAAAAAGCTCCATAGGAGACACGCGCCGGGACAGAAGCAGGATCCCGACAGGAAAACACCCTCAGGCACTCAAGCGTCCGTCCGTTCAGGAAATACCGGGTGTGCCTCCCATCCTTCCGGATGGACAGGAGATTGTCGGCACGCATTCTCTGCATGTGCCACGTAACCGTCGGTCCTGAAACCGCAAGGATCCGCTCGAGATCTGAGCGGGTCGAACCAGGACGGACTGCAAGCACTTCGAGAATCGTCCTTTCCGACTCAGTTCGCAGGTGTTTCAGTACGATCTGGAAGAAATCATCGTACTTCGCATTGTTTTCAAAATAGCCGATGGAACCACGGGTCTTTGCGACCGCGATCTTTCCCGAGAACTTCAGCAGGGCTACGTGGTAGTTCAGGGTGCCCCGCGAGATGCCGGTCTCCCGGGCGAGAGCCGCCGGGCTGATCCCCGGGTTTCCTGCGATGCAGGAGTACACCATGTTCCGGGTCAGGTTCGAAAGGATGTTTGCCCGGGCAACCCTCCGGAACGCGAGGCAGGAGAAGAGCTTGATCATAAGCAGAAACTCGATCGGGAAAACAAGCACCGGTGAGACTGCAAGTGCGCCCACGATGACCATTTCCCCGGGTGAGAGATCCCAGAAGGTGATAGGCGCGAGATCCGGTGCCGGTGTCCCGCTTGACCCGTATCCAGGTGCGACGGTGTACCCGCGGGCAAGAGCCGATGCAGGAGCCATGAGCAGGGCTGCAAGTAAGATTATTGCAAAAACCTGCACCTTCCCGTTCATAAAACTAGTTTTATGTTCTCCCATCATCAGGCTTGTGGTCGCCCATGCTGGTATTGATCCATGGGAGATGCCCGATGTCGCCGATCAGGATGTTCTGGTTGCTGCGGACCACAAACTTCCAGAGCCCGGGTGTCGACCCGTTTGGCCGTGCGATCCTGAGATAAATTCTCCCGTCGACCCTGCCGTCCGACTGGTCATCGAACGGCCCGAGCGTTCCGTCCGGTGTGATGATCGTAAGCGAGAAGGAATCGCCCGGCTCCCCGCTGTTGAGGTCGACCAATATCGGGGGAGAATCTGCGGCAACATACTTGGAGAAGAGGACGGTCTCTTCCTGTCCGGCAGCCGGGTCACCGGAATACGAAGAATCGTTTACCACGATCTCGCCGGGAAGTGCGGCCGGGCCTGCTACCGAACGAAAGGCCGCACCGGCAAGCAGCAATCCGATCGCGAGCACTATCACGATAAAGACGAGCGCCGTAATCCTGGTAACCCGCATACTCTTTTACCTGCTTTTAGGAACGATATCAGTGTTTCTTTTTGCCTGCAGCCCTGCAGGTCACTGTATTCGTGTGAAGCGTAGAGGAATTGCTCATAAATCGTTTAAATAGCCGGGCTTTATGCTTCATCACACACTGCAAGGGGTACGGCCGCTGTGGTCTGGCCCGGGCAGGAGAAGAAAATAATGAGCAACACTACAGAACGATTTCATCCATGGGCCGGCCGTCTTGGTACTGCCGGCATATGTGCGGCATGCATCGCACTGGTCGCCGTGCTGGTATTCTCCACCGGCTGCATCGAAAGTTCGAATTCCTCCGGGGCCGATGTCTCCCCGGCGCAGGCAACTACGGTACCGGTCACCACGGCGGCCTCTTCGCACCAGAGTATCTCCGGAAGAGGGGTCGATCCCTCGAAGATCATCATCGCAACGCCGGTGAGCGTGCCGGGGACCGGCGTCTTTGTACGGGTGAACTATCCGGGGGCATTCACCGGTACCTACAGCGTTAACGGAACAAGCCGGAATGTGCAGGACTCCGGTTACCGCCTCTACCCTATTGAGGACCCGACCGGTGTCGTCACCGCCACGTTCAAAAAGAGCGAGGGGTCGAGGAAACAGAACCTGACCGTCGAGATCTGGGAGAACGGAAAACTTGTGAACTCCGGTATGAGCCCGGAACCATACGGACGGGTCATCATCAGCTCGCAGATCTAGAGAAACCAGTAATCATAAAATCACTTTTTCTTTTTTATCCGGCCATCAGTGCGCCGTAAACGTAAGAACCGGATCGATCCCCGAACTGCCCGCAACCTTCCGGTACGCTGCGAGATCTTTAAACGGCCGCTTCGCAATCAGGGAGGAAACCCTCTTCTTCCCGACGCCAGGCAACCACCGGATCGCTGAAAGCGGAAGTGTGTTGATATCGACCGGCACGGGCAGTGCGGTGATCGAACGGCTCCCCCAGTCTACAACCACCGCATCAAGGACCATCCGGTCGGCGAGCCGGAGCGGTATACCGACAAGGATCGGGTACGAACCCATCTGCCGGCCAAACGAGAGTTCACCGGAAACTTCGATCCGCACTTCGCGGAGCACGGTCCCGATCGGGAACACCCGCTGGAGCATCGGGAGGTCGATCCTGTCCCGGACATATTCCTTAAACGCCCGGAACCTTCGCTCGAATTTCCCGATCGTGTTGTCGGTATACGCAGGCGTTCCTTCGAACGGCATCACCTGCCGGATATTAACCCGCCGCACGAGCAGGCCGGCGGCGAGGACCCGGGCAAGGAACTGCTCGTTGAGATCGTACGTTGTTTCGGTCTCACCGGCAAGCCCGGTCACGAAGTTGAGACCCGGCAACAGTTCGGGGACATTATCCCGCCTCATCCCGCCTTCTTCGTTAACGATCTCGATGGCCCGGAAGACTTCGTCCGGCTGTGCCTTGAGATTGTTCGTCGCGATCACTGCCGGGTCCGCGGTCTCCATGCCGAACGCGGCGACATCTCCGGATGTATGGTGCCGGATGATCGCCCGCAGGGCTTCCCGGCTCTCCTCTTCGTGCCGGGCGATCGTAGCGGGGTTTGTGTTGTCAATATGCAGTGTCCTGAGCTCCGGTGATGATGCCCGGATGGATGAGAAGAGTTTTTCGAGCAACTCCGGCCGGGGTGCCGGGTACTCGCCGGGCCCGGCCCCGTACGCGAGGATATCCGGCTGCCTGCCGACCCGGAAGTGCCGGGCGCCATGGGAATTCAGGGCCGCAACTTCTGCCGCAACCCCGGCAATACTCCGGTACTGCGGGTTGCCATAGAACGGCTCCGTGCAGAACGAGCAGCCGCCGGTCGCTCCGTGGGCGCATCCCCGTGCGGTCTCGAGCTCGCACATCACGTACGGGAAGTCCGGGTGCTGCCCGATGATTCCGCTTCCGGCAACGCTCCATGGGTCAGTACGGGAGTAGTCGAGCGCTCCTTTCGGTTCACCCCCGTTCAGGTAATTGTCGAGCGCGATCGCGGGTTCTCCTTCGAGCAGAGCATCGAACCCCGAGATTACCTGCCGGATAGCTTTCTCACCGCCCCCTGATGCAAAGCCAAACCCGATCGGACCGCCGACCAGCTTCTTCCCCCGGAAGAGGTGGCCGATCTGCTGGATCTCAGTCAGGGTTGCGGGAGTCCCGCCCAGGTACTTCCCCGGCACGGTAACGCCGGCGATCATGACCAATGTGCCGGCCCGGTTCAGGTCCGCAGCGGCCTGCGGGTCTTTCCGGAGCTGGTCGATGGTATGGTAACGGACGGAGAAGCCATGATCGATAAGGGCTCCTGCGACCGTTCGGATGTACGGCGAGATGTACGGCGGGACACCAAGGCACGCCGGCTCGTCCACGTACCCGTCAAGGATCACCGCTGTTGCCGTGGCTGCACCAGTGACTTTCCCCAATGCAGACCCCGAGCTCGTGCCCGCCGCCGTGGTCACCGGCACTGGCGAATCCGAACCGGTGATCGTGATCGTTGGCCCGGTCCGGCGGACTCGCTTACGCTTCATGGCCGAGGAGTGCGAGGAGTTTTCTCGCCCAGAAAAGTTTTCCGCGTTTCACAGGCTCGACATTTTTATCATCGAGATCGAACCCCACGAGCACAATCCGTTCAGCCCCGAGTTCATCTGCCGCAAAGACCGCACGATCCCCGTCCGTGAACCCGCCAAAGTTGTACACGTGCGGGAGGGGCACGCTCTGGGTCGTGGCAACGACCTGGCCGGTGAACCGAGGGACCCAGTGCTTCAGGAGCGGGATATTGTCGCCGTGCGCATGGATTACAACAATTGTTCCTTCCGCATTCATCGTAATGAACCGGTCGGAGGCCCCGTCAAGGTCCGTGAAGATGGCATCGGGCCGGATCCCGTTTGTGTCGAGGACTTCTGCCGCTGCGTCAGCTGCAAAGACAACGCTGTTGGCATCGATCTTCCCCAGTTCATCCTTGAGGCACGGAGCGTTGCCGCAGACCGTGACCGGGTTCCCGCACGTGAGTGCAGCGAGCGAGAGGAGGTTGTCCCGGGTCATCAGCGAAGCAAGGACACGTGCGGCTTCCTCATCCGCTGCCCGGTCAAAGCCGAAGTATTCAAGGATCTCCCGGTAGTGGGGCTCCCAGTCCTTAAACTCCATTCTTTTTGCCCTCGTTCTCGAGCCCTACGAGGTTCTTGAACTTCTGGAGGATCGGGTCGATGACAAAATTGAGCAGCTCCGCCTTATTTTCCACTTTGCCGAAGTAATGGAGGGGGAGGGTCGCCGCCGCCATGTTCGGGTGGCCGCCGGCATCGCCCATCTCGCCGAACGCCTCGGAGAGTGCGTTCCCGATATGGAGCCGTATGTCCCGGTTGCGGGCGGAAATGACGATCGCGGTATCAGTGATCCCGTACACAAGCGCCGTGTTGACGCCTTCGAGCGTGATCAGGATGTCGGCAGCCTGCGGGAGTGCATCCCGGTTCATCACGTAGCCTACGTTCGAGAAGAGATACCCGCTCTGGATCTTCCGCTCCTGGATTGCCTTCCCGATCACGTCAAGGGTCTCCTGCGACATGGATGGCGACATGATCTGGTCGAGCAGGTCGGCATCGGTGAGGGGCAGGAGGAAGCCGGCATAACCGAGATCCTGCGGGGTTACATTGCGCTTGAACTCCTTGGTGTCCGTCCGGATCCCGTAAAGGAGTGCGGTCGCGACCCGCTTATCGACCGGCACATCGAGCTCCTGCAGGTACTGGGTGAGGATGCTCGCGGTCGCTCCGACGCCCGGCCGGATGTCGATAAACGAACTCTGGGTCGATGTGTGCTTCCCGTCCTTGTGGTGGTCGATCACGATATTGATCTTCGTCTGGGCTGGCACGTCGTTGTTCGCGCCCGGCCCCGAGCAGTCGACCAGCGCGAGGTAATTGCATTTCTGGAGCGCATCTGCGGTCAGGTGCTCCATCTTGATGTCAAGGAGGTTGACGAATGTCCGGTTCTCCTGGTGCCCGATATTTCCTTCGTAAAAGATCCGGGTTGCGAGGTTCTTGTTCGCGGCTTTTGCGATCTCGGCAAGGGCCATCGCGGACGAGATCGCATCCGGGTCCGGGTTCTTGTGGGTTATGATGCCAAGCGTTCCTTCCCACCCGGCAAGAAGGCCGTAGAGCCTCTGCGAGATCCGGCTCGAATGCTGCTTCCGGATCTGGAGAATCGCGGCCCGGGCCACGACCTCCTGCGGGTAAAGGACGAACTCGGCGCCGGCCGCGGTGAGCTTGCCGCTGTTGACCGGATCGGTCGCACGGGCGACTATCTGAACCGCAGGGTACCGCCGCTTGATCGAGACGACCGCTGCGAGATTTGCATCCGGATCCCCGGTCATGACAAATGCAATCTCAAACGGCGGGATTCCAAAGAGCATGTCCTGCGAAGCCACGTCGCGCTGGTACGCGTCGTACTTCTGGTCGCGGAGGTGGCGGACCCTTGATTCGTCTTTGTCCACAACGATTACGCGTTCATTCTCTTTTGCAAGCTCGAGAATGATGTTGTAGCCGTTCGTCCCGCACCCGAAAATGCAGTATTTTATTGGTCCCGGCTGCTCAAACGGGGCTGGTTCAGGCATGTTACAGAAGATGTACCATTCCTGTGTATTAAGGAATTCGAGCAGCTGGGTACCCAAAACCTTTATTCGGGATTGTCGACCACATTATTAGGTCTAACAGGCTTGGGTCTGTAGCTTAGTTCGGCATAGCGGCGGACTCTTAATCCGCAGGTCAAGGGTTCAAATCCCTTCAGGCCCGTTTTCTTTTCAAAAATTCCTGCTTTTGTGTCTATTTTTGAACATCTTGTAAACCGGCAGTATCTTTCGACGGGCACTATATCCTGATGCTGCCAGTGGATCTGCAACGGTTACGTCCCGGAAAACAGGAGGTGGTTCCGTAATTGCCGTTTTAAAAATGGGTCTTGTCCGGAACATTCATCATTTACCAGACCAATTGCCATCCAACCAGTGTCTCATCTCCAGCGTATGCCGCAATGGAGCCTGCCATGTTTTCCCTCCTCTATGTCGACGACGAACAGGATCTTCTTGAAATCGGAAAACTGTTTCTCGAAAGCACCGGCGACTTTTCCGTGACGACCGTCTTATCGGGGGATGAGGCACTCCTTCAGCTCGCGCACCATACCTTCGATGCAGTGGTATCCGATTACCAGATGCCGGAAATGGACGGCCTTGAGCTTTTGAAATGCGTGAGGAAGAGGTACGGAACACTCCCGTTCATTCTCTTTACCGGAAAGGGCAGGGAAGAGATTGTCGTTGAGGCGATCAATAACGGCGCGGATTTTTATCTCCAGAAAGGCGGAGACCCCAAGGCACAGTTCGCAGAACTTGCCCATTAGATCCGGCAGGCGGTCAGCAGGAGAAATGCAGAGATCGCCCTCTCGGATTCAGAGCAGCGCCTTGCCGACATCATCAATTTTCTCCCGGATGCGACCTTTGCTATCGATACCGGGGGAAAGGTGATTGTCTGGAACCGGGCGATCGAAGAGATGACGGGCGTTCCTGCCATGGATATGATGGGAAAAGGAGACTATGAGTACGCATTGCCCTTCTACGGGACCCGTCGTCCTGTCCTGATCAACATGATCTTTGAACCCGGGAAGATGGTCGAAGAGAACTATTCCACGATCCTGCGTGACGGGAAAATATTTTCCGCGGAAACCGATCTCCCCCATCCGAAAGGCCGGAGGATCTGGGTCCTTGCCAAAGCGAGCCCCCTGTACACGAAGGATGGCACCATTACGGGCGCGATCGAGGCCATCCGGGATATCACGGACCGGAAAAATTCCGAAGAGGAACTCAGGGCCGCAAACGAACAACTCGCCGCCTCCGGAGAGGAACTCAGATCGCAGTACGATGAGCTCGTCCAGGGCGAACGCCGGATCCGGGAAAGCGAGTCCCGCCTCGGTTACATGATCGGGTTCTACGAACGTGCCGATACCACGGAAAAGGAGCTGTGCGATTATGCAGTCGAGGGTGCCGGGATCGTCACCGGCAGTCCCTTGGGTTACCTGGCATTCCTGAACGACAACGAGAGCGAGCTCGCGATGTATGCCTGGTCAAAAGAAGCAATGACAGAATGCTCCATGCGGGACAAGCCCCTTGTATACAAAACGGAAAAGACCGGGCTCTGGGGAGAACCTGTCCGCGAGCGACGGCCGGTCATTACCAACGCCTACGAGGCACCGGACCCGAAGAAGAAAGGATATCCCGATGGCCACCCCCGCATCATCCGGCACATGGGCGTACCGGTCATTGAAAAAGGGCACATCGTACTGGTTGCCGGTGTTGCCAACAAGGTCTCCGATTACACTGACCGTGATGGAAACGAACTCGCCCTGCTTCTGCAGGGTCTCTGGACAATCATCAAGCGGAAACGCACCGAACAGACGCAACGGGAGAGCGAGTCCAGGTACCGGAGCATCATTGAAAATGCACCCGTCGGCATGCACTTCTACGAACTGAAGCCGGATGGATCGTTTATCTTCACCGGCGCAAACCCGGGCGCAGACCAGATCCTTGGCATCGATAACAGCCGGTTTGTCGGGAAGACCATCGAAGAGGCTTTCCCCGGCCTTACCGCCACGGAAATACCGGACCAGTACCGCAGGATCGCCGCAGAGGGGGGGACCTGGCAATCGGAGCAGGTAAGTTACGATGCCGGGACAATACACGGGGTGTATGCTGTCACCGCGTTCCGGATCTTACCCGGTTCTGTGGTTGCCATGTTTTCGGATATTACCGAACGCAAACGCTCGGAGACCGAGCTGCATGCTGCATATGAACAGGTCGCTGCCGCAGAAGAGGAATTGCGAACCCAGTATGATGAACTTGCGGCAGCACAGGGCGAGCTCCGGGAGAGCGAAGAGAAATACCGGCTTATTTCTGAAAACTCTCCTGACATGATTTTTTTTGTCGACCCGGAGGGGTACGTCAGGTACGTAAATACACTCGCGGCAAAGGCGATGAGAGCCGAACCCTCGGTCATCATCGGGAAAAAACTCACCGATCTTTTCACGTCCGGCCCTGCTCTGCAGCACGCCGAATCGATCCGCGGGGTAATGAATACCCGTACGCCAGTACGCAGGGAAATGTACGAAGAGTTGCCTTTGGGGGGGATCTGGATCGATGTCCGCTTATCCCCGGTAATTGACGGGACCGGCCGGGTTCTCGGTGTGCTCGGGCTTTCGCACGATATATCGGACCGTAAACAAGCCGAAGAAGCACTCCGCGAATCGGAACTGAAATACCGCGTGCTGGTAGAAAACAGCCACGATATCATCTACACCATAAGCGCAGAAGGGATCATTACGTTTGTCTCCCCGAGCTGGACAACCCTGCTCGGGCACAATGTTGCGCAGGTCGTGGGAGAACCGTTCCAGCACTTTGTCCATCCTGCCGACATCCCCGCATGCGAAACGTTCCTCGCGAGCGTCGTGTCGACCCGGCAGCGCCAGTCAGGTCTCGAGTACCGGGTATTTCACGCTGACGGGTCAATCCGGATCCACACCTCGACAATATCTCCGATCTTTGATGACAAGGGCTCGATCATCTCCTACATCGGGAATGCACGCGACATCACGGAGATGAAACAATTCCAGAATGCGATCCGTGAGAGCAACCGGAAGCTGAACCTCCTCAACAGCATAACCCGGCACGATGTTGTCAACCAGCTGACAGTCGTGCAGGGTTATACGCAGCTGGCGGCGCTCAGGAAACCAGACCCGGTCACCACGGATTTTCTTGCCAAGATCGCCTTGGCTGTCGACACTATCCGGCGGCAGATTGAATTTACCCGGACCTACCAGGACCTTGGGGCCCAGGCACCCGCGTGGTTCAGGGTCAGCGAGGTAATCCGGGGTGTCAAACCTCCGGAGATTAACCTCATCTTTACCGGCGATTCCTGCGAAATCTTCGCAGACCCGATGATCGCAAAAGTATTTTTTAACCTGTTTGACAATGCAGTGAAATATGGGAAGCACGTAACAACCGTCACAGTGGGGTGCGAACAGAAAGATAACGAGCTGGCCATCACGTTTGCCGACAACGGTATCGGGATTCCGCTCAATGAAAAACAGAAGATCTTCGATAAGGGCTACGGCCGGCATACGGGTTTTGGGCTCTTTCTCGCCCGGGAGATCCTTGCGATAACCGGCATCACCATTCATGAGACGGGAGCCCACGGCAAGGGAGCCATGTTCGAGATCACCGTGCCGAAAGGCGCTTACCGGTTGGCACATGAGCAGGAACCCGTACCGGGACGCGGAAGGACGGACCTCATTTAAAATCAAACTCATACGGAATGAGGATCCGGTCACCGGTAAAACAGATTGAAATGCGGAAAAAGTATCGATTCACCGGATCCATTCCATACGGATCCAGCGCTCGTAATCATCGGGCCGGAAGTCACGGTTATCCTCGACAATTTTTTTGAAATATTCCTGGTTGTCCAGGAGGATGGCTTCCTGGTCTGGATCGGAGAAGTCGTTTGCGATCGCATCCGCGAGTTTTTTGCCGAGCGCTTTTGCAACCCCCTCCGCCATATCGACTTCTTCCCCGTTGCCACCGGTTGCGACACTGATCCCACCAACCGAGATGACACCGAGATAATTGAGCACATGGTTCTGGTACGCGACCACATCGTCGCCGCCGGATTCGTGCGTAGTTGCGACGCTGCACCCGAACTTCCCGGCCAATACCTGGTAATGGATTGCGTCAGCGAGCCGGTCGAAGAAGACTTTCATCTGGCCGGTAACGTTGTCGATGTAGACCGGTGAACCGAATACGATCGCATCCGCTTCCTTCATCCGGGCCACGAGTGCCGGGACATCGTCATCGAAAACGCAGATGCCGTTGAACGAGCATCCCTCGCATGCTGTGCAGGGGGTGACTCGGAGATCGGCGAGGTCGACTATCTCGGTCTCTGCGCCGGCTTCAGCCGCTCCTTCAAGTACGAGCGCCGCGAGTTTTCTTGTGGTGCTGCGGATTGTCCGGGGGCTTCCGTGGATTGCGATGATTTTCATTTCTGGTGTGGCTCCTTGGGAAAAAGTTTGGACGGCGGGAGTTATTATGCGGATGGAATCAATTCTCAAAAATAATTTTTTTTTTGCATTTTTTTTTCAATTTCTATAGATCCAAAAATAAAAATTTTGAAAAGAGGGAAAGATACGATCCCTCAATACCTCCGGGAGATTCCAGTAACCGTATCGGAATCAAAATCGAATGAGAGGATCCGGTCGATATGTTTCATCTCCATGACGGCAACCGGGGACAGCATCCGAAACTGAAAAGCTTTCCGTCTAAAATGAAGGAATACTGACATCCCGACCCTGAGGATCCGTTCGTCCGCACAGAAAATCTCGCAACTATAGACAAATAATTCGCTCTAAAACAGCCGGATTGCCAAAATATCCATTTTAACCCCCAATTTCCCGGGCCTTCTTTTTTCGGGCACTGGCGGCACCAAAGACCCTGCCGGGTTTTTGGAACGGGCTGCTGGCCATATTTTTTTTCCGGACGAGCCAAAGCCCGCTAAATTGCACGGTTTATTTTCGCAATAAATGGTCGTTTTTAAAAATTAACCATTTAAAACGATAATTTTGCCGGGTGTTGGCACCGTTTCCACTGGAAAATGTGACGGAATTTTCCGGGTTCACAAATATTGGTCCGTTTGCCAAAATACGCGTTTTAAGAGGACTTATTAGTGTATGTCCGGGCGGTGCCGGTTCCCACCCCCGGTGCAGGGGATCTCACCGGACGTGCGGGTTAGTGTATCCGTCAGGGTTCCACTGTTCGATCTCCATCACGGACTCCCCCAGGACTTCGAGCCGACGCCAGACCCGCTCGTGCTGGGTCCGGAGCCAGAGCTCCCTTATGATATATTCCGGGAACGGCAGGCCGCGAAGATCCCGGATCTCGTCCGGGAAGATTTCTTCATAGAACGATTCCGGATTGATATGGTACCGGGTTTGTCGGACCATCACAGCCCGGAAGGCTTCCTTCTTGAAGATCAAAAAATCGTATGGGAGATCTGTACACGAATTGTCCATCCACCGGTAGCCCATCCGCTCTGCAAACTTTTTTGCCTCCGCGATCGCTGCGGCCGGCTTCTTCCCGCGTGTCATTTTTGTGACCTGTATCTCACGTGATCGAATATTTTTTAATCGATCTCCGGATCAGCCGTTGATGGGCGGGGGTTGAATGCCTTGTGGTCGGATGCATCCCGGCAGGAGTAGAAAGTCAGCAGAAATCCTCGGTGATGTAAATCTTATCATCATTTGCTATCGCGACACCGATGCCCTCGCGATCGAAGGTTGCCGTGAGAATATTCTTCCGGTGCCCCGGACTGTTCATCCAGCCATCAACTGTTGACTGCGCAATTGTGTCCGGGGCATTCCAGTCGTACACGTATCTCCCGTCGCTGTAATACGTGACCGCCGAATACCGGTTGTTCTGGAAGATATTCTCCGCGATCCCGTACGTGTAATACGATCCATAATCTTTCCGGCAGATGTATCCCGCAGACTCGCCCCGGGCGGTCGGGTCCTGTCCGGCCGGGTTCTCATGGGCGAAATAATTGTTGGCCGCCATGTCCTCGCTGTGGTTCAGAGCGAGGTTCACGAGCGCTGCATCGGTTCCCAGTCCATTGAGACCGTTGGCTGCACGCTGGCGATTGATCAGCGTATGGATCTGCCCTGCGAGATCGCCCTCCGAGATCGTGTAGGAATCACCCTGTGCCGGACCTGCGGGAGTCGGGAACGGTGGCGAACCGGCGACGGTGGGGGTCACCGTTCCATGCGGCGCCGATGTTGCCGGCACGGTCATTTTCATCGGAGATACAGTCGTCGTTGAATTTGCGGGTACCGCAGTCACCTCGGGCACGGCCGGCGTCGTGATAATGGTTACCTCCGGTGTCGTAGTTGAGTCGGGGGAAGGACCGGGTCCCCGGGTATGTACAGGGTTCATGACCGGCCCGGCAACCGGGCCCTTGGGCAGGAAAATTATCGCAACAGCGGCGACGGAAGCCACAACAACAAGAACACCGACAATCGCAAGAACGAGAGTCCACCGCATTTTAAAATCCTAATATCCGGCACCGCTCAGCACGAGATACGCAACACCGAGAAGGATGACTGCGATCACCGCTATCATAACCTTGAGCCAAGGGATTCCCGCACCGGTCTTTCTCTTCGCGCCGACCTTCCCCGGGATGTATCCCCCGCCGGTCACGGTCACGCCGCCTTTGCCATAGTTCAGGCTCACACCCGGTGCCGGTTTCTTCTTCCATGACTGGATGCCCGCACACTCGTGGGCCGGAGGCAGCCGGCAGTCGGGACAGAATTTTCCCCCGCAGTGATCGCAGGTGAACGGGAGAGAGCACTCGTTGCCGCAATGATCGCAGCGTGTCATGATGACTGATGGTGTCGCCAACCAACAAATAGCTGCGTGACGAAGACCTGGGGAACACAAGCGACCCGGGCAGGCCGTACTCTTCCGGGGCATTCCCCTTTATCATTTGAAAACAAATCCCGGGGGGATGGGAAAATACCTGCCGGGCGATGTCGTGCTCGTCTCTATTGCTCTCGATGACCGGAGCAGCGCGAAGACGCGTCCCGCTGTTGTTATTGCAGCCCGTGAAGACGGAAGCGTCTCAGTCTGCCCCATAAGCAGCAAGCCGCCGACCGATGCCCCGTATCTCCCGCTCAGCATCGACGACTTCGAGACCGGCGGGCTCGATCTCTTTTCCGAGAGTTATATCATGGTCACCCGGGTACGTGTCGTCAGGAACGGCGATGTCATCGGGAAACGCGGGCGCCTCCTGCCGGATGCATTTGGCGAGGTAGCTGACCAGGCCCGGGACACATTTGCCGAGAACGACCGGGACCGGAGAGGGCCTAAGCGATCGCGTCCCGGCCGCTGAAGACTTACGGATTCCTGAAAAAATTTTCGCACAAAAGATATCCGGTCTCCATTTTTGCGGGCGAACACGTTTTCCTTTCCGGCTAAGGCAGGAAGATGAGAGGTAACATTACCCTTATCACCCTCAGCGGTGAGGTTCTTTAGAATGGATATCGCACGCAGCCTGAAAGATATCGAAGAACAGGTTGGCAGGCTCTCCGCAGTCCAGAAGATCCTACTCGGGACCGACGGGTCGGTCACCCAGCTTCTCGAAGCGATCACCGGCTCTACGGTTACGGTCGAGACAGCAATACAGGAGATCGTCCCTTCGGATGTAGTCATGGCCGGGCAGCTTGGTATCAGCGAGGGCGAGCCGGTGAATTACCGGGTCGTCGAACTCCGGAACGCAGCAAGCGGCGAGGTGCTGATCCACGCGATCTCGCACACCCCGGTGAACCGGCTCTCCCCGGAGTTCAGGGACGATCTTATGAAGGCCGATATCCCGATCGGGAAGATCATCAGCCGGCACCATATCGAAGCACGCCGCGAGATTCTCGACGCCCGGGTAACGCCGGCCCCGGAGAATGTCCGGGGGATCTTCTCGCTCTGCAGGAACGAGCCTCTGCTCAGCCGGCAGTACCGTATCATCCACCGGAACCAGCCGCTTATCTTCATCGAAGAGCAGTTCCCGTACAACAAGTTCCTCGACAACCGGCGAGTGATCGTCGAGACCCCGTCGCGCATCCACATTGGCCTCATCGACATGCATGGCGGCTCCGGCCGGGTCGATGGCGGCATCGGTATCGCGCTCGAAGATCCGGGTGTCCTCCTCGAGGTCCAGCCGAGCCCGACGCTTGAAGTCCACGGCTGCGACCCCGCGACGCAGGATCGTATCGGGAAAACAGCTGAGAATGTGATCACCGGCATCCGGGCCGGAGGAAGTGTCTCGATCACGGTTAGGTCTTCCTACCCGTCCCACATCGGTCTCGGGAGCGGCTCCCAGATCGCCCTTGCAACCGCACGGGGGATCTGCGAGCTGTACGGCAAACCCCTTCCGGTCCACGAGCTCGCAAGACTTGCCGGCCGGGGAGGCACCTCCGGCATCGGCACCGCCGCATTCAGCCGGGGCGGGTTCATCGTAGACGGGGGTCACCGGTTCGGCCCGGGTCTCGAGAAAACGGATTTCCGTCCATCTGGTGCATCGGCGGGTGTCAATCCCCCGCCCGTAATTATCCATCATGACTTCCCGGCCGACTGGCGCATCCTCCTCGCCATCCCCAAACTTCCGGCCGGTGCAAGCGGGAAGTTCGAGACCGATATCTTCCGGGACCACTGCCCGGTACCGGTCGAGGATGTGCGGGCACTCAGCCACGAGGTGCTGATGCGGATGCTGCCGGGCATTGTCGAGCGCGACCTCGACCTCTTCGGCTCTTCCATCAACGCGGTGCAGGAGCTCGGGTTCAAAAAAGTCGAGCTCGGCCTCCAGCCGCCGGAAGTCCGCGGACTCCTTGACGCGATGAGAAACGCAGGGGCAGCAGGCGCCGGCATGAGTTCGTTCGGCCCGGTTCTCTACGCGGTCGGCGATACGGGGGTCCGGGAAATCGAGAAGGCTACCCGCACACATATGGATGAGAACGGTGGAGGGACGACGATCGTGACGTCCGCACGAAACAGCGGGGCGGCGGTAAGAGTTGTGTGAATTGTTGTAATCCAAAATAATTCTGAATTTTTGCTCATGGTTAAAAAATCTCATAGAATTACGAGGGTGACTCCCTCTTTCCCGCAGAAGGGGAGGCATCCCATGAACCCCCGGTTCTGAAATAATTTTTTGTTTCCTGCCCGACGGGTGGGCTTCAATCGTAATAATATAAGAATGAGAACTTTTTAAAATTCACGAGAAAAAATTTCATTGAAAAATTGAAGTTCAGAAAAATTCCAGTTCTTGCCTCAATCAGATAAAATAAATTCCTCACAGCGTCTTCTGCATCCAGATGATATCGAACGGCTCACCGAATTTCACGCCAACGTTGTGCAGCCTGCCGGCTTCCCCGAACCCATGCTTTTTGTGGAAACGGATACTGGCCTCGTTCTTCGACGCCATGTTCGCGACCATCATGGTGAGCCCCATCTTCCGTGCATCCCGGGTCAGCCGGTCGAGCAGCCGGGTCCCGAGCCCCTTGTTCAGGTGGCCGGGCGCGATGAAGTACGTGAGCATGCAGGTCCCCGAAAAGGCCGGGAACGGCAGGAACGGCTTGATCAGGCCAAACCCGATGACGCTTTCAGAGGTCCCGATCACGTAGAACGAGAGCGTCCCTTCGCGGAGGAAGGGAAGAACTTCTCGGTGACCTGCTGCTCTGGATACGCGGCAAAGCCGTTCACCGCGTAATGGTTGAAGATCCGAACGATCGCTTCGCGGTCGCCGTCCTGCACTTCACGGATGGTTACGTTCTCGGTCATTATCACTCCCGGCCAGATTTCAGCCGGATCTGTTCAGGGAAATTAATGTCGATGTATGATATTTTTGTGAAATGCGTGTCAGAAAAACAAAAATCTGCCGGGACGTTCGGGTCAGGTTTATTTCCCGATCTTCACGAGCATCTCTTCAAGCGACGGGTACCGGGACTCGATCTTCTCGATCTTTCCTCCCGCTTCCGTAATGAGTGTCGAGGACTCGTTGAGCTCTTTGATGTTCTCCGCCTCAGAGACCCAGAGACCCTCCTCCTGCCGGTACGACTTTGCCTCGCCGAGCAGTTTTCCCGGGTCATCGATCGAGAAGAAGATCGTGTACGTGAGCGAGCCGAACTGGTCCCGGAGCTGGTGCATATTCCCGAACGCGATCATGTTCCCGCGCCTGAGGATCATGACCTTGTCGCAGATCGCCTCGACTTGGTACAGGTTGTGGGCCGACAGGACGATCGTCTTCCCTTCTTTTTTTAACGTGCGGAGATAGTCGGCGATGAACCGCGAGGTCATGGGGTCGAGACCGCTCGTCGCCTCGTCGTACACGAGGAACTTTGGATCGTGGATGAGGGAGCGCGCGATCGCGGTCTTCCGCTTCATCCCCTTCGAGAACTCGCCGAGCTTCTTTCCCCCGGTCTCGAGCGAGAGGGCTGCAAAGAGCTGGTTCGACCGGACCTTGATCTCCTGCGGGGACAGGCCGTAGATCTCGCCAAAAAACGCGAGGTAATTCTCGGCAGTCATCATCTCGTAGAGCCGGGACTCCTCAGGAAGGTACCCAAGATTCTCCTTGAGAGCGACCGGGTCTTTCACGACATCGACATCGTTGATGTACAGTTCCCCGGACGTTGGGGCGATCAGGCCGGAGATGATCTTGAGGAGCGTGGTCTTGCCCGCACCGTTGTGGCCGATGATACCGAAGATCTCGCCGTCCTCGAACTCGAAGCTGACGTCATCGAGTGCGACAAAGCCATCGAACTTTTTCCCGATATGGTTTGCCCGGATCATTCTCTGTCCCGCGTTTTTGGAATGTTACCCCGATATGTTCAAATATTTATGGATGGTGCATACTTCCGGTCAATTGGCCGGGAAATCTCCGGGACCAGAAACCTGGTTTACGGTCCGGAAATCCCTGTCATGAACGAGAAGTATTTGATAAGGTCTCGTAGTACTACATTGTATTAAAACAAGCAGGCGGATTCCCGGCCCCGGCCGGGAAGTTCTGGCGGCCTGCTGGGAGTAGTTCGTGGGCGCCCTCAGAGACATCCTGGTCATGGCGAAATGGGAGGTGAGGAAGACCTTTACCGTGATGGGGAAAGGTGTACTTCCCCTTGCCCTCGTGCTTTTCTTCCTGCTCGTGCTCGTGACCGGGTTTACCGCGACAACTGGCCTGCACCTTCAGGACGGGATGTACACAATCGGTGTCGATGACCCGCAGATCGCCCAGCTCATCGCGAGCGATGCCCGGTTTACCGTCTACCAGCTCGACACCCCCACTCTTCTCGCCCGCCAGGGCACGTTCGATGCGATCATCACCGGCGGAAAAGTCTACGGTACCGGGACGGACAAGGCCAATGCAGCGCTCAAGACACTCTCGCGGGACTATGCGAAGTACGTCAACGGGGTCTACAATACCGAAACCGATCTTTTCGCAGCGTACCCGCTCTGGATCGATTCCGAGAGCGTGAAAAGCGAACTCAACTTCCTCGCCACCCAGAGCGGCCAGTACGTCAGTGCCGTCCCGAGCCGCGCTGCGCCCGTCCCCTCCGGCCCGGTCGAGAACGTGCCGACCCCTTCGCCAACCCTTTCGGTCACCCAGGAAGAACTCAGGCAGGAACTCGTCCAGTCCAATGCGAAGAACACCCAGATCTCCCGGTATACAGACGTGCTTGCGACAAGCACCGGGATGGGCAACTTCAAGACGCCCTCCCAGCTCTCGCCCCCGCTGCCCTTTGACTCCATCATCCTCGTCTTTGTCTTCATCTTCCCGCTCTACTTCACCTCCCAGTTCTTCATGATGTCTATCATGAACGAGCGGATCGAACGCCGGGGCGAAACGCTCCTCTCCACGCCCGTGAAGACCTCGTCCATCATTCTCGGGAAGATGCTGCCGTACTTCATCGGCATGGTTTTGATTTGCGTCGGGCTCACGTTCTATATCAGGGCGTCCCCCATCATCATCCTCCCGCTCATACCGGTCATCATCTTCTTCCTCGCAAACGCGCTCCTCATCGGCATGCTCGCCCGGTCCTTCAAGGAACTCTCGTTCATCTCTATCTTCTTCTCGACCGTCGCGACCTCGTACCTTTTCTTCCCGAGCATCTTTGCAAACGTCCACATCATCAGCCTGATCTCGCCCCTTACCCTGATCGTCCTCACCATACAGGGCACTGCGTGGACCGCGGCCGATTATTTCTATTCGACTTCGCTCTTCTGGCTGACCGGCGCGGTGCTCTTCTATATCGCGGCGAAAAACTTCAAGGAAGAGCGGCTCTTCTCGGAGAAGCGGCTCGTCACCCGGGTACGGGAGTTCCTCTCCGAGATCCTGCCGCAGAAGTACCCGTTCATCTCACTCTTTGCGTTGAGTGCCCTCTCGATCCCGTTTGTCTTCATGGTCCAGATGATGTGCCTCGTGCTCTTCTTCAACCTGCCCATGCCGTACTCGCTCGTCTTCCTGCTCCTCTTCGCAGCGTTTGTCGAGGAATTTGCAAAGGGTATCGGGATCTACACGATCTACTCCCGAAACCCGGAATTCTTCAGCTGGAGAAACCTCGTCCTTGCATCAGCGGCGACAGCGATCGGGTTCCTTGCAGCCGAGAAGCTCCTCCTCTTTGCCACGCTGACCCAGATCTCGGACTCGGTCTTTGGCAGCATCCTCTTCCTCTCGCTCGGCTCGCTCTGGCTCCCGCTGCTCCTCCACTTCGTGGGAGTGCTCATCGTTGCAGTCTGCCTGAAAAAAGGCGGGAAGAAATGGTTTGTCCCGGGGCTCATGATCGCGATGGTCGTCCACTGTCTCTATAACCTCTATTTCATCCTGGGGTGGCTCGGATGAAGTCAAAGCATCTCTCGATTATCGCCAAAAAAGAGTTCCGCGGTCTCTTCAATGAGCGGACAATCCTGCTTGCAGTCCTGCTCCAGCTCTTCATAGCACTCTTCTCATCGTTCCTGATGGTCGGGCTCACCTCGATGTACGACCCGGGCTCCCTCTCGAAATATTCCAACTACCGGTACAACATAGGGTACGCCGGGAACCAGTCACCCCTTGCAGTCGATCTCCGGTTGAGCGGGGACTTCCGGGTTTACCCGATGGACCTCTCGACTGCAGTCACGGCTCTCCAGGAGCGTAAGCTCGCGGCGGTGATCTACGTTCCCGACACGAAAGGGGATGCCCAGGAACCAGTGAAGATCACGCTCTATACGCTGCAGAACGATCTCCAGAGCGCGATTGTCGATGTCAAGCTCAAGGATGTTTTCCTGAAGTACGAGCAGGACCTCCGTGACGTCCGTCACAGCCGGCTCGACGTCCAGCCGATACCGCTCCAGATTCCGACAACACCGGGCGGGGACTTCTACGAGTTCGTGTACGGCCTGTTGATCCCACTCCTTGTCTTCATGCCCGCGATTATCGCCTCTGCGCTTGTCATCGACCTGATCACCGAAGAGTACCAGCACGAAACGCTCGAGACCCTCATCTCGACCCCCATCACCTTTACCGAGATGGTCTGGGGTAAGGTTCTGGCCTGCGAGCTGCTCGTCCCGATCCAGGCCGGTGCGTGGCTCATCCTCCTCATGATCAACCGTATCGCGATCCAGAACGCCGGGCTGATCCTCATCCAGGTCGTCGTCACCTCGCTCATCCTGATCCTGCTCGGAACCCTGACCGCCCTCCATTACCGGGAGCGGACCTCGGCACAGTTTATCTTCTCCACCGCACTCGTGGTCGTTATCCTGCTCGCGCTTGCGATTCCTTCGAACCCGCTCAACCTCCTGACCCGGCTTGCGGTCGGGACAGCGGGAGCAGAACAGTGGCTGGTCCTTGGCGTTACCGTGGCGATCGTCATCGTGCTTGGGTATGCAACCCACAAGTATGCGGAAAGAATTGGGAAGGCCCGGCATACGGGATGATCCGGGAGTGCAATGGTTTAATTTCACTCATTTTGAAAAATAACCACTCCATTTTTCCGCAGGCACCAGCGTTCGCACCGAAAAATTATCTCTGGATTAACTGCTAAGAACGGGCGAAAACCGGAAAAGCCCGTCACTCCCATAATCATGACTGCACAAGAACGCCGCTCGCCATGACAGCGGAATCCAGAGCCCGGACGGCAAAAACGGACGCAACGATACTGCGTAATTTTTCCCGGATATGAAAAAATTCCAAAAAATTATTGGAGCGAGACCAGCGGCTGGTCGATAACCTTGTAGATCTTACCGGCACTCGTGACCCAGACCTCGACCCGATCGCTGCCTCGCGTTCCCTGGATCACAAGTTCGTCACCCTGCCGGGGTTTCCTGGCATTGTTATTCAGGTATTCCTCAGTGACCTGCCCATCGGACCCTGTTACCCGCATCAGGACATTCTGGACCGATACTGCGCCCGGTCCACCGTTATAGAGCAGGTGGATTGTCGCATCGGGACGCTCTTTTGAAAGGGACAGGTCTACGAACAGTTCTGCCGGGAGTGTCGCCACTGCCTCGGGTGTCGACAAGGTTTCCGGGGAGGAGGTCGGAACTTCCGCAGGCAGTGTGGTCGGGGTAGCTGTCGGGCCGAAGATGGAATCGGTGGGGCTCGTACAGCCGGCGGAGAAAATCGCAAGGGCAAGCCCGCAGGACGCAAGGAGGAGGATTCGTTTCATGCGATCCGGTTTCCCCTGTTCATATTACTGATTTGTGCCACAGCACCGGGTCCGGATCATTTCTTCATAGCAAAGGAATATCGGTCTGAACCCATCCGGGCACGCCAAAATAGCAAAACCGCACGAAAGAACAGTTAAATTAAAAAGGACACCGGATTAACTCTACATATCAGGAGTAAAAGGAATGTTCTGTCCAAAATGTGGGAAAGAGACTGATGCCTCCGGAAAATTCTGCCAGTGGTGCGGGGCAGATATCGAGTCGGTACCGGCAAAGCCGGTCATCGCTACCCAACCGGAAGAAGAAGATGCACCAGAGGTCGGCGTCTATGCCGGACTTGGTCGGCGCCTGGTCGCTTTCATTGTTGATATCATTCTCTTAGTGATCTTTGATATCGTGGCTGTCTCAGTCCTCGGCATGATCCGGGGACTCCAGAACCTGTACTTCTATCTCCAGGGCCAGCCGGTCAATTCCCTCACCGTTGACGGGACCACTGCAGCCCTGTTCGGCTCTATCATCGCAGCCTATGGTCTCGCAATCATCGTTGTGCCATGGGTTTACTTTGCCGGGTTCGAATCGTCACGCAGCCAGGCAACTCCCGGGAAACTGCTGATGCGGATCGTTGTCACCGATCTCGAAGGAAACAAGCCAACATTCGCCCGGGTGACCCTCCGCCATTTCGCGAAATTCATCTCGGCCCTGATTATTTTCATCGGCTTCCTGATGATCGGCCTTACCCGGAGAAAACAGGGGCTGCACGACAAGATTGCCGGATGCCTTGTTCTCCTGCAGCAGGACTAGAACCATTCCTTAAAAAGTTTTTAATATTTTTTGGTTTTTTCGTTTCTGACAATTATTCCCGGATAATTCCTGATCGTTTTCTGGAACCGGAACATCGAGCTCCAGACCTGCGTCTTCTATCCCTCGTAACCTGACAGAGGGTGAGACATTTTCAAAAAAATATACTGATATAGGGTAGATTGGTGGATTTTTAATTGTTCGGGACCCCCGGGTCTGCGAGCGAGTGATCATTTTGCCCGGTGACGTCAGTGGTACCTGAATTTCATCCAGAGCAGGAAGAGGATGAGCAGGAAGGTGATGCTGTTGGCCGCGATTATGGGCAGCGACATTATCCAATAGCCGTAGATCGCCCAGAGGGAAACACCGAGCGCGAAGAGGAGGAGCATCGCAAGCGAGAGGTCCCGGGTCTCCTTCAGTTTCCAGCTGCGGACAACCTGCGGGATGAACGAGAGAGTCGTGAGGGTGCCTGCGATATAACCAACGATAACAATGGTATCCATGGGTTCCCTTTTTTTCGTACTCCGGTTAACCGCGTAACAATTTATAACGGCCGGACCTTTCCCGATTTATCTTCGCTCCTGCCAGATCTGTCGCTCATCCGAAGTTCCTGCCGGGTTGATAATGGCAACGGAGCTATGGACGGAGGTCACGGTCTCACATGCCCGGTTCGGGTGAGAACTGATCGGCGGCGACCAGCCAGCGTCCATCCTCTTTGACGAGGAAGAACATGTCACGACCCCGCATGGTCACCTCTTGCCCCGCAATCTCAAACCGGATCGTGAAAAGGTACGTCACAACCGAGCACTGTCCGTCCGCGTAGATTTGGATGCGGTGTTCTGTTTCGTTCCACTCGAAAATTTTTGTCGCTTCGACAAACCCTTTCCACCCGGCCACGTACGCGTCCCGACCCTCGAGCCTGCCCGGGACGGTCGAAGCGATCGCGACTGCATCGGGGTGGATGCACTGCCGGAATTCGTTCTCGTCCCACGCTTTGGTCCAGATCCGGTTCATGGCCCGGATGAACGATCCGATCTCGCTGTGTCCTGCATTCAATTTCATAAGACTATCCACGTTCATTTCGGTTCCCGGGCTAAAAAAGAACGAGTATGTGCGGCGTGAAAGTAATTCCGGTAAATAAAAAAGATTAGAAACTGAACTTCTCGGTCTCTCTTCCCATCAGGTAGTTCTCCATGAGCCAGATCCTCACTTCGCCGTGCGGGATCCGGAAGACCTGCAGCAGGGGATCGTCAGGGATCGTGATACCCGTGCGCCTCAGGATCGGGCGCTCCTCATGGAGCCGTGCTTTTATTTCAGGGTCATCGAGAAATTCGACGCTTCCGGATACCCGCATCATCTCCGCCGGGTCCGGTGGCCGCGGCGGGGAGAGGAAGCACACCTCGCACCGGGGATTTGCCTCGAGCTGCATCACCACATTTTTCGTTGCCACAGTGTCGAAATAGAACCCGGTCTGATCGGCGAACCAGAGGGTGAATGTCCGGACCCGGGGCTGGTCATTGTCCATGGTCGCGAGACTGCAGACCGGGTGCCGGTTTGCAAAAACAAAACAGTCGCTGATCTCCATACTCTGCCTGAGGGTAGTGTCGGGGCGGGCAGCAAAAAACATTTGCGGCGGTTTTTGAAAAACCGGAAACGGCGGGAAATTACCGGGGCGTCCCGGTCTGTCACGGCCCGGTTGCCGGGGGAAACGTCCGGTGCACCAGCTCTGCAGTTTCGGCAAGCCACGCCTTCCGCTGCTCACCGGTGCTTGTCACGACAACGCCGAACATTGTTCTGTGGAAAACTGGTATCCCGCAGAAAAAGCAGACGCAGGTCTTCCAGAGGTTTTCGAGCGGATCGCCAAAGACCGCGATCTCCCGGTCCCGGGAAGTGTTGGAAGTGTTGAAAACGATCGCCGCACGGGCGACGAGAAGACCCTGGGGCACGCCTTCGCCAGCGTCGCCTTCAAGAAACCGGTATGCCACCCCCGGCCTGAGGACCCGGTCGATCCAGCCTTTCAGGATCGCCGGAGGCTGCCCCCACCAGTCCGGGTGGATGAAGACAATACCGTCTGCGGCTGCCAGCTCAGAACAATGCCGCACGATGATCGCCGGGAGCACTGCATCCCGGGAGATCTCGCCGACCGGCAGGACCGGGTCGAACTGTTCTGCGTACAGATCGTGGAAGAGGACATCGTGGCCGGACTCGTGCAGCGTTCTGCAGACCGTTTCTGCAATTGCGTGGTTGAAACTTCCCGACCGGGGATGTGCGAGGATGACAGAAATTCTCAATGCTGAACCGGGTTGGCTGTTTCCGAAGGTCATCGTTTCGTTCCGGTCGCCTTGAAGAACATGTAGCAGAAGATGCCATCCGTCTCGCAGGTCCGCAGGAGGTCCCGGATCGCTTCGTCCCAGTCTCCTTCGCTCATCATGCCTTCCCGGATCGCGGCGTCCCGGACACCATCGACCATCGCGGTAAAAGTCTGCTTCGTAAACCCTTCGACAAGACCAGGCCGGGAGGCATCGACGTACACGAGCCGGGGTGAGACAGAGACATCAGAGAAACCAGCGCCGGCAACAAGCGGGTAAAGCTGGCGGCCGATGAGAGCGTTACCGCCGATTTTCTGCTGCAGGTCAACGAGGCACTGGACCGCCCTTCTTGCCTTTCCGCTGTCCGGGTGGAAGAACGTGGAGCCGTGGTCACCTTCGATAACGGTTATCGTGCCGCCGTCTTTTAAGAGCGGGCGGAGCCTGGAGAGCGCGAGTGCCGGGTCCGCGAGATGTTCGAGCACGAAGCAGACGAAGATGTGATCGAAGTTCGCTTCGGGAAACGGAAGATGGAAAAGGTCGCCGGTTCTGAACGTGACGTTGGTGATGCCTTCGTTCCGGATCCGTTCCTCTGCTCGCTTCACGGACTCAGGCGAAATATCAACTGATGTGATTCGGGCCCCGGGGCTGTTCTTCGCAAGAATGACCGTCTGGGCGCCGATCCCGCAACCGGCCTCGAGAACCTTCGCCCCTGGCGGGTATTTCGTATCGTGGTGGAGGAGCCCGGTAAGGGTCCGGGCCTGGTCCGAGAGCCGCTCCGACTCGGTCTCAGAATATCCGTGGACATAACGGTTTTCTGGCATGGTCTGCTTCGTGCTCCTGAAAATGGTCCGCCGGAAATGGCCGGGCGGATTGTGGTACAAAATTGGTTTTCGATGCACAAAAATGTACGCTGCGGGGGATCTGCCGGATCTGTATCCGATTTAACGGAACGTTTCGCCGGGAGGGTTCTCGTTCGTCCGGAAATAAAAATTGATCGAGTATTACCGGATTCACGCTCTGATGCTGCCGGGCCGGAACTGCGATCGTAGCAGAAAGACCGGAATTTTATCAATGCTAAAGATAGTGGTGCAGGAAACCATACAACCGGGAGAGAACAATGCCCCGGGGATCCTCAATTTTGCTGCCAGAAATACATTGATCTTCCGGAGCTTGCCGCTACGTATTATGGAAAACACCGGAAATTCCATCCCGGTTTACGTTCGGACCACTGCGGAGGATCTCCGCAACCCGCCCGCCGTCATCACCGTGTAAAAGAAACCCGTTATTCTCCGCCTTCCAATATCAGGAGGGGAAAAAAATTGCGCCGGCTCGTAATGTTTCATGTATTCCGTTTATAACGTTTGGAGGGCAAAACGCAGGTAAGGAAACGAACATTTTATTCACGTAAAAAAACAGAACAATACCGTCATATATCAGAATAAACATGATTAGACATCCCCGAATGCAATACGCATCGTGTTCTGGAGGAACATGGATTTTTTTAAGAAATTAACAAAAAAATCATATTTTATCGGCGGAATATTGCTGGCGTTCATGCTGCTGGCCCTCGTTTTAAGGGCCATCCCCGCACTTTTCATCCATGACGCGGGTTTTCTCCCGATCTATGACACGGACAGTTACTACACCTTAAGACAGGTCGAGGTGATGGTGCATCACTTCCCCCAGTATAACTGGTTTGATCCCATGACCGCGTTTCCCGATGGAAAAACCATCGACTGGGGTCCGGTCTACCCGTTCATTGCTGCGGTACTCTGCCTTATTACCGGGGCAACAACCCGGGATGCGATCTTCTTTATATCCGGATGGGTGGCGCCGCTCATGGCTATGCTGATGGTTCCCGTGATGTACTGCCTGGGCAGGAAATTATGGAACGAACGTACTGGGCTCGTAGCTGCCGGCCTGATATCCGTAATCTCTCTCTATTATTTTTCTACAATTTCATCGTATGGCTGGACCGATCACCATGTCGCTGAGGTACTGTTCAGCACGATCTTCCTCCTTGTCTATTATGCTGCACTCCGTTACACGCAGGATAATCCCGTTGAAGGGAAAAATGCATCCTCATTTTTTTACCCGGCACTCTTCTCCCTCGGCGCCGGTGTCGTGTACTTCCTTGCCCTGTTTACATCTACAACGGTTATCCTGGCGCTCCTCGTCCTTGCACTATATACAGCCGCCCAATATATCCTGGATTTTTACACGGGCAGGGATTCCAGCCACATTTTTATCGTAAATGTGGTTTCGTTACTGGTCGCGCTGGTCCTGATGCTGCTCTTTGGCATCAGGCAACCCGGTACATCAATCACGCAGTATTCGATGGGGATCGTGTACGTGCTCGGGGCGGTTATCGCTGAAACTGTTGTGCTTGCGCTCCTCTCAAAGGTTTGTTCCGGCAAAAAATGGGTATACACGCTGTGTATCGTGGGTATGGGTATCGGTGGTTTCATTGCCACCCAGATCCTGCCCATGCTTAGCGCTGTCAGCAGCCAGGCACTGGGACTGGTATTCAGCCAGTCCGTGTATTCTGTCGGCGTAAATGAGACGTTGCCCTGGACCCTCTCAGATGCATGGCTGAATTTCAATTTTGCCCTTGTCCTGATGCTGGGGGGATTATTGGTTCTTGGGTATGCGCTGATCAAAAAAAGAGAGAGCAACGCAGTCTTTCTTGTGGTCTGGTCGGTAGTCATGCTCTTCCTGACCATCAGATTCCAGCGGTTCCAGTATTATCTTACCGTCAATATTGCCCTGCTTGCAGCAATCTGTATAGTGGAGACCCTCACCTGGAGAGAGGAAAAAATACGCCAGTACATCGTATCGGTTACGTCACGGCTTATTCCATCTCGCGCGATCTCACCAGGTACGCCCGGGGACAAAAAATCCACAACGCTGCCAAAACAGAATAAGAAGAAAGAGCAGAAACGTACCGCCCGCAACCCGGAAAATTCCGTTGAACACCTCAGGGATATCGTGGTCCTTATTGTTATTATTACGGCAGCAGCACTGGTTGTTTTTTCTGTTTCGCAGGATATCCGCTACGTGCTCGAAACACCGGAGCATACATTATCCCCCGACTGGATTGAATCGCTGGAATGGCTGGGAACAAACAGCCCCGATACCGGTATCGATTATTACCAGTCTTACGATGCGAGGGGATTTGCATACCCGTCACAATCCTATGGTATTATGGCGGTATGGGATGCCGGAAACTGGATCACGGTATTTTCGCACCGGATTCCGATCACCAACCCGTTCCAGAACAACCTTGACGGCCCTCAGGGTGCAGCTGCCTACTTCCTGAGCTCAAATGAATCAACTGCCAACACTCTGCTCCGGAATTTCGGGGGGAAATATATCATTACGGATTCGAATATGGCCGTGGACACCTTCACCAATCTTGTTCCCTGGCAAACCGGCTCGGTCGATATTTCCCCGTACATAAAATGGTTTATGATCCCGGACACCGGCGATTCCTCCCACCTGCTCAAGGTCCACCGGTATGTGAACGGATATTTCCAGACCATGGTTGCCCGGCTTCATGATTTCGATGGATCGATGACCGAACCCGGAGCTGTGGAATACACCAATTACGTTATACGCCAGGTTCCTGCTGCCGGTGAGACTGCCGGGGATGTAAACGGGTACGCACGGGTCATTACCCGGGAGCGCCTCATAAATGGTTCGCATATCACCAATGATACCCCAATCATAAGCGAAGGCCCGGATCTGAAGCCGCAGGGTTATGCAGACGTGCTCTCCGATCGACCCGACGAACCGGTCGGGACCGTCCCGGCATTGCAGCATTACCGGCTTATCCACGAGTCCATGGATAATGCAACAGCGGTTGTGTTTCCGGAATCCCTGCCTGCCACGCTTCCGGGAATAAAATATGTAAAAATATTTGAGTATGTCAGCGGTGCGCATATCGCCGGTGACGGGATTATCGAAGTGCCGGTCGTGACCAATACGGGGCGGGCGTTTGTTTACCGGCAGGAAAGCATAAACGGGGAATTTGTTGTTCCCTATTCAACGACCGGAAATAATTATGACGTCAAAGCAACAGGCCCGTACCATATCGAGGGCACATCACGGGACATCACCGTGACAGAAGATGACGTACTGGCAGGAAAACAGGTTTCATGAAAATCTGCCATCCTGCCGGGGCCTTTTTTAAGCTGCTTCCGGTTTACTACCGGATTCAATCACTGACCGGTAGCAGGCCTCAAGCTCCGAGGCAATCCGATCCCAGTCAAACGTTTCAGCGGATGCGACACAGGCATTTTTCATTTCCGTATACCTGGCCAGCATCCCGGAAATGGTAACGGCCAGATCATCGGCGGAGAGCGTGCAGAGCTTGCCGTTCTGTTCTGTGATGAGGTCCCGAATTGCGTTTGCCGGGTGATCGACGGTTATGACCGGAAGCCCGCATGCCAGCGCTTCGAGCGCCGCTATCCCGAATCCTTCCCGGGTAGAAGGCAGTACACAAATCTTTGCCGATTTCATACGGGCGATAATCTCATCGTGATCATCCCGGAATCCGATGATGTGCACCCGGGATTCAAGCGAGAGTTCATGGATGAGCCGCATAATGGTGTCGCGTTCCGGGCCTTCGCCAATGATGAGCGCCTGACATTCCTTGTTCGTGCGCGAGAGAATGTCCATCGCACGGACGAGCAGGTCGACATTTTTTTCCCGGATCAACCGGCCGACAAAGATAATATCCGTGGTTTCATCGTGAGGCCGGATTGAATTAATTCGTTCCAGGTCAACGCCATTCGGGATAATCCGGGCATTGATCCGGGGGTTTAGTTTCCTGAGATTTTTTGCTGTCGTCGCTGAAACCGCAACGGTGTCGGGTGCGAGCCGGGATACTCCCCATTCAATGCATTTCCCAAAAAAACCGACAATGCCGAGATATGTATACCAGTACTGCCCCCAGACTTCATGCCAGGTAATCACGAGAGGTGTTTTTTTGAATCCCGTACTGCATTTTGCCGCGATACAGGAGAAATACGGGAACTGCTGGCAGTCAATAATATCATAGGTGTCTCCACGCAGCCGGAAAAAAAGGGCTATGCCAAATGAGATCGCCTGCCGGATCGTTCTTCGCCCCCCGACATAGAGATTTTGTGCCGGGCAGACACCGTGAAGAGTGACGCCTTCACGGTTGACGATGTCGTTTCCTTCCCAGAACTTCATGCCGTACAGATGGACATCGTGCCCGCGGCGGGACAGCCTGACCGCGAGTTCCCATACGCGTTTTTCCACACCGCCTTTTACGTACGGGTAAATGACATCGTAGACGATGGCAATCTTCATCCGGTCCATTTCAGGCATGGCCGTTGTTCTCGTTCAGAAGCATCATACTCTGGAAGACCGCAAAGAGGAAGATCTGCAGGCCGGTGACGATGAAGACAAGCGCGATGATGGCCGTGGATATATCCGAGAGCACGCCGAAACTGAGCGAGATCCAGCGGATGAGGATATTGATCCCGGTAAGAATACCGATGAGAAACAAAAGGACTCCTGCTGCGATAAATTTCTCCAGATTACGGTAGTTCATGACAATCTCTATGATGCCTTCCTGTTCCTCGTACCCGTGCACTACCGAGTAGGTTTTCATCAGGAATCCTGACAGGACGATCTGGACACCACCCATGATCATGATAGCACCGAGAATGAACGTATGGAGGTGGGAGGACTCAACATCTCCCTGGAGATAGAAAAATCCCATCAGCAGCAGGCCGACGAGAGAGAACAGGAACCCGGGGATCGCGACAAAGGGGAGGGGTTTCATGAGCAACACAAACCGTATGTGTCGCCAGCCGTCGGCAAAACTATGCAATTTTGACGGCGCGATCCTGGGGTAATAGCTGATGGGAACCTCTTCTACGCGCAGGCCTTCTTTTGAAGCCATAACGAGCATCTCTGAAGCAAACTCCATGCCGCCGGTCTTCAGGCTGAGCCGGTCGAGTGCCTCCCGGGAAACTGCCCGGAAACCGCTGTGCGTATCGGAGAAGTGCGTACGGAAGATGACATTGATCATCCATGTCAGGAGAGGATTGCCAATGTACCGGTGGAGCGGGGACATGGCACCATTATGGATGGTCCCCTTGAACCGTGAGCCTATGACAAAGTCGACACCTGCCTCGAGGGGGGCGATGAGTTTTGGGATCTCTGAGAAGTCGTAGGTGTTATCGGCGTCGCCAAGGATGATGAACCGGCCATGGGCATGGTGGAATGCTTCGAGATAAGCATTGCCGTATCCTTTTTTTACCGGATGGATTACCACGGCGCCCATCGACCGTGCGATCTCTGCCGTGCGATCGGATGATGCATCGGAGACAATGATCTCTCCATGGATGGCGAGTTCACGAAAAACGTTCTGGATTTTTTCAATGCACCTGCCGATGGTACGTTCTTCATCAAGGGCGGGAAGTATTACCGAGACTTCGCAGGGAAGGCCGCTTTTTGTGTTTGCATCCATCCGTTGTCTTTAAGCCATTTTTTTATGAGATATTAAATGTTGCAGATGAGATGATGAAACGGGCAGGGAATAATTCGTTGCGGTAACGGCTGAAAGATAGTACTCGTGTTTAATCCCAAGAAATTTCTTTGGGATTTTCGTTCCATCGATATCCGGGTGAACCTCTAGTTCCGTTATTTCACGATCTCATATGGGTTACGGGGGCAGGTGAGAGTCCCGTCCACGGTTTCTCCCGGGGAAGCTCACCGCCTGATTGCCTTAGCAAACCTGTCCCCCCCCACCTTGGCGGCACATCATACCGACAACCGTATCATTAAGATCCGGTAACCGGAATTTGGCGTCCCTCCGGGAAAGATGTATCCGGATCGCCCGGGGAAAAATTCCTGCCGTGCTCCAACGCCCGAAACAAAATAATCCCGGAAGATCCCTTCGATGTATTTTTGGTTCGGCATTTATACCGGCGACCAAAAGGATAGATAAATAAATTGAGAATATTAATGATAGTGAGATTATCACGTCTCTTTCAGAAAACACTCCTGCAACGCCTTACACAGGATCAGAAAAAAATATTGTCGCAGTCATTGCGGCCTATAATGAAGAAATTGCAATCGGCAGTGTCGTAATCCGGACATTCCCTTTTGTAACAAAAGTGATTGTTGTCGATGATGGCTCGCGCGATATGACGGGTTACATTGCGGAGCATGCGGGAGCAGAAGTTATCCGCCTTTCAAAAAACCATGGGAAATCCTATGCCGTGCTCAGGGGATTCGATCGGGCCCGCCAGCTGAATGCGGATATCGTGGTCATGCTTGACGGGGATGGCCAGCATCACCCCGAAGAGATCCCAAGCATAGTTTCACCTATTCTCAAGGATGATGCTGATCTGGTTATCGGATCGCGGTTCCTGAATGGAGATAATAAAATTCCCCTCTACCGGAAAATCGGCCAGAAGACCCTTGATCGGATGACAAAAATTGCATCTTCCTGCAAGACAACCGACTCCCAGTCAGGGTTCCGGGCGCTCAGTTCGAAGGCTATGGATTGTTTCACTGCAGAACCAACAGGGTATAACATCGAGTCCGTTATGATTTCCCACCTGTCAGATCATGGCATGAGAATCACGGAGATCCCTATCAATGTTGATTATGAAGTTCCGCATAAGCACAAGAAGAATTTTTTTACCCATGGGATGGATATTCTCAGTAATCTCGTAGGTATAATCGGCTATCGGCGCCCCTTGTTGACGTTCGGGATTCCCGGGTCGATACTGATGATAGTCGGGTTCTATCTCGGGTTCTGGGCATGGTCGGAATATGCGAAGTATCAGACTATTCCTTATACACTGACAGTGGGGGGCACGTTGTTCCTTCTTCTCGGGTTGATATTAATCAATACCGCGCTCATCCTCAATTCGATCGTGCAGCTGATGCAAAAATACCAGAAATAGCATTGCCGGATGACACTAGAACATTCAATAGAAAATCGGAATGAATTTCATAATGATCCAGAAAAAACGTTTTTTTTTATTTGGCATCCTTGCATTGCTGTCGATGCTCTTTTTGGTAATTTTGCAATTGCATTATTACAGTATCGTTTTTCCGGTCCTGTCCGGTATCCTGGGAATGATCCTTTTCATTGCGATTGACTGGTTGTCAGATTCCTCTCCGAAAGTAAATGCTGAAACGGAACAGAAGGGAAGTTTCTCTCAGAAATTCTCTTCAAGGGTACCTTTAAAGAGCCTTACCCTTTTATTTCTGATATTTTTCTCGTTGAGTTTATTGTCTCTGTTCCAGGGAAATTATACGAAAAGTGTGGCGTATTATCTCTGTATTGCACTCTGTGCAGGAATTCTCATCCTTGAGATTTTCACCTGCCGTACTCAGATCCAGGGATATGGAATTTTGTTAAAAGCAGTCCTGTTGTCCGTGAATATCGTTTTTGCGAATCACCTGATTTTCACCAACGGTATCTCACTCCCGGATTTCGGGCTGCATTTTAACACGTTTGTCATGTCAATTCTGAATACCGGGCATCTCTCATCGAGTACCATAGGGTATTATAATATTTTTTCCATTCACCACATCTTTGCATCCGAGATCGCCATAATAACCGGGTATAATCCTTTACCGGTCTATCTGTTATCGGGAAGTTTTGTCCTTGCAATCGGGGCATTGTTTGTCTTTCTCATCGGAAAACGGTTCGTGAATTTCCAGTTCGGGCTCGTTGCCGCGGTCCTGTTCACCGGTCTCGATTATTACCTGATGTACGGCGAACATCCGGAGCACCAGGCATACAGTTTTGGATTTGCCCTCATCTGTTTTACGGTAATTCTCTATACCTACCGGCTCCAGAAACCTGCATTTTACGTACTTTTTGCATTCAGCGCCGTGGCGATGATCCTCACGCACCATCTCACCGCAGCATTCGTTTTTGTCACCGTATGCTCACTCTTCATTTTGGATGTATACGGAGCCATACAAAAGAGAGAATTTTCTCTTCCGAGTATAGTCATCGTCGTTGCGCTGTCACTTTTGTTGGTTGGTGCCGTAGTTGCCGTATCCAATGACAATCCTGTCCAGTATGTAAGCGGCGTTTTCAAACCGTATTTCACGGATTCATATACTTTGCTTGCGAATTTCTTTACTACAGCACCTCCAGTTACAATTCCAGTTACACCATCCTTGGGAGTATCGGTCCCGGTTGCTTCACCCTCGGGGGTAGCAGTCCCGGTTACCCCGGCACCGGTCTCTACTCCACCCTACGTTCCCCCGACAGGATACGATAAGCTTCCCCTTGTCACATTATTTGAAAATACCCTAGGCTCATCCCTGCTGGTACTGGTATCGGTGTGGGGATTTTGTTCATGTATCAGAAATCGCTCATGGTTCGGGGATTTTTCTATCCTCAACGGGATACTCCTGTCAATCCTCCTGGGTGCAGGCATTCTCTTTTCGTATGTCTTTTTCCTTCCGGACCGGTTATACCCTGCCATCCAGATCTTCTGCCTGGTTTTTCTGGGATCGTTCGGGATACTCTGGCTGTACAATACAGTCCCTTCCGGAAAAAAGACTCTCGCTGTCGGATGCATCTGCATCCTTGTAGCAATGATGTCCTTTTTCTCCCTTGCAAGCATCATCAACGGGTTCGAGACGAGTCCTTTTGTAGGAGACAGCGTCGCATACCCGAAATTATACACCACAAGCCAGGATGTGTCATTCAGTGCATGGAGCAATTCCTTTATTCGTCCCGGCAACCGGAATGGCGTGGTTTCTGCGGTAAACGAGACAGGAATCGTACCTATTGACAACATCGTCGGCAATCACTATGCCGTGTTCGATAACTCGTTTCTTAAGACCGGTTTTGTAAAAGGCGGAAACAAATTCGGTCAGCATTCCTTTACAACAATCAAAAACGGACAACTGACGTTTGAGAGTGCATATTCATCATACTATGATAACGGTCTCATCGTCATGATGAATAACAACCGGTAAAAACCGGCCATTTTTCGGGTCACCGGAGAATATTTCTCACCGCAACCCGTCCTCCCACTGCAAAGTGAAAAAACATAGTAAGACCCCGGTCCAGTATCGCGATCGATAGTGCGGCGGACAAGGGAACTCCATATCCGGCAATAAACGCCATCAACCCCCCCTCAACCAGCCCGAGACCGGCAATGGTTACCGGGATAATTGAAAGGGCGCTGATCAGGGGAAGTATCAGGAATATATCGGGCAGGGGAAGGACATACCCGAGACTCATTGTAATCAGTATGATGCGAAGGGCATGGGTAACCCAGGCAAATACGGTCAGGGCAATGCCCTCGGCAATCACTGTTTTCCCATCCTTCAATTCCAAAAAAGCATCCTGGAGATGCGATGCGAATTCCGGTATATTGAAAAACGGGATCTTTTTCATCAGGGAAAATATCCAGGAATTCTGGAGGAACAATGCCGTGATACCAGCGAAAACGACCAGGAGAACGACGAGGGCGAGAAGGGGCAGGATGGATGCAAAGCGCGATGAGTAGACGACAAGGGCAGCAATACCCAAACCTGTCAGGACGATGATGTCAACATACCGGTCTATAAAAACCGAGACCGTACCCCGGTGAATGCCAATCCTTTCCTGTACCAGGATGGCCCGGGTGAAATCACCGATACGCCCGGGGGTAAAATCTGAATACAGGACACCCCCGGCAAATGCCTGGTATGCTTCACCAAAGGGAATGTTACCCCCCATGTGTGCAACAATGATCCGCCAGCGGATAGTGAGGAGAAGAAAGGCAAGTGCATAGACAATGACTGCGCATACCAGAAAAAAGGGATTTGCAGATCGCAATGACTGGATCACTGCAGACGGGGATACGAAGAAAAACAATAAAATGATGAGGAGTATCCCGATACCCAGGCGAACAATACCTTTTGCGGAGGGGCGGACCATTTACAGTACCTGACTAAGGATTTATTGCTTTTAATATGACCGTTGATAAAGAAGTGAGATCGGGTTTACGCCGAACCGGTTCTTCCCGGTGAGAGGAGATACAACGCCTTTATTCATGGAGCTGAGTAGGAAAAAATTACTGCATTCCCATTGTCATAGAGTACGTTGCAGTCCCGGTCGATTGTTGTGAGATTTTCCTGATCGAGAGGGTGTTTTTCTCCCAGCCATTGTGCACCAAATTCCATGTACTCCTTAAATCGTGAGAGAATGAGGAGATAATGTTGTTGCGCGTTTTCAGATGTGCTTTGAGGATATCCACCCGGTTTTACAAAAGGATACTCAGCCTGGACGGAAAGGCCGGGAGCACTATTTATTCCGCGGGCAGCGTACCCGACATACGCGTCGGTATCGATAAACCCGGCCGCACGGGAATTACCCAGCCATGAAATTGCGGAAATTTCTGAAGCCTCGTGCTGGATCACCAGGCTACGCGTATCGAATAGCGGGTGTCCCGGTTCAAATGCAGTTCCCCAGAATACAATTGAGGGAAACGATGTTACCACACTTACTACGACAAATCCCGCAAGGACGAGGGGAAATATTTTTGAGAGCGGAGCGAATTCCGTTATCCGGGTCACCCCGAATGCTGCGATAATGGCCAGGGGAATGTACAGGAATTCCATGAACCGCAGGGGATCGACGAACGGCACTATCCTGCTCATCGATAAAACGAGGAGCAGCCCGAGCACTGCAATCCATGCTAGGATAGGGAGCCGGTCGATTTCAAGAAAATAATACAGACCGATGAGCGCGAGGAAGATCATGCATATCCCATTGAAAAACATCGGCAGCGGATAACTGAGAATAAAACCGGATCTGCCCAGGACAAAATTTAACACAACACCACTGCCCACCACCGTACCTGCGATAAAAACAGTATAGAGGGTATTTTTCCGGACAAGAATCCGGGCAGCCAGTGATCGCAGCACTACGATCTTCTCCGGTATTACCAGGGGGATAAGGTAGAGTACGACCAGACTTATTATAAAAAAAATGATTCCGAAATCTGAATGATATACCGTATTCAACAGCTGGCTGAATTCGGTATATTCATAGCTCAGCCTCCCCATCCACCATATTACCATAAAGATGACTGCAGCTAATGCGATGAGAAGTGAAAACAGGCCCGTCGTGCGATTCTTTTCCGTATCACCTATCAGGTAGAGATATGTCAGGGAAACTGCAATCCAGGTGACGAGAAAGATCATTGAGGACAAGTGATGTGTGAGGACCAGTCCGCCAGCCAGCAGGAATGAGAGGAGCAGGTACTGCTTTTTATGGGATTGTATTGCGGTGAAGGAGACATAGAGTGCCAGGGCGAACAATGCAATCCCCATCGTTTCCCGTACACCCTGGGAGGTCCAGTGCAGGTAGGGTGTTCCGCAGAGGAGGAGGATTCCTGCAAAAAAAGCGGTTCTGGTTGATAATGAGGTTTCCTTTGTAAACCGGTAGACCGCGTATAACGTAATAACAGAAAGCAGAGGGATGATAAATTTGAGCAGATCAAGGGGACCGATCCCGGAAAAAATGGAGATTGTCGCGATGATAACGTGCATGACCGGAAGCTGGGCCGGATAGACGGACGGATCCAGTGAATGATATGCAATGATCTGCTGAATCATCCCGTATTCGAACCATGGATCGCCCCACGTGAGGTAGTCAAACCGCAATGAGAGAATAAGGGCGGTAAATGACCCGATCAGGATAATACTGAAAAGCCTGCGACCCGAGTAACATGCGAGAAGTACCGCTAAACCAAGGAGTACGACGGCCGGTGCCAATGCAAGCGGGAAGACCCGTGACGTGAGAAGAAATATTCCTGCACCGAGCACCGATACGACCTGGAGTGCAATAATCGTAAGGGCTGTATCTCTCATACCTGCATCTCCGGTACATCCTTAAAGGTATTCAGGGAATGCTCCCCGAAACAGGCGAATGGTTCTGAAAATTTTCGCCGCAACAACCATTCAGCACATGCGTCTTGTCGATTAATCGCAAGGGTGTGTGCGGCACGGTATACGATTATTGAGGGGATGTAATCGTTAAGAGAAAAAATAATCACCGCCCCTTTCTTGGTTTGTTACATATCCGGAAGCCTGAGGAGTCCCGGAGTCCGGTATCTGGTCGGTATAATAAATTCCCGAAGTGCCCCAAAAATGAAAAATTGTGCGGGCCGGTTTTAGAGATTTCATTCTCAGTGCATCCATCGTGATTACCGGGCAGTGATATTTTCCAATCCTGGTGAAGTCACGTTAAACCCGAGATGAAGGTGACGGTAGCTTGCGTTGACCCGATCAGATCCGGTGATATCCCGACCTGAGGGGGTCTCATCGAAGAGCAGGAAATCGACCTGCGAGTACTGCGGGCCGGGAACGATGAGGTCAAACGGAACGATGGTGGTCTCGTTATTGTTGAGCACGACAGAATATGCCTTTACCGGCAGCATCGCCGCCGGGACGACAGCACCGGTCGTTTCATTCGCCGGTCGCGGTACAAGATATATTTCAACCGTGTAGTTTATTGTCCGGAACTCATGATTCCCGACACCGACATACATCGGATAGGAAACGTTCGGGATTACAACAACCGGATACGAATCTGCCGTCCGGTTCTCCCCGAGAATAAAAAATTCCGAGAACTTTTCGCCGGGTTTTGGCAGGGCGATCGCAAGAGCTGCAGAAAGGATTACCAGCCCGATGACAAATATTCCTGCAAAAAACAGGATCCGGTCTCTCTTCGATCCGCTCCGTGAGGCCCATTCATTCTGCACAGCCTGCCGGATTTCCGGAACGGGAAGCGTGTACCGGGACTCCGGAGAGGCCCGGTTACGGCGGACTCCGGCAACGATAACGAGTATCAGGATGACGACGGTAAGGGAGATGATGAGAGGTTCCAGCCGTATTCCCCAAGGGGTGAAATTCAGACACAGGCCAATCAGCGGGGCGATAACGATACTTGCACCAATGGAAAGTACAATCCGCTCAATGGTATCAATATCCGCGGAATCCGGAAATAAGGCGGCTACCAGCACATATCCCGGAATGAAAAGAATGAGCGGAAGTGCCAGGATTAACCGGAGAAATGACTGGTTGAGCACGGGAGTATAGATACTCACGATACAAAGGGCCGTCCAGATAAGAGCGATCTTCATATCCCATGGCAATCCGGATTTGCCCGTACGGGGCGACAGGGCATTTTTTTCCTGATCCGGTCTTGTGGGCTCCATTATAGTGAATTATATGTAGGTGATATTTTTATAGGTTCAGTATTTTGTACTGGAGGGAAACACCCGGATTCGTGCCTGATGCCCGGGATCTTAATCAGGGTTTTCGCAGGAGAAAGCGCCCGGTCAATAATCCGGTTTGGGGGTTCATCGACTATCTGATATCCCCGGATTTTAATCCGGGGAATCACAAAATCAAACCTGCCGGATACTACCAAATCCTACGATCCTGATACCGGTAAATGATATCATTAATGCTGCTCCGATTCAAATTACTGGTAAAACCGCAATTGCGTGCATGTAAATCCGTACCGGTGATGTAATTTTGAAGATCCTTCGCGTTGTCAGTGATCTGTACCCCGCTGTTGTGGGGGGGGTCGGGATCCATGCACATCAGATGTCCGCAGGGCAGGCAGGATATGGTCACGATGTAACGGTATTAACGCTGAATCAGAAAAAAATACCGGAAAATGAATTTGCCGACGGGTACCGGGTTCTCCGGTTCCGCAGTTATTTTACGATGTGCGGGAATTCATTTGCCCCCGGACTGATCCTGGAAATAATGAGAAGAAGAAAATCGGTTGATATTATTCACGCTCATTCTCACCTGTTTTTTTCAACAAATGTCTGCGTCCTTGCACGAATCCTGAATTCTGCCCCGCTGATAGTCACCAGCCACGGGCTTATATCCGCCAGTGCACCGGCATGGCTGAATACCCTGTATAAACAAACATTTTCAAGAGCAACCTTTCGTATTGCAGATCATATCATCTGTTATACCGATATCGAGAAAGAAAATATTGAAAAACTGGGTATTGATCCCGGGAAGATATCGGTTATTCACAACGGCGTTGACACCACTCTTTTCACCCCGGAAATCCCTGAAAAAACCGCGGGCAAAAAACAGATCCTCTGGGTGGGAAGATTCGTCACGGGGAAAGGTGTGGAATATCTCATCGAAGCTTTTTCCCATGTCCGGGAAAAAATTCCCGGTACACATCTTGTTCTTGTCGGGGAGGGACCTGAAAAAACAGCAATTGAGGAAAAAATCAGGATACTGCATCTCCAATCGTCGGTGACCCTCATCGATTACCTGGATAACGCAGAACTTCCCGGAATGTACAGGGATTCTGACCTGTTTGTATTGCCAAGCCTCATGGAAGGTGTGCCGAGGACAATCCTTGAAGCGATGGCATGCGGTGTTCCTGTCGTGACCACCAATCTCCCCCATCTTGTGGGTATTATCGATGGTGCCGGCTTAGTTGTTCCTCCAAAAGAACCAACATCACTATCGGATGCGATACTTACGATTCTTGAGGATGCGCATCTTGCAGAAACGATGGGTCAACGGGGGCGGACAAAGATCGAGCAGGAACATTCATGGGAAGACACCGTGGGAAAGACCCTTGCATTATATGAGGCGGTAATTGCCAGTCGTACTTGATTGCAGGAATTTTTTTAAGAGCGTATTTTGGGCATCTGATATTTGAAAGTAATAATGACGGTAAATTTGACTCTGTAGAAATTCCCACTTTCTTCGAAAATGATATCTATTGTCAGCAATCGCTGCGTCACTATGCTGAAATATAGTGACATTCAGGCACCTGCATTCACCAGCGTCCATGCTGCATTCTCGTCCGCGCACCCACACACGTCATTCTTTCGGGAGAACTCAAACCCCGGTTCCGCACCCATGGGAACCTCATCTCCCCTGCACCCATCTCTCCGACGGAGACTTGCACGGGTGGAATCTCACTGTTTTTTCGGCAGTGGAAATGGTGCCAACGCCCGACAAAATTCCTTCTTTAAATCGTTATTTTTTTAAAATACCCGTTTTAATGAAGAAAAAACCGTGCTATTTAGCGGGCTTTGAAACTGCGCAAAAAAGGGACAGCCTGCTGTCCGTCCGGAGCGGGAGATGCCGCCCGGGGGCCGCTATGGGCGAAATCTGATCGGGGACCCGTTTGTCCCCGGTTTCCAGGTTTTTCCAAACCGGAAAATACGGTTTTGCGGGTAGGAGGCCCGCCGGTGAGGCCGGAACTGGTCGTATCGGGCTGAAATGAACCCTCCGTGCCGTCACTATCGTATCCCTCCCGGGATTCCCTGCCGGAAAGACCCGGATAGTAAGGGTATGACCCGGAGGGAAAAACAGCATTTCTGCAAAGCCAAATTGCAATTGGGAAAATAGATGATTGTAAAAATCTCGAAAAAAAATTAATCAGATTTGTCTTTGCAGATTTTTCAACGAATGTTCCATCAGATTTTTTTGAAATGATTGCAAATCGAGGATATACTCGTATGGCAGCATTCTAACAATAGATATAATGCGCAAAGAGATAAGAAAGTACACTCGAAAAATAACAATATTATCGTCAATACAAAAATACAGATATTAACGATTTAGCATCGAAGTGCATCATGTGCGGGATTGCCGGGTTTTGTGGGAATGACAGGAATTTATTAGCCCGCATGATGGAGTCGATCCAGCACCGGGGCCCTGATGAATCCGGTACTTTTTTCGATGATTTCGTTTCACTGGGTCACCAGCGGCTGAAGATCATCGATCTTGAATCCGGCCGGCAGCCGGTCTACAATGAGGATGAGTCCGTTGTTGTCATCTTCAACGGGGAGATTTACAATCATCGCTTACTCCGGGGCGATCTCGAAGAAAAAGGGCACCGGTTTTATACAAACACCGATACCGAGGTGATTGTCCACGCGTACGAGGAGGACGGGATTGCGTGCGTTTCCCAGTTCAACGGGATGTTTGCATTCGCACTATACGATCGTAATAAAAAATGTATTCATCTCGCCCGCGACAGGATCGGCGTGAAACCCCTGTACTATTATTCCGATGGCAAAAAATTCCTCTTCGCATCTGAAATCAAGGCGCTTCTCCAGGATTCGTCGCTTCCCCGCGAAATTAATGTTGGCGCATTCCATGACTACCTGAAATTCCGGTTTGCGCCCGGGGAGCAGACGCTGGTACAGGGAATCAGGAAAGTCCTTCCGGGTCATGTGATCACATTAAAAAACGGTGTGCTTTCATCCAGCCAGTACTGGGACGTAAGCGAACGAATGAGGAATGGTTCAGAAGAAGAACATGTTAATGCTCTTCGTGTGCTTCTTGGCGATGCGGTAGTATCCCGACTTGAGAGTGACGTCCCTCTCGGGGTATTCCTGAGCGGGGGCATTGATTCTGCCAGTATTGTCGCACTGATGCGCGAACATACAGACACTATCAAAACGTTTTCTGTTGGATTTGAATCGCAGGAAGATACTGAATTGCCCTATGCACGCCTCGTTGCCGACGAGTTCGACACTGATCACCACGAGTGCTTTGTGACGGACAAGCACCTTTCACTTATCCCGAAAATGGTCTGGCATCTCGACGAGCCGGTTGGCGATGCAGCAACTCTCCCCACCATGGTCCTGTCGCAGTATGCAAAAAAGTACGTGACGGTCGTTCTCGCCGGTGAAGGCGGCGATGAGGCATTCGCAGGCTATGATAACCAGCGCATTATGATGCAGTGTATCCGGTTCAATCCCCTGTATCGTCACCTGAAGAGCGTGACAGCATGGATTAAAAGACATGCCCCCCCGGGAAGTAATTTCCACAGGATCCTTGCAACCCTCTCGTCACAAACCCCGGAGCAGCAGTATGCTACTCTCACGGCCCTCTTCACGAATGATGAACTTCTGGCGATGGGCATGCCCGATAATAACCCGGACCTTTCCCGGTATTATCCCAAAACGCCCATGGATCCCCTGAATGCGCTCCAGTATTTTGGCCTCAAAACCTGGCTCCCCCACGACTTCTGCATGAAGGCTGACAAGATGACCATGGCATATGGCATCGAGGAACGGGCGCCACTCCTGGATTACCGGCTCATGGAATTTGCTTTTTCCCTTCCCGCCCATGAAAAAATACGCAACGGAACCGGGAAATACATCCTGAAAAAAGCAATGGAGCCCCGGTTGCCCCACGATATCGTATACCGGAAAAAGCATGGGTACAATGCTCCGATGGACCAGTGGTTCAAAGGGGATCTGAAAGATGTGCTCGGCTCACTCATTGAGGAGCGCGAACATTCCCTGTACGATGCCGGATATGCGGAAAAGCTGCTAGCTGATTTCCAGCGGTCGGGTTCAAATTACAAGATGAATTTCTGGAATGCCCAGAAGTTGTGGAGTGTTCTGGTGTTTGAGATGTGGTACCGGATTTTTATTGAGAAGGTTGATTATGGGAAAATAAAAGTATGATTCTGAACAAAGTTCTGATATGAGCTGAATGGTGAAGGGTTTTGGCTATAAAAAATTTGATACTCCAGTTCACACGAAAAGTTGCATTTAGTCGATTAGAGATCTAGACTTTTAACTGATCACATTAATAAATGGAATTAATAGGTCACTTGTATGAGAATTGCAATAGCAGTCGGAACCCGTCCAGAACTTATTCAGATGGAACCTCTTCTTAGAGAGAGTGGAAAAAGAGGCATTCAGTACATTTTCATTCACTCGGGGCAACATTACGATTATGAGATGGATAAAATTTTCTTTGATGAGATGAAGCTCCCTACTCCAGATTACTACCTTGGGGTGGGCTCTAAACTGCCGGGAGAGCAGATTGGTGAAATAATTACAAAATCTGAAACGATCTTTCGAAAAGAAAAACCTGATATTCTCCTGATCCCGGGAGATACAAATACGACATTAGGATGTTCCATAGCTGCGAACAAATCAAAAATAAAAATCGGTCACCTTGAAGCAGGAATGAGAAGCTTTGACCGTTCGATGCCAGAAGAGATCAACAGGGTTGTTGTGGATAATATTTCGGATTATCTGTTCGCCCCAACACAGACAGGTGTTGAAAACCTGAATCAACAAGGGATAAGAAATAATGTATTTCTGACGGGGGATATCATGCTTGATTCAGTATATCACTATGCAGAGGTTATAGATCGTCAGTCAAATATTCTTATAGAGAACAATATCGCACCTAAATCTTACTTATTATTAACACTTCATCGAGAGGCAAATACTGATAATATTTCACGCCTGAAAAATATCTTCAATGTCCTGTCCAAGGTTCCTTACAAAATAGTATTTCCTATCCATCCAAGAACAAGGGACAAGATCAAGATGTATAACCTTGCAATTCCTGATAATTTTATAATTATCCCTCCCGTCGGATATTTCGAATTTTTAAGATTAATTTCAAATTCATATAAGCTTCTGACAGACTCGGGAGGATCTCAAAAACAAGCCTTCTTCCTTTCAAAACCATGTATCACGCTCCGGCCAAATACCGAATGGATTGAAACAATTGATAATGGATGGAATGTTCTTGTCGATGACGATGAACAAAAAATAATGGATGTAATCACCAACTTTGATCCTAAAGGGACACCCAATTTAACTCTCTTTGGAGATGGGCATAGTGCGAAAAATATTTTTGACATTTTATATGAGGATCATAAAGGTTGACATATGTTTTTAAGCAAACAGTTGTCCGATTAGATTTGAAAATGGTTTCTCGTTACACCTAGAAAAGATAATCTTATGAAGAAAATATTACTGGATTATTTTTGGTGTATTCAGTTAATTTTTTAAGATATCTTTTTAATTTTGATAAATTCAAGTATTACACAACGGTAGGAATTTATATGAAAATATTAGTCTGCGTTAGCGAATACCCTCCCATTAATTCATCCGGTAAGGGAAATGTTGCGTATAATCTTGTTGAACGATTAAAAAAGAAGGCTGATTGCAAAGTTTGCTCCCCAACAGGTCCGGATATTGTTCTTGGAAGCACTAATCTCATTCAAAAAACTGGGATAATTGGAATATTATATTTTTGGTTCAAGGTGTCATTTTTTTTAAAGACTGCTGATTTTGATATTATTTGGCTGCATGATCCACTTCCAGTTTTTAAGCTTTCATCAAAATCTATCGTTTCAACATTTCATTTTACTTACCTTGGATTTGCAAGAAATATGCGTCACGTGGTAAGTTGGTTTCTCAATTTTTATTTTAATATTGCCGCGGTGATCGAAAAATTTTGCTTGAAAAAACTGGTAAATTCTCCCTTTATAGGGGTCAGTATCCAAATGACCAATGAATTAAAAGAGATATGTCCCGGGAAAAAGGATATTTTTACAGTATTAAATGGTGTTGATACAAAAAGATTCATTCCATCACTTAACCGTGAAAGTGGGATTAAAAAAGAATTGGGCATTGAAAAAAATCCGGTAATTCTTTTCGTCGGGAGATTGGAACAAAATAAGTCTGTGGATTTGGTGATAAAAAGTCTACCCTACACACTCCAAAAGTTTCCCAAGGTAAAACTACTAATAGTAGGCGACGGTACTGAAAAAAATAATTTAATTGCCTTGTCAAAAAAACTTGATGTTGCTGAAGCCATAATTTTTTGCGGAAATAAATCACAAGAAATCCTTCCACAGTTTTACAGTGCCTCGGATGTAGTAGTATGTCCCTGGTCAGGCCTCGTTCTTTTTGAAGCAATGGCCGCTGGCAGACCGATTGTTGCCACAAATATTGAATGGCATGCAGAAGTTATCACACATATGCAGAATGGAATACTTGTTGAACATTTAAATATTGAAGAACTGGCAAAAGGTGTAAATTTGTTATTATCCGATCCGGCACTCTCAAACAATCTGGGAAAAAAAGCACGGGAATTTGCAGTTAATAATTTGGATTGGGAGGCAATAGCCGACCAATATTTTGATATTTTTTTAAATCTGGATAATGCAAATTATATATCCAATAAATATTTGAAATGACGCTGATTAAATTATTTGAAAATTAGATCTGATATGATATCCATTGAAAAATTACGCGTTGGCATTTGTACAGCTCCACTTGCAAGTGCCAGTATTTCACCGACATCCAGTTTAATTGAGATTTTTAAATCTTTGTCTCATAATCTCATTCTCATTACAGGGGGAGAAGGTTACCATTTCTTTAAACCGGATACACAATTAAAATGTTATGGATCCGCTAAAAAGACTCATTCTAATCTGTTTATCAGAGTAATAGACGCTTTTTTGTTTCAGTTATTAGAGTGTTATATTATTGTTGTAAATAAAAATAAGATTGATCTTTGGGTTTTTTTTATGGGGGGTGAGCGACAACTCTTCCCGATTTTACTAACAAAAATAATGAGAAAACCTTGTTTGCTTATTCAAGGGGGATCTCTTGTAAAAAGTGCAATATATGCAAAAGATCCGTTTCTAGTTGTCATCAGATTGCTGTGCAGAATCAATTGTTCTCTGGTGGATGGAATTATCATATATGCACCCAGATTACTCGAAGAGGCAAATTTGGAAAAGCATAAAAACAAAGTTTTTGTTGCTCAACGGCATTTTATCGATTTTAACGTATTTAAGCAAACAATAGATTATGATAAAAGACCAAACATGGTCGGATATTTGGGTCGATTAAGTAATGAAAAAGGAGTTGTAAATTTTGTTCAATCTTTTCCTGGCATCAAATTAAAAGATCCAAGTATCCATTTTTTTATCGGGGGGGAAGGGGTACTTCGCGAACAATTAATGAAGATGGTTTCTTCTCAGGATATGGAAAACAGCGTCACATTCTCCGAATGGATTCCACATGATAAACTGCCATTTTATTTAAATCAATTTAAACTCCTTGTATTACCGTCATATACTGAAGGATTGCCCAATGTGATGCTTGAAGCCATGACTTGTGGTACACCCGTCCTTGCAACACCTGTTGGTTCGATTCCGGATATAATTATACACGAAAAAACGGGATTTATTTTACCCGATAATTCACCGGAGTCAATCAAGGATTCCATAATCAAAGGATTAAATTATCCTGATCTCAATTCAGTAATTGATAATGGAAAATGTTTAGTTGAAAATAAGTTTAGTTTCGAAAAGGCTGTAGAGAGTTATGCTCTCATTTTGTCGAATTTTTCAAAGCATAATCAAAATTACTGATAAAATATAAAAAATCCCATTTTTCTTGTTATCTTTCTGGTTGGATACCGTGGCCTTCAATTCCATTGTATCCATATCGAACATCGATATTGATCAAACCAACATCCTCATGCCATTGTTTAAATGTCAAAAGTGTAACTAGATTCTCGAATTTGGGCGATAACATATCGTATGTGTCTAAATACGCCCATTCCATAACCAGACTATCAGGGGAATTATTCATTATCGCGGCATAATCTGCGATAAAAAATATGTTGAATATTATTAAGTATCCGATTCTCGGAATTTTCCGAGCCGCTTTTACGACAGGCCACATAAATGTGATATAATTTTTTATATATTTATACAAATTCCCGGGATCCAGATGTGTTGTAAAATGCCGAATAAGATTCCTTGGCATTATCAAGGAATACCAATACTTTCGATAAATGTCAGTAGCAATTATACCACCCGGCTGCATATGGTCAACAATTGATTTAAAAGCTTTTTCGGGGTCAGGTGTATGTTGAAGAACTCCAAAACAGAATACTTTATTAAAAAAATATTTTCGGAAGGGCATTTGATATATATCGGCTTGTACGAGTAGCAAATTTTCATGATGGCCATTGGATTTAAAATTTGCTTCAACGGCATTCGAATAATCAAAAGAGACGATAATTGCTCCGGTATCAAGTGCATGCTTCGTAAAACGCCCTGAACCACTACCACACTCAAGAATAATTTCCCCGTGTAAATTCCGGCTCCACTGCGTCTCATTTTCGAATCGTTCTTTCGATATATTCAACCCAGAATAATCATCATATTGCGTTTTTGAATGAATATTCCATTCTAAACCAAAATTATTCGCATAATTATCTGATGGAACAAATCTCGGTATGAAATTAATAATTGGATATTCATTTCCTGATATGGGCTCACTTAAAAGGCCTTCTTTGATCTGTCCATTTTCAATAATTAACGAATTTTCTTTGAATATTAACGGCAGCTTTGTTCTGGGGCACACTAGTAAATCCAAGTGTTGGCGATGCATAATTACGAAGATCTTCTCCAGTTCCCTTAAGCAAGTAGGAATATTATTCACTGTAATCGACAAAAAATGTATCGTACCACAATTCGGCTGCAAATATTGTCCAAATTTCAGATGGAGCGTTTTGGATCATTTTATTTATCTTATTATTTAGCTGGATTCTAAACTCTTTTTTCAGAACGTCTTTTAAAAGTTGTCCCTCATATATTTTCTGCAAAACGAGTTCATGCAGATCATCCTGCATCCATTGACTGACCGTTGTCCCAAATCCAAATTTTGGTCTTTGTAAGATTTCACGGGGGAGTAAATTTTTTACTGCCATTCTCAGAATGAATTTCTCTTTTCCATTTTTATTTTTTAATTGGGGCGGTATAGAGAAAGCAAATTGAATGAGTTCAACATCCAACAAAGGGATCCTCGCTTCAACGGAATTTGCCATCGTTCCTTTATCGACTTTCATGAGGAATTTTTCCGGTAACAAATTTTTACAATCTACCGCGAGCATTTTTCCAAGAGTTGTTTTTTGATTCAGGGATAAGTTTGCATGAGCGTTAATATCAATATCAGGCAAAGTGCTGATTCTTTTTATCTCATTATCTCCCAGATTTCTTTGTGTATTTAAATGAATTCTTTCGAAGGATGAATCCAAAAAAAAACCCAAATAGCGCATCTTATTATTAATAATTTGAGAATCGGCAGGATAATATCGTTTATAGAAAAAATTTGTTCCCAGATTCGCTATTTTTTGGATTCCGGAATTTTTTAGTAATGTATATACCCGGGGATTGTATGAATAGTTTGCATATCCAGCAAATAATTCATCTCCTCCATCACCAGTTAAAACAACCGTAACATATTTTTTGGCTTCTTTTGATAGAAAAAAAGTGTTGATTATTGCCGCATCTCCCAACGGTTCATCATAAACCCATGCGATTTTTTTCAGATTTTTTAAAACCATATTTGAGGTAATCTGAACTTCATGATGAGTGGTGTCAAGGAATTCACTCACAATTTTCGCATGTGGGAGTTCGGAAAATGTCTCAAACCCTACGGAGAAAGTATGAAAATTATTATCATAATACGGCCTTGCCAGAGCGACTACGGCAGAAGAATCAATCCCACCTGATAGAAACGCTCCAACAGGAACATCAGAATTCATTCGTAATCTGGTTACTTCTTTTAAAAGTTGGAGTAACTTATCAGCAAAGTAATCTTCATTTTCACTAATAACAGTTTCTACAATATCCCAGTATTTATATATCGTAATTTTTTTTTCATTAAGAAGAAGAATATGACCAGGCAGTAGTTTTTTCACTCCCTGAAAAAGGGTGTTTTCTCCAAGAGAATACTGATACGCGAGATATGACCATAACGCAGTTTTATCAACAATACGCGGAAATCCCGTGACAAGTAATGATTTTATTTCAGACGCAAACATGAAGCATCCATCATGATTTGCGTAATAGAGCGGTTTTTTCCCAATCGGATCTCTTGCTAAAATCAATAAATTCTTTTTTTTGTCATATAATGCTAATGCAAACATTCCCCGCAATTTTTTTATGAATCGCAAATCGAATTCTTCATACGCATGAATAATGGTTTCACTGTCGGAATTTGAATAAAATTTATGTCCCAGACTCTCCAATTGAGTCCGTAATTCTTTGAAATTATAGATTTCTCCATTAACGGACAGCCAGATATCCCCCTCTTCATTGGACATCGGCTGTTTTCCGTGTTCTGACAGGTCAATAATACTGAGCCTTGAATGTCCCAATGTTATATTCCGGTCCGAAAAAATCCCTTGACCATCAGGACCGCGATGTTTTAGAACATCGAGCATTTTTTGGATCAATAGTTTATTATCTTGTCCGTATATCCCGCAAATGCCACACATGCTCGTCCAGTCTAAAAAATTGTTAGATTAATTTTGGATATTATGATGTTTAATTTTGTGGTTTAAGGCATATTGGATTTCATTAATCAACAAATAATTAAAATTTATTCCCATAAATTTGTTCGAGTTTGAGGGTAATATTGTCCCAATTATATTTCTTTACATCGATGAGGTTATATTCAGAGATTTTTTTGATCAGAACATCATCTTTTACGATTTTTAATACTTTTTCTGCAATATCGTCAGGATTTCTCGTTTGGACAAGAAATCCATTTCGATTATCCTGAATTATCTCTGATATCCCTCCAACATCAGATGCTACGAGGGGTATACCGCATGACATTGCTTCCAATAACACCAAGGGAAAACCTTCACTCAAACTCGGAAGAATAAAAATATCAGATGCCATCATATATCGAAACACGTTCTCATGCGAAGTTTCTTCGATAAAACAAATATTCTCTTCCAGATGTAATTTTTTGATAAGATCATCCAATATTTTTCTTTGCCCCTGATCTTTTCCGACAATAAGCAAGCGCGATAATTTGTCCCTGCTCTGAATAGTTTTCATTGCCAAAATAAGGTACTTTAATCCTTTGACTGCGTGAAGCCGACCTACAAATAGGAGAATATGTTCATCAGTTTTAATTGATAATTCATTCCGGATTACATCACGATCAAAATTGTTGGCAGAGTGAATTGCAATTCCATTGGGAACGATGAATATTTTCTTATTTGGCCAGTTTGCAAAATCATTTTTCATAAATTCTGTCAATACAATAATTGCATTAGAATATTTTATAATTAAATTGAATAAAAAACGAGACCCGAATCCCCTTTGATAAATGCTTTGATCTTTGCCATAGAGGTAAAAACCGTGACAGTAGACAACATAGGGTTTATTTAATAAAAAATGTGAAAACAAAACCGGAAGTCCGGTTCCAAGTACAACAACCCCTTGCAGATGAATAATATCCGGATTAATTTTTTTCAGTGTTTTTATAACATTAAACCAAAAGAATATTATTCCAATTCTTGGGAGGGGATTCTTAATCCTGTGTATAAAATAACCATCTTCAAAATTTTCCGGTGATAATTCCTCATCCAGAAAAGTGATAATATGAACGGTATGCCCCCTTGCTGAAAGCTGTTCCGCAAGATTTTTCGTTGCCATCTCCATTCCCCCGAGCCATTTAGGGGTAAACTGGGGAACAACTATTGCGATAATCATACTTTCAATTCCGGGTATGGGAAATTTCTATTTTTTTCATTACAACGTACTCTAATGAAGATTTTTACCCGTGATATAAACATATGGTGCAAGAGGTCCAAAGCCGGAATAAATTTTTATTTTTTTAAGGAAATAATCCACAATATGAGCAAACACTAAAATGAATGGAAGAAAAAATTTTGAAATATTCTTCCATCTTGGGTATGTCCCCCACGCAACAAGA
>Ga0187810_10000047_pt1 | contig 55707 bp, 51 predicted proteins | sample NC_wetland_sal_i_9_FD_132963 | JGI IMG/M metagenome (GOLD analysis project Ga0187810, IMG submission 132963) | Wetland sediment microbial communities from Neuse River Estuary, North Carolina, USA - ASW_5 | ecosystem: Environmental > Aquatic > Freshwater > Wetlands > Sediment | place: USA: North...
CGAGGATGCCCGCGCCGACCGCTCGCCGGGCGAGTTCTACCAGCTCGACCTGGAAATGAGCTTCGTCACGCAAGACGATGTTTTTGCTGCGGTTGAGCCGGTCCTGCATGGCGTGTTCGAGGAGTTCGCGGCCGGCCGCAAAGTCTCGCCCGCGCCCTTCCCGCGCATCGCCTATGACGAGGCCATGCTGAAATACGGGGTGGACAAGCCGGACCTGCGCAACCCCATCGTCATCGCCGATGTTTCCGCTGTCTTCTGGCGGGGGGACGTGGCCTTCAAGGCCTTCAAGGAAAAGACCGTGCGCGCCGTCCCGGCCCCCGGCGCCGCTTCCCAGCCGCGCTCCTGGTTCGACCGCATGGACGCCTGGGCGCGCACCGACATGGGCGCCAAGGGCCTGGGCTACATCGTGTTCGACAGCGAAAACGGCACGCTCACCGGCAAAGGCCCGATTGCCAAGTTTTTCCCGCCCGAGGCGCTGGCGGAACTGGCGGCGACGGCGGGCGTGAAAGCGGGCGATGCGCTGTTCTTCTCGGCCGACGCCAAAGCGGAGCGGGCTGCGGCGCTGGCCGGGCAGGCGCGCATCCGCATCGGGCGCGAACTGGGGCTGATCGAGGAGGGCCGCTTCGAGTTCTGCTGGATCGTCGATTTTCCCATGTACGAATGGAACGAGGACAAGAAGGGCATCGACTTCTCCCACAATCCCTTCTCCATGCCGCAGTTCGAACGCGACAAGTTCCTGGCGCTCGATCCGGCCGACCAGGACACCATCCTGGGACTGAAAGCCTATCAATACGACATCGTCTGCAACGGCGTGGAGCTTTCCTCGGGCGCCATCCGCAACCACGATCCCGACGTGATGCTGAAGGCTTTCGAGATCGCCGGCTATCCGCGCCAAGAGACGGAAGAGAAGTTCGCCGGCATGTTGAACGCCTTCCGCTACGGGGCGCCGCCGCATGGCGGCACCGCGCCGGGCATCGACCGCATCGTCATGCTCTTGGCGGGCGTGGACAACCTGCGCGAGGTCATCCTGTTCCCGATGAACCAGCAGGCCCAGGACCTGATGATGAACGCACCCGGCGAAGTCTCGCTCAAGCAGCTGCGCGAGCTGCATATCCGGGTGGTGAAGCCGGAGAAGGCGTAACGTGATATAACAGGGCAGCATTGTGGGGGCTGCCGATGTATACAAGACCCATTCTAATTGCGTTTACGGCTTTGGCACTCGCGAGCTGTGTGCCGGAACATTTCGACTACTATGCGCCGCAAGCACCATCCGGCGTCCTCGGGCCGACCCACGGCGAATGCAACGACGTCAAAGACGCGATCGTTTTCACAGACCCCGACAATTCGGACGTAACCATCAGATTCCATGTAGGCGGTCCGATCAAGCCCGGGTCGGCTCTCTATCTTATTGTCTCGATTGAGAAGTCGTCTGTTCAAGTTCCCACCGATTGGCTCGAGAGCAGGGAAAAGTGGGCGGCGAGAGTCCGCGCGGCGCACGAGCAGGATGCCCGCCCATTTCCGGTTCGCTTCAGCGACGGTCATATTACGGTGGTCTCAGCAACCGGCGAGCGGACGGCACTTAAGCTCGATTTTCCGGGTGGAGATCCGACAGGGTTCGATTTGGGGGCAGGCTGGTATTACCGGTATTTGAAGTTTGCCAGGCCGCCTGGTGATTACTTCGAATTGGAAATACCGGAGATCGATTTGAACGGAACCAAGCTTCCGCTGTTGCGAATCCGGTTCACGCCGGCATCGATCGGCACGATGACTGGTATCAACTGCTGAAATACGGGCGGAGCGTTCAGATTTTCCCTATGGAGCAGGTCATCATTCCCTCAAGGGGCAAGAAATCAATTCAGCTTGTCCGGCAGCTCTTTGATGCTCGCTTCCACAAGCCCGGCGGGGCGCTTTCATCCAGTTGCGTGAACTGCATATCCGGGTGGTGAAGCCGGAGAAGGGGTGAGCTTCGAGCGACGCGCGGCCGAAGCGAAGCGGCTGCATTGACCGCTCGCCCTTGAACGGCCGGCGGCATACCCCATGTCTGGTGAGGAAGTGGGGAGGTGCCCCAATCATGAATTTGCTGCTCGATGTGCCGGCGGCGCTGGCCGGGCTCGTGCTGGCCGTCTGGGTCTGCGCGGTCCTGCTGCGGAACAAGCGTTTTTCCCGCCGTTATGGCGGCGCCATGATGGCTGGTGCGATGCTGCTGGGGCTGGGCAATGTGTTCACCGGCGGACAGCAGGAAATGGTGCAGGAAAGCAAGGACGAAGCGAAGCGGAAGAAGGACGCGCAATCGGGCGATCCGCCGGAAACCGGAGCCTGAACGCGGTTCGCTGCGGGAGACTGCGGTTTCGATCATTCCGATAACGGAATAAACCCGCACGGATGTTGCGTGTAGCAGGCTTTGCGCTTGATTTTCGCAAGCGAACCGCAGAATCTTTGTGCCCTGGGGGGCTGAATCCAGGGTGGAGGCAGCCATGCTGACGATCCTGACGGGCTTTCCCGAAAACGTGCTGGCCGTTTCGGCGAGCGGCGAAGTCACGGCCGAGGAGTACCGCAAGCTGCTGCTTCCGGCCGCCCGCGCCGGGATGCGGGATCACACCTTCCTCAATCTGTTCTGTTATCTGGGGCCGGAATTTACCGGCGTGACGCCCGGAGCCCTTTGGGAAGACACCAAGCTCGGCATCGCCCATTGGGGCAGCTGGGGCCGCATCGCTGTGGTCAGCGATGTACGCTGGATCAAGGACACGGTGCGCATCTTCGCGCCCCTGTTCCATCATCCGGTGAGAGTGTTCCCCCTCGCCGAGCGCGACGCGGCCCGGCGCTGGATTGCCGAATCCGAAGTCAAGGCCGCCTGAGGCCCATCCTGCCCGACGCCCGTCTCAGCGCGGCGGGGGAGGCGGGTTGTCTTTCACCGTGTTGATCAGCGTGATCCGGCTCTCCAGCTCCTTGCGGACGGCCGCCAAGGTGTCGTGCACTTCGCCGACGGTATCGCCGCTGCACAGGGAGCTGTCGAAATGCGCCGTGAATTCGCGGCGGATGGCGATGGCGTGCGCCGTGGCGCTCCAATGCGCGCTGTAGTCGAGATGCGCCGTATGGATCGCCGTGTCGCCCGGCAAGGCGGATGTTTTCAAAGTGGCGGGCAGCTCCAGCGTATAATTCTCGAGGTAATGCCCGCTGTGGCAGGGCACCGTCGCAGCGGATTTGTATTTGCTCTCCGCGATACCGTCGAGGAACAGGCTGCCGGTCATGGTCACCATCGCTATGCCGCTCGGCAGATAGAAGGGTTCCTCTTGCAGCACGCCGCGCCAGAAGCCGGGCGTCGTGTAGCTGCCGCCGATCTGGTAGCGGTCGCTCGGTTCGCCCGCCGGCGCGGGGGTCAGCGAGCCGGTGGCGTGCGGCATCTTTTCGGCGCTCAGCATCTTGTGCATGATTTCCTTGCTGTCGGTGCGGGCAAGCATGGTCCCGAGGTAGCACAGCACGCCGGACATCGCGCCGGTGCCCGTCGTCATGCTCTTGGCGGTGACGTGCGCCTGGCCGTCGAAGGAGACGGTGACGTCGTGGATCACGCCGGACTGGCCGGCGGCGAGTGCGGGCGTTGTCAGCAAAGCACCCTGCGGCCCGACCAGCAGGGCCGGCTTGCCGTATTCCGGCATGGGCAGGTAGCCGAACGGCGTGCTCCAGTCGGTGGTGTCGGCATAAAGGCCGAGTTCCGGAAGCCAGGTGATCATGTGGTTGAAGGCGCCGAAGGTGGGCACTTGCGCGGCGTGGAAGAGGCTTGCCGTCGTGATCAGGACCGTCTCGGCCTTGATGCCCTTGGCCCGCAGCAGCGCCGCGTAGAGCACGGCGTGGTCCTTGCAGTCGCCGTAGCCGTTGTCGAGCACGCTTTCGGCGTCGTGCGGCACGATATGGCCGGCCCCGAACTCCAGCGCGACATAGCGCACATGGGCCGCGACCCACTGGTAGAGCGCCTTGGCCTGTTCGCGGCGGCCGGAAATTCCGGCCGTGACGGCGTCGGCCTTGGCGCGGATGGCGTCCGTGACGGCGATCTTGGGCTCGACCAGGGCGGCATAGGCGGCGGAAAGCTCCTGGTAGCTCTTGAAGGAGGAGATGGAGACGCGCGGCGCCCGCTCGAAGCGCGACAGCGGTTCGTCCGCATCCGAGACGGGATTGAAGTTGGCGTAATCCGCTTCGTAGCGGATATTGCCGCCGCTTCCGCTCGAGCCGGTCTTCATCTCGCGGCCCTCGACATAGAGCGGCATCGACTCGGGTGCCGTGACCGTCAGCCTTTGTTGTTCGATGTAGAGGGTGGGCGGGATGGTAAGGTCGCTGATGAAGGAATTGCGCAGCTCGGGTTTGGCATGGATCACGCTGTCGTAAACCAGCGTGTCGCCCACTTCGACATCGGGGAAGATCAGAACCTTCGCCCTTTCGTCGGAATAGACCGGGGCGCTGCCGGCGCTGCCGCCCATCTGGGCGACGATGGCGTCGGGCGCGAGGGGAAGCTTCCTGCCGTCGGGCTTCAGCGTATAGGCGTCCTTGACCTCCAGGTCCTGCAAGGCGTCGATATAGGCCAGTTTTTCCTGCGCCACGGCCGCGATGATCGCCTGATCGAGCACCTGGACTTCGCTGTGCACCGCGGTGGTGGAACTGCCGTCCGGCGCCACGACGATGTCGCGCGTCAGCTGGCGGATCTTGAGCGGCGGCGTATTGGCGGACGCTGCCGCCGGCGTTTGCGCATGCAGCGCAACGGCAAACAGGAAAACGGCGCAGACAAGTCCCGCAGCCGCGGCGCATATTTTCATGGATGGTCTCCCCCTGGGCGGCCGATTATGCGCTTGGCTTTGCGGCGGTCCATCGCCGGCGCGGCATAAATTTTCGGCGGCAGGATGAAGGCCGCGTCGGCTTCGCGACGCGATAATCGGGTTCCAGCACGAGAAGCGCGGCCGCAAGGCGCGCCGACACGCCTGACGCTCCGGAGCGCTGCGAAGCGTCTGTTCCGGCAGAGGAAAAAACTAGCTCAGCTTCCCGGGCAGCTCTTTGATCGCGTCCTGCACCAGCGCGTCGGAGCGGGGTCCGTCCAGGCGTGCGGCGATCAGCTTTTCGGCGGCGGCGGCGGCCTTGTCGGCGGCCAGCCCCCGGATTTCGTCCAGCGCGGCGGTTTCGGCCTGTTCGATGCGTTCGCGCGCCATCTGGGCGCGGCGGTCGATCTGCAGCCGCAGCTGCGCCCGGGTCTCCTTGGCGAAGCGTTCGGCTTCGGCCTTGGCGTCGGCGAGGATGGCGGCGGCTTCGCTTTCCGCCTGCGCCGCTTTCCGCACATAGCCGGCCAGGAGGGCGGCCGCTTCCTCGCGCAGCCTTTTGGCTTCGTTCAATTCGTGGGCGATGGCGCCGGCGCGGGCGTCCAGCATCTTGCCCACCAGCTTGGGCACGCGAACCTTGAGGAAAATGAGGATCACGATCACCAGACCGACGGCGACCCAGAGCTCGGGATCACGGAGAAGAGGCATCACGGAGTCCTTGAACGCATGATGGTGAACGACGACGAAGAAGACGGCCAGGCCCGTGACAAACCACGACAAAGCGACGCGAAATGCCCACATGCCGGCCCCCTAGCCATCGTCAGGCACCCGTTGCCTTGACGGCGGCCTCGGCCTCTTCGGCTGATACCGTATCCCCGATCAACCGGGAGACAATGGCCGCTGCAGCATCTTGTGCCGCTTTTGTGACATGTTTTGCAGCCTCGGCGCGGGTGGCGGCGATGGCCGCCTCGGCCTTGGCCGCTGCGTCCCTGGCCTCCGCCTCGGCCGCGGCCTTGGCTTTTTCGACCTCGGCCTCCACGGCTTTGCGCTTTTCCTCGGCCTCGGCATGGGCCCGCGCCCGGGCGGCCGCCAGCGCCGCTTCGTAGACGCCCAGCGCCGTCTCGGCGTCGGTCTTGTGCCGGCCGGCCGCCGCGATGTCGCCCGCGATGCGGGCCTTGCGTTCCCCGATCATGCTCTTGAGCCGCGGCCCGATCGCCCGCCACAGGATGACGAACAGCACGGCGAAGGTGATCGCCAGCCAGAAGATCTGGCCGGGGAAGGTCTCCGTCTTGAACGGCGGGAAGGCGCCGCCCTGGTGGGACGGGACCTGGGTGCCGGCGGTTACGGGTTCTGCCATGGGATCAGGTGAACAGGATGATGAGCGCGATCACCAGGCCGTAGAGGCCGGTCGCCTCGCACAGCGCGAAGCCGAGCAAGAGGTTGGTGGTCTGGGACGAGGCCGCACCGGGGTTGCGCAGGGCGCCCGACAGGTAGTTGCCGAACACGATGCCGATGCCGTTGCCGGCGCCCGCCAGCGCAATGCAGGCCAGGCCCGCGCCGATCATTTTTGCCGCAGCAAGTTCCATTTTTAATCCCTTCTAGGTCAGTGATGGTCGTGGAGGTGGAGAGCTTCGTTGAGGTAGATGCAGGTGAGCACGGCGAAGACGTAGGCCTGCAGGAAGGCCACCAGCATCTCCAGCGCGCCGATGAAGACGATCATCAGCATCGGCGCGACGGCCAGCGGCGCCAGCAAGCCCGCGGCGCCCAGCGCGACGACGAATCCCGCAAACACCTGCAGCATGGTGTGGCCCGCCAGCATGTTGGCGAACAGACGCACGCTGAGGCTGACCAGGCGCGTCAGGAACGAGATCACCTCGATCGGCACCAGCAGCCACAGGATGTACCACGGCGCCTTGGGCACGAAGAGTTTGAGGAAGCCGAAGCCGTGGCGGGCGAAGCCGACCAGCACCACGGTGCAAATCACCAGCGCCGCCAGCGCGAACGTCACCACGATCTGGCTGGTCACCGTGAAGGCGCCCGGAATCAGCCCGAGGAAGTTGGAGAACAGCACGAAGAAGAAGATGGTGAAGACGAAGGGGAAGAACACCAGCCCGGCATCGCCCGAGGTCGAGCGGATCATGTTCGCCACGAACTCGTAGGAAATCTCGCCCATCGACTGCATCTTGCCCGGCACCAGCTTGGGGCGCGACACCGCCAGGGCGAAGAACAGCGTCACCGCCGCCACCACCAGGCACATGAAGAGGGATTGGTTGGTAAAGGAGACATCGTATCCGCCGAGGTGCAGCGGCACGATCGGCTTCACTTCGAACTGCTCCATCGGGCTCATCGCCACGGCGCTGCTACTCCTTGGCCGCCTCGGCGGCGTTGATCTCCTTGGCGGCGCGCAACACGTTGCGGATACCGGCCGCCGCACCCAACAGCACAAACACCACCAGTCCCCAAGGTCTTGTTTGCACGGACGCCCAGTGCTCGAACGCCCAATCGATGCCCCATCCCAAACCGCCGCCGACGACCAGCGCCATGACCATCTCCGCCGCGAAACGGATGGCGATGCCCCACGCGGAAGGCGGCGGAGCGGCTTCTCGCTCGTTTTGCCTGCGGTCGGCCTCGTCGATCCGTTCGCCCAGGCGCTTCAGGTCATCTTGCTCGGGAGAAGGCATCAACCGGCTCCCTGTTCGGCCGTTTGCGGCTTGGTTCGAAAGCGGCCGGACCATAGGGGCGAGGCCCACGGGCGTCAAGCGCGCAGAAACGCACGCAAAGCTTTGGAACAGCACGGCGAATCAATCCCGCGGCGATATGGACGCCGGCTACTCCGCCGCCACGCGTTCGGCTTCCGCCAGACTGACCGAAACCAGCTGCGAGACGCCGCGTTCGGCCATGGTGACGCCGAACAGCCGGTGCATCCGCGACATGGTGAGGGCGTGGTGGGAGATCACCAGGAAGCGGGTGTCGGTGATCCGCGTCATCTCGTCCAACAGGTTGCAGAAGCGCTCCACATTGGCGTCGTCGAGCGGGGCATCGACCTCGTCCAGCACGCAGACCGGCGCCGGATTGACCAGGAACACGGCAAAGATCAGCGACATCGCCGTCAGCGCCTGCTCGCCGCCCGACAACAGCCCCAGCGATTGCAGCCGCTTGCCCGGCGGACGGGCATAGATCTCCAGCCCGGCTTCCAGCGGATCTTCGGATTCGGTGAAGGTCAGCTTGGCTTCGCCGCCCTCGAACAGCTTGCTGAACAGCAGCTGGAAGTTCTCATTGACCTTGTCGAAGGATTGCAGCAGCCGCTCGCGCCCTTCGCGGTTGAGGTTCTGGATGCCGCGGCGCAACCGCTCGATGGCGCCGGTCAGATCGTCGCGGTCGGTGGTGAGCTTGTTCAGGCGCTGTTCCTGCTCGGCCGCTTCTTCCTCGGCACGCAAGTTGACGCCGCCAAGCTGCTCGCGCTCCTGCTTCAGCTTGTCGACCTCCTTCTCCGCCAGTTCGAGCGGCGGCAGTTCGTCGCCCTCCTTGATCTCGGCGCGTTCGGCCAGGTCTTCGGGGACGCAGTCCAATTCGTCGCGGATGCGGTCGCGCAATTCGGCCAGCCGCGCCGCAGCACCTTCCAGCAAGGCCTCTTCGCGCGCCCGTTCCTCGCGCGCGGCCGAAAGGGCGTGATCGGCCGATCTGGCGGCCTTGTCGGCTTCGGCAAGACGCGTCTCGGCCTCCGCCAGGATGTCGGCCGCTTCCCTGCGCGCCGTTTCCGCCGTGCCGATGGCATCGAGCAGGGCGAGGCGTTTTTCCGCGATGGCCTCGGGCGCCGCTTCGGCGGCGACCAGTTCGGCTTCCAGCTCGCCCTGGCGGCGTTCCAGTTCGGAGATCTGCGTGGCGGCGGCGGCGCTGCGCGATTGCCAGCGGCCCCGTTCTTCCGCGATGGACGCGAGGCGCCGCGCCCGGGCTTCGCCGTCGCGCTTCAAGCCGTCCAGCGCCGCACGGGCGTCGTTGGCGTTGCTGCGGGCTTCGGCGGTCAGTTCGCGGGCATTGGCAACGGATTGGGCGAGGGCGGTGCCGTCGCCCAATTCCGCCAGGGCCTCGGCTGCGTTGCGTTCCGCCTCGGCGGCGGTGTCGCGCGACTGGGTCAGGCGGCGGATTTCGGCTTCCAGCGAGGCCAGCTGCGAGGCGCGTTCGGCGGCGGCACGCGCCGCCTTGGTGGCCGCTTCCTGCGCTTCCAGGATGGCGTGTTCGCAGCGGCGCTGTTCCTGTTCCGCCAGGCGCAGGGCTTCGCGCGCCGTTTCCGCCGCTTGCTTGGCGGCGGAATAGACCGCGAAGGCCGTGGCGCGGATTTCCTTCGCCTGGGCGATCTGGCCTTCCAGTTCGGTCAGGCGGTTGCGCTGCGCCAGGCGAACCGCCGCGGCGGACGGCGCATCGGCGGAGGCGCGATAGCCGTCCCAGCGCCACAAATCGCCGCGCGGCGACACCAGACGCTGGCCCGGCTGCAACCCGGCTTGCAGGGCGGCGCCCTGGTCGGGGAAGACCACGCCGGTCATGGTCAGCCGCCGCGACAGCGCCGGCGGACCTTTGACGAATTCGCCCAGCGGCTTGACGCCTTCGGGCAGCGGCAGAACCTCCGCGAAATCGCCCAGGTCGCGCCAGTGGCGCGGCGCGGCTTCGTCGAGCGGGGCCTGCAATTCGTCGCCCAAGGCGGCGGCCAGCGCCCCTTCATAGCCGGGCTGCACGGTGACGGCATCGACCAGCGGCGGCCACAAATTCTCGCCTTCGGGGCTCAACAGCTCGCTGAGCGCGTTGGCATCGGCCGACAGCCGCTGCACCTCGCGTTCGGCCGCTTCCAGCGCGGTGCGCTCGGCGCTTTCGGCCAGGGCCAGCTCGGAGAGCCGGCCACGGGCGGCTTCGCTATCGGCGGCGGCGGCCTCGGCCACGCGGCGGGCTTCGGCGGCGGCCTCTTCGGCGGCCCAGACATCGGGCGCCGCGGCGGCGGATTCCAGGGCGCTGCCGTGACGGGCCTCGGCTTCGGCCAACTGCTGGCTCGAAGCTTCGAGCAGTTCGGCGGAGACGCGGCGGGAATGCTGCAGACTTGCCTGGCGCGCATTCCGTTCGGCCAATTCCGCGGTGAGACGTTCGAGGCTGCGCTCGGCTTCCTCCAGCGCCGCATGCAGTTCGGCGGCGCGCGCTTCGGCATCGCCGAGGTCCTGCACGGCGCGCTCCTGCGCCGCTTCCAGCTCGCCCGTTTCGGCGGCGAGCGCGGCGATGGCGTTTTCCGCGTCCGTCTGCAGGCCGTGTTCGCGTTCCAAATCCTGCACCGTCTGGGCGATGCGCTGGCGCAGCGACTGGGCCAGCTCGCGGGCGCGGTTTTCCTCGGCCTCCAGCGCCTGGCGCTGCTGGATCAGGCGCTGGTGCGCGGCGGCGCGTTCGGCTTCCGCCTGGCGCAGCGGGGGCAGGGCCTCGGCCGCTTCGGCCTGTTGCGTGGTGGCGAAGGCGGCCTGCTCGGTGCAGAGCGTGACCACGGAGGTGGCCGCTTCCAGCGCTTCCCCGGCGGTCTTGGCGCGCAGCTCGGCGGCGCTCCAGCGCAGGTAATGCGCCAGGGCTTCGGCGCGGCGGATATGGCCCGAGAGATTGCGGTAGCGCGAGGCCTGGCGGGCCTGCCGCTTCAGGTTCTGCAACAGGCCTTCCACTTCCTTGATGACGTCGTCCACCCGCGCCATGTTGGCCTCGGCCGCCTTCAACCGCAGTTCGGCTTCGTGGCGGCGCTGGTGCAGGCCGGAGATGCCGGCGGCTTCTTCCAGGATGGCGCGTCGCGACAGCGGCTTCTGGCTGATCAACAGGCCGATCTGGCCCTGGCGCACGAAGGCCGTGGAACCGGCGCCGGACGAGGCGTCGGCAAAGAAGATCTGCACGTCGCGCTGGCGCACGTCGCGCCCGTTGATGCGGTAGACCGAGCCGGCTTCGCGTTCGATGCGGCGGGAAATTTCCAGTGTCTCGAAATCCTGGTAGGGCGGATTGGCGGTACGGTCGGAATTGTCGACCGCCAGCGTGACCTCGGCGACGTTGCGCGGCGGGCGCGCCGTCGAACCGGCGAAGATGACGTCGTCCATCTCCGAGCCGCGCACGGAGGTGGGGCGCGATTCGCCCATCACCCAGCGCAGGGCGTCGAACAGGTTGGATTTGCCGCAGCCGTTGGGGCCGACGATCGCCGTCAGCCCGGGCTCGATATAAAGCTCCGTGGGCTCCACGAACGACTTGAAACCGGAAATCCGTAACCTGGTGAACTTCAACTTGGAACCTTACGCTGTTGCGCCGCCCTATTTCTTGGACAGCAGTGAATCGAACTTGGCTTTCAATTGCGGCCAGGTGGCCTCGGCGGACTGCACGACCGTTCCGTTGATGACGAAAGTGGGCGTGCCCTGGATGTTGTACTTGTTGACGGCCTCCGCAGCGACCTGGTTGATGCGCGCCTGCTCCCTGCTGTCCGTCATGCAGCGGTCGGCCTGTTCCGGACCGATGCCCATGACCCTGGCCATCTGCTTCACGGCGGCGCCCACATCGGGAATGACGTAGCCGTCCGGGTCCCATTTGGGCTGATTCCGGAACATCAGGTCAATGAACTGGAAATACTTATCCGCAGGCAAACAGCGCGCGATGCCTTCCACCGCGCCGTCGGTGGCCGAGAGCGGGAAGGTGCGGAAGATGTAGAAGACCTTTCCGCTGTCGATGTACTCGGCCTTGATGCGCGGCATCTCCGTCAGGGTGAAGATTGCGCAGTGCGGACAGGTCGGTGCGGCGTATTCCAGCATGACCACCGGTGCCTTGGGATCGCCCATGGTGCGGTCGTCGCTGCGCACCACGATCTTGCCGCCGGTGCCCGCCGCCAGGGGTTCGACGCTTTCGCCGGCCGGGCGCACGAGCAGGTAAGCGATGATCGCCAGCACCGCCAGGGCGCCGCCGCCGATGAGCATCTGCGTGCGCGTGATGAGCGGCTTGACCTCGCTGACGGCGGGCGAGGGGGCCGCAGCCGCCTTTTTGGCAGCCGGCGCCGCTTGTTCGGGAGCGGCCTGGCGCAGCAAGGCGCGCAACGCGTCGATTTCCGCCCGCTCGGCCTTGGCCAGTTCCGACTGGCCGGCGGCGTTGAAGGTGGCGGCCTTCTGCTCGCGTTCGGAGATGATACGGGTCAGGGCGGTCTGGATTTCGGCGTCGCTGCCGTTGCCGGCAGCCGTCAGCACCGCGCGCAAGGTCTCGAGGCGGACCGTATTTTCGGCAGGCGTTGCGGCTAAGGCGTCGTTCAGCCGGTCCTTGAGGGCCATTGTGTTCTCCAAGGCATTCGTGAGTCGGACGGAGGCGGCATCATAGTCCGACTCCGGCAGGGGCAGGCAAGCTTCCGCACTGCCTGACAAATTGCGGCCTAAGGACTGTGGATATTAACTAATGGCCTTTGAGGACCAGCAGGGAATTAATTCTTAGCCGGAGAACGTCCAAGGGGTCTTTCCCGATCGGAATGTTCAACACCTGTCCGTCCATGACGAAGGTGGGCGTGCCTTCGATCTGGTAGTTCGCCATGGCGTCCTGGGCGATTTCGTTGGTGCGCTCCTGCTGGCGCATGTCGGTCATGCAGGCTTTGGTCTTTTCGGGGCCGAGGCCTTCCACCGCCGACAGCTTCAGGATGGCGCCTTCGACGTCGGGAACGACGTAGCCGTCCGGGTCCCATTGCGGCTGCTCGCGGTACATGCGGTGGAGATATTCGAAATAGCGCTGCTTGGGCAGGCAGCGCGCGATGCCTTCCACCGCGCCGTCGGGCGCGCGCAGCGGATAGACCCGGAAGATGAAGAACACCTTGCCGGTGTCGATGAACTCCCGCTTGAGGACGGGCAGGTCGTTCAGCGCGAAGTGCGCACAGAAGGGGCAGGTGGGCGCGGCGTATTCCAGCAGCACGACCGGCGCCTTGGGATCGCCCATGGTGCGGTCGTCGGCGAAGACCGTGATCTTCGATTTCTCCGTAACGGCGGGATCGCTGCCGCCGCTCCAGGGCTGCCAGATCAGAAGACCGGCTATCGCCGCCGCCGCAATGGCCATGCCGCCGAAAAGCTTCTGCCGCCCGCTCAACTTCGGCAAGAAGCCGCCGGACTTCCGGCCTGCCGGTGTCCCGGCGATCCCCAGCAGTTTCTGCAGCGCCTCGATCTCCACCCGTTCGGCCTTGGCCTCGGCGGCATGGCCGCCCTTGTCGAAGAGGGCGGCCTTGGTTTCCATGGCGTCGATCATCCGGCCGATGGCCGCTTCCAGTTCGGCATCGCCGCCGTCGCCTTCCGCCGCCAGCACGGCCCGCAGGATTTCCGCGCGGCGCGGCTGGTCCGCGGGTACGGCCTGGAGCGCGTCGTTGAGCCGGTCTTTAAGAGCCATGGGTGTCTCCGTCCTTTACGGGAGAGGTTGTATCTACTTCGCGTCCGCAGTGCGCGTCCGCACCGCCGTGCGCGTCCGCACCGCCGTGCGCGTCCGCATCCGCCGTGCGCGTCCGCACCCGCCGCGCGCGCGCCAGTTTCTGCAGGGCCTCGCGCAGGCCTTCCGGGCCCTGGTAGCGCTGGGCCGGATCGTCTTGCGGCAGCGGCCCCGGCTGCGGACGCCGCGGCGGCGGCAGAGGATAGCGGCTCAGCGCCGCCTGGACGAATTTCAAACGTGTAACGGCCAGGCGGCCGAGATAGAGGTTGATGCGCTCGCACAGGGCGCGGCTGTCGTGTTGCAGGAACACCGCGGCACCCGGTTCCGCCAGCAGGGTCAGGACCCCGCCATGGGGCCCCTCCGCGAAGCGGAAGGGCCGCGCCAGGCGGGCGGTTTCGGCACCGGCGATGGCCTCCCAATGCAGCACCAGGGAAGGGTCGGCGAAACCGGCGCGCAGGATGGCGGTCTGGCCCGCCGCCGCGGCATCCAAGGCCAGCGGCGACACCCAGTTGCGGCGTTTCGGCGGCTCACCGGAAGCGGCTTTGCTCATCTGCCGATTATGCAAGGTCTAGCGGCCCTTCGCCAGCAGGGCGTCGAAACGGCTCTGCAATTGCGGCCAGCCGACTTCCCCCGCGCGCAATGCGGTTCCGTCGATGACGAAGAACGGCACGCCCGCGATGCCGTACTTGGCATCCCCGTCCTGGGAGATGCGATTGAGGCGTTCCCATTCCTGCTTGTCGTCCATGCAGCGTGCGGCCGTCTGCCGGTTCATTCCGGCCAGATCGCCCAGCTTGACCAGACCGGCTTTCACGTCGTCCACGCCGTATTCCGGGTCCCACAGCTCCTGCCGCCGGAAGGCAAGCTCCAGGAAGGAGAAATAGCGGTCGGCAGGCAGGCATTTGGCCATGCCCGCCACCGCGCCGTCGGCCGCCATGAGGGGGAAGATGCGCAGGACGTAATAGACCTTGCCGCTGTCGATGTAGTGCTGCTTGACCAGCGGCAGGACGGTGGTGGCGAAATGGGCGCAATGGGGGCAGGTCGGTGCGCCGTATTCGATCATGACGATAGGCGCCTTGGGATCGCCCAGGGTGCGGTCGTCCGGGAAGACCGTGAAATTCTTTTCCGCGGCGGCGGCCGGGGCCGCGACGGCGCAGAGGAAGGCGAGCAGCGCCGGCAGCCCGCGTATGATGGTCTTGGCCTTGGAAATCATTATTCTCTCCGGCACTGGCGAAACGCGATTCAACCCCGGCAAGAGCGGCCTTGACAAGAAGACAGATTCCCCGCCCGGCGGAGCGCCTGCTCGCCTGGTACGGCGTCCACCGCCGCACGCTGCCCTGGCGGGCACAGCCGGGCGAGACGGCCGAGCCTTACCGGGTCTGGCTGTCCGAGATCATGCTGCAACAGACCACGGTGCAGGCCGTGGCCGGGTATTACCGGAACTTCCTCCGGCGCTGGCCGACGGTGGAGGCGCTGGCGGCGGCGCCGCTGGACGAGGTGCTCGCGGCCTGGGCCGGGCTCGGCTACTACGCCCGCGCCCGCAACCTGCACCAGGCGGCCAAGGCCGTTGCCGAAAGAGGCGGGCGCTTTCCCGGAACTGTGGAAGGGCTGCGCGAACTGCCCGGCATCGGCGCCTATACGGCGGGCGCCATTGCCGCCATCGCCTTCGGGGCGCGCGAAGCGGCGATGGATGCCAATGCCGAGCGCGTCATCGCGCGGCTGTTCGCGGTGGACGAGCCGCTGCCGGGCGCCAAGAAGAAACTGACAGAGCTGTGCCGGTCGCTGCTGCCGGAAAGGCGCAGCGGCGATTTCGTCCAGGCGCTGATGGATCTGGGGGCCACGATTTGTACGCCGAAGCGCCCGGCCTGTTCGCGCTGCCCGTGGACGGCTTGCTGCAAAGCGCTGAAGCTCGGGATTGAGGAAACGCTGCCGGTGAAGGCGCCGAAAGCGGCACGGCCCTTGAAGCGCGGCGCCGCCTTCGTGGCCCGCGATGCGGCGGGCGCGGTGTTTTTGGTCAGGCGGCCGGAGAAGGGATTGCTCGGCGGCATGATGCAGCCGCCGCTGGGGCCCTGGAGCGAAGACTTTCCCGCGCGCGCCGAAGCATTGGCCCAGGCGCCGTTCGAGGCGGCTTGGAAGAAGGTTCCGGGCCTCGTGCGCCACGGCTTCACGCATTTCGAGTTGGAGGTGGAAGTCTGGGTATCACTTTCTCCCCCCGTTCACGGGGGGAGTGTCCGGCGAAGCAAAGCGAAGCCGGACGAGGGGGGGAAGCACCCCCCACCGATTTCTTCCGTCGCTGCGCGCCGGAAGAAATCCGCCTCCCCCTCAAGGGGGGAGGCAAAGTGGATCGCAATCTCCGAGCTTCACGCCGTGGCGCTGCCAACGGTCATGCGCAAGATCATCGCGCACGCGCTGCCGGATGACGGGCCGCTTTTCCAATCAGGAAATCGCCGCCCGTAGCTGCTGGCGCAGCACGTCGATCGAGACCAGATTGCCCTTGTGCTCGAACTGCCAGAAGGTCCAGCCGTTGCAGGCGTCCAGCCCCTGCACATGGGCGGCGATCTGGTGGATCGAGCCGGTGGCGTCGGCGCAGACCAGGGTGCCGTCGGCGCGCACCTTGGCGCGATGGCGCTTCTGCGTGCCTTGCAGCACCGTGCCCGGCGGCAGCAATCCGCGCTCCACCACCCAACCGAAGGGAATGCGCGGCTCGGAGCGCTTCGACCTGGTGACTTCCACGCAATCGGCGGGCGCCGGATCGATCCCGGCGATGCGGGCGCGGGCGAGGGAGGCATAGGCCTTGTCGCGCTCGATGCCGATGAAGTGCCGCCCCAGCCGCCGCGCCACGGCGCCGGTGGTGCCGGAGCCGAAGAAGGGGTCGAGCACCACGTCGCCCGGCCGGGTGGAGGCCACGATGACCCGGTGCAGCAGGCTTTCCGGCTTCTGGGTGGAATGGGCCTTGTCGCCGTTTTGGTCCTTCAGCCTTTCGCCGCCCGAACAGATCGGCAGGTTCCAGTCGGAGCGCATCTGCAGATCGTCGTTGAGCGCCTTCATGGCTTCGTAATTGAAGGTGTAGTTCTTCTGGTCGGGATTCTTGCTGGCCCAGATCAGCGTCTCGTGCGCGTTGGTGAAACGGCGGCCGCGAAAATTGGGCATCGGATTGGTCTTGCGCCAGACCACGTCGTTGAGCACCCAGAAGCCGAGGTCCTGCAGCGCCGTGCCGACGCGGAAGATGTTGTGATAGGAGCCGATCACCCACAACGCGCCCGTGTCCTTCAGCACATGCCGCACGGCGGCAAGCCAGTCGCGGGTGAAGCGGTCGTATTCGGCGAAGCTGCCGAACTGGTCCCAGTGGTCGTCGACGGCATCGACCTTGGAATTGTCGGGCCGGCGCAGCTCGCTCTTGAGCTGAAGGTTGTAAGGCGGATCGGCGAACACCAGGTCCGCGCAGCCGGCGGGCAGCGCCCGCATCGCTTCCACACAATCGCCCTCGATCACCCGATCGAGCGCGGCTTCGATTTTGAGTTCCATGAGTCGCCCAAATCATCCACAGGGGCGGGCACAGTGATTCGCCGGAGTCCACAGGTCAAGAGTCTTGTGAATCAAAGGCTTATAATTGAGTCCCCAAGATTCCCACCATACCAGATGTTGTGGATGGCGGCGGCGGTGAAGCGGGCAGGGCCTTCCCGCAAAGGCGAGTTCGGGTGAAGCGGACTTGCAATGAGCGAGAGAGATGGGGGGATGCGAGAGAGCGGTGGACCGTTGGGGGGAGCGGGGGGGAATTATAAAACGTGAATTCAATTCCCCGATTTTCCCGATAACCCGCTGTGGCGGCAATAAAATCGCCTTACAAATTGGGCCCGCGAACCGTACCTGGAGCGACAGGAGCGGTGACTGCAAGATGCGCGGCCTTCCCAACAACGGGCAAAACCATGGATGGCGATGGCGTTGCAGTGCTTTGGTGAATCTCCAGCGCGGTCAAAGAGCTTCCCGGAGGTAGGTGCGAACCGCACCGCTTCAATGCGGCAGAATGTCGGGAATGCCTGGAAACGGACATTCGACAGTGGGCGAACTTGCGCCATAACCCGCCTTTGACAATCATCGCTCCGTTGTGAGGTACTGGCGAGGGAGGATGCCATACTGCATGTCCTGTTCCGCCACGGGAGCGTAACAACTGGGCGAAGAGAGTGATGGTACGGACGGCCAGTGACCTTTGGCATCGTCGGATCATGGGGGGGTATCATGAGACGGTTGCTCGTTCTTGTCGCCGTGCCTGCGCTATTTGGCGCGGCGTTCGCGGGCGATCCAGGTTCGCTACCGAACCAAAAGCCAGAGTACGGTTATTGTGGGCCTTTTGTGCCGTTAGCGGCGTTTAGCGACCACGCCACCGGAAACACAACGGTGTCCTTCCGCGTCAACGACGACGGCTCGGTCCAGGATATTGCCGTAACGCGCTCGGCTGGTAGAGGGGATCTCGACCAAGCGGCTGTCGCATGCGCAAGCACTTGGCGTTACACCCCTGCGACAAAAGACGGTAAGCCGGTGGCAATGCCATGGCAGCAAAATATCCCTTGGTATCCGCCAAAGCCTCACATCTGCTCTGCCAAGACCGCGAACGTTGAAGCGAACGGTGTAACGGGCTTGACCTTCACTATTGCGACGAACGGTCGTCCGGAGAATGTCCAGGTCGTGCGATCGAGCGGCAGCGCAACTCTCGACGATTTGGCAGTCCTTTGTTCCCGCAACTGGCGCTATAAGCCTGCGATAAAGGACGACAAGGCCGTCGAGGCACCCTGGAACGTGGACGTACAATGGGGAACTCCATCGCCGCCAGTCGTCATCGGAGGCATCGACCATCCCGCATGCAGGACATCGGCCAAACCGGACGAATTAATGGGTATCGACGGACATACGCAGGTCTCCTTCTTGCTGGTTGGCGGCATGATGATTGATCTCAGGATAGCGCATTCGAGCGGTAGTGAAGCATTGGACCGCGCTGCACTCGCATGCGTCGGTCATCGCCAATACCGCGAAACTGTTGCGGTGCCGTTCCGCGCTTACAGGGACACGATAACGATTGACTGGCGGCACCCACGGACAGATGCTCCGCCCGCTCCCAATCCGACGGCGATGTAATTGGTCGCGAACGAGACGACGTAGACCGGTGCGGGCATATTACTGAGAGTAATGGTCACGCAACACGCCTTTGACGTTCAAAACCGAACGGCGTGTTCTGGCGTGCGCCGCGACAAGACGGCGCTTTCCAGCGGGTGAGATTTAATGTCCGCTTCTGGCGCAAATGCGACGAAGGACGGTTGTGCGGAACGTCCGATTGCCGAGGTGATCTGCCGTCAGCCCTGCGCGTTCAGGAAAGATCGGCGATCGAGTCCGCGAGTGTCCGTCCATACAGAATATCGTGAATGGGGGCGAAGGAACGGCGGTGGTGCGGGCTGGCGCCGTGCCGCGCCAGGGCAGAAAGGTGCGCGGCGGTGCCGTAGCCCTTGTTGCGGTCCCAGCCGTATTCGGGGTGCAGCGCGTGCAGCTCCAGCATCAGCCGGTCGCGCGTCACCTTGGCGAGGATGGAAGCCGCGGCGATGGAAAGCGACAGCCCGTCGCCGCCCACGATGGTCTGGCACGGGCAGGGCAGCGGCGGCGCATCGTTGCCGTCCACCAGCGCGAACACCGGCGCGGGCGATAGCGCGCGCACGGCGCGGGCCATGGCCAGATGCGTGGCCTGGCGGATGTTGACGAGATCGATCTCATCGACGCCGGCTTCGCCGACGCCCCAGGCCACGGCCTTTTCCAGGATGGCGGCGTAAAGCTTTTCGCGCCTCGCGGCCGACAGCTTTTTTGAATCGTCGAGGCCTTTGGGAATGCGCTTCTTCTCGAAGATCACCGCGGCGGCAACCACCGGCCCGGCCAAAGGCCCGCGTCCGGCTTCATCGACGCCCGCCACCAGCCCCTTCACCCGGGCCAGCACGCGCGCTTCATGGGAAAAATCCGGCATCGCCGCCTTATAGCGTGCGCGGCGCTGCCGGGCGATGCACCGGGCGGCGAATGCACAGGCTAATTGCGACCGTCACCGCTTCGCATAGGCGCGTTCGGCGATCACGGACAGGATCACGGCCGCCGCCGCGATCTGCACGGCCACGGAGGAAGCCAGATGCGGCAGCAGCGTTCCCAGCGTCATGCCGATCTGTTGCAGCGGCAGCGCCGGCACCACGGGCAACAGGCAGGCGAAAACCAGGGCCGCCGTCGCGCCCTGGCGGCGCAGCCGTTCCAGGGCGATGGCGCGCATCACCCGTGCCGAGAAATGCCCGTCCGGTACCGGCGGCAGCGGCGCCTTCAGCAGTTCGTCGAGTTCACGCATGGTCTTCCCCGAGCAATGCGGCCAGTTTGGCGCGGCCGCGGTTGATGTGGGATTTCAGCGTGCCGAGCGGCAGGTCGAGCGCCGCAGCGGCCTCTTCGTTGGAAAAGCCGAAGGCGAAGCACAGCGTCAAGGCGGCCCGCTGCGCCGGTGCCAGATGGGCGAAGGCCTTCTCCAGGTCGAGCCGCGTCTGGCTGGCCCGTTCCGCCGCGGGTGCGTCTTCCGCCATGGTTTCGTCCAGCGGCTCCGTCTTGCGCTTCCGCGCCTCCATCAAAAAACGCGACCAGGCGATGGCGCACAGCCAGCCGAAGAACGACTCCCGGCATTGCGCGATCTTGCGGAAGGCTTCGAGGAAGGTTTCCTGCGCCAGGTCGTCGGCCAGGGCGCCGTCGCCCCTGGTCAGGCGCAAGAGGAAGCCGCGCAGCCGGCTCTGATGCAGGCGCACCAGCACGCCGAAAGCCGCGGCGTCTCCCGCCGCGGCCAGGCGCGCCAAAGGTTCGCTGGTGCCCATCCGGGCGCATCCTATCCCTCATTATTGCGACCGAAAACGTATGGATCACTCGTTGCGGCGTCTATCCGTCAGGCCTCCCAGGAAGCGCGCCAGTCCGACCATGAAGGGAAAGATGCCGAGCACCGGCAGCCAGTTGGGCACATAGCCGCCGCCTTGGAAGAGGTTGCCGCCGCCGCCCATCGCCCAGAAGAACACGGCGATGGCGATGCCGATGCACATCAGGAAGATGCCGCCCTTGAGCGGGTTGCTGCTGCGGCGATCGCCGTGGCCGTTGCCCAGCCGTGCCAGCAGTTCCGGGGTCAGGCTCTGGCCGCTTTCGGCCAGCTTCTCCAACATGCGGTGCTCGCTGGCGCGGGTGCGGTACCGGAAGTAGCTGCCGATCAGTACGAAGAGGACGATGGCGCCCCAGAAAATGAGGGAGGAGCTGATCCAGCCGTGTTCGAAGATCATGACGATAGTTCCTTTATTCGGTGCCCTTGATGCGGTCGATCAACTCGGGGGTGATCTGTTGTCCCTTCTCGGCCAGCTTCTCGATCAGCCGGTGGCGGCTCACCCGGGCACGATAATTGAAATAGCTGACGAAGAGCACGATAAGAACGATGGCGCCCCAGAAAACCACACTGTGCGAGATCCAGAAGTCGAACGGCCAGAACATGGTCACCTCTCTTTCGCCTCCTGGATGCGGACAGGGGCCGGTTCGGATGCAGGAGAGGCTAAAATAATTCCAGCTGGCTGCCGGGACGGGGCGGGCGGCAGAACAGGTCGCTGCGCAAGCGGCTAGAATCCTTGAGATCCAGCCGGTCCAAGGCCATGCGGAAGCGCTGCGCCAGCATCCGGGCATAAGGCCCCTGGCCGCGCTGGCGGGTGAACCACTCGGAATCGTAGTCCTTGCCGCCGCGCATCTGGCGGATCAGCGACATCACATGCCCCGCGGCATCGGGACGGTTGGCCTCCAGCCATTCGCGGAACAGGTCCTTGATCTCCAGCGGCAGGCGCAGCAGCACGTAGCCGGCCGAGCGCGCGCCGGCTTGCTTGGCGGCGGCCAGCACGCTTTCCATCTCGCTGTCGTTGAGCGCCGGTATGATGGGGGCGAACATTACGGCGGTGGGAATGCCCGCCGCGGCGAGGCCGCGGATGGCCTCGAGGCGGCGCGCGGGCGTGCCGGCGCGCGGCTCCATGGTGCGGGCCAGCTTGCGGTCGAGGGTGGTGATCGAGAGGGCCACGCGCACCAGCCCCATCTCGGCCATGGGCGCCAGGATGTCGATGTCGCGCAGCACCAGCGGCGATTTGGTGACGATGCCGACGGGATGGCGGAACTCCCGCAACACCTCCAGGATCGCGCGCATGATCTTCAGCCGCCGTTCGATGGGCTGATAGGGATCGGTGTTGGTGCCGATGGCGATGGTGTTGGGCCTGTAACCCGGCGCCGCAAGCTCTTTCGCCAGCAGCTCCGCCGCCTGCGGCTTGACGAAGAGGCGGGATTCGAAATCGGCCCCCGGCGACAGGCCGAGATAGGCGTGGGTGGGGCGGGCGAAGCAGTAGATGCAGCCGTGCTCGCAGCCGCGATAGGGATTGATCGAGCGGTCGAAGGAAATGTCGGGCGAGCGGTTGCGGGTGATGATGCTGCGGGTGGAATCGATGGTGATCTCGGTCTTGAGCGGGGGCAGGGCATCTTCGCCTTGCGGTTCCTCCCAGTTATTGTTGGTCGCACGGCCGGCGCTCTGGCCGGTGCTCCAGCCATCGTCGAGAAGCACCCTGGCATAGCGCTCGTAGCGCCCCACGGCGTTGGAGACGGCGCCGCGCCCGCGCAAACGCCGCGGATCGGCGGTGAGGTCTAGGACTGTTGTCATCAATTAGGAATGTACGACAGATTTTAAGAACAAATCAAGTACAAATAACACAATTTTATTATGTATTATTTGACAACGATAAGATGGGATATTATTCCCAATTATCCGGTTGATACCACAAACGCTTGGGATTGATATTTGACTCGCAAGAAAAAGCGTCCGGCGTCTATTCTTCGCGAGCGATTAGCACGGGTTGAAGCCAATTCAGCTCCGCACCCCGCAAAGCCCGAACGAATGGCTGCAACTTTGCCGCCAGAACCGGAACGCTGCGAACGTCCTGAACAAAAATTGGTTACCGGCTGTCTGCTGGGAGCATGTCGGTTCAGCCATAGAATGCTGCCTTAAGGCGGCAATCATGAAAAAATTTCGGTTAAATCGTTGGCCGGATCAGGACGAACGGCCGGAACTGTGGGTGCACAACTTAAGGGATTTAGCCCTTATACTAGGGATAGAGCCCAAGACGTTTTCCCATACCGACCCCGCCGCTGCTGCTTGGAGGTTGGTTTTTGCATGGGATCGGCAGCACGCATACAATGTGAACAAGATGCCCAACGTTGTTGCGACCCAGATGTACGAAGCCGCTTTTGGATCAAATGGAGTAGTGGAATGGCTATCAAAGCGCTACCTCCTAGATATCTAGAGGCTGGCCAAGACTATTTGGCGGCCCTACAAACGCTTGGGCTTGAGCCTGAGTTTTTGGGTTGGGGTGTGGACGAAGCACATGATGAGTGGAACCTCGTCCTTGTTACTTCGATTATTGAGATAGGCGGCCCGCTTGCGCTGAGCCGATTACTCTTTAGGGCCTACAATCTGAACGCCACACCCCAAGAAATTTCACCCTTTATAGTACGAACTTTTGGTTCGGAGACGCTTTACGCTCCCGAACTGATACATTTAAACAGTGTAAGGGCAGGAAAAGTAACGGCACAAGCGGTAAGAAATGCCGATGGGACAATTCCTACTGGAAAAAAGGCAAAGCCTATTCCGATCCAGGCTCTTGAAAAGACCGTTGGTGGCATTCGGGTAGATTCGAAGTACGCATATTTGATTGCACCCCGCAATTTGAACCATCAACAAAAAACCGAAGAATGGGTGCGCTTCAAAGACAATGTCGAAAGGCTCGCCGCATGAAGCATGAAGGCGAAACTTATTCCAAAGAGGTATCGGTCCTCAGGATGAGGGCGAACGGGCTACTCAGGATGAGGCCCAGCCATGACGAGAGGGAAATCGCGGAAGGCGGTTGAGATCGTACCCAAGGTAAAGAAACAAAATTTCGCCATAAACTCTGCGACACAATAAATATTTCACAAATATGACCGTTCGTTATAGTGCACTCATGATCAGTGTCGTCATCCCCACCCTGAATTCCCAGTTCACCCTGCCGCGCTGTTTCGACAGCCTGATCACGGCCACGGTGCGCGGGGTGGTGCGGGAGGTAATCGTCGCCGACGGCGGTTCGTCCGACGACACGCTCGCCGTCGCCGATGCGGCCGGGGCCCATATCAAGAAGGGCGGCAAGTCGCGCGCTTCGCAGCTTGCCGCCGGCGCCGCCGCGGCCCGCTCGGACTGGCTGTTGTTCCTGCATCCCGAAACCGCGCTCGATCCCGGCTGGGAAACCGAAGTGGAAGCCTTCATCGGCCGTTCGGTGCTGGAGCGGCAGCGCGCCGCCGTCTTCCGCTTCGGGGTGGACGAATTCGACGACGGCGCCCGCCGCGCCGAAGCCTTCGCGGCCCTGCGCTGCTGGCTGTTCAAGCGGCCTTACGGCGACCAGGGGCTGCTGCTGAGCAAGCGCTTCTACAAGCAGCTCGGCGGCTATCGCGACACGGCGCGCGAAGACATCGACCTGGTGCGCCGCATCGGCGCCCGCCGCCTGGTGATGCTGCGCAGCCGCGCGGTGAACAAGAAGGCGGTCCGGGAACATTTCCATGCCGCGCCGGCCGCGGCACAGGACCTGCTGGCATCGGACTAGGCGCGCCGCCGCAAAGCGCATTATGGTCCCGCGCGCAGATTTCCAGGGCGGTCATCATGAAGCGCACGGCATTCGCGGCACTCGGCGTTTTCCTGTTTGCCCTTCCGGCCCAGGCGGAGGGGCTGTGCCAGGCGCACAAGCTGTTCGCCGTGGCGGTGCATGGCGGCGAGTTCAACCAGCAGATCGAAGGCACGGCGCGGCTGACGGCGATGCAAACGGCGCTGGAAAAAGCCCGCAGCGAACTGGCCGCCGGCAAGGCCAGCCTCGAGGTGGTGCAGGAGATCGTCCGGGGTTTCGAGGATTCCGGCGTCTTCAACACCGGCCGCGGCGCCATTGCCGACGAGGCGGGCATCGTCGAAACCGATGCCGCCATCATGGACGGCAACGGGCTGCGCTCCGGCGCGGTGGCCTCCATGACCCGCATCAAGAATCCGGTGGCGGCGGCGCGGCTGGTGATGGAAGCGGGCCGCCATGTGTTGATGGTGGGCGACCGCGGCCAGGCTTATGTCGAGAAGCTGGGTGCCGAAACGGTGCCGGAAAGCTATTTCCTCAACGCCGGCAAGCGCGCGGCGGCCTCGTCCGATCCGCACGGCACGGTGGGCGCGGTGGCGCTCGACCGCTGCGGCCACATGGCGGCGGCCACCTCCACCGGCGGCTTCGACGCCAAGGCCCCCGGCCGCGTCGGCGACTCCCCGCTGGTGGGCGACGGCGTCTATGCGGCGGACGGGGTGGCGGCGTTCTCGGCCACCGGCCATGGCGAGTTCTTCATCCGCTTCAACATCGCCAAGGACGTGTCCGACCGCATGCGCTACGGCCGTCAGCCGCTCTCGCAAGCGATGAAGGGCGCCATCTTCGGCACGCTGAAACCCATCGGCGGCGAAGGCGGCCTGATCGGCATCGACGCGCACGGCCATGTCGGGATGGCGTTCAATTCGCTCGGCATGTTCCGCGGCTACGCCACAGACCGCGAAGCGCCGGTGGTGGCGCAATATGCAGGGCCGGTGAAAGGCAGGAAACACAGGTAGCTATTTCTCGGTCAGTCGCGGCAGGATTTCGACCAGGTTGCAGGGGCGGTGGCGGCTGTCGAGCTGCCACTTCAGGATTCCGTCCCAGCCGTCCTTCACCGCGCCGCTCGAACCGGGCAGGGCGAACAGATAGGTGCCCTTGGCCAGCCCGGCGCAGGCACGCGACTGCATGGTGGAGGTGCCCACCGTGCCGTAGCTGATCTGGTGGAAGAGGACGGAAAACCCGTCGATCTCCTTCTCGAACACCGAACGGAAGGCTTCCACCGTGACGTCGCGGCCGGTGAGGCCGGTGCCGCCGGTGGAGATCACCACGTCGATCTCCGGGTTCTCGATCCACAAACGAAGCTGTTCGGCGATGGCGCCCTGGTCGTCGCGCAACAGGGCGCGCGCCGCCAGCACGTGCCCGGCTTCGGTCAGACGCGCCACCAGCGTGTCGCCCGATTTGTCGTCGGCCAGCGTCCGCGTGTCCGACACCGTCAAGACGGCGATGCGCACGGGGATGAAGGGGCGGCTTTGGTCAAGAGGTGGTGTCGTCGTCGTCATCGTCGTCCTCGTCGCTGGAGGCGGGCGGCGGCGGCGGCGCCGATTGCTGCGGCGCCTGATAGACCGGCCAGCCGCCGCGCGCGGTGTCGTCCAGGCTGGGCGCCTCCAGATCGTCGCGGCGGTGGTACATCCAGTAATAGGTGAGCAGGCGCTTGACGTAGGAGCGCGTTTCCGGCGCCTTCATGCTCTCGATGAACATCAGGGCGTCGTCTTCCTTGCCCATGCGCGCCGCCGTCCAGGCGCTGACCTTGCCGGGCCCGGCGTTATAGGCCGCCGCCATCTGCACCAAATTGCCGTTGTAGCGGTCGAGCAGCCGGGCGATGAAGCGCTGGCCCAGAGTCATGTTGTAGCTGGGGTCGCTCAATTTGTCCTCGGCGCCCTTGCCGCCGATGGCCCGCGCCGTTCCGGGCATCAACTGCATCAACCCCTCGGCACCCGCGGGCGAGACGGCACCCGCCTGGAAGCGCGTCTCGATGCGCACCACCGCCAGCACCAGCGCGGAGTCGATGGTGTAGCCGCCCAAGGGCTCGTAGGGCGGGATGGGGAACAGGCCGGTCAGCGTCAGGCCCTTCGCGTAGCTGGTTTCGCTGGCGCGCAGTTCGAGATTGGGCACGCCGAGGTCGCGGGCCAGCGCCGCGAAACCGGCGTCGAGCTTCAGATCGGCGGACTCGCCGAAGGCACGGTTGAGTTCGCTGTTGACGTAATAGTCGTATTTCTTCTCGGCGATCTGCCACAGCGCCACGGCGCGATGGGCCGGCGCCCGCTCCACGATGCGGGCGAAATCGCCGGGCAGCAGCACGGGATCGGCAAAGCCGGTCTCGATGTCTTCGCCCAGCAGCCGCTCGGCGAGCAGGCCGTAGAAGGTCGGCTGGTCGCGGGCGGCGACGGTGAGCAGCGTCACCACCCGGCGCGGGTCCCCGGCCCGCATGTAGGAGCGCGCGGCCCAGAAGGCGGCGGCGCTGCGGTTCCAGTTGGGGATCGAGGGCACCTGCGCCAGCTGCTCGAAATGGGCGGCGGCGGCGGCGTAGTCGCGCAGGCGGAAGGCGGCAAGCCCGGCGCACCAGTCGAGCTGCGGCGCCGTCTGCCGTCCCGCGGCCGCAGCCGCATCGCCCAGCGCATAGGCCTCGTCGTTGCGGCCTTCGACCAGATAGGACATGCAGACGCGCTGCGACAGCGCCGCGACGTCGGACGGCGGGGCGGTGCCCGCGGCGATCAGCGATTGCAGCGTGGCGTGGGCGAGATCGGGCTGGTCGGAATGGATATCGCTGACGATCTGTTCCAGCACCGCACGCGCCGCATCGGACACCACCGGCGGATTGGGCAGGTCCGCGTCTTCATAGCCGCCGCCGCGGCTTTGCGCGCCGGGCAGGCCGGGGATCGAGGCCGTCATCACCGTGACGAGATGGCGATGGTGGCGTTTGCCGACGCGTTTTTTCACCGTCACGCGCATGGTCGCCAGCTTGTGGACGCGCTTGGCGATGGGCAGGTCGCCGTAACGCTTCAGCCAGGCCACCAGCGTCTTGACCGGCGTGCGTCCGGAACGGGGCGAGAGGTAATGCTCGGCCAGCACATAGCCTTCGAGCGATTTGTCCTCCACCTCCGCGAACAGCTTGTCCGCCGCCTCGAAACGGCCGGCCCGTTCTTCGGCGATGATCTTGCGGTAGCGCAGGACGTCGTCCTGCGACAGCACGCCGGGGGTGAAGGGGCGCGCGGTGGGCTGCACGGGCGCCTGCGCCAGGGCCGGAACCGCGAACAGCAAAATCAGCAGAAATCCGGAGCATTTCATCCTTTCACGGAAACGATGAAATGCTCCAGGTCTTTGTTTTGCCGCGCTTTCGGACGGAAAACCGCCGCAATACGCTGTCGCTAACGGCTCCACTTTTCCTGAAAGCGCTCTCTGCAACATGCTCCCCCGACCTGTCAGCCGCTTCACCCTTCGACAAGCTCAGGGTGAAGGTTTCCCATACCCCTCATGCCGAGCCTGTCGAAGCATGAGGGCCGCGCACTGTTAACGGACCGGCGCTTGCGGCTCAAGTAAACCGCTTGCAATGATTTTCCGCTCGGCCGCCTGCAAATCGCGCCAGGCGAGTTTTTTGTGCGCCGGCTGGCGCAACAGGTAGGCCGGGTGCAGCGTCGCCATCACCGGGACCATGGCGTTGCCGGCGCGGTATTCCAGCCAGCGCCCGCGCAATTTCATGATGCCTTCGGAGAAGCCCAGCACATGGCGCGCCGCCACCGCGCCCAAAAGGATGATGATGCCGGGATTCACCAGTTCGATATGCCGCCGCAGGAAGGGCAGGCACAGCGCCGCCTCTTCGGGCGAGGGATCGCGGTTGTCGGGCGGGCGCCAGTTGAGCACGTTGGTGATGTAGGCGTTGCTGCGGTCGAGCCCGATCGCCGCCATCATCTTGTCGAGCAGCTTGCCCGCACGCCCCACGAAAGGCCGGCCGATGCGGTCTTCGTCGCGGCCGGGGGCCTCGCCGATGAACATGATGCGCGACGCGGGATTGCCGTCGGCGAAAACGGTGTTGCTGGCGGTCTTCTTCAAGGCGCAGCCGTTGAAGCCTTCCAGCGCCGCCTTCAATTCCGCCAGGGTGGCGGCCGCGGCGGCAAGGTTCATGGCGGTGCCGATGGAGTCCGGATTTTCACCCTCCGCTTGCGGCTGGCGGCCGTCCGCCGGAAGCATCGAAGGCGTTTTCGGGGTGGGGGCCGGTTGAAGCCGCGACACAGCGCGCCCCGGAATCTGCTGTGCGGATTTCGGCCCTGCCTCAAGGGGAGGGTGGGGGGTATCCTTCTTCGCGAACCGGTTTACCGGCGCCTCGCCGATGGCTTCGTCGGCCCCGGCTTCCACCAGCCAGGCCAGAGCCGCAAGAGGGTCGTCTTTCACCGGATCGGACATGGCAGCGAGCATAGGGGAAGGGCGCCCGCCGGCGCGACCCGTTTAACGCGCCGGGAACGCCATAAGGGCGGAAAATTTGGGGGTAGGAGGCGGTTCCGGCCGCTTTTTCCGCCGCGGCGGACGGATTATCCCTTCCTTCACTTCCCGGGGAGGTTAATTTGCCCGATGATGCCGGGGACAAGCTCGTCCGGCCATGCAGGAGACAGGTATTGCGTATTCTTCCCTTGATCGCCGCTTTTTGCCTCTGTGCGGCGGCCGCCCAGGCCGCGAAGCAGCCCGTCGCCGCCATCGACCTGCAAGGCGACCAGGCCGCGACGGAATACGGCAATTACCTCGCGGCCCGTTTCGCGGCGGGCAACCGCGATGTCGAGGATGCCGCCAAATACTACATCGCCAGCCTGGACAGCGATCCCTCCGACCCGCTGCTGCTGGCTGCCGCCTTCTACTATGCCACCGGCGCCGGAATGATGGACGATGCGGCCAAGCTCGCCGGCCGCGTGGTGCAGGACGTGCCCGACGACCGCCTGTCGCGCCTGGTGCTGGCGGTCTCGGCGATGAAGCACGGCAATTTCAAAGCGGCGCGGGCCCATCTCGCCAAATCCGCCAAGGGGCCGTTCACCTCCTTCACCGGCAAGCTGATCGACGCCTGGGCCGCGGCCGGAATGGGCGACGGCGGCGCTGCGGCCGACGACCTCAATTCCCTCCACGCCCAGAAGAGTGCCGATGCGCTGGCCTATTTCAACGAAGCGATGCTGTTCGAGCTTCTGGGCAACAAGGACAAGGCCGCGGCCTATTACGTGCAGGCCTTCGGCGCCCCCGGCGGCGCCACGCCGCGCGTCGCCGACGCCTATGGCCGCTTCCTGGAACGCAACGGCCGCGACGGCGAAGCGCGCGCCTTCTACGAGAAGCTGGCGCAGGAAGACGTCTTCAAGACGGTGACGGGGCCGGGACTGCAACGCCTGGCCAAGGGCACCATCCCGCCGCCCCTGGCGCCCACCGCCGCGGACGGGGCCGCCGAGGCGATGTTCGGCATCGCCGCGTCGCTCAACGACGAGCCCAATCACGACATCTCGGTGATCTATCTGAGGCTGGCGCTGTACCTGGAACCCAAGCTGGATTTCGCCACCATGCTGTTGGGCAACCGTTTCGAGTCCGTGGACAAATTCGAAGAGGCCATCGCCGCGTATCGCAGCATCGCCGCGGCTTCGCCTTTGTCCGGCTTCGCCGCCCTGGCGAGCGCGATCGATACGGCCCGCCTCGGCCGCACCGAGGAAGCCATCGCCGGGCTGAAGCTGCTGACGGCGCGGGAGCCTGCCAATGTCGCCGCCTGGACCGCGCTGGGCGACGCCTATCGCCAGGCGGACAACTTCCCCGACGCCGTCAAGGCCTATGACCGCGCCCTGGAGGCCTCGGCTCCGGCCGGCAAGCAGAACTGGCCGCTCTACTACGCCCGCGCCATCGCCGAGCAGGAAAGCGGCAACTGGCCCGCCGCCGAAACGGACCTCAAAGAGGCGCTGAAACTCAGCCCCGACGAGCCGCAGGTGCTGAACTTCCTCGGCTACAGCTGGGTGGACAAGAAGCTCAACATCAAGGAAGCGCTCGCCATGCTGGAAAAGGCGCGGGCGCTGTCGCCGGAGGACGGCTACATCATCGACAGCGTCGGCTGGGCCTATTACCGGCTGGGGCGTTACGCGGATGCCGCCAAGGCCCTGGAAGCCGCCATTCAGCTCATCCCCGGCGATCCCACCATCAACGACCATCTGGGCGATGCCTATTGGCGGATCGGCCGCAGGCTCGATGCGCATTTCCAATGGAGCCACGCGCTGGCCTTCGGCGCCGAAGCGGAGGAAAAGGCCGAACTCCAGAAGAAACTGCAAGCCGGTCTGCCCCGGAACGACAAAAGCTGACGTGCGCGCGCCCGCCAAGATCAATCTGTTCCTGCATGTCGGCGGCAAACGCGCCGACGGCTATCACGCCTTGCAAAGCCTGGCGGCTTTCACCGAGGCGGGCGACGAGCTGAGGTTTTCGCCCGGCAAAGGCCTGCGTCTCGTGCTCGAAGGGCCTTTTGCGGCGGCGCTGCGGCCGGAAGAAGACAATCTGGTGCTGAAAGCGGGCCGCGCGCTCAAGGCCCGGGCGGGCATCGCAGGCGGCGCCGAAATCGTCCTCAGCAAGAATTTGCCGGTGGCGTCGGGCATCGGCGGCGGTTCGGCGGATTGCGCCGCCGCCTTGCGCGGTCTTTCGCAGCTGTGGGATTTGAAGCTGCCGCAGCAAACGCTGTGCGACATCGCCGCCACGCTCGGCTCCGACGTGCCGGTCTGCGTGGCGAGCACGCCGCAATGGATGGAAGGGCGGGGCGAAATCCTCACCGCCTTGCCGCCGCTGCCCGAACTGCCCGTCGTGCTGGTCAATCCCGGCGTGGCGGTGTCCACGGCCAAGGTGTTCGCGGCGCTGGAGCGGCGCCGCGGCACCGATCTGCCTTTGCCGCCGCACTTTGCCGACGCGAAGGCGCTGATCGCGTATCTCAAGACCGCCGCCAACGACATGGAAGCCCCGGCGCGGCGGCTCGCCCCCGTGATCGGCGAGGTGCTCGACCTTCTCGCCGCACAACGCGACGTGCTCTTGGCCCGCATGTCGGGCAGCGGCGCCACCTGCTTCGCGCTGTTCGCCGGCGAGGCGGCGGCGGAAGCGGCGGCGCGTGCCATATCGGCCTCGCATCCCCATTGGTGGGTGACGGCGACGCGCTTTCTTTGAATCCGTTCAGTAGGCCCGTTCGACGCAGAAATCGGCCACGGCCGCCAGCACTTCGCGCAGCTCGCAAGGCGGCACGCGTTCCAGGGCGCGGGCGGCGAGGTTGGCGTAGCCGCGGGCCCGCGCCATGGTGTCGGCGATGGCGCCGGTCTGCTCCACCAGGGTGATGGCGCGGTCGAGATCGCTTTCGGATTGCGGCCCCGTCTCGATGGCGCGCTTCCAGAATTTCAGCGCGACCTCGTCGGCGCGGGCCACCGCCAGGATCACCGGCAGGGTCACCTTGCCTTCGCGGAAATCGTCGCCCACCGATTTGCCCATCAGCGCCTGGCGCCCGGAATAATCGAGGGCGTCGTCCACCAGCTGGAAGGCGATGCCGAGGTTCTGGCCGTAGTCGCGCAGCGCCTCGCTGTAGGCGCCGCCGCCCCGGGCCAGCCAGGCGCCCGCTTCGGCCGCGGCGGCGAAAAGGGCCGCGGTCTTGGCGCTGACCACGCGCAGGTAATGATCCTCGCCGGCGCCGAGATTGTTGGCGGATTTGAGCTGCATCACTTCGCCTTCGGCAATCACCGAGGCGGCGCGCGCCAGGATGTCGAGCACGACAAGCTCGCCCGTCTCCACCATCAGCTCGAAGGAGCGGCTGAAGAGGAAATCGCCCACCAGAACGCTGGCCTTGTTGCCCCAGACGATGTTGGCCGAGACCTTGCCTCGGCGTAGCGCGCTTTCGTCCACCACGTCGTCGTGCAAAAGCGTGGCGGTGTGGATGAACTCCACCGCCGCCGCCAGCTCGACATGGTGACGCCCGTCATAGCCGCCCATCTGGGCGGCGGCCAATGTCAGCAACGGACGCAGCCGCTTGCCGCCGGAATCGATCAGGTGCTTGGCCAGGTCGGGGATCATGGGCACGGCGCTCGACAGCCGCTCGTGGATCAGCATGTCGGTGGCGCGCATGTCCGCCGCCACCAGGGCGTGCAGCCGCTCGACGGGGGAAATGTCGGCCTTGGGCCGGCCGGTCTTGGGTACGAGGTTCATGCTTCGGAACAGCCGATTTGCGGCGGAGATTGGTGGCCGGGGAGGGCGCGGTCAAGCGGGCTATGCTACAATTATCCCCGGGTTGTTTCGGGATGACACCATGCGCGCCGTGCTGACCACCTACGACCGGGTGCAGCTGGACTTTGCCCAATCGCTGCTGCGCGAGGCGGGGATCGAGACGGTGGTGCTCGACAATTCGCAGAACGCCTACGCCACCCTGCAATGGCAGGCCTTGCAGCTGGCGGTGCTCGACGACCGGGAGGCCGAAGAGGCCGAACGCGTCCTGAACGAGGCCATGCCGAAGACGCAGGATTCCGGCGGTGCCTGAAGGGACGGAAGACCGCTTTCTGGGCGGGCGCATTACCTTGCGGCAGCCCTCGCGCGGCTTCCGCGCCGGGCTCGACGCGGTGGTGCTGGCGGCTGCCGTGCCCGCCCATCCGGGCGAAGAGGTTCTCGAACTGGGGGCGGGAACCGGAACGGCCAGCCTGTGCCTGGCCGCCCGCCTCGACGGGGTGCGTATAATAGGTGTCGAGATCGATCCCGGACTGGCGGAGCTGGCCGCCGCCAATGCCGCCGCCAACGCCCTGGCGGAGCGTGTCTCGTTCCTGGCCGCCGATGCGCTGGCGCTGCCCCAGGCTTTGCGCCGTCCCTTCGCCCACGTCTTCTGCAATCCGCCCTTCCACGGCGAAGAAGGGGAGGCCGCCCCCGATCCCGCCCGTGCCCGCGCCTTGCAGGACGGCGGCAGGTTTTCCGACTGGCTGGAGGCGGGCCTCAAGCGCACGGTTTCGGGCGGCAGCTTCACCGCAATCCTCCGGGCCGACCGTCTGGGCGAAGCGCTGGGCGTCCTGCCGGAACGGGGCGTGACGGTGTTCCCCTTGTGGCCCCGCGAAGGGCGGCGCGCCAAGCGCGTCCTGCTGCGGGTTCGCCAGGGTTCGCGGACGCCGCTGGCGATCTTGCCGGGCCTGATGCTGCACCGCCCGGACGGCAAATACACCCCGGACGCCGATGCCGTTCTCCGCGGCGGGGCGCTCGACATCGCTTGAACGGCCGCGCCTTCACCTTGGCGCCGGGCTTTTTGCCGCCGGCCGCCGTGCCGATCGCGGCGGTCTCGGCGTTCTGCGTTGGCTTACGCCAAGCCGCCTACTTTCGGTAAACCAACAGGCGGAAGCTGCCCGGCACGATGCTGGGGCGCGCTCCGGGCGCGGCAGGCGGATCGAAATCGGCCGTCACCAGGAACAAAGCGTGCGACAGCGGATCGAGCACCATCGTGCGCGCGCCTTTTTGGGTCTGCACCGTATCGATAACCTCGAATTTGGCCGGCGAGACTTCGCGCATCACCGTCAAGCTGGCGTCGCCGCCGTTTGAACTGAATGCCAGATGTGCCGCAGGGTCGTAACGGTTGCCGTCCACGCCCTGGCCGATCGGCAGTGCGGCGAGCATTTTGCCGGTTTTGCCGTTCACAACGGCCATCGTCTTGTTGTGGCAGCCGGCAAAAAGGCGGTTGTGCACCGTGTCGATGGCAAGTCCCGAAGGCCCCACGCAAGGCGCCAGAGGCCAGCGCTTCAGGACCACCATTTTCTTCGCATCCAGCATGGCCAGTTCCGAGGTGTCCTCGATATTCACATAGACTCTGCCTTTGCCGTCCGAGACTGCGAATTCCGGCTTGCCGCCAAGCGGAATGGTGCCGTCGACCGTCAGAGAGGGAACGTCGATGACCGACGCATCCTTGCCGCCGCCGTTGAAGGTCAGCACCTTGTTCGAGGCGGGGTCATAGACGATCGCATCCGGCCCCGTGCCCACCGGGATGCGCTTTAGAACTTGCAGCGTTGCCGGGTCGAACACCGAAACCGTGTTGTCGCCGCCGTCGCTGATGAAGCCGAGTTTCGGCGAGAAAGCCGTACCGTGGGCTTGCGGCGTGTCCGGGATGTTGCCGGCGACGCTGAAATCCTTGAGATCGATGACCAGCACATGGGTGCCGTGGGTGACGAACAGCCGGTGGGTCGGCCGGTCGATCGCCAGATAATCCCAGCCCTCGTTTCCGGGCAGCGGAACCGTGCGGTCGAGGTGATAGCCCGAGGAACCGGCCATGGCCGCAACGGGGAAGATCGCGGCGGCGGCCAGAAGCCGGCAAAACCTGTTCAAATGGACCTCACGAACGGCGTTCCGGCAGGCACCTTATAGGTGACGCGGCCCTGTGACACGCGCTTCTTGTCCTTCCCGGAGGCTGACGATAGGTTCCGCCGGGATTCTTTAGATGTCGCGCAGCCCCGCTTCCGGGCTGGCGTTCCGGGACATTCGACGTGGCCAAGACCTTCCAGGACCTGATCCTGACTCTGCAGAATTATTGGGCGGCCCAGGGCTGCCTGATCCTGCAGCCTTACGACGTGGAGATGGGGGCGGGCACTTTCCACCCCGCCACCACCTTGCGGGCGCTGGGTCCCAGGCCGTGGCGTGCCGCCTATGTGCAGCCGAGCCGCCGTCCCAAGGACGGGCGCTATGGCGAGAACCCCAACCGGTTGCAGCATTACTATCAGTATCAGGTGATCCTGAAGCCCGCGCCTCGCGATGTGCAGGACCTCTATCTCGGCTCCGTAGAAGCCATCGGGCTCGATCCGGCCAAGCACGACATCCGTTTCGTGGAGGACGACTGGGAAAGCCCCACCCTGGGCGCCTGGGGCCTGGGCTGGGAAGTGTGGTGCGACGGCATGGAGATCACCCAGTTCACCTATTTCCAGCAGGTGGGCGGCATCGATTGCGATCCGGTCTGCGCCGAGATCACCTATGGGCTGGAACGGCTGGCCATGTATGTGCAGGGCGTCGAGTTCGTCTACGACTTGGCCTTCAACGAGAATTTCCGCTACGGGGAAGTGTTCCACCAAGCCGAGCGCGAATTCTCCGCCTTCGATTTCGAGTACGCCGATACCGGGATGCTGAAGCGTCATTTCGAAGACGCCGAAGCCGAATGCAAGGCGTTGGCGGATAAGGGCGTGCCGCTGCCCGCCTACGACCAGTGCATCAAGGCTTCCCATTGCTTCAACCTGCTGGACGCGCGCGGGGTGATTTCGGTGACCGAACGCGCCGCCTATATCGGCCGGGTGCGGGCGCTGGCCAAGATGTGCTGCGAAGGCTGGCTGGCGTCGGATCAGGGCGCCTATACGCCGAGGTATGGCTGAGATGGCCGATCTGCTGCTTGAATTGTTCTCCGAAGAAATTCCCGCGCGGATGCAGAGCCAGGCCGCCAAGGACCTGGAACGGCTGGTGGTGGGCGCTTTGTCGGACCGCGGCCTGATGTTCGAAAGCGCCAAATCCTTTGCCGGTCCGCGGCGGTTGACGCTGGCGATTGCCGGACTGCCGCCGAAGCAGCCCGACGTCAGCGAGGAACGCAAAGGCCCGCGCGTCGGCGCCCCGGAAAAGGCGGTGGAAGGCTTTCTGCGTTCGGCAGGCGTGACGCTGGCCGAGTGCCGCAAGCAGAGCGACGGCAAGGGCGAATTCTATGTGGCGGTGATCGCGCGCAAGGGTCGCGCCACCGCCGAGGTGCTGTCCGAGGTGCTGCCGGAATGTTTCGCCAAGCTGCCCTGGCCGAAATCGATGCGCTTCCCGGGCAGCGAGGTACGCTGGGTGCGGCCGCTGCATTCGATCTTGTGTGTGTTCGACGGCGCGGTGGTGCCGTTCAGCTTTGCGGGTGTGCAAAGCGGCAACCAGACGCGCGGCCACCGGTTCTTGTCGAGCGGGCCGCTCACGGCCAAGACCTTCGAGATTTATCGGGGCGACCTGAAGCGCCATCATGTGGTGCTGGACGCGGCCGAGCGCAAACAGATCATCCTCAACGACGCCAGGACCAAGGCCTTTGCGCTGGGCCTCGAACCGATCGAGGACGAGGGGCTTTTGGAAGAGGTGGCGGGCCTGGGCGAATGGCCGGTGGTGCTGATCGGCAAGATCGAAGACCAGTTCATGGACGTGCCGGCGGAGATTCTGCAGACCTCCATGCGCACGCATCAGAAGTATTTTTCGCTGCGAGACCCCAAGACGGGAAAAATGGCCAACCGTTTCGCGGTGGTTTCCAACATGCAGACGGAAGACGGCGGGGCCGGGATCACTGCGGGCAACGAACGCGTGCTGCGGGCGCGGCTGTCCGACGCCAAGTTCTTCTGGGACCAGGACCGGCAGCATCGCCTCGACAGCCGGGTGGAGGCGCTGAAAGGCATCGTCTTCCACGCCAAGCTGGGGACACAGTACGAGCGGGTGGAACGGGTGGAAGCGCTGGCGGGCGAGATTGCCGCCAAGATCGGTGCCGGTCTCGCCGAAGGCGAGCGAAACAAATTGGTTGAAAAGGCCCGCCGCGCCGCACGGCTGTGCAAAGCCGATTTGACCACCGGCATGGTCGGCGAGTTCCCCGAACTGCAAGGCGTGATGGGCCGCTATTACGCCCTGCACGACGGCGAAGACGCCGACGTGGCCGACGCCATCCGCGACCACTATCGCCCGGTCGGGCCGAGCGATGCGGTGCCGACCGCACCCGTATCCGTTGCGGTGGCATTGGCTGATAAGCTCGACCAACTGAAAGAATTTTTCCGCGTAGGCGAGAAACCGACCGGCTCAAGTGATCCATTTGCACTCCGCCGCGCTGCGTTGGGCATTGTTCGTATAATCGTTGATCGCTTTCGTTGGCGCGTTTCGCTTCGGGAATTTGGTGTCAATGAGGAATTGCTCTCGTTCTTTGCAGATCGGCTTGAAGTCGCGTTGCGTGACCAGAAAGTCCGTCCTTCGCTGATTCAAGCTGTATTTGCGTTGGGACACGAGGACGATTTTGTGCGCCTCTATGATCGTGTATCGGCGCTTCAAAGCACGCTAGATACAGACGATGGTGCCAATCTGCTGGTGGCCTATCGCCGGGCGGCGAACATTCTCAAGATCGAAGAGAAGAAGGACAAGGCTTCCTACGACGGCGAGCCCGATCCGGAAGATTTCGTATTGCCGGAAGAGAAGTCGCTGTTCGTCGAACTGGCCACGGCCGCGGAACTGGTCAAGGCCGAGATCGCGCGCGAGCGCTTCGTGGAAGCCATGGGCGTGATGAGCCGCCTGAGGAAGCCCGTGGATGCCTTCTTCGACAAGGTCACGGTCAACGACAAGGACGCGAAGCTGCGCAAGAACCGGTTGCTGCTGCTATCGCGCCTGCGCGCCACGCTGCACCTGGCGGCCGACTTCTCGAAGATCGAGGGGTGACCGCCCGCTCTTACCCCCCTGTCATCACCCGCAACTGCGGGTGATCCAGCTGACGCCTGTCTCGTCGGCGAGAATGTGAAGCGGTCACCTGGATGGCCCGCACTTTGCGGGCCATGACAATAAAATACATGGGAAGAATGTTATGCCACGGGCTGCGGTATAGCCCTGCCGTTCGTGTGCTGTCGTAACTGCGCGTATTTTTCGGCTCCCCCTCAAGGGAGCGAAGGAGCCCGCGGGTCGCCTTGCCCAAGTTCTGCCGCAATTGGACTGCCTGCGAATTGGGCGGTTTTCCCGCCGCCGCCGGGGAAACCCGACCGTAAGCACCGCAAGCGAAAGCGGCGCTAAAACCCCTATCTGCACTCGGCTATCGGGACGCTGGCGGCGAGTCCGGTGCGGCGTCGAATAAAGCCCCGTTTTTACGGCGTTTCCGTCCCTTCCGCACCCGCTGCCCACATGACAGCATCGCGACAGCAAGATTTTGTTTTTGCGCAAAAATCGTGCGCCGCGACCGCGCCCGCCTGTCACATTGCTTCCATATACGGATGACCCTATTGCCGCCCCCGTACGTAGAGTCCTTCACTCCATTTCACGGTCATGGCCCGCGTATGCAGGTCCAAGAGCGCAATCCGGAAAAGGCTTGTCCCGGACGTGTTCCGGGAAACGAAGCGCTTTTCCGCAGACGGCGCTTAAATATGCGTAACGGCGGTCTTCGCGCTTCGCGCGCTGCCGGATCGCTGTGCTACAAGACCGGATTCACGGGTTAACGGCGGCCTTCATTCGCCGGCTATGACGGTATGGACGTGATGGCGAAGCAACTAGCAGAGGTAGAGAAAAAATGACGAAATGGGTCTATGCGTTCGGAGACGGCGCCGCCGACGGCGATGCCTCCATGAGAAACCTGCTCGGCGGCAAGGGTGCCAACCTGGCCGAGATGAGCAACCTGGGTCTGCCCGTTCCTCCGGGCTTCACCATCACCACCGAAGTCTGCACCTACTATTATGCCAACGGGCATAAGTATCCCGCCGAACTCAAGGCGCAGGTCGATGCCGCCGTCGAGCGGATGGGCAAGCTGATGGACGCCAAGCTGGGCGATCCCAAGCGCCCGCTGCTGGTGTCGGTCCGTTCCGGCGCCCGCGTTTCGATGCCGGGCATGATGGACACGGTCCTCAACCTCGGCCTCACCCCCGAGACGGTGGAAGCCGTCATCAAGCTGACGGGCAATCCGCGCTTCGCCTGGGACAGCTACCGCCGCTTCGTGCAGATGTACTCCAACGTCGTGCTCGGCCTCGAACACGCCGACTTCGAAGAGATCCTGGACCACGCCAAGGAATCGAAGGGCGTCGAACTCGACACCGACCTCGATGCCGACGACCTCAAGGCCATCACCGGCAAGTTCAAGGACGTGGTCAAGAAGAAGCTCGGCAAGCCCTTCCCGGACACCGTGGAAGACCAGCTGTGGGGCGGCATCGGCGCCGTCTTCAGTTCCTGGCAGGTGCAGCGTGCGAAAACCTATCGCCGCCTCAACCACATCCCCGAAGACTGGGGCACGGCGGTGAACGTGCAGGCGATGGTGTTCGGCAACCGCGGCGAAACCTCGGCCACCGGCGTCGCCTTCACCCGCGACCCCGGCACCGGCGAGAAGTTCCTTTACGGCGAATACCTGATCAACGCCCAGGGCGAAGACGTGGTGGCCGGCATCCGCACCCCGCAGCCGATCACCAAGCTGGTGCGCGAGCGCCAGGGCGGCAAGAAGCCGTCGATGGAAGAGTCGATGCCCGAGATGTACAAGCAGCTCAAGGCCATCGGCGACAAGCTCGAGGACCACTTCAAGGAGATGCAGGACGTCGAGTTCACCATCCAGGAAGGCAAGCTCTGGATGCTGCAATGCCGCACCGGCAAGCGCACCGCCAAGGCGGCGCTCAAGGTCGCCATCGACCTGGTCAGCGAAGGCCTGATCGACAAGAACACGGCGGTGCAGCGCGTCGATCCCTCGGCCCTCGACCAGCTCTTGCATCCCACCCTCGACCCCAAGGCGCCCAAGACCAAGTACGCCTCGGGCCTGGCGGCCTCTCCGGGCGCGGCCATCGGCGAAGCCGTCTTCACGGCCGACGAAGCCGAGAAGCTGGCCAACGACGGCCATGAGGTCATCCTGGTCCGCACCGAAACCAGCCCCGAAGACATCCACGGCATGCATGCCGCCAGGGGCATCGTCACGGCGCGCGGCGGCATGACCAGCCACGCGGCGGTGGTCGCCCGCGGCATGGGCCGTCCTTGCGTGGCCGGTTGCGGCACCATCCGCATCGACTACGACAAGAAGCAGATGGCGGTCGGCGACAAGGTCATCAAGCAGGGCGAAGTCATCACCATCGACGGCTCCGCGGGCATGGTCTACCAGGGCCGCGTCTCGATGCAGCAGCCCGAGCTGACCGGCGACTTCAACACCCTGATGCAGTGGGCCGACGATGTGCGCAAGCTCAAGGTCTACACCAACGCCGACACCCCCACCGACGCCCGCACCGCGCGCGGCTTCGGCGCCCAGGGCATCGGCCTGTGCCGCACCGAGCACATGTTCTTCGAAGGCGACCGCATCGTCTCCGTGCGCCAGATGATCCTGGCCGAAAGCGTGGAAGAGCGCGAGAAGGCGCTGGCCAAGCTGCTGCCCATGCAGCGCGGCGACTTCGAGGAAATCTTCCGCGTCATGGACGGGATGCCGGTGATCATCCGCCTGCTCGATCCGCCGCTGCACGAATTCCTGCCCCACAAGGACGTGGAATACGAAGCGGTGGCCAAGCAGGCCGGCATCTCCGTCGAGAAGCTGAAGCAGAAGAGCGCCTCCCTGCACGAGATGAACCCGATGCTGGGTCATCGCGGCTGCCGTCTCGGCATCACCTATCCCGAAATCACGGCGATGCAGGCCCGCGCCATCATCGAGGCGGCCCTCGTCGTCGAGGCGGAAGGCAAGAAGGTGGAAGCCGAGATCATGATCCCGGTGGTGGCCTGGAAGCAGGAACTCGATTTCGCGGCCGACATCATCCGCAAGGTCGCCGAGGACATCAAGAAGGAGAAGGGCAGGCTGCCGCACTTCAAGATCGGCACCATGATCGAGCTGCCGCGCGCCGCGCTGCAGGCCGGAAAGCTGGCCGAGACGGCGGAGTTCTTCTCCTTCGGCACCAACGACCTGACGCAGACCACCTGCGGCATCAGCCGCGACGACGCCGGCCCGTTCCTGACGGAATACCAGATCAAGGGCCTTCTGATGCGCGATCCCTTCGTCTCCATCGATCGCGACGGCGTCGGCGAACTGATGGCGATCGCCGCCGAACGCGGCCGCAAGGCGCGTTCCGACCTGGAAGTGGGCATCTGCGGCGAACACGGCGGCGATCCGAACTCGATCGCGCTGTGCCACGAGATCGGACTCGACTACGTCTCCTGCTCGCCGTTCCGCGTGCCGGTGGCGCGTCTGGCCGCGGCGCAAGCGGCGCTGGCCAAGTTCGAGCGTGACGTCTAAGCATTAATCTGTGTACGAACCAAGCAAGGGAGTCCCCGGAAAAATCCAGGGATTCCCTTGTTTTTTGTTTTTCAAGCGTGACGTTGTGTCACGATTCCGTATTTTTTCATTTGACGATTCGATTTTTCTCGGCTTAGTGACCCCACCTCTGCGGGGGGAGATGGGAACTTTCGCGATCACGCCGAACCGATGCCGGGTTCAAAGCCGACTGAGTACGACACGAAATCCGAAGAGAGTCATTCCCGATGCACCAGAAATCGCTAGACGTCCTGCGACGGTCCGACCGGGTCTTTGTCGCCGCCTTGACCGTCGTTCTCGTGGCCGTCAGTGCGGCCGTCGGAGCGGCTGCCGCATATCGTCCGCATGCGGATAAAACCCAGACGACGGTGGTCGTCCGGCCGGCCGATGCCGCGAGCGATGCCGTGGCGGCGGAAGATGCCGTGCCCGTTGCCGTGCGGCCCGGAACGGGGGCCCGTTCGCCCGCCGAGCAGCTGGTGCTGAACAAGCTCCTGGCCGAGCACCGCTGCCTGTCCGAAGCCATGTATTACGAGGCCCGCGGCGAAGGCGAGAAGGGCGAGAAGGCCATTGCCGAGGTCATCTTCACCCGCATGCGGACCGGCAATTTCGGCCATTCCATCTGCGCCGTGGTCTATGAGGGTGCCAATCAGCCCCATTGCCAGTTCTCCTTCACCTGCAACGGCGATATGGTCCATCCCAAGCAGGCCCGCGCCTGGATGAAGGCCCAGGTCCTGGCCGCCCGCATCCTGACGGGCGAAGAGCGGCTCAACGGCGTCACCGGCGGCGCCACCAACTTCCACGCCATTTCGGTCGAACCCAACTGGGCGCCGGAACTGACCCGCACCGCGCAGATCGGCAATCACATCTTCTACAAGGATCCGCCGCGCTCCCGGCCGATGTGAGTCGACGCGTCTGACCCACCCTCAAGGGGAGGGTGGTACCTAGAAATCCAGCCCCACATCCAGGCTCGGCGCCGAGTGCGTGATGGCGCCCGAGGAGATGTAATCCACCCCGGTCTCGGCGATGGCGCGGACGCTGTCGAGCGTCACGTTGCCCGAGGCCTCCAGCGCGGCCCGCCCGGCGGCGATCTCCACCGCGCGCCGCAATTGCTCCGTGCTCATGTTGTCGAGCAGGATGGTATCGACGCCCAAGCGCAGCGCCTCTTCGAGTTCGGCCAGCGTACCGACTTCCACTTCTACCTTGACCATGTGGCCGAGGCCCGCAAGCACGCGCTCCACCGCATGGGCGATGCCGCCCGCCGCCGCGATGTGGTTGTCCTTGATCAGCACCCCGTCGTCGAGCCCGTAACGGTGGTTGAGCCCGCCGCCGCAGCGCACCGCGTATTTCTCCAGGATGCGCAGGCCCGGCGTGGTCTTGCGGGTGCAGACGATGCGCGCCTTGGTGCCTTTCACGGCGTCCACCAGGGCGCGGGTGGCGGTGGCGACGCCCGACAGATGTCCGACGAAGTTCAGCGCCACGCGCTCGGCCGCCAGGATGCTGCGGGCCGAGCCTTGCACGGCGAGCAGCGTGTCGCCGCCCCCGGCCCCATTGCCGTCGCGCGTTTCGAGGCGCACCTTGAGGGCGCCGTCCACCAGGTGGAAGGCCGCTTCCGCCGCCACCAATCCCGCCACCATGCCGGGCTTGCGCGTCTTGAGCTGCGCCGTGGCGCGCTGGCCCGCGGGCAGCACCAGGTCGCTGGTGACGTCGCCGGCGCGGCCGAGGTCTTCTTCCAGCGCCAGGCGGACGATGGGTTCGACGAGCAGGAAGGTCGGGGTGCGCAGAGGGAAGGGCATGGCTCGGCCTTGCTCAGAACGGGGGTGTCAGCGCGCGATATAGGTCTTGTACTGCGGGCGGCCCGGTTCGGCCGCGATGCGCTCGGCGTCGGCCAGGGTCATGAAGGTGCGGCTGCCGGACGCTTCGGTTTCCGGAAAATCGCTGCGGTAATGGCCGCCGCGGCTTTCGCGGCGGTTGAGGGCGCCGGCCACCACCATCTTGGCCGTGGCCGTCATGTTGAGCAGCGAAGGGGTGTGGCCGCCGGCCCGTTCGATCTGGGCGATGTGCTTCAAGGCTTCCCCCAGGCCTTCGGCGTCGCGCTCGAGGCCGGCGAATCGGGTCATGGTCTCGCGCAGCTGGCGCGGCACCGGCGGCCCGGCATAGCGTTCCGGCGCGGGCAGGCTGCCGCAGCCCGGACGCGGGACCAGCGTGTTGCGCACGTCCTCGGCGGCGCGGGCGCCGAACACCAGCGCTTCCAGCAGCGAATTGGAGGCCAGCCGGTTGGCGCCGTGCAGCCCGGTGCAGGCGCATTCGCCGATGGCCCACAAGCCTTCCAAGGAAGTGCGGCCGCGCCCATCGGTGGCGATGCCCCCCATGTGGTAATGCGCGGCGGGCGCCACCGGAATGGGCTGCACCGCCGGATCGATCCCCGCCTCGCGGCAGGCTTCGTACACGGTGGGGAAGACGGCGGCGAATTTGGCGCCCACCGCCTGGCGGCAATCGAGATAGACGCGATGCCCCGCCACGATCTCGCGATGGATGGCGCGCGCCACCACGTCGCGCGGCGCCAGCTCGGCATCGGGGTGAATGGCGGGCATGAAACGGCGCCCGTTCTCGTCCACCAGCACGGCGCCTTCGCCGCGCAAGGCTTCGGTCGCCAGCGGCGCCGGATCGCGGCGGACGTCGAGCGCGGTGGGATGGAACTGCACGAATTCGGGATCGGCGATCAGCGCCCCGGCGCGCGCCGCCATGCCCAGGCCCTCGCCGCGGGTCTCCGGCGGATTGGTGGAGACGGCGTACAACGCGCCCAGCCCGCCGGTGGCCAGGATCACCGCCGCGGCGCGAATCAGCACCAGGCGCTTCACCGGCCCGTCGCAGGTATGGGCGAACAGCCCCGCCACGCGGCCGTTCTCCATCGCCAGTTCGATGGCATGGAAGCCTTCCATCACCGTGATGGAGGCGGTGTCGAAGACACGTTCGGCCAGCGCATGCATCACCGCGGCGCCGGCGCGGTCGCCTTTGACATGGACGATGCGCGCCGCCGAATGCGCCGCCTCGCGCCCCACCGCCAGCCTGCCGTCGGCGGCACGGTCGAAAGGGGCGCCGTATTGCAACAAATCTTCGATCCGCTCCGGCGCTTCGCGCGCCACCAGTTCGGCGATGGCGGAATCGCACAGCCCGGCACCGGCCGCCACCGTATCGGCGGCGTGGGATTGCCAGCTGTCGCCCAGGCCCACCGAAGCGGCAATGCCGCCCTGGGCGCGGGCGCTGGAGCCGGACAGACCGGGATGGGCGTCGGCCAGCACCAGGGCGGGGAAGGGCGCCAGTTTGAGGGCGGTGAACAGCCCCGCCACCCCGGCGCCGAGGATCAGGGCGCCCTGGGTCTCGATGACGTTGTCGACGCGCGTGCTCATGCCGCCGCCTTTCTGGCTTTGCCGACTTGCAGCATCCGCTCGACGCTTTTGCGGGCGCGGGCGGCGACGGCGGGAGCGACCGTCACTTCCGCCGTCATGGTTTCGAGGGCGTGCAGGATTTTCGGCAGGGTGATGCGCTTCATGTGCGGGCAGAGGTTGCAGGGCCGCACGAATTCGATGGAAGGGAATTCCACGGCGACGTTGTCGCTCATGGAGCATTCCGTCACCAGCACCACGCGCGCGGGGAGCGTGTCGCCGACATAGGCGATCATGCCCGAGGTGGAACCGGCGAAATCGGCTTCGGCCACCACGTCGGGCGGGCATTCGGGATGGGCCAGCACCTTGACGCCGGGATGGGATTCGCGGAAGCCGCGGATATCGGCGGCGGTGAAGCGCTCATGCACTTCGCAACGGCCTTTCCAGGCGATCACCTTGACCTTGGTTTGCCTGGCGACGTTTTGGGCCAGGAATTCGTCCGGCAGCATCAGCACGCTATCGACGCCCCATTCGGCCGCGATGTCCTCCACCACCGCCTTGGCGTTGGAGGAAGTGCAGCAGACGTCGCTTTCGGCCTTCACCGCGGCCGAGGTGTTGACATAAGTGACCACCGGCAGGCCGGGATAGGTCTGCTTGAGCAGGCGCACGTCCGCAGCGGTGATGGACTCGGCCAGCGAGCAGCCTGCCTCGGGATCGGGAATCAGCACGGTCTTGTCCGGCGACAAAACCTTCGAGGTCTCGGCCATGAAATGCACGCCCGCCTGCACGATCACCGCGGCATCGGTCTTGGCCGCCTCGCGGGCCAGCTGCAGCGAGTCGCCGACGACATCGGCCACGCCATGGAAGATCTCCGGCGTCATGTAGTTGTGCGCTAGCAGCACGGCGTTCTTCTCGCGCTTCAGCGCGTTGATGGCGTGGACGTAAGGGGCGTGCACCGGCCATTCCACCGCGGGGACGACATGCGCCAGCTTGCGGTAAAGCGCCTCGGTCGCCGCGGCGATTTCCGGCGTGAAGGGCAGGCGGTGTTCCGGCTCTGGCATCCTAGCGTCTTGTCCCTGCGTCACTTATGCTCGTTATGAGTATATATATAGGGCAAAAACACCGGCCTTCAAGGCCGGACCGTCCCTTTATGCTGCATATGAGCACAAAGAGGTCAAGGGTTAAGGCTGAAAATCACCTGGAAAAAAATTCCGGCCCGCAAGCGGCAACGGAGAACCGCCGCTGCAAGCGCCGGTCACATGCCGCTTTTCTGCCGTGCCAGGCGCACCCCGGGCGAAGGCCGCTCGCGCAGCACTTCGCGGCGGAAGCGGAACAGCTCGGCCGGGCGGCCGCGCGAAACAGCGGCCAGCTTGCCGGTGCCTTCCACCAGGCCCTGGCCTTCCACCAGGCGGCGGAAATTCTGCTTGTGCAGGCGGATGCCGGAAATCGCCTCCACCGTGTGCTGCAACTCCAACAGCGTGAAGGAGGCGGGCATCAGCTCGAACACCACCGGGCGGTATTTCATCTTGCCGCGCAGCCGCGCGATGGCGGTGGCCAGGATGCGGCGATGGTCGAACATCATGCAGTCGCCCAGCGGCGGCGTGCGTCCTGTCTTGCTGCGCCCGTCGCGCACGCTTTCGGCGACCAGGCCCGCTTCGTAAAGCAGCTCGTAGCGCTCCAGCACCTTCTCTTCGTCCCAGCCGGTGTCTTCCAGCCCGAAGCAGAGGCGGGCGCGATCGCGGCGGAGCTGCGCCGTCGTCTTGTCGGGCGCGGCGGCGGCGAAAGAAACCAGCGCGGGCGCGATCACCTCTTCGATCAGCGCGGGCTTGGCGTCGCGCCAATCCTCCCAGGGGAAGAAGCGGTACCAGCCGCGCCACAGCGTATCGGGCGCTTTCAGCGCGCCGCATTGGCGCGTCAGCGCCAGATAGCCGACCGAGACCACGCGCGGGCCTTCGCCGGGGTTCAAGGTGTGACGGCCGCGGTCGCCGAAGGTGTAAAGCTGCTCGGCATACCCGAAATCGAGCAGGGTCTGTTCGCCCACCCAGTTGCGCAGGCCGCTTTCCAGGGTGCGATGCGCGATGGGATCGAAAGGACCGAAGGGCAGGGCGTCGTCGCTTTTTCCCTGGTGCACGACCAGGACGTTGGGCGTGTCCTCCACCACGGAGACGATGGCCGCCGACAGGCCGATGGAGACCACATGTTTGCCGGTCACAGTCCGAACGCCGCCAGCGGGAACTCCACCGGCGTTCCTTCTTCCGCGCTTTCGCCCGGGCCCATCGCCTCCCGCGCGTCCACCATCCTGCCTTCGCGTGCCAGCTGCGCGTCGGCCAGGCGCACGATCAAACTGTTGGGCGCGGCGTGCGGCGCGCGGCTGCGGATTTCGCGCGCGACGGCGATCTCGCCGCCTTGCTGGGTGCGGTCGCACAGAATCGAAAAAGCGGCGGCCATGGAGCGGCTGATTCCCGCCCAGCAATGCACCAGCATCGGTGCGCTTCCGTCCCAGGCGCGGGCGAAGGCGAGCAAGGCGGTGACATGCTCCTCGCGGGGCGGATGCTCGCCCAGCGAAGGATCGCTGACGTCGTTGACGGCAAGGCGCAAGTGACGCTGTGCCGGGAATCCCTCCGGCGTCTCGATCATGTAGGCGGGCGAGAGCAGGGAGATCAGGTGCGAAGGCTGGTAGCGGCGCAAGGCTTCCGGCACGGCGGACAAGGGGGTTACGAGAATCAGCGGCATGGCTTCCGTTAGCTAGTCTGCCATTATGACACTGGGGCTGTCCCAGGGAAGGCTTTCAAGCGAGACGGCGGAAGCGCTCCAGGAACAGGGCCTGGGCCTCGGCAGTGGCCAGCGGCACCAGGCGGGGCGTTTTCAGCGCCCTGGGCGGCTCGCCGAAAAAGCGCCGGGCTTCTTCCGGGGCGAAGCCGGCCAGCTGGGTGGCCTCGAAATAGGCCGAAAGCGTGTCCGCCTTCTTGATCAGCGCCAGCAGCGAGGCGGGCGGCTTGGGCGGCAGCCCGAAGCGGATATGAATGACCGCGAGAAGTTTCAGCTCGAAGTCCTTGTAATCGATGCCGACGGCAGCTTTGAAAGGGCTGATGAGGTCACTGACAACATATTCCGGGGCGTCGTGCAGCAAAGCCATCAGCCGGGCTTCCCGGGTCAGCCCGCTGGGGCTGAGTTCCACCGCCAGCCGCTCCACCAGCACGCAATGCTGGGCCACCGAGAAGGCATGGGCGCCCTTGGTCTGGCCGTTCCAGCGGGCCACCCGCGCCAGCCCGTGGGCGATATCCTCGATTTCCACGTCCAGGGGGGTGGGGTCGAGCAGGTCCAGCCGCCGTCCGCTCAGCATCCTTTGCCAAGCGCGTCTCGGCCGCTTTGCCGCCCCCGTCACAGCACCAGCCTCACGGCCACCAGGGCCAGGACCAGGGCCATGGCGCGGCGCAAGAACCGCTCCGGCACGCGCGGCGCCAGGGCGCTGCCGATCAGGATGCCGGGGATGGAGCCCATCAGCAAGGTGCCCATGAGGTGGAAGTCGACGTTGCCGAGCAGCCAATGCCCCGCACCGGCCACCAGCGTCAAGGGCACGGCATGGGCGATGTCGGAGCCGACCAGACGTGCGGCCGGCAGTTCGGGATAAAGCAGGATCAGCACCGTCACCCCCAGCGCGCCCGCCCCGACCGAGGTGGCGGAGACCAGCACGCCCAGCACGGCGCCGGTCAGCACCGTGAGGCGGAAGGTGCGGCGCGCATCCAGCCTGCCGACATGCCCGGCGTAAAAGGCCAGCAGCTGTTTGCGGAACAGCAGCGCCGCGGCGGTGATGAAAAGCGCCGCGGCCAGCACGTCCGAAACCAGCGCGTTGGTCTTGCTGCCGGAAACGCCCAGCGCGTGCAGCACGGCGATGGTGAGGACGGCGGCGGGCACGCTGCCGAGCGCCAGCCGTCCGACGATGCGCCACTCCACCGTGTGGTGGGCGCTGTGCATGGCCGAGCCCGCGCTCTTGGTCGCCGCGGCATAGAGCAGGTCGGTACCGACCGCCGCCACCGGCGGAATGCCGAAGACGAGGATCAGGATGGGGGTCATCAGCGAACCGCCGCCGACCCCGGTCAGCCCGACGGCCGCCCCGACCACCAGTCCGCTGACGGCATACCCCCACTCCATGGCAGCCAGAAAATGCACGCCCCATTCCGTTCTTCGAACATAGGTGAATTTGCGGCGGACGCCGCCGCGGAATCATGACACGGCCTAAGGCAAAGCACCAAACGCTAATTCAATTTCCTCAGGATCACGCTGCCGGCGGAATAGCCCGCGCCGAAGGCGCACAACAGCCCGACATCGCCCGGCGCAAGATCGGCGCTGTATTGGTTGAAGGCGATCACCGCGCCGGCGGAGGCCGTGTTGGCGTATTCGCCGAGCACGCTGGGCGCTTCTGCGGGGGTGGCGGCACGGCCCAGCACCTTGTGGGCGATGAGAGCGTTCATGTTGCTGTTGGCCTGGTGCAGCCACATGCGCTTGAGCGAAGCGGGCGAGAGGCCGTTCTCGGCCAGATGCTGCTGGACGAAATGCGCCACCAGCGGCACCACTTCCTTGAACACCTTGCGGCCGTTCTGCATGAAAAGCTTGTCGCGCCTGCCCATGCCTTCCGGCGCGGTGCGGTTGAGGAAGCCGAAATTGTTGCGGATGTTGTTGGAGAACTGCGACTTCAGCTTGCAGGAGACGATGTCCCAGGAATTCGGCGCGCGCACGGGGCCGCTGCGTTCCACCACGATGGCGGTGCAGGCGTCGCCGAAGATGAAATGGCTGTCGCGGTCGCGGAAGCTGACATGCGCGGTGAGGATTTCCGGATTGCAGATCAGGATGGCCCGCGCCCCGCCGGCGATCAGGCCGCAGGCCACCTGGATGGCATAGGTCGCCGAGGAACAGCCGACGTTCATGTCCAGGCCGTAGCCCTCGATGCCGAGCGCCCCCTGCACCTCGATCGCCATGGCGGGATAGGGGCGCTGGAGATTGCCGCAGCCGACGATGACGCCGTCGATCTCGGCGGGCTTCAATTCGGCGGCGGATAGCGCCTGGCGCGACGCCGCGACGCAGATTTCCGCCATGATCGAAAGCGCGCTGTCGGGGCGCTCGGGAAGGCGCGGGCACATGATCCCGGGATCGAGGATGCCGGCCTTGTCGAGCACGTGGCGCTTGCGGATGCCGGAGGCCTTGACGATGAACTCGGAAGAGGATTCGAGCAGGGCCGGCATTTCGCCCCGTGCGATGGCCTCGGCGTGCGCCGTATTGTGGCGCCTTACATATTCGTTAAAGGAAGCAACCAATTCGTCGTTACTGATCGATTGCTCGGGTATGAAGACCCCCGTCCCGGACAACACGCAACCCGACAATTTACCGTCCTTCCAGAGTTATGGCAGCAAACTGGCCCAGACCGGGAGCGATGGCAAGCGGCCCTCAACGCGGCGTTTAGGAATTTCCCTTAAGGATGCCGTTCAATCAGTGACGGGTTGTGCGTTGTCCAGCAAGTACCAGTTGTCCAGTGCCATCCGGTACGGCAGGCCGGAGAGGCCGGCGCGCCGGACGCAACCTTATTCCACTGCCATTGCCGTGTTCTTCCTGGGGACGATTTTCGGACTGGCCGCCAAGGTGCTGGACCCGCGCGAATTCGCGGCGGCGGCGGTGGTCCTCATCGGCGTTGCCGCGGCGGTGATGATTCTCCACCGCCTGGAGGAGCGCAGCGACAAACGGCTGCTGGCGGGCGACCTCAGCTATCGCGCCTTCTTCGACAACGCCATCGAAGGCATCTTCCGCACCACGCCCGACGGCCATTACCTCGATGCCAACCCGGCTCTGGCGCGCATCTACGGCTACGACTCGCCCGCCGAACTGATGCACGGGCTGACCGACATCTCTTTGCAGCTCTACGTCGATCCCCATCGCCGCGAGGAATTCAAGACGGCGATGCAGCAAGACGACCGGGTGACGGATTTCGTCAGCGAGATCCGCCGCCGCGACGGCGGCATCATCCGGATTTCGGAGAATGCGCGCGCGGTGCGCGACTGGTCGGGAAAGCTGCTCTGCTACGAAGGCACGGTGGAGGACGTCACCGCCAGATTTGCCGCCGAGCGCGCCGTCAAGAAGGGGCTGCGGCGCGCCGAGGAAGCCAACCGCGCCAAGAACGCTTTCCTGGCGATGATGAGCCACGAATTGAAGACGCCGCTCAACGCCATCATCGGCTTCTCGGAGCTGATCCGGGGCGAGATGCTGGGGCCGCTGCGGCACGAAGGCTACCGCGAATACGTGGAAGACATCCATGCCAGCGGCCGCAAGCTGCTGGCCATCATCAACGACGTGCTCGACGTGGCGCGCCTCGAAGGCGACGCCGTCACCTTGAACCGGCGCGCCACGCACCCGCGTCATGCCGTGGAACTGGCGCTGGCGCGCGCCCGTGCCGCCACCGGCGACGGCCGCGAGGTCGCGCTGGACATCCCCGACGCTTTGCCGGAAAGCGAAATCGATCCCGCGCGCTTTGCCCAGGCGCTGGGCAACATCCTGGCCAACGCCTTGAAATTCACGCCCAGGGAGGGCGCGGTTTGCGTGCGCGTCCGTATGGGGGAAGGCGGGCTTTGCTTCGCCGTTTCCGACACCGGTATCGGCATGGCGGAGGAGGCCATCGCGGCCGCACTGGAACCCTTCCGGCAGCTCGACGGTTCGCTGGCGCGGCGCTTCGAGGGCGCCGGGCTCGGCCTTCCCATCGCCAAGGCGCTGGTCGAACTGCACGGCGGCAGGCTGGCCATCGCCAGCACGGTGAACGCAGGCACCACGGTCACCGTCGCCCTGCCGCCGGCCGCCAGTCCCGGAAAACGGGCGGCAGCCTGACTCGCATCCGTCCCGCCGACGCGCTAAACCCCGGCCATGAGCCACGACGGCGCCCTGGTGTTGTTTTCCGGCGGACAGGATTCGACCACCTGCCTGGCCTGGGCGCTGGCGCGCTTCGCCCGGGTGGAAACGGTCGGCTTCGCTTACGGCCAGCGCCATGCCGCCGAACTGGAGGCGCGCGGGCGCGTGCTGGCGGCCTTGCGCCAGGGCTTTCCCGCCTGGGCGCCGAAGCTCGGCGAAGACCACCTGCTGCCGCTCGACGTCCTGAAGCGGATCGGCGGCAGCGCCCTCACCGACGACATGAAGATCGAGATGGGGCGCGACGGCCTGCCCACCAGCTTCGTGCCGGGGCGCAACGTGCTGTTCCTCACCGCGGCGGCGGCCCTGGGATACCGGCGCGGCATCGCCGATCTGGTGGGCGGCATGTGCGAGACGGATTATTCCGGCTATCCCGATTGCCGCGACGAAACCGTCGTCGCCGTCGCCGCGGCGCTGAGCCTGGCCCTGGCGCGGCGCGTCGCGGTGCACACGCCGCTGATGTGGATCGACAAGGCGGCCACCTGGCAGCTGGCGGAAGATCTGGGCGGTAGCGCGCTGGTCGATCTCATCCGCGAGGAGACCGTCACCTGTTACGAAGGCGACCGCACGCAGCGGCACGACTGGGGCTATGGCTGCGGCGTCTGCCCGGCCTGCGAACTGCGCGCCAAGGGTTACAGGACCTACGTTGCCCGATGAGCTACGCGGTCAAGGAAATCTACTTCACCTTGCAGGGCGAAGGCGCCCGCAGCGGCCGCGCCGCCGTCTTTCTGCGTTTCGCCGGCTGCAATCTGTGGAGCGGCCTGGAAGAGAGCCGCGCCGGCGCGCTCTGCCGCTTCTGCGACACCGATTTCGTCGGCACGAATGGAGCGGGCGGCGGCAAATTCGCCGCGGCCGAAGCCCTGGCGGCGGCGGTGGCGAAAACCTGGGCGGGCGCCGGCGCCCAGCCTTACGTGGTCTGCACCGGCGGCGAGCCGCTGTTGCAACTGGACGATGCGCTGGTGGAGGCGCTGCACGCGCGCGATTTCGAGATCGGCCTCGAAACCAACGGCACGCTGCCCGCGCCGCGCGGCATCGAATGGATCTGCGTCAGCCCCAAGGCGGGAACGGAACTGGTGCTGGACAGGGGGCAGGAACTGAAGCTGGTCTATCCGCAGCAGGGTGCGCCGCCCGAAAAATACGCCGGACTTTTGTTCGATCACTTCTTCCTGCAACCTATGGATGGTATCGCGCGCGACTTCAACACGCGCGCCGCGACGGAATACTGCCTGAACCATCCGCAGTGGCGTCTCAGCCTGCAGACGCACAAACTGATCGGCATCCGCTGATCCGAAGTTGACGCCGGTGTCACAAGAATTTCACGGCAGCCGCGACACCGCGTCTTGCGCCGTTAACGGGCGAAAAACGCCTCGTCCCTAAAGTGCGGGAGGATGTTTCGATTGTCGTGCGATGAGTTCCTTCGGCTCCTCCTTTTCTCTCGGCACACCGCCAGCGGTCTTTGAATCCACGGCCGGGGCGCTGGCCGTTCCGATGCCGGCCTTCGATCCGGCGACGAGCTGCGCCGAGGTCTATGAGAAACTCCAGAATACCGGTTCGCAGCTGGCGGCGGCGTTGGTGGACGGCGAAGGACGGGTGCACGGCATCGTCAACCGCTTGCGCTTTCTCTCGCGCTATGCCCAGCGCTTCATCCCCGAGCTTTACAGCAAGCGGCCGGTGCTCGAACTGGCCAACAAGAAGCCCTTCGTCGTCGACGAGGGCATGGACGTGGCCGAACTCAGTTCCCTGATCACCCTCGATCATCCCGACGCCTTGCGCGAATGTTTCGTGGTGACGCGCGGCGGCCGCTATCTCGGCATCGGCACCAGCGAGGCGCTGGTGCGCGCCAAGGTCGCGCTGTTGACCGCGCGCGAAGCCCAGCTCAACGCGGCGCTGCTGGCCGCCGAGGACGCCGACCGCACCAGGGCCAATTTCCTGGCCTTGATGAGCCACGAATTGCGCACCCCCTTGAACGCCATCATCGGTTTTTCCGAAGTGCTGGCGGGCGAATATTTCGGCCCGCATTCGGTGGCCCGCTACGGCGATTACGCCCGCGACATCCACGGCGCCGGCAAGCATCTCCTGGCGCTGATCAACGACATCCTCGATCTGTCGAAATCGGAAGCCGGCCACCTCGAGCTTTTCCCCGAGCCCATCGACCTCAAGGCGCTGCTCAAGAGCTGCGTGCAGCTGCTGTCGGGCCGGGCCGCGCAAGGCAAGGTGACGGTCGGCGTGCAAGCGGCGGACGATCTGCCGTTGCTCGAAGCCGACGCGCTGCGCATCAAGCAGGTGGTGCTCAACCTGCTTTCCAATGCCGTCAAATTCACGCTGCCCAATGGGGTGGTGAAAGCCGCGGCGGCCTTGGGGCGCGAGGGCGGCCTGGTCCTCACGGTGGCGGACACGGGCATCGGCATGGCGCCCGAGCAGATTCCCATCGCACTGGAACCCTTCCGCCAGATCAATTCGCCGCTGTCGCGCAATGTGGAAGGCACCGGGCTCGGCCTGTCGCTGGCCAAATCGCTGATCGAACGCCACGGCGGCGGCATCGCCATCGCCAGCATTCCGGGCGAGGGCACCACCGTGACTCTAAGCTTCCCGCCCGAACGCACGCTGCGCCAAGCCGCCTGCGCCGCCGGCTGAGTTGCCTAAAGCGCAATCCCGAAAAGTGCGGTCGATAGTCGTGAGCAACGGCGAACGACGCGTATTCGACGGTTTTCGCCGGATTGCGCGACAAACAAAGGAATCCAGTGTCGTGGTTCCGAAGTTCGCTCCATTCTCGATATCGGGCGCTCGGCGAACTTCGGAATCGGGACACTAGAGCACGCTTCCGACTCGAAGAAGAGGGAACGTGCTCTAGCATGGGGATGTCCCGGGCAAGGGGCGGGATGGTTCCTTCCGGCCCCGAAAAACAAAAATCAAGGGAAGGCGCAGGCCGTTCTTGTCCGGCCGGCGCCTGTGTGGCGTTCCCAGTCGCGTCGAGAGCTTGCCGTGGCCGGGCGCCCGCGCCGCCTGGTTCGTCTTCCTATGTGCCGGGATACCGGGCACCGCTTCCTCGAACATTGGCACGGCCAAGGTATTATCTGGATGGGACAGCGGTTATGCAGTAGTCTCCGCCCATTCGCATCCCATCAACTGGAAAACCATCAGGCCTTTGCTTCGCAGGAGGGTGAAGTCATGCACCGTATACTTCGCGTCAAGCTATTGGCGGCGGCGCTCGCCGTTTGTGCCGTTCCGGTCGTCATAACGGCCGCTCCCGCACTCGCACAGTCTGCCGAAGACGTCAGCTTCGATTATTTTCACGATCAGCTTTCGCCTTACGGAAACTGGCTATACAGCGACCGCTGGGGGCTGGTCTGGCAGCCGGCGGACGTTCCCGACGATTTCCGCCCCTACGACACGGCCGGTCATTGGGACTACACGGAAAATTACGGCTGGTTGTGGGTTTCGGATTATCCCTGGGGCGATATCCCGTTCCACTACGGCCGCTGGGTGAGCGATCCCGACGACGGCTGGCTCTGGCTTCCCGGCTATACCTGGGGACCGGGCTGGGTGGTGTGGCGATCGAGCCCCACCTATCTCGGCTGGATGCCGATGCCGCCGGATCCGTACTTCCTCGACCGCCGCAGCGATACCGCCATGGAGTTCTCCTTCAACGCCGGCGGAGGCCGGGTCTCCTTCGGCTGGGATGATCCCAGCTTCGGTTACCGGGGCTGGTATGGCCGCGACTACGACGACCGCCGTTTTGCCGCAAACTGGGTCTTCGTCGGCGTCGGACACATGGGCGACCGCGACTATCGCTCCGCGGCGGTCCGCGACCCGCTTCGGGTTGAGACCATCATCAACCAGACGCGGAACATCACCAACTACACGGTGGTCAACAATTATGTCGTCAACAAGAGCGTCGATCTGCGTGTCGTGGAGCGCGCCGCCGGACATTCGATCCCGGTCATGCACGCGCGCGATGTCGTCAAACACCCGGGCCTGATCGCCTCCGTCGGTGCGGGGCAACGCGCCCGTTTCGCCGCGCGCGGTACGGCGCCTGTCGGAAGCGGTTTGTCGAACAGCGCCCCGCCGCCGCCTCCCAGGGTGGTGGAGAAACTGTCCGCCCATGTCGCCGTAAGCCACGGCCGCACGCCGGGACATTTGTTCACCAAGACCACCGTGGTCGATCCCGGCGTTCGCAACCGGTTCCACGGACCGTCGCCGACTCCCGAAGGGGGGCACGGCGCCATCGGCACCCAAGTTCCACATGCGAATCAAGGTGCGACAGCGCAGCAACCGCCGGGCAAACCGACACCCAATGCCGTCGGCGGGACGATGACGGGGCCGATGAAGGCCGCTCATCCGGAACACGGCCCTGCAGCAATGCAGCAACCGCCGGGCAAACCGACACCCAATGCCGTCGGCGGGACGATGACGGGGCCGATGAAGGCCGCTCATCCGGAACACGGCCCTGCAGCAATGCAGCAACCGCC